>ERZ795053.5994-NODE-5994-length-12306-cov-5.744266_pt1 | contig 12306 bp, 9 predicted proteins | sample MGYA00375137_ERZ795053 | MGnify/ENA primary metagenome ERZ795053 (study PRJEB30182, sample SAMN05720284) | activated sludge metagenome | isolation source: Anaerobic digester | place: Hong Kong | collected 2014-12-17 ... | reverse complement strand
AATATGTTGGCGCAGAACATGAAGCAAGTACAGCATCTCTAACAAATATATTCTTATCTCTTATAAATTCACTATAATACTGTGATTTAAAGACATGAACACTACCATTACCAACATCAGTTGACGGTAACATAAGAGGTATTGTTACTTCTCCAAGAGTTTTGTCCTTAAAACAATCTTTTAATATTGCGGAAAATTTTTCATTACTATATTTACTATAGAACGCTGCTTTTAGCTTAGAGAAATATTTATTTTTTTTGTGAAATATATCATTACCGTTATTTTTATAAAATGATACAATTTGATCAGGATCTATAGAACATGCAATACCAGCAGCAATTATTGAACCGGTACTCGTACCAGCTATCATATCAAAATGTTCGTTAACATTTATATTTAACTTTTTCGATATATTTGACAAAATGTGTGCCGGGAAAACACCTCGAATTCCACCACCATCAATAGACAAAATTCTAAATACTTTTTTACGCATAAAATAACATTAACACCTTTATGTGTATATTTTGCTCATATAAAAATCAGTTCACATTATTACATACGTAAAAGCGTGACATTTTTATTATTATAATATTTTAAAGTTGCTCAGGCGAAGGAGAAAGAAAGGTTATAATACCGTGACTGCCAAGTTTGATTGCTTGTTCTATTAAAAGAATGTCTTTATATGAACCATTAGAAATACAGGGAAACCATATTGATGCAGTAGTAATACTTTCAAAAAAACCATTATCTGGGTTTTGAGAAGACTTAAAAGCTTTTTCTGTTGCAGAACCTCTTAAAGAAGAATTATATACTTCAATTGTTTTTTTATAGTTATCAAAACGAAAATCATCAGAAATCTGTTTCCATTGATATTCATTATCTTTCCATTTTATTATTAGACAAGGAGCAAGGTTTAAACTAACAAATCTAATTGCTGTACTAGTAATTGATGTTCTAAAAAAATCAGATAAAAACAAAATTGCATCAAAACCTTTTCTTCTTTTCTTAGACAAGTTCTGAAATTTTAATTCGGGTAGTAATAATGAAGTAGCAAAGAAATCAGCTTCTTGTTCAATTATATCATCAGACTGATAATCAGAAAATGAGCAGTGACCAATTAAGTTACCAGAAATAAGAGCTAAACGATGTTCTTCAATAAAATAATGACCCAATTCATGAGCTATTGTAAACCTTGACCTTGGACTATTCTTTACATTTAAACGTTTTTCATTACAAAAAATATGAAAAAAGCCATTGTTATATTCTAACAACCCGTCAAAAGCATCTTCATAATCACCATAACTTATTGTTATCTTTAAATCATTAAGTAACTGATCAAGATTTAGATTTTCTGAAATTTTATATTCTTCAAAAATAAATGAAACAAGCTCAGCTATTTCTGTTTCTCTTGATTTTGACAGGTATTTTCTAATCATTTATTTTCAGATTTACTTCGATCTTTATTCATTTTATTTCTTACTGAATCAGAAATGATATCACCATTACGTGCAGCATGAGCAATAATATCATTATTATTTATTGGTTCTTTCTTTTTAACAAGTTTTTCATTTTTTGTAATCATGTTCAAGAATAAACAAGGGTCAGATATTTCAGTTGGAAGAGGCAAACTTTTTTTTTCTAACTCATCTTCTATGAAAAACACATCATCTATAGTTTCAGGTATAATAAATCCAGTCTCTTTCATTGAAGAATATATAAGACTATCAAAATACTTTTTTGAATCAAACTCCGCCATCATATTTCTCCTTTAATTTCTTTATTGCCCGGGATTTTATTTGTCTAAAGTTTGCTCTAGTTAAACCCCATTCATTACAAACTTCATCTAAACGATCAGAAGGTATATTTTTGTCTGGATTTTGATTATCAAAAAATTCGAAATGAACAGACAATACATGTTTCTCTCTATCTGATAAGCATTCTTCCATAATATTTTTAAGCTTAATAACATTTTCAGAAGGAGATTCTTTTTCTATAACTGGAATTTCACAAAGTTTTTCATATGGTATTGTAATTTCCACATACTTTTTACCCCTCAATAAATCAATAATCATATAACGTAATATTGAACAAAGCCAGCTTCTTACATGACCCCTAACTTTATTTACATCAATTTCAGAACTTTTTTTAAATGAAGAAGCACCACTGTTATATACTTTTTCAAATAAATCTGTAGTAATATCTGATATTGATTCTATTTCAACTGAGGTTTTCAGTTTATTATTGGCTACATTATATATAAACTTGGCATGCCTTTTATAAAACTCATGCCAAGCTTTATTTGAAATTTCAGGGTCTTCTTCTTTCCAAGCCATTAATTCAAGTAAATCATAATCATTTTCTTTACTTACATCTATTATGCTAATATTTTTGACCTCACTCATTATATAACTCCAACTACTAATTTATACTAAAAAGCGTGACAAACACCCTCACTTACCTAGCCCTCAACTTACTAAATGCTTCGCTCATCATATAGTTAAATAATAATCTTCCGACTTCTGTTTCCTGGTCCATTGCGGCATCGAACATTTTTTCGTTGTCGTTCATTTTAGAAATTAGAATTTTTTCATAGATTTCCTTAAAAGGGTGCTTGAACTGTTCAAGGTCATTGTACGGATTATTTGCAACTTTCTGCAGGTCTTCATCTTTTGTAAATGCTTCAATTTGCTGTTTTATAAAATAGCGGTCTTCTTCTTTGAAATCGTGATCACCAAGCTCGTTTATTTTAGCAAGGATATTGGAGAGTGTATCATATTCGGCGTCGGATTCTTTTACACTGCCGCCCTCTCCACCTGAACGCAATTCCACTTCTCCGGATAAATCTATTTTCTTTTCAGAGTTTTTTTGAAGACGGTAATATTCAAGAGAAATTTCATCTGATAGATTTAGCATTGGATCATGTTCTTCTTTAGGCAGTATGCGTAGTAAGAACATGATAAATGTATAGAATTTCTCCATCTCCATACTTGGATATGGCATTATTTGAGAAATCAACGAGTATGCTCTTTGAAATTTTACCAGAGTGTGTTTGTAATCTTTTTTTGATATTTTCCCTTCTACCGGTTCATCGGGGAGTATTTCTTTATATCTGTCTCTGGTTGGTTCAAGATATTTATATAGTTTTGGCTGTGTTTTTTCAGTATATGAAAAATTTGGCGCAAAGAAAGCTTCACAGAAATTATCAATATCACTTTGCCACAAAATCTGAGGTTCTTCAAGTTTGTCTTTTAAATTCCATAGATGATTTATATCTATTACCTTATCTACCACTGTCTTTTTATAGTACGGCTCAAAGGCATCTTTAATCTCTTCATGTGAATTTACAAAATCAAGAATAAATGTTCTTTCTTTACCTTTGCAAATTCTGTTTAAACGGGAAAGGGTCTGAACTGCAGTTACTCCTGATAATTTTTTGTCTACATACATTGTCTGCAGTAAAGGCTGGTCGAAACCTGTCTGGTATTTATTTGCAACTACAAGCATTCTATTTTCAGGAAGTTTAAATTTTTCCGGAAGTTCTTTTTCTGAAAATTTATTGAGTTCAACCTCAGTATATTCCTTACCATCTATTACTTTACCGGAAAATGCTACAAGCGCATTCATTCCGGTATAGCCCTTCTCTTTCATATATCTTTTTATTTCATGATAATAACGAACAGCATGAAGTCTTGATCCGGTAACAACCATTGCTTTGGCACGGCTGCCAATTTCATGAGAAGACACCTGTCTAAAATGCTCAACTATAACTTCTACTTTCTGAGCAATATTGTGTGGATGAAGACTTAAGAAACGTGCTATTGCTTTCTTTGCTTTTGATTTGTCAAACTTGGGATCATCTTCAATCGCTTTATTCAGTTTAAAAAAAGTATCATAAGTAGTATAGCCTTCGAGAACATCCATAATGAAACCCTCTTCAATTGCCTGTCTCATTGAATACAAATCAAAAGGCTTTGGCTTACCATCAATGCCGGTTTCTCCAAACACAGTAAGTGTTTTTGCTTTAGGTGTGGCCGTAAATGCAAAGAAACTCAAGTTTTTATGTGCACCGCGAGCTGTCATACTTTTTACAATATTTTCTTCATAGTCATCCAGTTCTTCTATATCAAGATCAAGTTCAAGAGCCTCTTCTTCTGAAGAAGCAGAAAGAACCTCTTTCATTTTTTTTGACGCTTCGCCGCCCTGAGAGCTGTGAGCCTCATCTACAATAACTGCATATTTACGCTCTTTTTTTTCACCATGTTCCTTTTCAATTTCCGCAATTTTATCAATGACAAAAGGAAACTTCTGCAATGTAGTTATAACTATATTTGAGCCGTTAAAAATCGCCTCTGCAAGCTGCTGTGAGTTTTTATCTATTTTCTGAACTACACCGGTTTTGTGGTCAAACTGATAAATTGTATCCTGTAGCTGATTATCAAGAACTCTTCTGTCTGTAATAACAATTACAACATCAAAGACACGGTCATCATTTTCATTGTGCAATGAAGAAAGACGGTATGAAAGCCATGCAATAGAATTTGATTTGCCTGAACCGGCTGAGTGCTGTATCAAATAGTTTTTGCCTACTCCGTTTACAAAAGTGTCTTCAGCAAGCCTGCGAACTACATTAAGCTGATGATACCGGGGGAAAAGCATTACTTCGTTTTTTTCTACTTTGCCTGTTAATGGATCTTTCTCTTCTTCAATCTGCAAATGCATAAAACGCTGGAAGAGTTCAATCCATGAGTCTTTTTTCCAGATCTCTTTCCACAGATATGCTGTCTTGTATTCACCCTCGGGAGACGGCGGATTTCCTGCCCCTGTTTCATGACCCTTGTTATAGGGGAAAAATCGGGTTCTACCCCCTGCAAGCCGGGTAGTAAAAAAGACATTTTCATCATCAACAGCAAAATGCACAAGAGCCCTTTTTTTAAAAGAGAAGATTATTTCTTTAGACTCTCGATCATATTTATACTGATGTATCGCATGGCCGACATTTTGACCAGTTAACTGATTTTTCAGTTCTGCAGTTGCGACAGGTAAACCATTTATGCACAGAACCAGATCAATCTCGTTTTCATTTTTGTTTGTGTATTTTACCTGACGTGTAACTGAAAATATATTTTTCTGATACAGCTCAAGCAACTGGGGATTCATGGAACTTTCCGGCTTAAAATATGCTAGTCGAACCAGCACGCCGTGATCAGTAATACCACTTCGTAACACTTTTAACATGCCATTTTTTTCGAGTTCCTGAGAAAGACGCTTTATCAAATTTAAAGAAAGATTTTCACGATGAACCTTTTCAAGTTTTTCCCAGGCTTTAGGCTGGGTTTCTTTAACAAACTGCAATATCAGCTCAGTATCGAGACAGTGTACGCGATCAAAATCGAGGGCTTCTCTTTGAATGTAACCACCATCTTTAACGAGGGATGCTACAATATTTATTTCAAAAGTCTCTTCAGTATGTATCATGCAAGCCCCCGTATATCAATTTTACCAGTAACCGCTTCGGAAATTAAAGCAGCACGATACTCGGTTAAGAGTTCGATCTCTTTTTCATTGTTTGAGATTGTCTTGTCAATTTGAGATGTTTTTTTATCAAGAAAATTAGCAATTTGAGTTTGTTCTTCCAAAGGTGGTAAGGTAAAAGAAAATTCAACAAATACATTCTGATATAAATGCTGAATTGTTGATCCATATGAAGTTAAATCATTATAATTATCAAAAACATCTGATTTAAGAACCCAAAAAAGATATTCCGTACTAAGACAATTATATAAAGATCTAACAACAAAAATACCACTATTCAAACATGCCGGTCTATCTAGTTTTTTAACAACAGCCAATTTACCTATAGTACCATCTTTTGTAATAAGAAGGTCTTCATCTTTAAGTTGAATATATGGGTCTTCTTCATAGCGTTCTTTATCAATATAATGACATTTTAACCAATCAATTGTATCATTTTTAAAATCAGTACCTGTAACTAAATAAGCATACCCAAAATCAAGAAATTCATCTGCTTTTAATCCTTTCCAGCCAACACGTCCTTTTACATAACAAGTATGTTTAATTTTTTTCACTTCCCATCCTTCCGGTATTTCACCTATCCACTCTACACCGGAGTCTTTCATTTTGGCATTGGGGTCAAGACCAGCCTGCGCCGCGGTCGCGGCAGGCAGGCCTTTGGTAACGGCGTGGTTTATTATTGCTTCTCGTTCTTCTTTTAATAGTTCGTTCAGGCGTTTTTTCTTTTGGATAAGGGTGTCTATTTGTGCTGTCTTTTTGTCGAGGAAGGTGGCTATGGCGGTTTGTTCTTGGAGAGGAGGAAGAATAGCTCTTAAATTTTTTATTTGTTCACCAGTAATAAGTGGTTGAGCATTTTTATTCGCATATACGTTTATATTTGAAGAAAAAAGAAAGTAAAGCAAATAGAAATCAGAAAAACCATTCCACTTAGATACTTTTAAAGCATTATCTGTTATCCAACATTTTTCATCAATATAATGAACATTACCACATAATGCACCGACCCTACCAATAGCAAATGATTTCGATTCAGTATTAATAAATGAACTATATCCCATTGTTCCATTACCACCAATAACTTTGTAACAATGCTTTCTATCTTTTTCATTATTAATATGTTGATTCGATAAACCTTCTCCACTGGCGATATTTATTAACCAACGCAAATTACTAAAGTTCCAACCTTCAGGTATCTCACCTATCCACTCTACACCTGAATCTTTGTATGCTGGGTATGGTTTGTATGTTTGGTTTTGTTTTATCATTATTTCCCTATATTGTTTTTTCAATCTGTATGTATTTTTTTCATTTTTTTATCCATGCATTTGTTTATATAACAATATCATTGTTTTCAATCATTGTGGATCCGTTATTCATTGTGGATCCGTTATTCATTGTAGAGACGCAAAATTTTGCGTCTCTACGGTAATTCGGTAATCCGGTTATTCGGTTATTCGGTTATTCGGTTATTCGGTTATTCGGTAATTCGGTAATTCGGTTATTCGGTTATTGCGGCAAAATATTATCCGTCATTATAATCATCATTTTTCCAATTAACCGGGTTATTGATTATATATTGTTCAATACGTTGAAATGATTCATCGTCCCTGATTATGTGATCATAATATCTGGGTTGCCATGCAAATTCAATTTTATTAATTGTTGCATATTTTTTTACACCGGTCTTGAATCCACGAATTATCGAACCTAAATTCTGTGATTGCGGTTCAAATTTGTTTCCCTGGTTTTTATGGTTTTCATGTGGCGACGCAATATTTTGCGTCGCCACGGTGTCGGTTTTTTCAATGGTTATTATACCATGAACATGGTTCGGCATTATAATCGACGATCCCAGACGGACAAATGGAAAATGTTCTGGGATTTCGTTCCAATATTTTTCTGCCATAACGCCTATGTTAGATAAAACCATTTCATGGTTTACAATTTGTCCAAAATAATGTTTTCTGTTTTGTGTACAGATGGTTACAAAATAGGCTGCATTCCATCCGTAATCCCATCCTTTTAATCGGGCTGTTTCTGAACGATATCTATTTTTAAATAATTGTTTCATTTTTTTTAACCATTCAATTCTCTACACAGTGTGAAATTTCATCTTTATCTCATTAACCCAACACCTCATCAATACCACCTGCAATCTCTTTTTCAAGTGCCAAAATATCGGCACGAATTTCTTCAAGCGACCTTAATGCTTTGTATTCATAGAAATATCGTGTAAAATTTATTTCATAACCAATTTTCGTTTTGGAGTAGTCTACCCATGCCTGAGGAACATGAGGTAATACCTCTTTAGCCATATAGGCTTCAATCTCTTCTTTGCTACATTTTGTTTTACCTGCTGAAAGTGGTATACTTTCTCCATCACGAAGTTTGGAATCCGGTTTTGGATTTCCATTGCTGTCTTTGACAACTTTTCCATCTTCAACAAGAGGGCGCTCCACTGTTATACGAGCATAGCCAAAGTCAGAATTATTAAAGATCTTACATTTCTTGCTATCTTTGTAATTACCATATATCTTAACTATCTCTTCTATCTGTTTTGCAGAGAGTTCTTTTCGTTTATTGCCAAGAGATTTACGCATCTGTTCAAAATATTCAACGGCATTTATCAGCTGCACTTTACCCTGGCGCTTCTTTTCTTTACGGTTATTTAAAAGCCAGATATATGTTGAGATACCAGTATTATAGAAGAGCTGATCAGGAAGCGCCACAATAGCTTCTAACATATCATTTTCAATTATCCAGCGTCTTATCTCTGATTCTCCAGATCCGGCACTTCCAGTAAAAAGCGGTGAACCATTAAAAACAATAGCTATCTTTGAACCTTGTTTATCCTGTTTCATTTTACTTATCAGATGCATAAGAAAGAGAAGCGAACCATCCGAGACACGAGGTAGCCCAGCACCAAATCGACCGCCAAAACCTTTTTTTTCGTGTTCATCTTTTATAAATTTCTGTACCTTTTTCCACTCTACACCAAAGGGAGGGTTAGCCATCATATAATCAAAATGTTCATCCGGTAGCTGGTCGTTATCAAAACTGTTGCCACATTTTATATTAGATGCATTCTGGCCTTTTATCAGCATATCTGATTTGCATATCGCATAAGACTGCCAGTTAAGCTCCTGACCAAACACCTCAAGTCGCGCGTCAGGATTTAGTTCATGCAAATATTCCTGAGAAACTGAAAGCATTCCACCTGTACCGCATGCACAGTCATATAGTGTACGAACAACTCCCTCTTTTGACAATGCCTGGCGATCAGAAGCAAAAAGCAGGTCAACCATAAGCCGAATTACTTCACGCGGAGTAAAGTGCTCTCCGGCTGTTTCATTCGAAGCCTCAGCAAATTTGCGGATAAGCTCTTCAAAGACATAGCCCATTGAAAATGAATCTAATTTGGACGGACTCAAGTCTATTTCTTTAAATTTATCAGTAACAAGAAAAAGAAGATCTTTGTTATCAAGATCTTTAAGTATATTTATAAAATCAAATTTACTGATTATTTCACGGGTCTCAATTGAAAAACCCTGTATATACGATTCAAAGTTATCCAGTATATTATTCGGATCGGCACACAGTTTTTCAAAGTCGTAGGGTGAATGGTTGTGAAAATGATAGCCGGCAGTCTGATTAAGGATTTTTTCCATTGTTGCTTCAGGTTTGTCTTTTACTGTGTTATATTTCTTTAAAACGGTTGTTTTCTTTTTTGAAAGCACACAGTCAAGCCGGCGCAGAACTGTAAATGGAAGTATTATATCACCATATTCATGCTGTTTATAGTCGCCTCTAAGGATATCGGCAACACTCCAGATAAAGCCTGCCATATTAGTTGATGATGCGTTTAACATAATTGCTCCTCTGCAAACATTGGTTATAAACCATAGAAACTATATGATTTTCATTTAATCAAGTACAATATACAGTTATTTAGTATATTATATTTTTTAAAGAGGTTAAATCGAGTTACCCAAGATTCTCCTAAGCGGGATTTAATAAGTTGATCTCTAGGCATAACTTATTTTTTAGGTATTAATTGAAAATAGACGTTAAAAAAAATTCAAAAATTGTATTAAATTGGACATTCTCTAAAATTTCTTGCAAAGTAAAATTCTTTTGCAATTTTTATAGATATATTATTGAGAACAACCAATTGTTCTCTGTTAATTTTCTGATCTTTTTCCCCAGCTCGGAATGCAAAATTTGGAGAGATTGGTATAAATGGAAAATCACCGTAACCATCTGCTACAATAAATTCACCATCAGAGGCCTCAAGAAGACCCCATTTAAAATCACAGCATGTCTGCCAGTCTCTATCAAACATCATCTTAATTAAAATACCTGTAGTAAATCGAGAAGGAACAGAACCTCCTTCTCGAACAAAAGATACATGTTTTTTTTCAAGTATTTCTTCTTCGTCTTTTGTAAGACCAGAACCAGTAACTCCTGTTAAAGTTATATCTTCTATTTCTTCTAAATGATATTTATGACGAAGCCTCCATAACAGACAATATTTTGACAGTGCCTCATGATTTCTCTTTTCAAAGCACTTAACATTACCAATTTCTTCATGAAATGCTTTTTCAATTGAAGACATATACCCTTTTTCAGCTCTTTGATCCCAAGTCCTTTTGGTACAAAATATTTTCGCTCTATTACTCATTTTGACCGTAGTCTTATTTTTTATTATTGTAACTTCAACTTTATCTTCAGAATCGTAAAATTTTGAAATTGCATGGGCTGTATGAAAATGTTGATTAACTGTCAGCTCCATAGGATTACCTTTTAAAGTTGGTTCAAATGGCATATTGTTATTCCATTTTAATAATATACAGTTCTTGATATTACTATATATTAACATCATAATTTAAAGCTGAACATACCACAATTACAGTCCAACTTTCCTGAAGATATCAAACTATACTCCAGACAACATTATCAAAAACACAATAGTTTTAACTAATCTTACCCAGCTTTTATTGACTTTACTACAAACATCATCGACAATACGCAGAACATGTTATTTATTAACCCTAAATTACTTTTTATAATTTATTCTGCGCTTTTAAGCCGCCTTCTCTATCAGATGGTTATAGCTGTTAATTTAATCCTTATAAGTGAAATTATTTTCATAAAAAAGCAAAAAGTATATGTAATTGTAGCGACTATAAAGAACTAACGATGATTTACTACTTTTTCTTTTCCGATCCAGTGGAGTGTGGGCATTATTGTTTTTCCTGTACTTGTGTTTTACTATTGCATTCAATGTGCGTTGAACAATTCATCACGATTCAGTTTGTCTTTATTTACTATATTTGAAAAGAGTTTAAAGTTCTTTTTACGATATTGAATCTGTCCGGCAACAATAGCTGGATGAACATTATGTTCCTGGGCAATTTCTATAATTTCTTCATTTGTAAATTGCTCTTGGTGTTCCGGGTTGAATTTAGGCAGCAATTTCAGTTGTGCAAACTTATCTGCTTCTCCCTCAATATCTGAATCATTACTAGAACCACGCAAACTCATATCATCTGCAATAAAACCCTCATTTTGAAGGTCATTCTTTATATGCGCAATTTCATGAAAAAGTGTAAACCAGAATGAATCTACTCTATTATATCTAAGGGTTAAACCAATTACCGGATTCTCATTTTCAACCATAAAAGAAGCACCATCAAGATATGTCTTCTTAAGATGCGGCATAAATACCAGACGAATACCAATATTTGCCAGATACTCTTTCGCCTGAAGAGGACCGTTGCTTAAAATACTCAATGAAGCTAAACCCTGTAAAAATTTACTGTTTATTTTCTTACTTTCATAATTATTTTTTACTTGTTGCCTAGAAGCTTTTGCTAAAACAGCCATACACCAGCCACGTAATGCATAACTATTTGTTTGTACGTTCATCCTTGTAGATTCACTTTTTCTAAATAAAACAGACTCCAAATACTTCTGGCCACCTGTTTTTTTTATTAAATAGCGAATCGCTTCTTCTGACCTGGTTATAATATTTGATATATCAAAACCTTCAAACATATTAAGTTCAGCCATTTCCTTAACTGGAAATTTGTCAAAATCAATATCTGTATATGAATCAAGATCCTTTACACTACTTTCCTGTAAAAGAACTTCAGCAGGTATACCTAAGTGAGTATTTAAGGCACGAATCATTTTTACAGTAAGTTCTCTTTTGCCATTTAAAACCTCTGATACCATTGATTTTGTACCAAAATACGGTATCAGGTCTTTCTGTGATAAATTGCCCTGTTCCATTCTAAATTTAATAGCTTCAACAGGAGAAGGCATGCCTATGGTACAAATCTCATCTTCATATTTTTCGACAAGAAGAGAAAGCAGCTCTAATTCATCTGCTAAATCTGTATCTGACTCCGGATCAATATCTATTAATTCCTCCAGACGTTTCAATGCCGAGTTATACTCTTTTTCATTTTTTATTATTTTAACTTTTTCCATCACAATACCACTTTTATTTTTTTACAATACAACTAAGGAAATTTATTTTTACTATACTCACTATGTGTACCAATCCACTTTATAAAAATATTACCTATTTTATACGCTATTTTTGTTACTAACCGGTAATCATTTCCTTTAATATTAAATATGACGCAATTCTGTTTCAAAAAACTTGCCGATGCGTACCTGTTCTTAATATCAACTGGTGTTTTCCAGTCAGCTTCCAGCACTTCATAATACCAGGACTCAATAGATCGGAAGAGCACACGTCTGAAC
>ERZ795053.5993-NODE-5993-length-12307-cov-22.833497_pt1 | contig 12307 bp, 10 predicted proteins | sample MGYA00375137_ERZ795053 | MGnify/ENA primary metagenome ERZ795053 (study PRJEB30182, sample SAMN05720284) | activated sludge metagenome | isolation source: Anaerobic digester | place: Hong Kong | collected 2014-12-17 ... | reverse complement strand
CGCGGCCTTCGCCTGTTCGTGCCGGAGCATGAGCAGCGCCACCGCGCATAGGATCGCCTCAGACGTCACCTCCGACGCCCAGATGCCGTTTACGCCAAAGAGGCGCGCAGCCAGCAACAGCACCGGAATCTTGACGAGCAACATGCCGCCCAGCGTCAGGAGCAGGGCCTCCTTTGCCTTGCCGAGCGACTGGAAGTACGCGGCCACCAGGATCGCCACCCCGCTCAACGGATAGGCAAGCGAGAGCAGGCGCAGCGCCGTCTGCCCTTCGGCGAGAATGGCCGGCTCCGTGGAGATGAGGCCGATGAGCGCAGCCGGGAAGAGCAGGCAGAGCGCGCTGGCGAGCAGGCCGTAGACGACCGATGCGCGCAGCGAGAGCGTGATCGCCCGCATCACCCGCTCGAAGCGCCGCCGGCCAAAGTTATAGCCCACCAGCGGCTGCATCCCCTGCACAATGCCCGCCTGCGGGATGCCCAGCGCCGCATAGAGGCGCCCGGCAATGGCGTAGACGCCCAGCGCGCTGTCGCCGCCCAGCACGCGCAACAGGTTGTTGGTGACGATGACGACCAGCCCGGCGCTGATGCTCTTGAGAAACGAGGGCAGCCCGATCATCAGCACCTCGCCGATGATGGCCCAGTCCGGGATGAAATAGGCCAGCCGGATGTCGTACGACCGGCCCTTGCGCAAGAAGAAGAAATAGAAGCTCATCACGGCGGAAACGGCTTGCCCCAGGACCGTCGCCAGCGCGGCGCCCGCGGCGCCCCAATGCAGCACCATGACGAAATACCAGGAAAGCACGACATTGACCGCGACCGGGATCACCCACAGCGCCGTGGAGTAACGCACGTTGCCGTCGGCGCGCACGATGGCCGAATAGCCGGTAGCGGTAATGGCGCCCAGAAAGATGATGCGCCCATATTCGACGGCGTAGGGCGCGATGGTGTCGGTGGCGCCCAGCAGGTAGACGAGCGGCTCGATGAAGAGCACACCGGCCACGGTGATCGACAGCGCCACTGTCCAGAAGATGAGGTGCGTGTTGGCCACGGTGCGTGACGCGCGCTCGGCATTCTCGGCGCCGAGCGCGCGCGAGACCACCGACGCGCCGCCCACGCCCACGATGGTGGCGACGCCGCCCAGCGCAATCAGCACCGGCGAGATGATCGACGCGCCGGCCGCGGCCAGCGAGTTGACGCCGACGGAGAGAAAGTAGGTGTCGGTGATGCTGTAGATGGCGTAGACCAGCAGCGAAAAGGTCGTCTGTGCGGACATTTCCGCCAACAGTTTGCCGACCCGCTCGCTGCCCAGCCGCTCAGTCCTGGACGCGCCGCTCATTCGCTCAGTTGGCGGTCAGCCACGCCATGTTCGTCGCGATGTACTGCCGCGAGAAGTTGAAAATGTCGTCTGTGTCGTAGTTGCGGTAGTAGCACTCCGTGTTCATTACCAGCCCCAGATGCAGCGAGTAGAGGTACTTCCGCTGCTCCTCGGCAAAGGTGAAGGTCGTCTTGCCATAGCCGCGCATGGCGGCGGTGATGCCGCTCTCGAAGAGCGAGCGGAACTGCGCCTCCATGAGCGGCTCGGCCCACAGCGCGCGCTCGAAGTCGATGATGCCGGTGATCGCGCCCTCCTTGACAAAGAAGTTGGGATTCCACGCGTCCCAGTGCACCAGGCAGGGCGCGGTGATCTCGTCCAGCGCGGGCGCGTGTTTGAGCACAACGGCGCGCAACTCGTCGTAGCTGTAGTCAAAGACCGCGTCCTTGGCCGCGGCATCTTCCAGCGTCGCCTCCACGATCTTGAGAAAGGCCTCTTTCCACGTGTCTGCACGCAGCTTCGGATTGCCGTCGTAGCCGAAGTAGGTGCCAGGAAAGGTGTTGACCTCGCGGATGATCGCGCCGATGCGCCGGTCCACGGCCTCCTGCGTGGCCGCGGGCAGGCCGGCCTTCACGTGTTCCAGGTTATCGCCGTCGATCTTCTCCATGAAGAAATAGTCGGCATTGCACAGGTCGCGGGCGCCGTCGAAAAAGTAGATCTCGGGCACGGGGATGGCTGGGTTCTGCCGCACCAGGCGCATCGATGCCACCTCGGTCGCCATGATGTTCTGCTCGTACTGCATGACCTCGGCGCCTTGCGGCGGTGCGATCTTGAGGATGACCTCGCGGCCGCCGGCCAGGCGGATGGCGTAGGCGGCGTTGAACCAGCCCTCCTTCAACTCGCGCACGGCCTCGTCGCCGGCCGCAAGTCCCTCGCCGGCGAAGGCTCGCTGCGCCATGCGCTCGATCTGCTGGCGAGTCTGCTTGTTCTTGGTCTTGCTTTCCATGGATTTCCTCTGCTGGTGGCGTGACTTTGGGAGCGGTCTGGTAAGTATACCCCACGTGACCGGTGCCACGTCAGACAGGCATATGTGTGTGCGTGACAATTGGGGGCGAGGGAATTTCAAATCCGGCCAGATTCTGGGTGTCGAAGAACAACATCCACTCTACCGGGACGGCGACCTTCAGCGTGACCGCGCTGCGCGGCAGCGACGGGATCTTCAACGCCGGCGCCAACCACGACCCGGATGGCGACGCCCCCCTCGACACGGTGACCATGCAGGCGAACCCGTAGGGAGCGCTGGAATCTTGACCATCGAGAAAACAGCCAGGCAGTGCACCGCCTGGCTGTTTTCGTGGGAAATTGACATTGCCGGCCGATGGCTCAACAGATTTGTGCCGCATGTGAGCGCGCTCACGCTCTGCTGCGCAAGGCCCACGCCCGTGCCACCAGGTGGATCGATCCGTCATCCTGGCGCGGCAAGCGGGCGCGCAGCGTCTCGCGCACGGCGGTGCGGGTAGGTTCGTCGAGGGCGAGGAGGTAGGAGGGCGCCGGTCCCTGGCCACCGAGGAAGGGTTCCCACAGATCGGCGAAGTCCGCGAAAATCGTGGGTACGTCGATGGCCGTGACGTCGACGGCGCGCAAGCCGGCGACCGCGGCCGTTGCCGCGAGCGCGTCCGGGTCGCAGAGCGGGAAGCGCTCGCCTTCGTCCAGGCTAGCGGCGGCGGGATCGACGGCGGCGACGGCGTCCCAGAAAGTGCGCAAGAGTTCCATCTTACCGGCGTAGTCCCAGACGTAGAGACCGATGCGCGCGTCGCGGCCGGCCACCCGCGCCATCTCGCGCAGGGCGGCCGCGGGATCGGGAATGAAGTTGAGGACGAGGCCGGAGACGACGACGTCGACCGCAGCGTCGGGCAGGGGGATTGCCGTGGCGCTGCCCACGTGAAAGGCGACGCCCCCGGGAAGCCGCGCCCGCGCCACGGCGAGAAAGCCATCGGACGGGTCGACGCCAGTGACGGCAGCGGGCGCGGCATGGTCGACAATGGCGCCGCACAGCGCGCCGGTGCCGCAGCCGACGTCGAGCCAGCGCCGGCCGGCGGGCACATCCAGCCAGCGCACAAAGGGCGGCGCGACCAGCCGGCTCCAGCGGCCGATATAGCGTTCGTAGGGGTCGCCTGATTGCCAGTTGTCGGTAGGTAGTGTTTGCATAGCGCGACGCCTCCTGATCGGAACTTTTCGACACGCCGCCAGCATATCGGGGGCCGCTACTGTAGCAGAAAGCTTCGCGCCCGCCAAGCGGCGTTTTTCGGGCGGGGGTTGTCGCAGGAAGATTGCGCGGTCGACGAACTCACTGCATGAAGCCCGCCTATCGCGTATCGCGAGCGCGGCAGACCCCAGCAGGCCGCCAGATTCACCGTGTGTCGAGCTGTCGCCGATGATGCGATCGCCCGTTCAGCGAATCGCTTCAACTGCCCAGTGGTCGCCCATGGCGCGGCGACCTTGGGCCAGCCCTTCGCCTTCGGAGAGGGTGCGCGTCAGATCAGGGCGTGCCAGCGCTGTCTCGCGCAGCGTTACGCCCAGCCCAGGTCCCGACGGCACAGGCAGATGGCCGTTGCTGACGGCGACCTCCATGGTGCTCAAAATGGGGAAATAACTCCGGTAGAAGGCGCGCACCGATTCGACAAAAAAGAGATTGGGGATGTGCGCGCCCAGGTGCATGCACGCCGCATGGCAGATCGGCCCGGCGACGTTGTGCAGGACCAGCGGCACGCCGTAGGTCTCGGCCAGTGCCGCTATCTTGCGCGTCTCACTGATGCCGCCGTTCCACACCGGATCGGTCATCACGATGGGAGAGACATGCTTCTCCAGCCACTCGCGCAGTTGCCAGCGCGTGATCAGCAACTCTGAGCCGATGATGGGGATGCGCGTGCGCTGGCCGAGCAGCTTGATTTCGTCGGGGTAGACCGCCGGCAGTACATCTTCCAGAAAGAGGATGTCATACGGCTCCAGCGCGGCGACGATGCGCTCCATGCTCGCCCGGTTCCAGCGGAAGTGACATTCGATGCCGATCTCCATGGCGCTACCCACGGCGTCCCGGATCTGCCGCACCGGCGCAAGGCCGGCCTCCACCTGGGCCGGGCTGATGTATTGGCCAAAGCTGCCTTCGCTGAATTCGTCAAACGGCCAGATCTTCATGGCGCCGATGCCGTCGGCCAGGAGCGAGCGTGCCAGGACACCGGCATCTTCGTGCCAGGCTGCATAATCCTGCACCGCGCCGAAGCCGATGCAGGTGTTGTAGGTGGGCACACGGTCGCGCGTCTTGCCGCCGAGCAGATGATAGAGCGGCGCGCCGTAGTGCTTGCCCATGATGTCCCACAGCGCCACTTCCAGCGCGGACAGTGCACGCGTCTCGGCGCCGGCGTAGCCATGGTACATGATGTTGTCCATTACGAAGCGCCACAGCCCCTCGATGTCGAGCGGATCCTGGCCGAGCACGAGGGGCGCGACGGTGCCATGCAGCGCACCCTTGGCGCCAGGCACCTTGTCCACCGTCTCGCCTAGCCCGACGACACCTTCGTCGGTGTGCACGCGCACGACCAGCAAACGTGGATACTCTGCCCATTGTAACGACTCAATTGCCGTGATTTTCATAGCTCCACCGCCGCATCATCTGAGTGCGTCATGGTTGTTTCCAGCAAATCAACCCCGCGCTGTTGCGCTCCATGCGCAGCAGGCCGCGTTTTGTCAGACTCTCCAGATTGCCCGCCATCCCGTAGCTGAAATCCTGATTGGCAGCGGATGGCCAGCGGCCAAGCGTCGGGCCAAGCTGCTCGATGGCTTCGCGCAGTGTGAAGCCGCGCCTACCGGCCGCGAAATCAAGCAGCGCCCGCTCGACCAGCAGACAGTAGTTGCGGCTCTCGCTGATATATTCGGCGACGGCCGGGCCTTCCTGCAGTGGCCAGTGGGCGGGTGCAAGCAGGTCGATATCCATCGCCAGCAGCCTGTCCTGCGTCGCCAGATAGGTGTCGACGTAGCAGTAGGTCGGCGGCATAGCCGGCTGCCAGTCGTCATCCAAGATCGCCGTCCACATGGTCGCTTCGCCGGCAATCAGCGTGCGGCTGCGCGGGTCGTAGATGGCCAGATGGCCCCACGTATGGCCGGGTGTGTGCACCGCCTCCACATACCAGTCGGGGCTCAGCCGAAAGTGCTCGCCGCCGGAAAGGAGCAGATCCAGCGGCCGGCTGAGACAACCTTCGCGGATGCCGGCCTTGCCCTCTTCCCCGTAGCCGATGCCGTGATCCGCCTCAAACTGCGCATAGCGCCCGGCGATCAGCGCCTCCGTATCCTCCACCCATGGCCGGTCAAGCACGTGGCAGGCCAGGAGCGCCTCGGGCGCGGCCGCCTTCATCGACGCGTTGCCGCCCTGGTGATCGATATCGGAGTGGGAGATGACGATGTAGGTGAGGCGCGCCGGGTCCAACCCGATGCGGCGCATGTAGGGCAGGATCTCCTGCGCCGGGTTGTGCGCGCAGCCAGTATCCACCAGAATGGCGGCGTCCTCGCCGACGAGCAGGTGGACATAGACCATGCGGTTGCTGCCAAAGAGACACTTGATACGATGAATTCCGGGTGCGATTTCCATGTTGCTCCTCACTGTGGATCCTGTGGTTGCTCACCTTTGACGCTGATGCCGCCGTCGACCTGGTAGTTGGCGCCGGTCACGAAGCTCGATTCGTCCGAGGCCAGGAAGAGGAAGACGTTGGCCACTTCGTCGATGGTGCCGACGCGGCCGATGGGGTGCATCTCGTCAAAGGCGCGGCGCAGGTGGTCGGGCGACGACTGTGCGGCCAGGAAGTCGTGCAGCATGGGCGAGTCGATCGTGCCGGGGGAGACCGTGTTGACGCGGATGCCCAGGCGCGCATAGTCGGTGGACATGGCACGCGCCAACGCAATCAGCGCGCCCTTGGTGGCCGAGTAGACAGCCAGGCCCGGCAGGCCGATGACGCCGGTGACGCTCGACATGTGGATGATGCTGCCCTGGCGCAATTCGATCATCTGCGGGATCACGGCGCGGCTGACCAGGTAGGTGCCGCGCAAGTTCACCGCAACGCAGCGATCGAAATCGGCGGGCGACGTTTCGTGGAGACGGCCGGCCGGCATCACTGCGGCATTGTTGACGAGCACGTTGATCAGCCCAAAGGTCGTGCGTAGTGTGGCGACAGCCTGTTCGACCTCTTCTTCGCTGGTGACATTGGCAGGTAAGGCCAGAGCACGCCCGCCGGTCGCAGTGATCTCGTCGACGACAGCCCGGCACTCAGCTGCGTCAATGTCGAGGACGCCGACATCGGCGCCTTCCTGCGCAAACTTGAGCGCAATGCCACGGCCGATCCCGCGAGCCGCGCCGGTAACCAACGCGACTTTGCCTTTCAAACGATCCATCATTACTTCTCCTCAGCACCATGAAGAGGCATTCATGCAAGTGTACTCGATAGGTCGAGAGGCGTAAACACAATCCTTACCGGCAGACAGTTCAGCGTTGGAATGTATCGGATTCCGATTGACTCTTGACAGTGGGGCGCAGTAGGTACTATTATACTGGGGAAACCCAAGATTATCAATAATCAATAATCTAGCAGCTACGCTCGTCAATGGCAGGTGCACTATCGAACGCAGCAATGTTGCCCAATCACGCCGCAGTGTCCGGTCCCTGGCCGATCAGGTCTATGAGTACCTGCGCGCCAGCATCGTCAGCGAGCGTCTTGCGCCCGGTGCGCGCGTCGTCGAGCTGGACATTGCCAACACCATGGGCACAAGCCAGGGACCGGTGCGCGAGGCCCTGCAACGCCTGGAACGCGAAGGGCTCGTGACCAAACAGTCGCACAGCGCTACGTTTGTGACCACCGTCTCGCTCGATGAGATGTACGAACTCTTCTCGATTCGTAGCGTCATCGAGGGCTTTGCCATCGGGCGGACGGTGACGCGCATCACGCCCGAGCAATGCGATCAACTGGAAGGGCTTGTCGAGCAGATGCGCGCGGCCGGCCGCCAGGACGACATGCTCGGGCTCACGGAGCATGACCTGCAATTCCATCGCCTCATCTGTCAGTGGTCGGGCAGCGCGACCCTGCAGCGGGCGTGGGATCCGCTCTACGGTCAGATTCAACGCTTTGTGGTGCGCACGCACAAGAACTATTTTGCCAGCCTCACCGATATTGCCGACACCCACCTGCCGATCATCGCCGCGCTGCGTGCACAGGACGCGGAAGATGTCGTCCGGCTCATCCAGGAGCATGTCATGCTGATCTGGGCGCTGTTCGGTACCGAAAAGGAGAAGGAGTAACTTCATGGAGCAGCCGGAGGTTGTACAGGTCGGCACCGCGAGGAAAGGCGAAAGCGGGGGCTCGTTCTGGCGACGCCTGCTACAGTCGCGTGAGTTTGGCGTTTTTCTCGCGCTGGTTGGGCTCGTGATCCTGATGCGTTTCCTGACCCCCTATTTCTGGAAACCCGACAACATCTTCAACGTCCTGCGCGGCATGTCGACGATCGGGATCATGGCGATTGGCCAGACGATGATCATTATCACCGGCGGCATCGACCTGTCGGTTGGCTCCGTGCTGGCGGCCTCGGCGATGATTACGGCGCGGCTCATGTACACGGGCGTCGTCTCGCCCTGGGTTGCCGTGCTCATCGGCCTGAGTTTTGGCACGTTGCTGGGCGCGATCAACGGCCTGATCATTACGCGTGTCAAGGTGACGCCGTTCATTGCCACGTTGGGCATGTTGAGCATCGCACGCGGTCTTGCCTACCTGCTGGCCTCCGGATTGCAGGGCACCGTGGCAAGCAACGTGCCCATGCGCGACGAGTCGGTCAATTTTCTCGGCGCCGGCTATATTGGACCCGTACCCTTCCCCGTCATCGAGATGTTCGTGCTGGTGATTGTGTTCAGCCTCTTTTTGCGCTTCACGGTCCTGGGCCGCCAGATCTATGCCGTGGGGAGCAACGAGCAGGCGGCGCGTCTCTCCGGCGTCTCGTCGGACATGGTCAAGCTCTTTGTCTACACGATCACCGGTACGCTGGCTGCACTTTCCGGCATCATGACGGCCGGCTTGCTGGGAACGTCGGCGACCAACGCCGGCACCGGCACGGAATTGGATGTCATCGCTGCCGTCGTGATTGGCGGGGCCAGCCTGGCCGGCGGCTCCGGCACGATCATCGGCTCCATCATCGGCGCCGCGATCATGGCGGTGCTGCGCAACGCCTTTGTGCTGCTTCAGTTCCCCATCTACATGCAGACGATCTCAATCGGTCTCGTGATCATTCTGGCTGTTGCCATCGATCAGATTCGCCGGCGTAGCAGCTAGTTGATACTTTGCACAGCTCGTATCGGTCCCGCGTGGCAGGCTGGTGCCTGGAGGAGGTGTCCTATTCCTTGAGATGGCAGACGCATTCGGAATCCATGTTTGACGAACAAATCGAGACATTCGACAAAGGAGTAATTCTGCCTATGAAGACTGCAACCCGACTTCTGTCCGTATTGGCCTTGCTTGCCGTGCTGGCCGGCTGTACGACTGTCGCGCCGGCGGCGCCTGCGCCGGCCGCGGAGCAAGCGGCTGCCCCGGCCGCCAATACCGTGGTCGTCGCCGACGTGGAGCGCCAGCCCGCGCCTGCCTTCGACTCGGCCTGCACCGCTGCCGACGAGGGCGCGGTCGTGCCGGCCGACTTCACGCCCGACCGCCCGTTGAAGATCGCCGTGCTCGGCCTGGAAAACAACCCCTTCTGGATTCCGGTCAAGGAAGGCGCGCTCAAGGCGGCCGAGGAACTGAAGCCGTACAACGTCACGGTCGACTGGATTGTGCCGGGCGAAACACACACCGCCGACGACTTCAGCGGCGGCATGGAAGCGGCCATTGCCCAGGAATATGACGCCATCGCCACCATCGCCGGTGATGCGGGTCTCGTGACCTACATCGACCGCGCTGTCGACGCCGGGATTCCGGTCGCCACCTTCAACTCCGAGACGGCCGCGCCCAATAATCGACTCTTCTTTGTCGGCGCCGACCTCTACAAGCAGGGCGAAGCGGCCGGCAAGGCCATGGCTGATGCCATCGGCGGCGCAGGCAAGGTTGGCGTCATCACTGGCTTCTTTGCGGTGGAAGCGCACGAACTGCGGCGCAAAGGCTTCGAGGACTACCTGACCGCCAACAATCCCGACATCGAGATTGTGGCGCAGGTGGAGAACAGCGACCAGGGCGACATTGCCTACACCCAGGCCCAGGACATGATGACCGCCAATCCCGATCTGGCAGGCATCTACGTCACGGCCGGCGGTCCGTTCGGCGCGGCTGCCGCCGTGGAAGACGCCGGCAAGACGGGCGAGGTCAAGGTGATCTCCTTCGACTTCGTCGACGAGACCATGGAGTATGTGCAGAAGGGCGTCATCTCGGCCACCATCGGCCAGGGACCGTTTGCCCAGGGACATGACCCGGCCATCCGGCTGTTCAATTACATCGTGACCGGCGAAGCGCCTGAGTGCGGTCGCCTGCTCACCGAGGCTGCCCTGGTCACCCAGGACAACATCGACCAGTACTGGACGCCGCCGGCACAGTAGGCAGCGGAGCGTATCTCTTTCACCGAGGTTCGGTGGTGGCGGCAGCCATGCTGTCGCCACCACCCGCCATCCCAGGCCGGCGCCTGTTGACGCGGAACGCCGGTCTGGGTAAGAGCAGTGCCATTGTACCCGTTGCGCATCGTGCGGGGAAACCCACGGGACATTTCCGTACCCTGTGCAGCAGCGGTAGAGATCGGAACCCTGGCAATGAATCAAACTGGCGCAGAAATTCTGCGAGTTGAAGCGGTCTCAAAGCGCTATGGCGGCGTGCATGCCCTGGAACAGGTCAATTTCGACCTGCGCTACGGCGAGGTGCACGCGTTGGTGGGTGAGAACGGCGCCGGAAAATCAACGCTGATCAAGGTGCTGGGTGGCATCATCCCGCGCAATGGCGGGCGTGTCCTCTTTGAAGGAAACGAAGTCGACTATCAGCGTCCCATCGAAGCACTCCATGCAGGGATTGCCATTATCCACCAGGAACTGTCGATGATGCCGTCCCTGAACGTCATCGAGAATATGTACATGGGGCGCATGCCGGGTCGCTTCGGCGTCGTCAACTGGAAGGACCTGGAGCGCCGCACGCGCCAGGCCATGGCGCTCATCGACCTGCACGTCGATCCCTATGCGGCGGTGCAGGACCTCACGATTTCGCAGCGGCAGATGATCGAGATCGCGCGGGCGTTGTCGGTCAACGCCAAGTTGATCATCATGGACGAACCGAACTCATCGCTGACCCAGGGTGAATCCGAGCGTCTCTTCGCCGTCATTGACTCACTCAAGGCGCGCGGGATCGCCATCATCTACGTGTCGCACAAGATCGAAGAGGTTCTGCGTATCTCGGATCGCATCACCGTCTTCCGCGACGGCAAATATGTGGGCACGGTCGACCGCGAAGATGCAACCGAGCAGAAGATCATCAACATGATGGTGGGACGTGAACTCGATCGCACTGCGATCAGCGTGCCCGACAAGATTGGCGATGTGTTGCTCGACGTGCGCAACCTGAGTGGAGGTGGCTTTGAGAATGTCACCTTTGCGGTGCGCAAGGGCGAGATCGTTGCATTTTCGGGTCTTGTCGGCGCCGGGCGCAGTGAAGTGGCCAGCGCGATCTTCGGCGCCCGGCCGTTCACGGACGGTGAAATCACCTTTGACGGTCGCCCCGTGCGCTTCAAGTCACCCAAGCATGCTATCCGCGCCGGCATCGCCATGGTGCAGGAAGATCGCAAGGTGCTCAGTCTCTTCATGGACATGACCATCCAACGCAATATCACCATGGCCGAACTACCCTACATGAGCAAAGGTGTGACGAGCGACGGCGCCGAGCGCCGCCTCGCCCAGCAGATGGTGCGCTCGCTCGATATCCGGCTGGCGTCGCTGGATGATCCCGTCAGCAGCCTCAGCGGCGGCAACCAGCAGAAGACCGTGCTCAGCCGCTGGTTGGCGACGACGCCCAAACTGCTGATCCTCGACGAGCCGACCCACGGCGTCGACGTCGGCGCCAAGGCCGAGATCTATGAGCTGATTCGCAACCTGGCAGGGCAGGGCATGGGCGTCATGCTCATTTCCTCCGAACTGCCCGAAGTGCTGGCGCTGGCGCATCGCATCGTCGTCATGCACGAAGGGCGGATCACCGGCATCCTCGATCGCGCCGACGCCAGCGAAGAAGCCCTCATGGCCTACGCCACGGGGATCGCCGACGACTTTGCCGTGCCGGCGGAGGTGAGTTCATGAGCGACTCCCGGGCATTGGTAGCCGAACCTGTCACCTTTCGCGGCTGGTCGGCGTGGCGGCTCGCCAACGAGTTTGTTCAGTTGATCGCCGTGCCAAAGATCGGCGGCCGCGTGATGGCCTACGATCTTGGCGATCACCCCTTCCTCTTCGTCGACCCGGATCTGGCGGGCAAGCTCTTTTCGGCGGAGGAAAATCAGGGGGATGGCTCGCTGGCGGCATGGAAGAACTACGGTGGCGACAAAACCTGGCCGGCGCCGCAGGGGTGGGAGAATGACGAGCAATGGCACGGCCCACCCGACCCAATCCTGGATACCGGCCGTTACACGGTCGACGAGGTCGTTGCCCGGCCGGATCGAGCCGCCATCGCCATGACCAGCCCGCCCGACCCGCGCACGGGCGTACAGATCACGCGACGCTTCACACTCGCGCCCGGCAGCAGTCGCGTTCAGGTCGACCTGACTTTTCGCAATGTGAGCGAACACGCCGTGCGCTGGGGTATCTGGGATGTCGTGCAACTCAACGCCGCGCGCACCCTGTCTGACGGCAGCCGCACCCACGATCCAACATGCACGGTCACGGCGCCGGTCAACCCGCAGAGCCGCTTCGCGCGCGGCTTCACCGTGATGTTTGGCGCCGACGACAATCCGCAGTGGCAGGTCG
>ERZ795053.5986-NODE-5986-length-12314-cov-33.025777_pt1 | contig 12314 bp, 10 predicted proteins | sample MGYA00375137_ERZ795053 | MGnify/ENA primary metagenome ERZ795053 (study PRJEB30182, sample SAMN05720284) | activated sludge metagenome | isolation source: Anaerobic digester | place: Hong Kong | collected 2014-12-17 ... | reverse complement strand
TCAAGGTGTGGCGGCAGTCCATGCGGGCCTTAGAGATTATGGCCGCCCTCGGTCAACGAGAATGACTTGTGGGTAAAACCCAGCGCTCGGTGTTGTAGAAGTTGAAGTATCGTGTCAGTCCCTCTCGAAGCTGCCTCGGCGTCTCATAGGCGCGCAGGTAGACATCCTCGTACTTGACGCTGCGCCAAAGCCGTTCGACGAACACGTTGTCGACCCAGCGGCCTTTGCCGTCCATGCTGATGTCGATATCGTGGTCTTTGAGCACACGGGTGAAGGCGTCGCAGGTGAACTGCACCCCTTGGTCGGTGTTGAAGACTTCGGACTTGCCAAAACGGCGCAGCGCCTCATCGAGGGCCTCAAGGCAGGAAGCCGTCTCCAAGGGATTGGACCGCCGCCAGGCGAGCACACGGCGCGAGTGCCTGTCCAGGATGACCACCAGGTACATAAATCCCTTGGCCATCGGGACATAGGAGATGTCACTCACAGTGGGCCAGATGACCGAGGAGATGATCCGCGAATATTCGGAACATCACTTTGAACCGAATCCCGATGATCACTTTCGAACAGAGCCTGACTAAATGCGTCGTTCAGTCGACGCGTATCCAGACTTTCAGTCCGTTATTTAAACCCACCAGCTTAGCTGGTGGTAGTTTAGTATATATCCGCCACGAGCTATAGTGCTCTTGTCTGACTGGCAGAATCACCGTCTCGAACTACCTCGGCGATGCGAACCATTCCTCTTTGCATAAGGAGCGGAAATTCCACAATCAGTTTGGGAACTCTATATCAATAAAAACCATACTCTTTATTAAATATTCTCAGCAAATTCATTCATTATCCCCCAATCAATACCGTCATGCATCCCATCGCGATCGGGTCCGCACCGCCACAGGCTTCCATCACTTGATCGCCCTGGCGCGCTGCCGGCAGTTTGTTAATCATGACGGTGGAACTGCCTTTGGTGACAAAACCAGGCCCATGCGGCGGAATCGGCACCGGAATCGGACAAATGTGCATGTCAGAAATGCCCGCCATCGCCGCCATGACCGCACTGGCCGCCACCGCCGCCGCCGCCTTGATGCCCTCAGTATAGGCGATGTTGGCAGCCGGTTGCCCACCAGGAACGACGGAAGCGGCCGTCCATGTCGCCGTCAAGGCAACGTTCGTAGTGGTTAACGTTCCAACCATGCTGCCAGCCGTCCCCGCCGCCGCCGGCGCTCCAGATGCCGCCGCCGCCGTGCCACCCTGCACGAGAGCCTGAGAGATTTGGGCTAGGCTGGCGGTCGCGTCAACCGGTGTCATCTGCGGCCGCATCATGAACGAATTCATTGAATTTGAGATGGCATCCACCGCTCCCGCCATAGCTGTGGGCAAGGCCCGCCACGCGGGCATAAAACCGATCATGACATCCAAGCTACCTGGACCAGGATTCAGTGGCGGACTATGACTGGTCATATCCGTTACCCGTGCGGCTGGAGGCATTGGTCGATTCCTCTCATGTATGAAGTCGAAAAATCAGGTTAACAACACCCGTTCGCTGTTGACTCGCCCGTTCTCTGGCCAGAACTTCAACAACGTGGTCGGATCTTCATCCTCGACAACATAGCGTAGCACCGGTCCGAATATCGTCTGCGACTCTTGCTCGTTGCAGATGGGCAGATAAACACGCAGCACCCGAGGATCGTAATAGCGGAAATAGAGCGGCTTCAGGTCAGGGCCATACACCTTGAGAACAGTGCGCAAGTGCATCCGCAGATCCCGCAGATCGGCCTTGCTGATGGCGAAAACACCCCAGTGCCGACCCCAACCCTGGTCAACCAGCCATTCAGCAAACGGCGCTTCCGGCGGCAGGCGGACGAGATAAGGCGCCACCAGTGCCATATCGGGTTCCAGATCGCCCCGGAACAGACACTCCGACTCAGCTTCGAACCGCGCCAGAGTCTGGGGTAGATCGGGAACTGAGGCACCGTCGAGAATGGCATAGACCGTCGTATCGGGAATGGCGAAAAGGTGCTGGATAACGGTTTGCGGTGGAACCTTGGCGGTCATGGCTTATGCTTCGCCTCCTGCTCTTCTCGCTGCTTCACAGACTTCACAAAACGGTGTTCCGCTCTGGGCGGCGTTAGCCAGCGCTTGTGCCTGTGGCGCTTGCAGGGCGCTCACACTGACGGAATCCAGCGAAACGCTTCTATCCTTAATCGGCGTCGCCTGGGCATCGGTCACTTCACCCGGCTTGTCGGTCGCCGCTTCCTTGGCCACTTTGGGCGCGACCGGGTTGTCCGGCGAACTACCGGAACCGGAACCGGCCGAACCGCCACTGTTGATTTTGACCATCGTGCCTTGAATAGTCACACCCATGGCATCGATCTTGACAAAACCACCACTGGCCTTGATGGTCAGCTCCGTACCTGCCTCGATCACGACCTTCATACCGGCCTTGAGATGAATTTCCGTACCGGCTTCTAAGGCATGATTTTGCCCAACCTTCTCTTGCAGATTCTGATCGACTTTGAGCGACAGAGTACCGCCGACTTTCTGGTTGTGATCCTTCTTGACTTCCTGATGTTTCTCGCCTTCCACCCTCTCGAACTGGTCGCCCTTGCCGCCATCGCCCGACTTGACAATCAGATGTTTCTCACCATCGACCTGCTCAAATTGCTTCTTCTTGACGATCATGTGCCGTTCGCTGCCGATCCACTCGAAGGCATCATTCTTGACCCGAATGTCTTCATTGCGCTCGGCATGCAGAAAAATCTGTTCCTTGCCCTTCTTATCCTCGAATCGAAATTCGTTAAAACCACCGCCATCCTTACTTGACAGGCTTTTAAGGGTGGAGATCGTTTTATTATCGGGTAGCGTGTAGGGCGGCATATTAATACCGTTGTAGACCTTGCCGGTAACAATCGGTTGATCCGGATCGCCTTCCAGAAAATCCACGATCACCTCATGACCGATGCGCGGCAAATGCATAATGCCCCACTTTTTCCCTGCCCAACCTTGCGCCACGCGAATCCAACAAGAGCTGTTTTCATCCGCCTTGCCGTAGCGATCCCAGTGAAACTGACATTTCACCCGACCATACTGGTCAGTATAAATCTCCTCGCCCTTGGGACCGACGACGACAGCAGTCTGCGGCCCCTGCACCACCGGCTTGGGAGTAACGCGCGGCGCGCGGTACTGCTGCTTGGCCTCGATCGCGGCGATCTCGCCCCGGTAGGGTTTGCCGGAAATCCCGCCTTCCAAAAAGGACTCAAATTCGTCCGACTCGATCTGATGCATGGCGGACACGATCAGATATTCGCGGTTCTGGTCCTCACGCGAGCAGTTGCTCAAGCTAAACAGGTAACCGACCGCCAGTCCGGCGGCGTTACCCTCGCCCCGAGCAACCTCGTGCTGGGCCAGCAATTCCTCCAGCCGGATCTTGGAATAGTTGCTGCCGTCACCAGGATCGATGTACTCGCCTGGATAGTCGTAGATCTCCATGCTCGCCAAGGCGTGGTTTTTAGGCTTGTTCAGCATCGAGCGCAAGTTCTTGCGCGGGGCGGTGAAATCGTAATCGTTCAGGGCGTAGACACCCGGCTGCACGTTTTGGGCGATGTGCCATTCATACAGGTGGTCCCGCTCGCGGTGGTCATGGATGTCCGGCGGGAAATAAGGCACGGTCTCGTATTTCGGGAATTTTTCGTGGGAACTGTAACCGTCAGCCAGCACCAACACGTGCTTGCCGTTTTCGTGCTTGAAAAAGCAGTATATGCCCTCCTGCTCCATCAGCCGGCAGACGAAATTAAAATCGGTCTCCCGATACTGCACGCAGTACTCCCATTCGCGGTAATTACCGCCCAAAGCGTCCTTGAAATCGGTAAAGCCCTGCTCCCGGAACACGTCCTTGATGATGTCGGGCACTTTCTTGTTCTGGAAAATCCGGCAGTCGGCGGTGCGGGTCAGAAACCACAGCCAGGGGTTGAGCGTGGCGCGATAGGCCCCGTAGCGCAGGCCCCGGGTGCCGATATAGCTGAAGCGGGTCACCAGGCCATTGAAGTAGCGGGTACCCTGTTGGTAGGGCAGTTCCAGGCGAACCGTCATGTTGGTGCCCAGCACGTCCGCTAGCTTGATATCGGTTTTCTCGCTGAATAGTTCCAACTCGCACTCGAACAGCCGGCCCATTTGCTCGGTGACGGTCATGCGCCCAAACAACAGTATATCCTCGCCCAGGACACTGTTGACGGCGATCATCCGGTGTTTTTGCGTGGCGGTAGCCATACCCTCGAACTCCACAAACCTGCTGCGCGACGCAGCCCTGTTATTGAGTGTAGCAGCAAAACCGGGGCAAAAAAGCGGCGGGTCACCCATCGCCAAAGCCCCCAAAACCGCATTAGACTTAGCGGTATCAGCCATCGCTCCGGAGAGCCCGCGCCATGCCAGGCCGAATGGAATTTCAATTCGAACTGCCCTCGTCCGATTCGCGGCCCCACCGCCGCGATCCCGATACTCCGCTGCGCGTGCTGGTCATGGCCGACTTCAGCGGACGGGCGCGGCGGGAGAACCCTTCCGCCCTGCTGGAGCTGAGCAGCCGGCCGCTGTTGACGGCCAACGCCGACAATCTCGACGCGGTCATGGCCCGGCTGGCGCCGAAGTTGCGGCTGACGTTGAACGGCGGGGCCGGCGGAGCGGCGCTGACGATCGGCTTCGCCCAGCTCGACGACTTTCATCCCGATGCGCTTTACCAGCGGCTGGAGCTGTTTCAGTCCCTGCGTCGCAGCCGCGCCCGCCTGCTCAATCCGGCCAGCTTCGCCCAAGCCGTCGCCGAACTGAGCCCCGCGCCACCCCAGGAACCCGCCAAGCCGGACTCGGCCGCCACGGAAGACGACGCCGCCCTGCTCGAACGCCTGCTGGGCAAGACACCCGAGCCACCGTCGACGCGACCGGCGGCCGATATGGGAACGGCGGCCATCAGCACCCTGCTGCAAGCGGTGGTTCAACCGCATATCGTGCGGACCGATCCACGCCAGGAAGCCTGGATCGAGGCGGTGGACGCGGCGATCGGCGAACAATTGCGGGCGATTCTGCACCAGCCGGCGTTCCAGGCTCTGGAGGCGACCTGGCGCGGCGTGCGGGACCTGGTCGCCAACCTCGATAGCGACCTGTTGCGCGTCGACCTGCTCGACGTCACCAAGCAGGAGCTGCTCGCCGACCTGCGCACCGCCGCCGGCCAACCGCGCGCCACCAGCCTTTACACGCTACTGATCGACCGGGAAGTCCAGTTACCCGACAGCCAGCCCTGGTCGTTGCTGGTCGGAGACTACGCGTTCGGCGCCACCCCAGACGATATCGCCCTGCTGGCGGCACTGGGATCGGTGGCCGCCCACGCCGGCGGTCCGTTCCTGGCGGCGGCCGACCCCAGCGCACTGGGCTGCGCGTCCGCCGTCGAGCTGGCCGACCCCACGCAATGGGCGCCGCTGCCCGCCGCCGCCGAACAGCACTGGCAGGCGCTGCGCCAGACCGAGGTCGCGCCCTGGCTGGGGCTGGCGCTGCCTCGGGTCCTGTTGCGGCTGCCCTACGGCCAGAAAACCGAACCGGTCGAGCAGCTGGAGTTCGAGGAGATGCCGCTAGGCCGCGATCCCGACGCTTATCTATGGGGCAATCCGGCCTTTGCCTGCGTGCGGTTGATCGCGGCGGCGTTCGCGGAGAACGGTTGGGACTTCAGCCCCGGCGACGTGCTGGAACTGGACGATCTGCCGGCACACGTGTATGGGGAAGCCGAGGAACGGCGGATGCAACCGGGCACCGAAGTTCTGCTGGGCGAACGAGCCATGCAAGCGCTGTTGGCACGGGGCATCATGCCGCTACTGGGTCATCGCCAGCGCAACGTGGTACGGCTGGCGCGGTTTCAATCCCTGGCCGATCCCCCGGCGGCGCTGGCGGGAGGGTGGCGGGGATAAACCGCGTGCCTCGCGGGAACGGCGGATGGGCGGGATGACCGTGACCCTGTGCGCCGCGAGTCGTTCCAGAGCCTGCCCACCGCCTCGTTGCCCCCTCTCATTGCGCCCGCAACGCCTCGATCACCGGTTTCGTCTCCGGCCAGACCCCGCGCCAGAGATGGAACGACTCCGCCGCCTGTTCCACCAACATCCCCAACCCGTCCAGGGAATGGGCGGCGCCTTGCTCCCATCCCCAGCGCACGAAAGCGGTCGGCTCCTTGCCGTACATCAGGTCGTAGCACCAGCCATCCGTCGCCAGCACGCCGTCCGGCAACGGCGGCACGGCATCGTGCAAACCCGCCGCCGTGGCGTTCACGATCAGATCGAACCGACGCCCAGCCAGATCGGCGAAACCGCAGCCGGATACTCGCCCCAAGTCGCTGAAGCGCAAGGTCAGTTCCACGGCCTTAGCTGCCGTGCGGTTGGCGATCACCAGTTGTGCCGGCCGTTCGGCTAGCAGCGACTGCAACACCCCACGCGCCGCGCCGCCCGCCCCCAGCAGCAAAATCTTCTTGTCCGCCAGCGGACAACCGTGATTGCCGGTCAGGTCGCGCACCAGACCCGGTCCATCGGTATTGTCGCCGCGCACTCCAGTTGCATCGAAGACCAGGGTATTCACCGCCCCGGCCCGTTCGGCGCGCGCGCTGAGCAGGTCGGCGAATACCCAGGCATCCTGCTTGAACGGCACGGTCACGTTCAACCCCTTGCCGCCGGCATCCCGGAACGCTCGCGCTGCCGTCGCGAAGCCATCCGGTTCCACCAGCATGGCGCGGTATTCAAGATTCTGGCCGGTTTGGGCGGCAAACAGCGCATGAATCCGTGGGGACTTGCTGTGGGCGATGGGGTTGCCCATCACGGCATAGTGGTCCGGTAAGCCAGTCATGGTCGTTCCTCGCTCTCTCGGTCACGCAACGGGGTCCGCAACCGTTGCTCGAACTTGGCCGGCGGCACATATTGCAGCAGCGCCCCGCCATTGTCGCCGAGCAACAAATCCAATCCCAGCGACGGGTACAGCCAGTGCATCCCATCCTGAACGGGCAGACGTTCGGCCGGCTCGCCAAAACGCTTGCGCACCAGATCGGCGTCGAACTTGACCACCGGCAAGAAAGTGATGGCGGTCACCACTGCGTCCAGCGCCAGCTCGTGATCGGCTTCGGTCAGCGAATAGCGGCGGTCACCGCCGACGGTGGGCTGACCCGCGCCGGCATGGGCGCGGAAGGCAGCCAGTCGCTCCTCGGGCATGCGCGCCGACAGCACCAATCGGGCATTCAAGCCACCGACCACCGCATCCCGAAAATAGGCTTCCAGGCTCAGTCCCCGATCCCGCTCCTGAAAAATTCCCATCTCGTAGCGCCGACCCAGTTTGCCTACCGCATCCCGCAGCGTGCTCTTGCCCAGGGTCAGGCCAAATAAGGTCGAGCTTGCGCCATTGTCGCCAACCATTACCTGCCAGGGCAAATCCCGTCCGGGCGCGGTGGATTGACCACCGGGCGGGCGCATGATCGCCAGGAAAAACCCGCTCATGGCCACGCTCATCGCGACCAGCAGCAGCACTTTCCAGTTTCTCATGTCGCCCGTCGCAGCCAACCGGCCGCCCGCCCGGCGAAATAACTCAGTATCGCGTCAGCACCGGCCCGCTTGATCGCCAGCAGCGATTCCATCGCCACCGCCCGCTCGTCCAGCCAACCATTGCCGGCCGCCGCCATCAACATGGCGTATTCGCCGCTGACCTGGTAAACGAAGGTGGGCACGGCGAACTGGTCCTTGACCCGGCGCACGATGTCCAGATAAGGCAGCCCCGGCTTGATCATCACCATGTCCGCGCCCTCCTCCAGATCCAGGGCCACTTCGCGCAGCGCCTCGTCGCTGTTGGCCGGGTCCATCTGGTAGCTGTATTTGTTGCCTTTGCCGAGCGCGCCGGCCGAACCGACCGCATCGCGAAACGGCCCGTAAAAGCTGGAGGCGTACTTGGCGGAATAGGCCAGAATCCGGGTATGGATGAAATCGTTGGACTCCAATGCCTCGCGGATGGCGGCGATGCGCCCATCCATCATGTCCGAAGGCGCCACGATGTCCGCGCCCGCCTCGGCGTGCGACAGCGCCTGCCGCACCAGCACCGCCACCGTTTCGTCGTTCAGCACGTAACCGGTTTCGTCCACCAGCCCGTCCTGGCCATGGCTGGTGAACGGATCCAGGGCCACGTCGGTGATCACGCCCAATTCCGGGATCGCCGCCTTGAGCGCGCGCACCGCCCGCTGCGCCAGACCTTTCGGGTTATACGCCTCGGCGGCATCCAGTGATTTGGCCTCGGGCGGCGTTACCGGAAACAACGCCACCGCCGGTACGCCGAGAGTGGCCAGCGTCTCGGCCTCGCGCAGCAACTCATCCACGCTCAGGCGCTCCACGCTCGGCATCGAGGCGATGGGTTCGCGCCGCTTCTCGCCCTCGATCACGAACAGCGGCTGAATCAGATCGGCGGGAGTCAGCACGGTTTCCCGCACCAGCCGGCGCGAAAAATCGTCGCGACGCATCCGGCGCGGGCGAGCGCCGGGAAACTGGCCGGGAATGATCTGAGCGAATCGAGACATGGGATTATCCTTCGGTACGGAGGGTCAAACGATCGTCGTATTCATGGGGGTGCGACATTATAGCCCAAGCCGATCTTCCCTCTCCCTGAGCAGGAGAGGGTTACTCAATGGAGTCCGTCCATGACCGCACTGCACCACAACGAACCCATCATCCGATTGGCGTGCTTCTTCGCCGTCCTGCTGGCGATGATGCTGTGGGAACGGCGCAAACCGCGCCGCGCCTTGAGTCTGCCGCGAGCGCGGCGCTGGCCCGCCAATCTCGGCATTATCGTGGTGGACAGCATCGTATTGCGGCTGGTGTTTCCGGTGCTGGCGGTCGGGGCGGCCGAACTGGCGGCGGCGCGGGGATGGGGATTGTTCCATGGGCTGAATGCGCCATTCTGGCTGGCATTGCCCGCCTCCCTGCTGATACTGGATCTGGCGATTTACACCCAGCATGTCGTCTTCCACAAAGTAGCGGTGCTCTGGCGGCTGCACCGCATGCACCACACCGACCTGGATTTCGACGTCACCACCGCGCTGCGCTTCCATCCGCTGGAAATCGTGCTGTCGATGCTGATCAAGCTGGTGCTGGTCACGCTGCTCGGCGTGCCGGCGGTGGCCGTCATGCTGTTCGAGGTGATCCTGAACGCCACCGCCATGTTCAACCACGGCAACGTTGGGCTGCCGCAACGGCTGGATCGGACCTTGCGCTGGATCTTGGTCACGCCCGACATGCACCGGGTCCACCACTCGATCCGACCGGAGGAAACCGACAGCAACTTCGGTTTCAACCTGCCCTGGTGGGATCGGCTGTTCGGCACCTACCGCGACCAACCGCGTGACGGCCATACCGGCATGCGCATCGGGCTGGAATACTTCCGCGACCGGCGGGCCATCGGACTGGATGCGCTGCTACTGCAACCCTTCCTGAATCCCGACCGGCGAGCCGGGGACGAATCGCCAGTCAGCTAGCGCGGCGTCTCCATCGCGATCGGCCCACTCAGCCAAACGCCAAGCGGAAGCCGGCTTTCTTCAGATAGCGCGCTTCCGCCGTCAGGTCGGCCTGCGTCAGCGGATGATCGTCCAGCCACCCCGCCGGGAAACGCAAATCCAGGCGGCTCCGGCTGACATGCAGCTCCAGCGGTGGCAAAGGTTGACGGCTGCGGCTACGATGCAGCACCACTGCCAACCGCAGCACCACGCTCAAGCGCTGGGCCAGCGGCGCCAATTCCTTGGGCAAGTGTTTGAACGCGCTTGCCGAAAATCCCCGCCGGTGGCGACGGACCAGCGCCGCCAGCAGCGTTTGATCGCTGTTCGAGAACCCCGGCAGTTCGGCATGTTGCAGAATATAGGCACCATGCTTGTGATGGAGATCGTGCGTCAGCAGCAGGCCAATCTCATGTAAGCGGGCTGCCCAATCCAGATTGTGCATCCATTCTTCCGCCGTCAGACCCCAACGATCCCGCACCTGATTCAACAGCGCCTGAGCGGTCGCGTTGACCCGCTCGGCCTGCGCTCGATCCAGGCCGTAACGGTCGATGACTGCGGCGATGGTGCGATCACGCACGTCCTCATGGCGGATGCGGCCCAGCAGGTCGTAAATGACCCCTTCCCGCAATGCGCCATCGGACACCTCCATTCGGGTCACGCCCAACGCCTCGCACAAACCATGCAGCACCACGAATCCGCCGGTGAACACCCGGGCGCGGGCCGATTCCAGTTGCCAGCGCGCGGCCAGGGTCGCCGTCTGTCCGCTTTCCAGCAGCGCGGCGCGCAGACGCCGTAATGCCTCCAGCGTGATCCCCTCGCGGCTCCATCCTTCCTTCATGATCACTTCGTGGATGGCCTTGATCGAACCCGAGGCACCGGTCGCCACCTGCCAGCCCAGCGCCCGGAATTCCTCGCAAACCGGTTCCAGCTTCAAGCGCACCAGCAATTCCGCCTCGCGCAGGCGGGATTCGCTGATCCGCCCGTCGTCGAAGCAGGCCCGGCTCAGGCTGACGCAGCCCATCTTCAAGCTGGTCAGGGATTGGGTTTCGAATTTCTCGCCGACGATCAGTTCGGTGCTGCCACCGCCGATATCCACCACCAGCCGTCGACCGGTAACGTCGGCGACGCTGTGCGCGACCCCCAGATAGATCAGCCGCGCCTCTTCCTGACCGCTGATGATCTCGATGTTGTGCCCCAGCACCTGCTCGGCGCGACTCAGGAATCCGGTGCTGTTGCGAGCCTGGCGCAAGGTGTTGGTACCGACAATGCGCAATTGTTCGGGAGCGAGATGACGCAGACGCTGGCCGAAACGCGCCAGACAGTCCAGAGCACGCTGCTGCGATTCCTCGGACAGGCGGTTGTGGTTGTCCAGACCACTGGCCAATTGCACCATTTCGCGCAATCGGTCCAACACCTGCACATGGCCGTTGGCGATCCGGGCGACAATCAGGTGGAAACTGTTGGAACCCAGATCGATGGCGGCGACGACGTCGGTAGACACGGTAACTTCCTCTTCAATCCTGCTTGAGGCCGCGCAACTGGCCGGCGGTCAATACCCAGTGCAGCACACCTTCGCCCGGCGCGACACGGCCGGGAAATTCCAGCAGCGCCACCCCACCCTTGCGAAAAGCGATCAGCGGACAGGGTATCGCCGTCAGCAGCAGGCCGGACAGCAAACCCAGATGCGGTTCGTGGCCTACCACCGCCAGCACCGCTTCGGCTGGGTACTGTCCCAGCCATGCCGCCGCCGTTTCGGGTGGACAGGTAAAATCCAGTTCGGGGCGTTCCAGCACCGGCAGGTCGCCAAACGCGCGGGCGATGATTCCGGCGGTTTCGCGCGCCCGCAGCCGTGGGCTGCACGCCAGAACATCGATCCTGTCCACCTGGGAACGCAGGCGGTTGGCGCCCTTGCGCATCTTTTTCCGGCCGATTTCGGTCAACGGCCGCAGCGCGTCGGCGCCGGACGATTCCGCATCCTCGGCGATGGCATGACGGACCAGCAGTAATTTCATCGGACACTCCTCGGTGAAAACGCCGTCAGCTTAACATCGGGCGGCGGGCCCGTGACATGCCGGCGTGACGATGGCCGGTTCTACCCGTAGCTCCCCCGGAAAATCGCAGGTAAACACGCTACCCACGCCCAATTCGCTGGTGATTCGTAACTGGCCGCCATGATTGTGCAGAACGTGCTTGACGATGGATAGCCCCAGCCCGGTGCCGCCGCTGCCGCGCGAGCGGTCGCGGTTGACCCGGTAGAAGCGCTCGGTTAATCGCGGAAGGTGCTGAGGGGCAATGCCCTCGCCGTTGTCCGCCACCACCAAGTGCAGGCCGCTGGCATCGGTGAACCAGCGGATTTCGATCCGCCCACCCGCCGGAGTATGGCGCACCGCGTTGAACGCCAGATTGGAAAACGCGCTGCGCAATTCCTTCTCGCAACCGAGCAACCACAACGCCGAATCGGCGTCGACCTTGATCTGATGACCCTGCTCGCCGCTGAGGGCGATGGCGTCCCCGGCGATATCCGCCAGCAGCGTCGGCACCGCCACCGGCTTGCGTGGCGACCGTTCACGCTGGGTTTCCAGACGCGCCAGCATCAATAGATCCTCGACGATGTGCAACATGCGCCTGGATTGCTGCTGCATGCCTGACAATGGCTGCCGCCATGCCGTCAGTGCCGGGCTTTCGCTGTCGAGCAAGGTCTCCAGATAACCGCTGATCACTGTCAGCGGCGTGCGCAGTTCGTGCGAGACGTTGGCGACGAAATCGCGCCGCATCT
>ERZ795053.5985-NODE-5985-length-12316-cov-4.559090_pt1 | contig 12316 bp, 10 predicted proteins | sample MGYA00375137_ERZ795053 | MGnify/ENA primary metagenome ERZ795053 (study PRJEB30182, sample SAMN05720284) | activated sludge metagenome | isolation source: Anaerobic digester | place: Hong Kong | collected 2014-12-17 ... | reverse complement strand
AGTGGTAATGCTAGTGAGTGGTGTTCCTCTGGGGATAATTCTAATAGGGTAACTCGTGGAGGGGACTGGATGAGCAACAACCCTGTGGCTTTGAATATTGGCAGCTTGAACCAGGCACCTCCTAGCTCATGTAACCCTAACACAGGTTTTCGTTTCGCGCGAACTGAGTGAAAAAGTTAATAAATATTAAAATAAATAATAAATATTATACTAATACCTAATAATCAGTAAGGTCTCACATCAAAGCAGGTCTTCTCTGTATTCCTGCGTTATCCGGAATACAGAGAAACTACCGTAAGGATGCCTGATAAACAATTAATGGGTTGATACCGACTAATTATCAGCAAATACTATATGCTATTGTTAATCTCTGGCAAATAACTTATAAATAAGAAACTTGCCCTTGTAGGTTGTTCTTGTCAGATCAAAAGGCTTTTAGCACAAGATAAAAGCCCAACGGATAACTAATAAGAGTCGTAAACGTACTATCATGGATGAAAAACAGGTGCAAAGAATTTTCAAAATAAGGGCATTGAAGACGGAATTGAGCAAGGAATTGAAAAGGTTGCTATTGATCTGTTATCAAAAATCTTGTTCAGAAATGAATAGTTGCTAAAAAAGAGTGATGTGTTTGTATAAAAGAGTTTATTGTGTGTTAGTACAATGGAATGAATCCCGTTGCGTTTTATAGTAATCAACTGATTCCCGTTGCGTTTTATAGTAATCAACTGATTCACTTCTTTAAAGAAATGTACAAACCACCCTATGTGAGGGTGGTCGGGACTCAAAACTACGGACGAGTTTTGATTAGAATTGTTTTCTTCCAATATGTACCTTTTTCGCTAATAAAGGATACCCTGTAATAGTGGTTCTTCTTAATTTGAAATCCATGACGGCCATGAGCCCAATCTTGTAATGAAAATGTTCCAGCCCAAAGTTGTTTTTTATAATAATCTGATAATTCTTCGATTACTTCGTCTTGTAAAGGTTTTCCCCAATATTGATCAGATGTTTCGATAGACATTTTGTATGGCCCTTGAGAATGTGCGGCAGCCCCCATGATATATAGTGGATAAATAGATACAGTTTGAGTTAATTCTTCGTTGCCATTTATAGCAAAAATATCTCTACTCATTAAAAATTGCATCTCAGTACCGGAATTAACTGTAACCGTATGCTTTAAATTTGTGTGATGATATCTACCGATAAATTTTACTCCACAGTCAATGTCACCTTCAAATGAGGTGAATTTAAGTTTAATTGGGTTGTTGTGATTTACATCCAATACCATTTTATCCCAATCATTAAGATAAACAGGCTTGTCATTTTTTATAGTTGTCTTGCTACCTTGTGCTTTAATTATTTGTAGAATAACTCCACCCTGTGGAATATCGTTCCAACTAAAAAAGTCAATGTTTACATTTTTCCATCGATTATTATCAACACTGAATTTTGTTTCACCTTTCCAGTTACCCTTATTGTCAAATGCAATAAATCGGTAAAGTTGATATTTCTTCTTTTTTTGATTTGTTTTCATAGCGTAAATACCGCCATGAATTATTGGAATATTAGAATTCTCAGAATACATTGGAGACATTGTATCATCGTTAATAGATAGTTCATCATTTTCAACAATTTCTTCAAATTCTTCATTTTCTGTTGTTGTTTCATCTGTTTCTAATTCGCATGATATAAAGAAGCATGCGAATAATATGCTCAAAAATAATAATAAAATTTTGTTTTTCATTATTAAAACTCCAAAATATAATTTATATGACTTCGATCTACTTAAGATATAACTTCATTAACCTCCTATCTTTATTAATAGCCTCTAAAAATTAACTTTCCAGCAAAGGAACTTGTGAAAGGTTCCTTTAGAATATGACTTAAACCATGTTCCTCTCTGGATCATTGTGATTTTTCGAAGTTCTCTATTGTTAATTTATAAATTTGAATGACCTTATATAATTAACCTCAAAAGTACACTATATGCAGATCTCATTTTCGCTGTATTTATCATAATTTTAATACAGTTGTCATCCGTACGAATACTTAATTTTACGAAAAAATCATGTTTTATTCGTAAATCTGTGATAAAAATTACGAATAATATATTTGCAAGTGCCAAATTCAGTAATAGTTTATACGTTATTGTGAAAGAGAAATTGATGAATATTAATGATTATATAAACAGTGTATCTCAATGGAAAAATGCAGGGTCAATACGTTACGAGCCGTTAAGCGGTGGATACTCTAACAAGGTGTACAAGGTATTTGTAGATGGTGAAACATGGGTTTTACGCGTTAATGGAACACAAAACGAAATTCTTGGTCTTGATTACAAGGATGAGGAGGAAGTTCAAACGCTTGCCTTCGACTATCTTGATTTTGCGGACTCTGTTTTTGCCAGGCTAGAGCAGGGGCAGTTATCTCTTGTTTGATTATATGCGCGAACCAACTATAACTACAAAACTGCCTTCGCCGTGTCCCTCACGGGGTTTTTGCTGCTCATTAATATCTTCCATGCTGCCAAAAACGGTTTCTACAGTGCGTACAATTTTAAAACCATTCTGTTCAAGAAGATTGTAAATTTCACTGGTCGAAAAAAAGGTAGCATCTTTGTAAAAAACACTCTTATTTTTGAATTTCAGATATTGTTTGCCAATTGGACTCTCTTTGTCAACAAACGCTATAACGAATTTACCGTTCGAGCGAAGAATTCGGTGTGCTTCCATGACAGCTTTCGTTGGATCATCCACAAAACAGATTACGGTTACCATTAGTGCATAATCAAAAGTTGAATCACCATATGGTAAATTCTCTGCTGCTCCTTCAATTCCCGAAATACCTCTTTCAATGGCTTTCTTTAACATTTTCAAAGAAGGATCACAGCCAAATTTAATTCCAAGGGGTGCAGCAAACAGTCCGCTTCCTACTCCTATCTCTAAACCAATACCCTCTACTGGTAAAACATTACGAATGGCTTCTAATTCTGAAATATAAACAGGTTTATATGTTTCAAACCACTCTTCGTACTCATCATGGTGGTTCTCAAAGGGATCTGTTTTTGGCATAATTTCTGTTTTCTCCTTATGAAATGTAAATGCGTTAAAAGGTGAATAAATAATTAAACATACAGTGGCAAACGGATCAAATATGGCTTGAGAAGTGATCCGGATTAACGATCTGTCTGTATTTGGTTACCACAATTTTGAAATCTTCCCAGGTAGGGCGTTTTAATCTGGGGTCTCTTAGCAAAGCTGACGGATGGTAAACCGGCATTGCCAATCTGTTATTAAGTGTAATCCAGCTACCGTGCTCACGCGTAATCCGATGGTTTTGCCCAGCCATGTTCTTCAAAGCCGTAGCCCCAAGCAAAATAATTATTTTGGGATTTACAAGCTCTATCTGCCGGTACAGCCAGGGAATGCATGTTTTAACTTCATCTGGTGTTGGTACTCTGTTGTTGGGGGGCCTGCATTTTATAATATTACTTATAAAAATGTGTGTCTCGCGTGTAAAACCGCAGGCTTCAAGAATCTTGTCCAGTAGCTGACCTGATGGCCCAACAAAAGGGCGCCCTTGGTCATCCTCAACTTTCCCGGGAGCCTCTCCAATAATAAAAATATCGGCGTTGGGGTTGCCCTCTCCGAATATTACATGGTTTCTTGTTTTTGAAAGGGCGCAACGGTTACAATTTAAAATTTCTGTTTTTAATGAATTGAATGGCATAATAAAATTCCCATCGATCCAGCTTGTAGTATTGTATATTCTTTTTGTATATAATATTGCAATGCTGGTCAAGAATAATATATTCTGTATTTATGGTTGCAGGCACGACATGTCGTGTCTGCAACTGAATTGACAAAAAACCTTCTCTCTTTATGATTGTCTTGTATGAAAAACAGAACAGTTCTAATAAATCGGTTGGCCGCCCTGTTTACGGTTGTAGTATGGGGAACAACCTATATTTTTACAAAATACCTGCTAACAAGATTTTGGCCCGGGCAGCTGCTACTGGTGCGGTTAACGCTGGCCTGGTTTGTTCTTCTGCTGTTTAATTTACGCGATTATAAAAGACCAAGACTCAAATACGAGATTGTCTGCTTCTTTTTGGCGCTTACTGGGGTTTTTGGATATTTTATGTTCGAGTCGTTTGCTTTGACGAAAACCTATTCTGCTAATGTGGGTCTTTTGATGTCTACCACGCCACTTTTTACGGCAATTATTTCTCACATTGCGCTTCGCTCTGAAAGATTTACTTTTGACACCGGGCTTGGGTTTATTAGTGCGATTAGCGGCATATCTATTGTTCTGTTAAACGGTGCAATATTAAAGCTTAATCCTGTTGGCGATGTTTTCGCCTTGCTCGCTGCTGTTTCTTTCGCGTTTTATTCGGTAATAATGCGAAGTTTTCCTGTAGCAAAAGATATTGGGCAGCATGTTGTGGTACGAAAAACTTTTGGTTACGCGGCACTTCTATTAGTCCCCGTTGTCATTTTTAACGGAGGTTACAACTCCTTAAAAGATTCATTCGTATGGATGGTTACCGATTATAAAGCTATAGGCTCCATGATCTTTCTGGTGCTTATTGCTTCTTCTCTTTGCTTCTTTTTGTGGAACGTGGTTGTCGACAGAATAGGGCCTGTGCAGGCGGCGGGGTTTATATACCTGGTGCCTCTTGTTTCGACGCTTGCAGCCGGCCTTGTTCTAATGGAAAAAATTACAGCAATGATGATTGCCGGCGGCTTTCTGATTGTACTTGGTGTCTATATCAGCGAGAGTAAACCCCTGAAACGATACAACAAGGTTGATTCAATTTCTCCCCAGTAATTCAGTTCCGGTTATTTAAAGTTTTTGTTAGGTGAACGGCATGCCGTGCCTCCAACAAAACCTGGTACGATTTAGTAAACCTCTATATGAATCCCCCCAAACGAAATGGGCGAGCCGCGCCTTGATTAATCCCTTGCATTATAAAAAGATAAAGTGTAAATTTGTATAAAACCGCGTTATATGTACTGGTACTTACAAAAAGTGGAACTGTTCTGAATTATTGGGTATAATGATTATATCTTGCAGGGTATTTTTAAATTACGGTGATTTTGAAATGTACAAAGCATACAGTTTGTCAGTTATCGTGTACTTATTTATAAATATGATTATATAAATTAGAAAAACATTGTTTTTTTCAAAGGTAGATACTCAGTATCTATCTTATTTTGAGATGATATTGTATTGTGTATGTGGGGTGTGTTATCATAAATTCTTGATAATTATGGGTATTATTATCAAAAATAGACCATAAAATAGTACAAAAATAGTTTAACTATATTATTAATAATTAAACCGGAGGTCTTCAGTGAAAACTTATATTTCGCCAATTGCTATTGATTTAGGAGCAAAACATACTGGAGTTTATAGAGCATTTTATCAAGCAGGATGCAAACCTAACGAAATTGATAGAAGTGGTGTTGTTTATAACTTGGAAAGAGACAAATATACCATATTAATGAAGGATAGAACTCAAAAGCGTCATCAAAGACGTGGTTTTGATCGTCGCCAAATGGCTAAAAGACTATTTAGATTAATTTGGGAAAAAGAGCTAAAACTTGAGTGGAATGATAATGTCTCTAAAGTAATCGGTTTTTTATTTAACAGAAGGGGATTTAGTTATCTAACTGAGGAGTATGATTCAGAATTATTAAGTCAATTCCCAACAGAATTGTTTGAAATTTTACCAGTGAAATTGCAGCAAATGGTGGATAATGTTGATGTAAAAAAAAATAGTGAATATGTTGATATAGCACATGCTTTAAAAATATTCACAGAAAATGATATTATATCAGAAGCTTTGCAAATAATAAATAATGAGACAGATTTTGTTAATAAGGAATTAGTATATTATAATACGTTAAGAAAATTGGAAGAGTGCTGTAAAAACTCTAATTTCGGCAAAGATTTTACAAAAGATAAGTCTCTATTATCCGTTTCAAAATGGATAATTGAAAGATTGCATGAAGATGGTATGACATGCATAAAAATAGATAAAAATATCCGAGGTAATATTGATATTATCGCTATCATAAAAGAAAAACCAGATATTGCAAATTCAATTTTAAAAAATATACCAGAATATAAAGATAAGTTGGATAAGCTTAAACAAAGTGAATGGAATTTTAAATCTTCTAATCCGGCTTTTAAAAATAATGATGAAACACCTGGAACTCAAGTTAATTTTGATTCTGATATAGACTTTAAAAAGCAACTAAATAATCTGGGATATGCTCTATATGTTATACATCAGGAGCTAATATCTGGTGGCAGATATAGGATAAAATATTTTGAAGAGGTCAGAGAGGTTCTTGCTGAAAGAAATCATAATTCAAAATATTTGTCTGAATTTTGTACAAAACTTCAATCAGGTAAATTCACTCCTTTAAATGTCGATAGTCTTGTAAAGCTGATTGGTCATATTAGTAATTTTGAACTTAAACCTTTAAGAAAGTATTTCAATGATAAAAAACATTATGGACATGATTATTGGGATAAAGAAAGACTCGATAAATTCTTTCGTAATTGGATATTAAACGAATGGCGTGTAGTACCTGAAAAAAACCCAAGAAAGATAAATGGTGGTGATCAGGATTACGGGGTTCTGTGTAAAGATTTAATAAAATGGAAAAATGGAATTGTGAAGTTTTTGATGGAATATGATCCAATAAAAACTATACCACCATATCAAAATAACAATAATAGAAGACCACCTCGTTGTCAAAGTCTTGTCCTGAATGCAAAATTCTTAAATACCAATTATCCTGATTGGAAAAAATGGTTCAATTTATTAAAAGAACAATTATTCATAAAAGATTATCTGGGTGATATTGAAAAAGCATATATGGCATTAAAAACAAGTAAAGATAATCCATATTATTTTGACAAATTAACTGGTGATTTTCAAAAGGATTCCCAAAAACTTACACTAGATGACAGAGATGCTCGTGTTTTTCATTTAATTTTGGATCGTGTGAAAAATGAGGATCCTTTATTGCTTAATGAAATTTATAGCTGTGTTAAGAAAATTAGACAGTTAAAGAGGCTTTCCGAAAAGACTGGCGTTTGGGAAGAAAAACTTAAAGAAGTATTAAATAAGAGTATATTACCTGATCAGTTGAAAACCAAGCCAGAGTTAAACAATGATGATATATACAAACCAATGACATTTTTACATCTTGTTTGTAAATATTATAAAGAAAGGCAAAGAGCACGGGATGGGCGATTATTTATACATCCAGAATATAAAAAACATAAAAAAAGAGGGTTTGAAAAAACTAACCGCTTTGAATCAGAAAATAATATTCTGACTTACTGTAATCTAAAACCACGTCAAAAAAAATATCAATCTATTATTGATGTTGCTAATATATTTCAGATAAATCATGATAAATTAAAAGAGATAATTGGATCAGATGATGATGAACGTGTTCGTGTCTGGTTAAAACAGTTTAAAGCAGGGAGAAAAGGACTTGAAGGTTTATCCCGAGATTGTGCAGCCGCACAAAAAGAGTACAGAGGCAATTTAAAGAATATAATTCAGCTTGGTAAAGAAAAAAAATTGATGAACCTTGTTGAAGAAGCAAGACAAATAAGTTTGCAAATCGCAAAAGTATTATTTACAGAAAATAGTGAGAAATTGTCACAAAAATTTGAATCAGTTTTTTCGTTTGCTCAGTTATACAATATTATGTTCACTGATCGAAATGGAAATTCAAAGACCTGTCCTTTGTGCAGTTTTGATAATAGTCGCCGTATGGAAATTTATTCAGATAATAAAGTAAAAGCTCAACGTCTACCAGCAATATCGACACGACTAATCGATGGCGCTGTTATGCGTATGATCAGAATTATTACAAAAAGTATAGCTAATGATAGTTGGAGTGCAATTGAAACACAACTTGAGTCAGGAAGTGCAGTTCGTGTGCCAATTATTACAGAATCCAATCGTTTTGAATTTGAGCCAAGTGTAAAATATTTAAAAGGACAAAGCTTCAAGCTTGACGGTTCTGAGCAAATATTTAATAAAAAAGAACAGAGAATTAAAAATGAGGGCAATAGTATATGCCCGTATACTGGGGCGGCAATAGGCGAGTCTGGAGAATTGGATCATATTGTACCACGCGTTTCAGAATGGGGTACTTTAAATGATGAAGCAAACTTTATCTATGCCAGTAAAAAAGGAAATAATGATAAAGGAAGGTCAGAATATGGTTTGAAAAACATAAATGATAAATATAAAAAATCTGTCTTTGGTACTACCGATGATACTAAAATTGAGGAATGGATAATAAACACTATATGGAATAGTGAACGTGAATCTTTTTCATTTGGTAATTACAGAAGCTTTATTAATCTTGATTTGGATCAACGTAAGGCTTTTAGGCATTCGCTTTTTTTGTTAGGTAAACCAATACGTCAAAAAGTGCTAGATGCAATTAATAACAAAACACGAACGCTTGTTAACGGTACTCAACGATATTTTGCAGAAATGCTTGCAAATGAGCTGCATAAAAAATCTTTAAAAATTGATAAATCCAAAAATCTTAGTTTTGATTTTTTTCAGGTAGAGGCCTTTGGTGACTCCCATGGAGATGGTATAAAAGAATGGCGTAAACTATATCAGGATGCATCAGGCATCAATATCGAGTCTTATGAAAAAAAAGCCGGGAAAAAACAGAAACCATACTCGCATTTAATGGATGCGCAAATAGCTTTTTTAATTGCTGCCGATAAGCACCGAAATGAAGGAAGTTTTTTACTAAATATACCAGATAATATTAGCCCAATACCTGTTAACAAAGAAACTGGTGAAATAATCGAAAAAACATTACTAACAGATATATGGGTAGCACCTGATAAAATGAAAGAACCGGTACAATTAGAAAGACGAAAACCTATCGAAGGTTTTGTTAAACACCGATCGTTTACACGCGATTCGTTTTATGCTGACAGATATTTGCCTATATTAATGAAAAAAAATAAAGGAAAAATAGAAATGCGTGCAGGTTTTGACTGGAAAAATTCAGGCGAATGGAGTATTGGTAAAACTACTTTGCCAATACTCAAACAATTATTACCGCTAATAAATCAAAGAAGGTATTTTGATATACAAGATTTTGATGCATTAACCGAAATTGAAGAAGTTTTTGAAATTTTTGAAAAGGTTGATTACTTCCAAAAACAAATTAAACAAAAAAAATATATATACATAACAATCGACAGGCAGGCACTCCATGAATACTGGTGCGAGTATAATAATACATCAAGTGGTAACACTTTTGATAAAGATGATAAATTGTTTGATTTTTTGTATTCGAAAATCGGTTATCGAACAGAAAAAAAGAAAATTGAAAGTGAATCTGATCTTGAAGATGTAATAAAAAATCAAAGTAAGTATTTTGAAAAAAAATTTGGTAAAGCCATTATATTACCATATTTAAATAATTGGCAAGATTGTCAAAATGCTTGGAAAAATCGGAAAAAGGACGGTATATCGTTTGAAGATTTTATTCATGATTACTTTTCAACATTGCATAAACATGGTCATCAAAAAGTTAGAAAGGTATTTTCATTACCTGTAAAAACAGGCGAGGGGAGATTTTTGTTAAAACGAAGAGGTTGGGACAATACACATGTCTTCCAGATTATTAATGATTCAGACTCAAGGAGTATGGAAAATAAAGCAGTAACAACTGTCGTTACGGAATCTGGAGAGTTGGGTGAAAAGTTGAACAGTTGGACAAAAAGTAAAAACTTCGTAAAACTATCAAAAAACGTATTTTCTGATGGTGAAGAAATTTCATCGACGGAATGGTTTAAAATTGATGAAAAAGAATATTCATTGCCAGAAGAGTGTATGGCTCTTTGGTATAAGGTTGATAACACAACAAGACCAATGATTAAATTTTGCTTGAATGTTGATGCAAAAAAAATCAAAGAAACCCAGATAAAAAATATTTTTTTAAAAAACCCCTTTTGTCGTGGTCGTTTTGATCCAGATAAAAAGAAAGGGCTATCTTCAGAAGATGTTTTGATAAAGTTTTGGGTTGATAATGTTAAAGAACTTAAACGTAGTGAGTCATTTGAATATAAAGGGGCATCATTCACTAACGATCAAAAAAGAGCCATTATGGATTCTTTAAACAACGGTAATGCGTAAACTGCCATGAAACATCTTGTAATAAATGATTATGGTACATATTTGGGCGTAAAAGACGGTCTTTTATTGGTAAAGTCGGGTGACGATAAGAAGAAATATCCCATTAATCGTTTGTCTTCGCTGAGCATTGCAAAAAGAGGAGTGTCCTTGTCAAGTGATCTGATAGAAGCACTAAGTAATCGTGGTATTAAACTTTTTTTCCTTGGTTTTAAAGGAACAATGCAGGCTTCATTAATTGGTAATTCTCATCATGGTGTTGCTTTGGCGCGAATGAATCAATATCATTTTTGTAGTAATAATACTTTAACTCTCGCAAAAAAGATAATCGAATCAAAGATTAAAAACCAAAGAGCTGTTTTGAATTATTTTGCAAAATATCATAAGAATGATGGTTTAACTTTTGCATCAGATAAGTTAAAAGAGTATGCCGCTAAATCTTGTATAGCAGAATCAGAAGATGTATTGCTTGGTTATGAGGGAACCAGTGCACGATGTTATTTTGAGGCATTGCGTGATGCACAACTTTTTCACCATCATTTACAAATCGGGAAGGTCGGGGCAGTAAGGAAGTAAACAATAGTATGCTAAATTTCGGCTATGCGATATTAAGTAGCTATATACTTGCAGCAATAGAAAATGCTGGCCTTGAACCATATATTGGAGTATTACATGGAATAAGACCAGGTAAAATGTCTTTGGTTCTTGATATCATGGAAGAATATCGGGCTTGGGTAGTGGATAGATCTGTAATCAAATTGCGATCTCAAAGTATAGACTGCGATACAATGAATACCGATCTAAAAAAATCTTTAATAAAACAAATACAAAATACTTGCTCAAAAAAATATTTATATCATAAAAAAAGAGTTAGGCTTGAACATATTATTCAAAGGCAAATTTACAGATTAAGTGGTCATTTTTGTGGTGAAAAAAAATATAGACCTTATATATTTAAGTGGTAATTGCAATGGCTTGTAAATTGAGAAATGAATATTTAATAAGTTATGATGTCGAGGATAATAAAATACGAAAAAAGATATTTAATGAGCTAGAAAAGATAGGTATGCGTTCTGTACAAAAATCAGTATTTTGGGGATTTTTAACTAAAGCAGAATTGACATCGGTTCATAGGTTTATAAAGCAAAATTTGTCAAAAGATGATAAAACTTTAATTACGCATACCAATTTTAATGGAACGGGACATAGTTTTCTTATTGGTCATGATCCTCACGATTTTCAAGATTGGGAGGAAACCAGTGTCATATAGTGTGCCAGTTAATCTTATAAGGCAGTGGTGTTACTGTCCACGTATTGTTTATTATATTGAATTAACAGATGTTGCGGTTACATATCCGGGTTGGGTCGCACAGGGTGAAAAGTTTCATAAATATGAAACAAAAATGTGGAAAAGAAGAAATCTTTCACGTTTTAATCTTGATAATGGGGATTTATTTTTTAATGTTCATGGCAAATCAGACAAGTACAATATTCATGGTGTTTTTGATATGCTCATTGAAACCGAGGATGCGGTTTATCCTGTAGAATTTAAGCTTTCAAGTTCATTAAAAAAAAAGGGTGGTATCTTTCAATTAGTTGCTTATGGAATTATTGCGGATGATATATTTAACAAGCCATGTAATTATGGCTTCTTTGCGGAAGGTGAAAAACTACTTCAAAAAGTTGAATTTACAGAAGATATAAAAAATAGTGTACTAATAAAAGCGGAAGAAATAAGGGAAATGATAAAAAAAGGTGTTAAACCTGATACTAGCGCTACAGTTTTTCAGTGTACTAATTGTGAATATTTAAACTATTGTAATGACAGGTGCTAATAAAAAATTAAATGAAATAAAAAACGGACGTACATGGTAGAGGTCCGTTCAAAATACCTTTTGGTGATTACAGTTTAATTGGATAATTGATATGAATACAATATTAAGTTTTCGCAAAAAGTCAAGTTTTTTTTGCAATCGAACAGTTTTCGAAAATAACAGGTACCATACCCCTTGCAAACCTGCATATTTACAAGGGGTATGGGGGCTCCTTCAATACCATTATCAATTACCCAAGTACTGAAACAAACTTTTTAATTTTCTCTTGTGA
>ERZ795053.5984-NODE-5984-length-12319-cov-4.845157_pt1 | contig 12319 bp, 4 predicted proteins | sample MGYA00375137_ERZ795053 | MGnify/ENA primary metagenome ERZ795053 (study PRJEB30182, sample SAMN05720284) | activated sludge metagenome | isolation source: Anaerobic digester | place: Hong Kong | collected 2014-12-17 ... | reverse complement strand
CAGGATATCCCGCGCCCGAACCAGCCCCACCACCCGATCCAACCCCCCATCACACAGAGGAAACCAGGTGTGCTCATTCTCCGCAATAATTTGACGGATAGTCGCTGGAGGATCGGCCACATCCAACCACTCAACTTGCGTGCGGTGGGTTACCAAGGGGCGGAGAGAGATATCATCCAAATTCAAGGCTCGCTCCACCAAGCGCTGCTCCATCGGCTCCAGCACACCCGCTTCCGCTCCTTCGGCGGCCAGCGCCTTCAATTCCTCTTCGGTGACCGGTACTGTGTCCCCCTCGTGAACGCCCAGTAGCGTGAGGAGCCGCTCCGTCGAGAGACTTAAGATCCGCACAACCGGCAGTGTCAGGCGTGAAAGGAATTGCAGCGGGCGCGCCATCAACATGGCACCACGCTCCGGATTGTTGAGTGCCAACGCTTTAGGCGTCAACTCCCCGATGGTCAGCGAGAGATAGGTCACCAAGACAACCACCAGTGCAAAACTCACGGCTTCGGCGTAGTCGCCAATCAATGGCACGGCCACGAGCCACGTTGCCAGGCGTTCCGCCAACGTCGCACCGCTAAGCGCCCCGGCCAAAATCCCAATCAGAGTGATGCCGACCTGTACGGTCGACAGAAAATCCGTGGGATCGTCGGCTAGTTGGAGAGCCACCTGCGCGCTTGGTTTGGTCTTTGCCAACTGCTGTAACCGTACCTTCTTGGCGGAGACGATGGCAATTTCTGCATAGGCAAAGAGGCCATTGAGCATCACCAGGACAAGAATCAGTAGCAGATCAACAACTGTTTGTACAACCGCCCCTTCCAACCAATTACTCACCATAGATCTTCCCCAACTTTTGGTGGCATGGCACGACTTGCGTAAATTTTGAATTCGTCCCGCGGACAGATTGAAATTTACCCAATTTTCGGCGCATCGCCCAACTTTTTCCAGATGCGATTCGGGTAACAGTGGGTGCGCACCACATGGGTAGAATTGTTCCAAAAGCTTTCTACGGACTTTTGTGGCAATTCCAAACGTGCTACGTACCCTTTAACCGACCAAAACGTGTCAATTGTTTCAACTCTTGGTACAATGAAACCACGTTTGCTTGGAAAGCACGAATATATACGTCGCCGCAACGCAAATTCACATTGGTACCCGTGTATAAATTGTTAATTTCACGCGCGACTTCGTATATATTACCCCCATATGTCTTTACTGGGGAATTGCGATCCTAGAGATGGACCTGCGCCCAAAACGCATTGAATGATTATGGAAAGTTGGAGAAAATTGTGAACGTATCGGCACCTATTCGCATACGACCGTTGTTCCCGTGCCTTTTGGCCGTCACTCTCGCGCTGAGTGGATGTGGCTTGGGGGGGATTGTTTCATTTGGCCCAGAGCCAACCGCCGTCCCAACGCCCGATGAGGCGCGGGCCATCGTGCCTACCTTTACCCCAACGCCTGAACTCCCACCTGCCACTGCTACCTCACTGCCTCCCGTGGTGGTGGCAAATGACGAGTCTAGTGGCGCTAACTCCGCTGATGTTGCACCCACCGCGGCACCAGTTGAAGAAGTGCCGACCGATGCGCCCACTGAAGCGCCTACTGCCACCCTGGAATCTGGATCGACCTTCACTGTGAGTGAACCGGTGGTCAATGTTCGTTTGGGGCCGGGCACCAACTACGGCATTGCCGGTTCCGTGGAAGCGGGCCAGAGTTTTGACATTGAAGGGAAAACCAGTGCCGGGGATTGGCTGCAAGTCTGCTGCGTCAACGGCCAGACGGTCTGGATCTTTGCCCAGCTTGGTGCTGCTCAAAATGTGGAAGCGGTGGCGGTTGCCCAAGATATTCCCGCACTCCCCACAGCGACACCGACCCCAGTGCCGCAACCGACCGATACGCCGGCCCCAGCGGCCCCACCGCCCGCCGCTGATCCCTGTGCCGGTATCGGTGGCGACGGCTGTAAGTTCAAAGTGCGCGAAGGACCTCAGTTTGCGCCCAATGGGGGCAATGAGTTGAAACTTCAGCTTTATTTTATTCACAGTGGGGTGGATGGTGGCCAGCCACAAGGAAGTTATTTTGTTGTGCTCATGAAAGATGGCCAGAATCTTGGGGTCAGTGATACCGTGCGCAGTATCGCCAACGATGCCAGCGATGGCGCGCTCGGCCGTTATAACTACGAATACAAAATTGGACTGGACAAATTGCCCGGCAACACCGTGGCCGGTAACTACACCATGTTTGTTCTCGACGGCAATGGCGAGCGTGATAGCCAAGATCTCAACTTCTCTGTACCGGAAGGCCAAGGGGAAGTTCGTGTCGTTTGGGACCAAGGATAGTCTTCCACCCCGACTGCTCTCTATGCACCAGCCGCCCCGGTAGCGGGGCGGCTCGCGATAAATGCCGATGATCAGTACTGCAAACGCGGCGTCTTTGCGGAATCATTTCCCGGCGCTCATATAGGCGAAGAGGCGAAATCATTGTCATTCTCCGTGAGAATCCACACGATTTTACCCCAGGCCTATAGAGCTATCCTCAGAATGCCTACCGTCGTACCAGTGGCAGCCAGATCTCAGTAATACCTCGTCCAAATTCCAGATAGTCGGGCACCCCATTGCCATTGCTGTCACGCGGCTGGGTGGGATCGGGACCCACTTCCTCCCGATCAGGCAGGTTATCGCCATCGGAGTCCGGATCGAGATAGTTGGGAATTTGGTCGCCGTCGGGATCGCCGACCCCTTCCACATTGTCGGGGATGGTATCCTCGTCGAGATCATCGGTGGCCGATGAGACGGTGAGCGTCACCACTGCCGTGCGTTGCAACGTCAACGGTTCCTCCACCGCGGGTTCACCGACCGGCGCTGTGTAGTCGACGCCGGCTCGCCACACGATGGTGCTTGTTGCGCTACTGATAGCCGGTTCTGTTGATGTGAAGACGAAGGTCGTCCCCGGTGCTAGATCGTAGGCGATCTGATCCATGAGCGTGCCAATGTGGCTGTCGGTGGCCGTGTGCGGGGTCAGGGAAATGGCGCCCGTGTTCTTCACGGCATAACAGCGCACGATCTTACTTTGCGCCGGCACCTGCAACGACTGTGTCCCGGCACACGGTTTCCCAATGCCGGCAATGGCCACGGTCGCCGTTAACTCTAGACTCACGTTGAGCAGATTGACCAATGGTGATGCTTTCACGCGTATCACATTGCCGCCGGCCGACAAACCGGTAACCGTGGTGCTCTGCTCAACAGCGCCAACAAGATCGCTGACGACGGTCGTGCGGGTGAGGATCACGTTGCTAGCGGCTCCTGGCGTCAACACTGTTGGTGTAAAGGCCAACGCCCCAAAGAGCGTGTCGCTGCCCTTCAACTCACTTACCGTCACCGTGCCACTGTTGGTTACCCGGTAGGTGTAGGTGACCACTTCACCCACCCGCGGACCCGGTTCGTCGATGGCGATGTCGAGGCTCAACGCCGCAAAATCATTATCCTCATTGATCAGAGTCAACGCCGGCAAGGTGAGCGCCGCATAGTCAGTGTCGTCGGAGGTGGCGACCAGGTTCACCGTGTACGAGACATCCCCGTCATCGATGGGATCGTCAACGCCGCTAATGGTCAGCTGTTGCGCTGTCTGCCAATTGGCCGGTGTAAAGGTGAGAGCGCCAGAGGCTGTTCCCTCGCTGCTGTCACTGCTGGTTGCGCTGATCAGGACATCAGCCGATGGCGCTGTCTTGAGCACGAGATCGAAGGTGGCGCTTCCGCCTGCTTCAGTGGTCTCCCCAACAAGCGGCGTAACCGTCACGCCGGGCTGGTCATTATCGAGGATGGTGACGGTGGCCGTCTTTGTCGTCAACTGGGCACCGCGCGGGGTGCTGAGCGTCACCTGGAAACTTTCATTGCCCTCGCGATCCGTGTCGTCAACGGTGGGAATGGTGAGTTCGGTGTGGGTCATGGTGCTGGTCACCCTCACTTCGCCGCTGCTTGCTACGTAATCGGTGCCCGCCGAAGCACTCGCCGCGTTGATGTTGTAGTTGACCACCATATCGGCATGGGGATTGGCACGGTCGGCAGTGAGCAGGAGCGTGACACTGTCGCCTTCTTCCACTTCATAGCTACTCTGCGCCAAGCCCAGGCGAGGCACAACGACATTGATCGTGCTGTCGGCGCTATTGTTGTTGGCGGTGCCGTCGTTGTCAGCGCTAATCGTTGCCCGATTGACAATGCTCTGATCCTGGTTGAGGTCGTTGCGCACTCGAACCGTGAGGTTGAGCGTGCCGGTGAGTGTCCCCAGGATCTGATCAATGCGCCAGGCCAGATTGGGGGCACCGTTGATCTGGTTGAAGGTGAGCGGCCCTTGGGTTGTCGCTTCAACATATTGCAGCGCAGCCGGCAGTGCATCGGAGACTGTGACATTGGTTGTCGGCACCTGACCATTGTTGTCGACAAAGAGTTGCAGTGTGAGCGTCTCTCCGGGCAGGAACGCCGATGACGGTCCCTGCTGTCGAATGGCGAGATCGTTGGGCGCGGCACAGGTGTAGGTGCGCACATCGTCCACATACCAGCCAATGAGTCCCGTGCAGCCGTCGACGCCAAAGTCAAAGCGCAGTTGAAGTGTGCTGTTTGGCGTCGCCAAGCCCGTCAGATCGATCTGGGATTGCCCCCAACTGCCCTGAACGCTGCCGGCATCGGAGCCGCTAAAGGCATCAGTGCCGGCCAGTGGGTTGGTATTGCTCTGATTGGGGAAAGCCAAGATCGTGTTGTAGGCGTTAAAGCGAAAACGGCTTTTCGGCACTTGGGTCCAGGGGCCACCATTGACTCGGAATTTGACAACACCACCATCGTACGCTGCTTCCGAGGCCATCCAATGCTCAAAGGCGACACGCAAGGTGCTGGCGTAGCTGGGGACGGTCATCACCGGACTTTGGAGATAGATAATGCCCGATTCATCCACCTGCTGACACATATCACCATTGTCAATGGGGTCGGGGCCAAAGGCGGCTTTGCCGGCACGACCATCGGGCAGATTGCCGACAACCGACCAGTTGGGAATCGTGAATTGGGCCGGTGCCGCAACTTCGTCGCGACCCACTTGCCAGGAACCCAGACCACTCTCCCAATCCTGGAGATTGAGGGTGACCGGCTGCTCGGGGTTGCTGCAGAGCGCCGGTGCCGTGGGATTGAGCAGCGGCTGAAAGCTGCACTGGGTCGGCGGCGTGCGCAATTCGACCGCATCGATGGCTGTGGCAAGTGCGCTGCAGTGACTACTGTTGATCGTTTCGGCAGCGACGCCCCAGGTGGATGGACCGTCGGTGCTCAGTTTGTAAAGGGGCTTGTCGATCAGGTCGGTACAGGCGGCGGTGAGGCCATCGGCCAGATCGGCGAAATCACTCACCGCGGTCAGATAGGCGCTCTGCGTGCGCCAGAAGAGATGGGCCGCACGGGTCATGCCGATGGCGTTGATCGTGCGGCCGTTGTAGGTGCCGCCATCGACCAGCAACGCGTAGAGATGATTGGGCACCCCTGAATTGAGGTGGACACCACCGAAATCGTCGGTCGTGCAATGGTAAACGCTGTCGGAAACCTTACCGGGATTGTCATAGCAGAGCGGATTCCACATGTCGCGAATCGCCCCGCCAAAGCTGCCGGCGTCCTCACCGGCCAACCAACGCGTGGAGTTGTCACCAACGGCAGCACCGCTAAAGGTTGAACAGCTACCGGTTGTCCGGGGATTGTGGACATCGGTGCCGCGGCCATTGTTGATCAGATCGGCTGTCTCGCCCCAAATGTCCGAGAAGGACTCGTTGAGCGCGCCGGGCTGCCAGGCGTAGACAAGCTTGCTGGTGTATTCCGTGTAGGCGTGACCCCACTCGTGAACAACGATGTCGTCGGCGGTGACCCCATTGCAGTAATTGGCGGAGGTGCCATCCCACACCGCATTGGGACACTCGATCTGCGGATCGTTATTGACTGTGCGCATCACCGCTTCTGCGCCATCATAGGAGCGACGTGCCCCATTGGTGATGCTGCTGAAAAAGTTGTAGGCTTCCTTGGCACCTGTGATCTCATCATTCCACGCCTTCACCTGGTCGGAACTGCCACTGGCCCAGCCATTGGGAATGGGATCGCTGTGACCCGACCCCTCATCCCAGACAACATTAGCGAGGTTCCCTTCCGAGACCTCGCGTTCCAGCGCATGGACGCCGGTGAATTGGTCGAGGATCGCGCCGGTATGTGCATCGACAAAGACAAATTCGCGCACCGCATGCTGTGGATCCCGTACTTCAACTTGATAGGCCAGATGCAGGCGACCGGGATTGCCCTGTACGAGCCCGGTTTGGTAGATGTATAATGTGGCTGTGGTGGCTACAAGGGTATTGCTACTGGCATTGGCGACACCATCCGTTTTGGTCAGTTGACTGGCAACGCCCGCGATGGCCATCGCCATCGCGTCTTCGGTCTGTAGCGTTGGCGTGGGATTGAGTTTTGCCGCCAGCAGTTCTTGCGCGGCCACGGTAACACCGTTGACGGCGGTGAGTTGCCCATTGTTGTCAAAGTGGCTGTGCAACTCGCCGCCAAAGACAGGAATGCCCTGATATTGTTCTTGATAGGTCAAGCGCCGATAGCCGTAGCTCTCCGCGGTCTCTGCCGCTACGGCAAGAGTCGTGACCGCGTCATCCAGACCAAAGAGCGCACCGTACTCGGTGAAGAAGTGCTCTGCTTTCCCTGCCAACATCGTGGGGGAATGGGCCTCTGCCGCCGTCAGGGATTGGCCGGCCAAAAGATCACTTCCTGGGTTGATCTGCACGAGGCGTACGGTGCCCAAGATGGGGTGGCGCGCAATCGTGACGGTGCCGGTGGTCTCTTGTTGCAACTGCTGGATCTGGGCATCGACCCCGCTCAGCGCTGCCGGTGCACTGGGGGTGGGCGTTGGCGGGGCAGCATAGAGGGAAGTGGGCTTGAGGAGAAAACCGCAGATGATTGTGAGGAACAAGAAAAGAGCAGGCGACGTACTTATAGATAAACCCCTGAATAGTCGCACACTTACTCTCGTGGAAGAGCACATCGCATCCGTACGACTGTTCAATGGGTTGTTGATGCGGAATGCAAATCTGCGTAAGATCAACTGCGAGGTGTAGTGCCGGGGGAAGTGCACAAGGTGATGACCAAAGCCCCGGGGAAGCTGGCAATGATATTTCATTCGAACTCCTTACTTGCTCTGTCAATGATACGATTGCTATGGGACGCACCCATTGCTATGAACGGAACGCATGATGCAACAGACGCTCTACGCACTACTCGTTGGGATCAACCACTATGCAAGTCCCACGGTGCCCGATTTGGGGGGCTGTGTAAACGATGTCAACGCCATGGCAACGATCCTCCAGCATCATTTCGCTGTGGCGCCGGCCAATATCAAAACCTTGGTAAACGAGCAGGCAACGTATGATGCCGTGAAGTTAGAATTCCGTCAACATCTGCTCGAATCGGTACGCAAATTTATGGCTGGGGTAGGTGCCGACCGGCGTGAACTGGCACCGGCCGTGCTTTTCCATTTCAGCGGGCATGGCAGTCAAGCTCCCGATCCTACCGGGCAAGAGCCAGATGGCTTTGATGAAACGTTGGTCTGCCACGACAGCCGGCTGCCCAATGTTTATGATCTCAAGGATTGGGAACTGGGGCAACTGCTCGATGAATTGGCCGCATACACCGAGAATATTACCGTCATTCTCGACTGTTGTCACGCCGGTAGTGGTACCCGAAGTGAGACCAAGGTCCTCTCCCACACCCGTAGCTGCTTCCCCGATCTACGGCCACAGCCACGGCAGCGATCGCAAGAATTCTCTGGTTCAATGCCACTGATGGCAGAGAGATCGGCACCCAGCCGACGGAGCGGACACAACGCTGCCGTCGCACCGCGCCATTGGCGGCAGAATCAAGCCAACCATGTCCTGCTGGCGGCCTGTCGTGACCAAGAGCGCGCCCTGGAATATATTCCGCCGCCGGGAGAAACCATCACAGACCCGCGGCAGGCGCAGCGCCACGGCGTCCTGACCTATTATCTCATGCCGTTGTTGGAAAAGCTCGATGTCCGGCAGCCGCCAACCTACCGCGAACTCTACGAGGAACTGCACCAGGTGGTAACGCAGCGTTATCCGCAGACCCCGCAGTGCGAAGGGGATTGGGGACGGCTGGTTTTTGGTCGGGCGCGTCCCGACCGTGAACTCTGGCTCACCGTTGTCGACCAGCGCGATGGTCTGTATTGGGTGAACGGCGGGTTGGTCCATGGCATTGGCGTGGGCGCGTGCTTTGATGTCTATCAGCCAGGCGCACGCACGGTAACCGATGCCGGCGCGCCGCTAGGAATGCTGGAAGCCGTGACGGTTGACGCTGTTCAATGCGGTTGCACGGTCGTCAGCCACTCGGTGCCCATTCCGCGGCAGGCGCGTCTCATGTTGCGTGCCACGGGAAAAACCGAGCGCAAAGCCCTGGCACTTGTGATCCCTCATGCCAAGACTGCTGCTGCGCTGCGTGAACGGTTGGCACAGGATGATTTGGCGGGATTGGTGGTACTCACACCAGTTGCAAGTGACGCAGCCTTGCGCATTGCTCTGGTGGATCAGGCGCTGGAGATTCAGCAGCCCGATGGCGAACGGATCGGCGACGCGTACCCCTTGCGCACTTTGAATCGCATGCGGCGCCCCTTGCGTGCCGCCGATCTCGATCCCGTTGCTAGCGACCTACGTCGTATTGTGCGGGCCCAGCATCTCGACCTCTTACAAAATGTCAACTCGGATCACGCCGACGCCATCGCGTTGACAGTGCGCGCATTGGAGATGGATCCGATGACCGGTCAAGCGGTGGCTGGTGCCGTTATTGGCAAGGGCTATCCCGCGACACGCTCGGACGCAAACGCAACCCGGCCAACGTTGCGTGAGGGGACGCCCTTTGTGATCGAAATCAGCAATCAAGCGGAGGAGCCACTCTATGTGGGGCTGCTCTTGCGTAGCGGTGCTTGGTCCGTGGAGCAGATTTATCCCGAAATGCGGGGGGCACAAGAGCAGCTCTTTCCCGGGCGTACGCTGCTGCTGGGTCTTGCCGCCGAACCCGAACGCCAGTTGTGCCTGGCGCTTGCGGGGGACGCACGCGTGGAAGAGGTCACTTTCCTGTTAATCGGCACCGTAGAAGCCACGGATTTTACGCCCTTGTTGCAACAGGAAAGGCGTGCCGCTGCCAAGAGCCAGGCGCAGCAAACGGTTGGTCAAAATGACCAACGGTTGCGACGCTCGTTTCAAATGGGGGGTCCGGCAGACGCCGCCGACGCGTGGCTGGCGTTGCGCCTAACCGTGCGCGTCGTAGCCGCCTAACCGTCGGGCGGCTAGTAAATCCGGGCAGAAACAAGTAGACAGATCACTTGGCTGTTTACCAGAGAGAAACGCTACTGATTTCTGTCCCACCCAATGAGCGGGAACCCTGTGGGTGCGATTTACGCCCAACTGTACTAGAGCCCGATCAACGCACTAATACCGATGAGCAAGAGAACGTAAAGCGCAGCGGTTGAAAGGGAGAAGAGACCAATGAGCCGGACGAGTCGCCCGATATATGTGGTGATCGAGCGATGGGAGGAGGAAGAATCGGTAATTGCTTGATTGGAAAAGAGTGCATAAGCCAGCGTGGTAACCATGACAGCAACATTGATGCTGAAGCTTGCCCATTCGATTGGTGACATAATGAGTTTTTGCTCCACCAATGTGTGTGACTCGTTGGACAAGTCACAACTTCACGATACTTTGATAGATGGCATTCTAGTAGACGGCAAGGTAGAGGTTTGGTTACTTACAATTATGTGGGTTTGGGTGCGTGCGTCAAGAGGGTTAGGCCAGAATTCAGGAATATTGCCGACCTAAAATTGTGGGTATTTTTTGGATTGCTGCGGTTCGGTTGCAAGGCCATTCAAAGAAAATAGTGATCCACGAAGCGGGAACCCCCTGGGCGCGAAAACAGATGAAAGTCAAGCTTTTTCTTCATGAAAATTCGTGTTGGGTGCCCCCTGGGCGCGTGGTTGGCCTAAGACTCGTTTGCAAACGACTTTGGAGAATGAGACGGGAGCGCATCGGGGGATGCGCAATACATGTACCAAGTTGTTTGCGTGTACGTCCTAAATTTCTGCCATTTCGCCCGTCGCCATGAATTGGGTTTCATAGAGATGCGCGTAAAGCCCGCCTTGGGCGAGGAGCGTGGCATGATTCCCTTCCTCGACCACTTGCCCTTGATCGAGCACAAGAATCTTGTCGGCGGCCAGAATCGTGGAGAGGCGATGAGCGATGACCAGACTCGTGCGGCCCGCAAAGAGCGGTGCCAACGCCGCCTGAATCAGCGCTTCACTTTGCGAATCCAGATGGGAGGTGGCCTCATCCAGCACGAGAATGCGCGGATCTTTGAGGATCACCCGCGCAATGGCCAGGCGCTGTTTTTCCCCGCCACTGAGCCGGTAGCCGCGCTCCCCCACAATGCTCTCATAACCTTCCGGTAAGCTCACAATAAAGTCATGAATGTTGGCCGCACGACAGGCTGTCTCCAACTCACTGTCGGTGGCATCGGGCCGTGCATAGAGCAGATTGGCCCGAATTGTGTCGTGGAAGAGGTAGGTCTCTTGGGTCACCATGCCGATCTGCTGTGCCAGCGTTTCCAGCGCAACGTCGCGCAGATCGAGGCCATCTAATGTGATGCGTCCGCTTGTGGGGTCATAGAGCCGTGGCAGTAGATAGGTGATGGTGGTCTTCCCGGCACCACTTGGTCCAACGAGTGCTACCAGTTGCCCCGGTTTCATTTCAAAGCTCACATCATGTAAGGCATGGGTGCGCTGGGTCACCGTGCTTTCTCCGGCGTTTGCGTCATCGTTCCCTGTCGGCTGAATGACGGCACCGGGGGACGCTCCGTTGTGCGAGCCATTGCTCTGAGCCTGACCTTTGGTGGCTTCCGGTGCCGTGGGCTGTGCCCCATTGCGCGCGTTTTCATTGGTAATGGCCGACCTGGGCTTATCGGCAACTGTCGAGCCAAAGCGACTTGTTCCGTAGCGGAAGGAGACCTGTTCAAAGCGTACATGGCCCTCTACCTGCTTCAATTTGGTGGCGTTGGGGCGGTCGGTGATCTCCAGCGGCAGGTCGAGATATTCAAAGACCCGTTCAAAACTGACCATTGATGTGGCGAATTCCACCTGCACATTGGCTAGCGACGAAATCGGCCCGTAGAGGCGCGACAGATAGGCGACAAAGGCGACGATGGTGCCTGTGCTAATGGCGCCGCTGAGCACCAAATGGCCGCCCACCCAGTAAATGAGCGCCGCACCCAACGTCCCGGCAATGCTCATTCCCATGAAGAAGAGTTGGCCGACCCGTGCCCGCCGAATGCCAATGTCGCGCACGGCCCCATTGGCACGACGAAAGCGCGTCAATTCCCGGCTCTGGCGGCCAAAGGTTTTGACCAGGAGCGCCCCGTTGATCGTCAACGTTTCATTGATGATGTTGCTCATCTCCGCGTTTTGTTCCGAGGCTTCGCGGCGAATCGTGCGCAACGTGCGGGCGACACGGCGCGCCGGCAAGAGGAAGAGGGGTAACACAACGAGGGCCAATGCCGCCAACCGCCATTCAATCGAGACCATGATCACCAAAGTGGAGACGAGCGTCACGCTGTTGGTAACAATGTTGGGAATGGTGCCGGTGATGGCATTTTGCGCGCCGACCACATCGCTGTTGAAACGGGACATGATTTCGCCCGCCTTGGTGTTGGTGAAGAAGCGCAGAGCCATCTGCTGTAGGTGCGTATACATCTGTTGACGCAGATCAAAGATGATCCCTTCCCCGGCACGCGCACTGAAGAACCGTTGCACCACATTGATGGCGCCACTCAAGATGGGAATGCCAATCATGCCGAGAGCCAACCAATTCAAGCGTGTGTAATTCCGATTGGGTAAAACGTTGTCGATCAGATCGCGGTAGAGCAGCGGTGGGATCAACTCCAGCAGTGAAATGGCCACAATGGTGACGAGCACGACCGTCACTGCAAAGAGATGGGGCCGTGCATAGGCAAAGATCCGCCGCACCAGTTGGCGATCAATTTGTGGCTTGCCTTTGGATGGGTCGTAGGCGATATAGCTCCACCAGCCGTGTCCGTGCATGAAAATGGGGCTCCTTTAGGTGAGTGGTAGATAGTAAACAGGTAAACAGGTACTGGACACTGGCGAATTCTTGTATCACAGGAGTATAATCGGTCGTCCGTCGTCCGTCGTCCGTCGTCCGTCGTCCGTCGTCGGTCGTCACTCGTGTGTTGAC
>ERZ795053.5982-NODE-5982-length-12321-cov-4.842491_pt1 | contig 12321 bp, 7 predicted proteins | sample MGYA00375137_ERZ795053 | MGnify/ENA primary metagenome ERZ795053 (study PRJEB30182, sample SAMN05720284) | activated sludge metagenome | isolation source: Anaerobic digester | place: Hong Kong | collected 2014-12-17 ... | reverse complement strand
ATGCCATGGCCGGACTCTGGCTTCTGGAAACAGAAGGTCATGCTGATTCATCGGAATTCTTTGACAAATACTGGACACATCAGCTTGGACTTTTTGATGAAAACGGCATGTACATGGATCCTTACAATCCAATACTCTATGACCTGACCACAAGGGTACAGGCCCAGTTGATACCCGGATATGGCTACAGGGGAAAATATTTCAACGAACTTGATGAGAATCTGAAAAAGGGTGCCCTTTTTTCATTGTTCTCGCAGTCCTCCGCCTTTGAAATGCCCTTCGGCGGAAGGAGCAACCAGTTCCTGTTCAACGAATCCCTGCTTGCTTCCAATTTTGAGTATGAAGCTTCAAGATGGAAAAACCTTGGAAACCTGAAACTGGCAGGCATGTACAAAAGAGCGGCACATCTTTCCGTAAAGAGCATAATGAGGTGGCTCAATGCTCCCGGCGGGTCAAGGCATATAAAGAATATGTTTCCGACCGATGCAATGTTCGGGACCGAGAGCTATGGTTATTACGACAAGTATATGATGACACTCGGTGTATTTCTTTTCATTGGATTACCTTTTACGGATGATTCAATAGATGAATTCCCATGTCCTGCAGAAACGGGCGGATATGTATTTGAGACATCGGATAATTTCCACAAGGTCTTTGCAAACTGCGGGTCTTATTCAGTTGAAATTGACACTGCCGCTGACTTCTTCTATGACGCAACCGGCCTTGGAAGAATTCATAGGGAAGACTGCCCCACGGAGCTTGCCCTTTCTGCGTCATCAGGAGAACTGCATTCAAGGAGATATCAGACTCCCGGGTCAAACGACGAATCCGTATTTCTAGGTCCTGGCTGGTTTGAAGATGGCAATCCCGTATACCTCAGCAGCTGCAGCAGGAAGGAAAACCACAGTTTCAGCTATATAAAGGATGAGTTTGAGAGTGAAGAGGAATTCAATGAATACACTGATTCATTCCGCAATGGTCAAAATGCAGAGCTAAAGATACTTGATGAATCTCGGGAACAGGTAAGATTCATGGTCACATACACCGGTCCGGCCGACATCACGGAAAGTTATACCTTGTCAAAGGAAGGATTGTCCGTTGTAAGTTCACTCAATGATCCGGACAAAGGTGATATTATTTATATGATACCGGCATTTCTTACCAATGGCATTGAAAATTCATTCATGAAGTATGATTCAGGGCATCTTGAGGTAAAGTCAATGGGATACAGATATTCTGTTGCCACCACAGGTAAAATTGAAGAGACTTCACTCATTGCCGGCAATCGAAACGGTTTATACAGGAAGTTTATGGCAAAAGGCAAAGGAGGCACCATCAGGACAGCCTTCACTATAGAAAAGGAACAGGAGATTTGAACATGAACATCAATGATATCATCCAGAAGGATAAAAAGTACTTCATGAACACCTTCGGAAACAGAACCCCGGTTGCATTCAAATATGGAAAAGGTATGTTTCTTTATTCCACTGACGACAATCAGTATCTGGATTTCATGGCCGGAATAGCGGTTTCTGCCCTCGGTCACAGCCATCCCCTGCTAGTCGATGCCATCTGTGAACAGGCCAGGAGGCTTATCCACTGCTCCAGTCTGTACTATATAGAGGCACAGGCAAAACTCGCCGAAGTCATCTGCAAGGCGTCCTGCGCCGACAAGGTTTTCTTTTCAAACAGCGGAGCAGAGGCAAATGAAGGTGCCATAAAGCTTGCAAGGATGTATCACAGGAAAAAGGGAAATGAAGGCAAATTTGAAATAATAACACTGGAGAATTCCTTCCATGGCAGAACCCTTGCCACAATTGCTGCCACAGGACAGGACAAGTATCAAAAACCATACAATCCCCTGACCCCCAAGTTCAAGTCAGTCCCAATGGACGATATGACCGCTCTTACAAATGCAGTCAACGATAATACCTGTGCAATAATGCTTGAACCTATACAAGGTGAGAGCGGTGTCAATCCCGTTTCCTTTGATTACATCAAAAAGGTGCGAAGCCTGTGCTATGAGAAAGACATAATCCTGATCTTCGACGAAGTGCAGTGCGGCATGGGACGTACGGGTAAAATGTTCGGTTATGAGCATTTCGGTGTAGAACCTGATATCTTCACACTTGCAAAGGCTCTTGGAGGAGGATTCCCCATGGGTGCTCTCTGTGCAAAGGATTATGTGGCTTCGGCCTTTGAACCCGGCGACCATGGTTCAACATTCGGAGGCAATCCCCTTGCCTGTGAAGCAGGTCTTGCCGTCTTCAGCGCCATGAAGGATGAGCATCTTGTTGAAAACAGTGAAAAAATGGGACTCTACCTGATAGGAAAACTCAATGCTTTGAAAATGAAATACAACATAGTCACTGAAGTCAGGGGAAGCGGTCTTATGGTGGGTATGGAATTCAGCTCCGACATAGCAGGTGCAATAAAGGAAAGGATGTTTGAAAGAAAAATACTGGTTGGAAGTGTGAAGACCAGGATCATCAGACTTCTTCCTCCCCTGATTGTGAAGAAGGAACATATTGATACCCTTTGCACTAACCTTGAGGAAGTCCTCGGTGAAATTACCGGAGGTAACGGAGGATGAAGGCAGTACTTGTCCTCAGGGATGGAACATATTTTACCGGAGAATCCTTTGGGGCAGGCGGTGAAGCATACGGAGAGATAGTCTTCAACACATCAATGACCGGATATCAGGAGATAACAACGGATCCATCCTATAACGGCCAGATTGTATGCATGACCTACCCCCTCATAGGAAATTATGGGATGAACAATGAAGATACGGAGTCGTACAAGCCCCACGTAGAGGGATTCATAGTGAAGGAATTGTGTGAAAACCACAGCAATTTCCGGGCACTGACGGATCCTTATTCATATTTCACCGACAATGGTATCATCGGAATAAAAGGAATTGACACCCGTGCCCTGACCAGACACATCAGAAGCCACGGAAGCATGTTCGGCGTAATTTCCACACTGTCAGGAAACATTGCCAGCCTCCTTAAAAAGATACATGAAAATGAGAGCAGGCCCGTGAATCTTGTGGAGGAAGTCTCAACTGATGCAAAGTATCACATCAGGGGCAGGGGTTTCCATGTCTGTCTTCTGGACTTCGGTTCAAAGAGCAACATCATAAGATCCTTGCAGACCAGGGACTGCAGTATTACAGTAATGCCCCATGACTCAACTGCAAATGACATCTTAGACATGAAACCGGATGGGATCCTTCTTTCAAACGGCCCCGGCGACCCCCGTGACCTGGTCAATGTAATTCCTGAGATAAAGAAACTTGCCCATTCAGGAATCCCTGTTCTCGGAATCTGCCTGGGACACCAGTTGCTTGCACTTTCGCTTGGAATGGATATATACAAATTGAAATTCGGACACCACGGTGGCAATCATCCTGTAAGGGATTTGATTACCGGCAAATGCCATATTACAAGCCAGAACCACAACTATGCGGTTTCCCTTGAAAACATGGCTCCCGGAATCGTAGCAACACATGTGAACGTAAATGACGGAACTTCTGAAGGGATCATGCATACAAGCCTCCCTGTTTCCAGCGTACAATATCATCCCGAAGCAGCTCCGGGTCCCGAAGACTCGGCATATATATTCGATGGTTTCATCGAAACAATGAGGAAAAACAAGAATGCCTAGAAGAACAGACATAAAAAAGGTCCTGGTAATTGGATCAGGACCCATAATAATCGGCCAGGCTGCGGAATTTGACTATTCAGGAAGCCAGGCCTGCCGCGCACTCAGGGAAGAAGGAATCGAAGTAGTTCTTGTGAACAGCAATCCTGCTACCATAATGACGGACATGGAAACTGCTGACAAAGTATATATTGAACCCATATCCCTTGAATATGTGAAAAAAATCATCAAGGAGGAAAGACCCGACGGCCTTCTTGCAACCCTTGGCGGGCAGACAGGACTGAACATGGCCCTGGAACTTTCCGATGACGGAATACTTGATGAAATGGGTGTTGAACTTCTCGGAACTTCCCTTGAATCCATCCAAAAAGCGGAGGACAGGGAACTTTTCCGTGACACAATGATATCCATAGGGGAAAAGGTTGCCCCTTCCGCCATAGTCAATACAACAAAGGAAGCAGGTTCATTTGCTGAGGAAATAGGTTATCCCGTAATAGTAAGACCGGCCTTTACAATGGGCGGTTCAGGAGGCGGTATAGCAAGGGACCGCAGGGAACTGGAGGACATCTGTTCACGGGGATTGAAACTTTCAGTCATAAAACAAGTCCTCATTGAGAAAAGTGTGGCGGGTTGGAAGGAAATAGAATATGAGGTCATGCGTGACGGCAATGACAACTGTATAACCGTGTGTAATATGGAAAACTTAGATCCGGTAGGCATACATACCGGTGACAGCATAGTAATTGCTCCAAGCCAGACACTGTCGGACAAAGATTATCAGATGCTCAGAAGCTCTTCACTCAGGATCATCAGGGCCCTTGGAATAAAAGGTGGCTGCAATATACAGTTTGCCCTGGATCCTGAAAGCTTTGAATACATAGTCATCGAAGTCAACCCAAGGGTAAGCCGTTCATCAGCCCTTGCATCAAAGGCCACAGGGTACCCGATAGCCAGGTCTGCAGCAAAGATAGCCATCGGACTTGACCTTGATGAAATAAAGAATCCAATCACAGGCAACACTTATGCCTGCTTTGAACCGAGCCTTGACTATGTTGTGGTAAAGGTTCCCCGCTGGCCCTTTGACAAGTTCCATATGGCAGACCGCAGAATAGGAACCCAGATGAAAGCTACGGGAGAAGTCATGGCCATAGGCCGGAATTTTGAAGAAGCCCTTCTTAAGGCAATCGACTCCCTTGATATTAAGCTCAATTATCAACTGGGTCTGCAGCTTTTTGAAAACACCCCTGTTGAGGAGTTGATGGATTACATAGTACACCCAAAGGATGAATCACTCTTTGCAATTTTCAAGCTGTTGCAAAAGGGCATATCCATTTCAGAAATACATGAAATTACAAGAATTGATGTGTTCTTCCTTTCAAAACTGAAAAAAATCGTTGATGTAGCTGACGAAATCAGGAATGCCGGGATTGCCTGGCTTGACTATGAGCTTTACCTGAAAGCCAAGAAAGTGGGATTCGGTGATTCATATATAGCAAATCTGGTCGGTGTTCCTTTGTCTGGAATACTGGAGCTCAGGGAGAAATACCCGATCAAGCCCGTATACAAGCTGGTTGATACCTGTGCAGGGGAATTCGAGGCAGTTACTCCCTACTACTATTCCACCTATGAGCAGTATGACGACATTGAATACTCTGAAAATGACAAGGTTCTGGTAATAGGGTCAGGGCCGATAAGAATCGGCCAGGGAATCGAATTCGATTACTGCAGCGTCCATTCGGTGGAGGCACTGCGGGAAATGGGAATTGAATCAGTCATTATCAACAACAATCCAGAGACTGTCAGCACTGATTTTGATATTTCAGACAAGCTTTATTTCGACCCCCTTACGGAAGAAGGTGTGCTTGATATAATCGAAAAGGAAAAACCGCTGGGAGTAATACTTCAATTCGGTGGTCAGACCTCAATCAATCTGGCTCATCCCCTTCACAGTGCCGGAGTCAAGATACTGGGAACTCCCATGGAAAGCATTGACCTTGCCGAGAACAGAAACAAGTTCCTGGGCCTTCTCGATAAGCTCGACATACCTATTCCCAGGGGAAAAACCGCTTTTTCATTTGACGAAGCACGTCTGATAGCCGAAGAAATAGGATTCCCGGTCCTCGTTCGCCCAAGCTATGTGCTGGGTGGAAGAGCCATGGAAATAGTCCATGACAACAGAACCCTCGAAGAATACATGACCATGGCTGCAGATATATCACCTGTGCACCCTATTCTGATCGATAAGTATATTGTGGGAAAGGAAATCGAAGTCGATGGAATCTGTGACGGACGGGATGTTTTGATTCCCGGAATAATGGAGCATATAGAAAGGGCGGGAGTTCATTCAGGGGACAGCATTGCCGTATATCCTACAATTACCCTGTCGGATAAAACCATTGATACAATCACTGATTACTCAACAAGGCTTGCTCTTTCACTTGGGATCATAGGTCTCTTCAACATTCAGTTTGTCATGGATGAAAATGAAAAAGTCCATGTAATAGAGGTGAACCCACGCGCAAGCAGGACAATTCCTGTGTTGAGCAAAATCACAGGAGTACCCATGGTGGATGCTGCAACCCGTGTAATAATGGGCAGGATGCTGGATGAGCTTGGATATGGAACCGGTCTTTTACCAAGGACTGACTTCCATGCAGTGAAGGCTCCCGTTTTCTCCTTTTCCAAGATCACCACCCTGGATACATTTCTGGGTCCTGAAATGAAGTCCACAGGTGAAGTCATGGGGGTTTCGCGGGATTACAGGGAAGCACTTTACAAAGCCTTGCTTGCCTCCGGTCTCAGGATTCCGCCGTCAGGGAAGATAATCATCAGTATAACGGACAGGGATAAGAAAGACTGTCTTCCCGTCGCTTCAGGACTGGCTGCAGCAGGCTATGAGCTGGTAGGTTCTCCCGGAACTGCAGAATTCCTTTGTACAAATGGAATTGAGTGCGGGACAATGAATGACCCATCCCTGATAGATGAAATAAAGGGTGGCAGCGTAGCCCTGATGATAAACACCCCGACCAGGGGCAAAATGCCCGGAACAGACGGATTTGCCTTAAGAAGGACGGCAATAGAATATAATGTTCCATCGGTTACAAACCTTGATACAGCCGGAGCATTGCTTCTGGTACTTGAATATTATTCCGAAGGGATCGAACCGCGTGTTCATTCACTTGACTCGTATTCCCTTGACAGAAGGATACCCCAAACGGATGGCAAGGGTCAGTGTTCTTAGGATTCAGACAGTGATTGCAAAATCCATGGGTATGACAGGAGGAAAATTATGCCAGTTTATTCATTCACAGTAAAAAAGGCCCGGCCCGAAGATGCCGATGACATCAAGGGAATCCTGAATGAAGCCTTCACAAAATATATGAAGGATACAGGTCTGACAGGAAGCATGGAAGCCCTTGAGGAAACAAGGGAACAGATAATCAGGGCCATTGAGGAAACCGAGGTATTCATTGCCCATGTAAATGGAGTGGCAGTCGGAACCATAAGGTTCGAGATCTCAGGCGACGAGGCACATATTTCAAGATTCGGTGTACGGCTTGATTATCATAACATCGGTATTGGAAAGTCACTTATGAACCTTGTTGATGCAGAAATGATTGCCCTTGGAATCAAAAGGGCATACCTTTATTCCGCATCTGCTTATACGGACCTGATCCGTTTCTACTACAGCCGTGGATTCTATATTGAAAGTACATCCACGGACCGCGGATATGTACGTGCAAAGCTTGTGAAGGAATACAAGAACAGATAATATGAGACCCGGTAAAACCATTCAATGGCTTTCCGGGTCCCTGTGTCCTGTTCATTTCATCCTTTGTATTACTGTTCAGGTGTATCAAAGACTCCCATGAAGAGAATACTTTCAGTCCTGGTATCCCTTATTGTATAAAGGAAGGGTCTGTCGGCTATGAATTCCGTGGGATCCATTACAGCTGTCAGCCGGATTTCCACGGATGTGACTCCGGCGGCTTCCGTTCCCTCTTCATTTACATCAATGTAGGTCTTGTGTTTTACCTCACTTACAAACAAATCGCCGCTTCCGTTTATTCCGCTGAGGTCACAGACCGATGAGAACAAATCCCTTATTCCAAGTTCTTGCAGGACATCATTCAGTTTTGTTTCATATTCTGCCTTGAATGCCGGAATTGATACAATTACCTCTGACTCTTCAGAAAGACCTGCCAGCGCAGTCTTGTAGTCCTTAAGTCCGAAGGACCTTATGAAGTCTGCTGTTTTAATGCCTTCATCAGGAAGTATCAGGTCCATGACCATGTCCTCTTCCCCATATGGCAGACTTATGATCTTATAGCCGTTACCTTCGTAATACATGGTATCGTTCTTGTAATTCATCATATCAACTGTTCCGGTGGCTGTCCCGTCAACAAAGAAATCCGAACTATATGTCCGATCAGGATCGAATGGTGTCTTCCATTCCCCTTTGAAATAGATGCTGTTGATCAAGAACATGACCGTTGCCGGGTGAATTGTATCCCCCACTATTCCATCAATCTTTCCATTGGTAGTCTCCCTTACCCAGTCATTGATGGTAACAGGTGCACCTGGATCGTTGAAATCCAGCTCTTCAATCGACGCTGCAAAATAATCACTGTTTACAGCCTTGAAAGTATCAAGCACATTGAAGCCTTTTCTTATCCATATGGAATTTGCAAGACTCAGTTCAACTCCACCCTCATTCCTGTTCAGCAGGGATACCAGATATGCAAATCCTGAATTGACTTCAGCCTGGTCTATTCCTTTGAATCCCAGGGTATCCATCATTTCATCCAGTGTGTTTCCCTTTGCTCCATTCATTACCATGGCAAGCGCTGTTGAAATACTGGCAGGGGATATGAAAAGATTACCTTCGGTGTCTGCAGTGTACATCTCCTTGAAAATCCTGAATGCAAAACCGGAATTCGCTTCAACAACATTCGTGCCTATGCTGTCAGCCTTTACTCCCGGAACCAGGACATTACCTTTATCACTTTCAGCTGCACATCCTGCCAATAGTCCCGTTACAAGCAGAACTGACAGGCATACCAAAAAAATTCTCTTATACATTATCCTTTTCCTCCTTAAGGAATATTGACGGTTCATGTATTTGTTATACGTTCTGAGCAGTGATTTTGTTCCGGTTTTCAGTCAATTACTGACGCAGAAAACCCGTCGCCTTCAAGTACGGACAGTGCGGAGTTCCTGTCCTCGATGGAATATAATTCCACGACCAGTACTCCGCCTACATCCTCGCGGCTGTGGGTTACATTTATATTCTTTATATTGATGCCGTTTTCTCCCAGGAGTGCGGATATGCGGGCAATGACTCCGGGCCGGTCGGCGACCTGGATGACAATCTGGAATTTGCGGGGCAGGAGCCCCTCTCTTTCCCCTGAAATAAGATCCCTTGAATCCTTTGCTTTTCTGAAGAATTCCTCAGTGGCTTCACCGTCGGATCTGCTGATTCCATCCCTTGCGGAACACAGAATACCGATAAGCTTGTCAAGTCCGTCGCATACAGCCTCTTTGTTGTTCAGGGTTATGTCCCTCCAGAGGGAAGGCTGTGAAGAAGCTATCCTCGTCACATCCCTGAAGCCCCCCGCTGCAATCTGTCTGGCAAGCTCTGTTCCCCGTGATTCTTCCAGCAGATTCACCAATGCAGCAGCTGTGACATGTGGGATATGGCTTATTGCAGCCACTGCTTCATCATGAAGGGCAGGATTTGTAAGAAGTGGGATTGATCCGATTGATTCAGCCATTTCCCTGACTGTTTCAACGGCCTCCATATCCTCATGATTCTCCATAATAAGATAGTAGGCATTTTCAAACATGTCTTCACGTGCATATGCATAACCGCTTCTTTCAGACCCGGCCATGGGATGTCCGCCTACAAATCTTATTCCGGGACTGCTGCTTACTGCCTCCATGATATGGGTCTTTGTACTTGCAACGTCGGTTATTATGCAGTCTTTTGCTGTGTATAACGAAATTTCGTTTACCAGACGGGCGCAGACCGGAACCGGTGCTGAGACAATGACCATATGGCATTTTGATAGAAATTCACCCGGTTTGTCATATCCTTCGTCCAGGATACCGGAATCCAGGGCAGGCATCAGCTGTCCGGGGTCAGGATCGATGCCAATCAATCTGCTGATTCCGGCTCTCAGCCTAAGGGCTTTTGCAAGGGAACCGCCTATCAGTCCCATGCCTGCTATTGCGATACAGCTGTCTTTCTTCATTTCCCGGATATTATATCACAGGGAAGGAACATCCGGCTTTTCCTGTTTGTTGCTGCCCTGATGAAGGAAGGGAGACAATTTCTTGTAAATGAGTGCAGTGATGATAGTATTCACTAGTACCTTGAAAACGTTGAAAGGAGTTATACCTATTATAACCAGGCTTCTGAGATCCACTATATGCCTGTTTGCAGTACTGCTCCATGCAACAATATCCTCCATTGTATATCCAAGGACCCTGGTGTACATGGGAATCAGCACAAAATAATTAAGCAGACCGGCAATTACAACCATGGTTATACCACCTGTGATCATACCGATTATGGCCCGGGACTTGGTCTTTCCACTCTTATAGACCAGAGCTGCCGGAAGCACAAAGGAAATACCAATCAGAAAATTGGCCAGTTCCCCCACAAGGAAGGACCATGATGCAAGTGCGTGGATAATGTTCTTTACCAGCAGTACCGCCACACCGGCCATGGGGCCGAAGGCAAATCCGGCTATCAGGGCGGGCAGGTCACTGAAATCAAACTTCAGGAAAGGCGGAACCAATGGCACCGGTATTTCCAGAAACATGAGTATGGCAGACACCGCTGACAGCATACCTACCTTTGCAATCCAATTGACCCTGTTGTTTTTGATGTTCATTTATTTTTCTCCTAAAAAAAACTCCATCTTCAGGAGTACGAAAAAAAACACTTCTTTCATCCAGACTATACTGTCGGTACCGGAATCAAACCGGTTCAGCTTTCGCTCGCGGACTATACCGCCGGTCGGGAACTTCGCCCTGCCCTGAAGAATATTTACTTATTGGTATTATATGCTTCATCTGCAAATTGTGCAACCGCACAAAAATCCATCGGTTTGTAATGAAGAAAGGTTTCATATATAATAACAGCAATGCAAAACAGTTTGCATAAAGGGGTTATTAGATTAGGGGGAAAAATGAATAAATTCAAGGAACTGACAGCAGTTTTCGTTTTAATACTGTTTTTGGCAGTAATCGGCTTTATGACAACAATATCTTTTCCGGCAGAGGTATCCGCAGGTTACTTTCCAATCATCACCCTGCCACCGGTGACCATACCAACCATATCCATACCACCGGACATCTTTCTTCTGACAGGCAATTTCAGGGAAATAAGCACCGGTTCCGGTGCCGGGGATTTTACGGATACCTTCACAGGTGGACTTGACTACAGCATGGACAACACCCTTGCCGTAGGAAGCCTTGACGAAGACAACCCTCAGATCAGGTTCTTCGACGGCGAAGCATGGTTTTCAAGGTCGGTTGATTTTCGCCCTACGGGACTGGAGTGGGAGCTTGATTACAGGCCTGACCTTTATGCCTCGGACAGCTACAACGACAGGGTATACATTTCTTCAAACCCAACATCAAAATTTCCGCAATGGCAGCAGATTGCCGGACCCGGTACCGGTACCGGAGAATTCAACAATCCCCTCGGGATGACAATAGATTCAAATGACAATCTGTATGTGGTTGACAGCGGAAATGACAGGATACAGCGATATAACGATGGTGAATGGAACCTGTTCCCGGCAATAACAGGAGCCGGTACCCTTGTTGATATAGCAAAAGTAGGTTCAACTTACTTTGTCACTGATTTCAGTGAGAACTGTCTTTGGTACAAGTTCAGCCTTGCTCCATGGACCAAAATCGAGAATGCAAGCTATCTTAACTACCCGACATTTCTTGATGCAGATTCAGATGGGAACCTGTATATAGTCTCATGGATTTCGACGGGTGATGAGTATGAACGGGCAATAGTTAAGTACAGCGACGGTGCATTTTCTGTATTTGTTTCCCCCGGTGAAGAAGCAGGAAACATCGGATCAACTTTTTCATTCGTTGAAGAGATCTGCATCAATCATCATGACAGACTGTTCTATTCAGACAATACATATTCACGCGTTGTCAAGGAAAAGGACGATATCAACGAACTTACAGGACTTACAATCAATGATTTCCAATTCCAGCTCATGCCCGGCTGGTCTGAGGCAGAATGGACCGTGGAACCTGATGTGGACGAAGCAAGCATTGTGGTTTACAGACTATGCCCATACTCAGTTGTTGAGGGTGATGGCCTGCATCCACTGGAGTTTGGGGAGAATATTTTTCCTGTAGTCTGCACTCCTGAAAAAGGTCTTCCGAAGGAATATACAATAACGATAACCAGGGAGCTTTCCGACAATGCACTGCTATCGGATATTGCAATCGATTCAATCTCACTGGACGGCTTCAATCCGAATATATTTGCCTATGCAGGAATAGATTTTCCATATGAAAAGGAAACCATTGAACTGACTGCTACTCCACAGGATATATATGCATCAGTATCGGGAACAGGAACAATCCCACTTGAGGTTGGCAACAATCTATTTA
>ERZ795053.5980-NODE-5980-length-12322-cov-22.351023_pt1 | contig 12322 bp, 7 predicted proteins | sample MGYA00375137_ERZ795053 | MGnify/ENA primary metagenome ERZ795053 (study PRJEB30182, sample SAMN05720284) | activated sludge metagenome | isolation source: Anaerobic digester | place: Hong Kong | collected 2014-12-17 ... | reverse complement strand
TCAAAAGATCGGCGGCATACTCAGCGCCGGGTGACCCTTCTCCTCCAGGTAGGCGAGCAGTTCTTCGACCGAGGTGGCAATGCGCTCGTCGGCGATCTTCTCGATCAGGTCGGGATCGCCCTCGCGCTCGGCCACTTCGCGCAGTTCGGCGCTCATGGATTCCTTGAGGAAGCTGGACATCCAGACGACGCGCGTGAAGCCGCCGTCCGCGGTGATGAATTTCGGGCTGAGCATGTAGAACTTGCCCACGCCCATGATGCCCGGCGTCTGCAAGCCGCCGCCGGCCAGCCCGGCCAGCGTCGAGAAGGTCATGCCGGCGGGCGTCATGCTCGGGTCCTCGCGGCTGACGACCATGATGCCGTTGGCTTCGGGAATGACCATGGCGATGCACTCGAAGCAGCCGCACGCGGTCATGGGGTTCTCCATGATCGAGTAGACGGCCACCTCCTGCACCTGCTGGTGCGACGCCTGTTGCAGGAAGTCGTTGGTCCCCGTCCAGTAGCCCTTGAAGTCGTCGAGCAGGCGGCCCTTGCGGATGGGCTGGTTCGGCCCGGTCGGGTTGATCTGGTGCGAGGCCTTGCAGTCGAGCCAGTTGTAGGCGCCGCACAGGCCCAGGCGCTCCGGCGTCACCAGGCAGACGTGATTCGGTGCAAAGGACTGGCAGAGCGTGCAGGAGTAGAACTCGTCCACGGCCTCGTCGGTGAGGTCGGCCAGGCGGCGGTTGCGCTCGTCGTAGGCGTTGCGTGCCGTCTCCAGCCAGCGCTCGACTTTGGTCTTGTCGGTGTAGAGGGTTACCGCCACCTTGTCGACGATGGCGCCGAAGTCGGCGTGCAGGCGGGCGTGGAGAATCTTGCCAATGTGCTCGAGCGTGAAGCCCTTTTCAGCGGCGGCATTCGCGATGCGAATCCAGGCAATGTCGCGCTGGCCGATGTGCTGCAATCCGCTGGCCGCATTGACGAAGTAGTGAATCTGGCGCTCCAGCACCGGCTCGAAGTCCTTCTGCATGGAGCGGCCGGCCACGTCGACGATGATGCCGAGATCCATGGCGCCGCCTTCGGGGATCTCGCTGAAGTCCGGCCCCACCACGGTGACCTTGCCGTCGTCGACCTGGTTGAGGTCGAGCATGCGCAGGTACTCGAAGGCGCGCGAGTACTTGCCGCCAAACTCGACGCGCATGTCGGCCTTGCGCACGCGCTCGCCCTCGAAGGCCGAGCCGTAGGGCACGGGCACCGGCACCTCGGCGATGCGCACCTTGACGCCGCGCACCTCGATGGCCTTCTGCACCAGCTTCTCCGTGCGCTCCAGGTCGTCCTTGCCCTCGATCTCGTTGAAGGGCATGGAGACGACGTGCTCATAGGTCGTGACGCCGGTGGGCAGGATCTCGGGGATGACGGTGTCGGCGATGACCGGGAAGCCGAAGTTGATGGCGCCGGCCGCCGTCGCGTACTTGAGGTCGTCGATCTCGCCCAGCGCCATGACGAAGGCGTAGACGCGGTTCTTGTTGTACATGAGGATGTCGCGCGCCTGGCCGCCCTTCATGCCGCCAAAGGTGAGCGCGCTGCGCGTGGCAAAGCCCAGGGCATAGATGGCGCTGATCGTGTCGGTGCCGAAGGGGACGATGTAGGTGTCGTATCCCATCTCCACGCCTTCCTCCTGCAACTGGTGGATGATGCTGCGGCCGTTGACGTTGCCGCTGAGGAAGGTGAGGATGTTGCGCCGCTGCAACTCGCGTACCAGCTTGACCGCCACTTCGTTGCTCTTGGCACAGCCGACGATGGCGGCGAAACCGGGCATGCGGCCGTCGACCAGGGCAATGCCCCATGACCGGAGCTGGATGTCGTCGATGGGGCCGTTGAGATGGCCGTCGTGGCCGTTGGTCGCCACATCCGGGCTGGTGAAGGAGGTGCCCGCTAGGTTGAGACCGGGGAAGGGCTGCGGCTCCTGTCCGTAGACAAAGCGCACCGCCTCGATGGCCTCCTCGGCCAGCAGCGTCGCCATGCCCGCGTCGAGCGTCTCGCCCAGGTAGGGTGTCCAGCGCTGCGCCGGCGGGATGGGGTGCAGCATCCCCTTGGCCTGTTCGAGCACCGGCACCAGGTCGCCCAGCGTGTCGACCTCGCGGCCGGTCATGCCCAGGATCAGGGGCAGGTGATAGGCCGTGTTGGGAAAGGCGGCCGGCGTGTCAGGCCCCTTCTCGGCCAGCGCTTTTTGTAGCAGTGCCTCCGCCTCGGCCACGACGCTGTGCGCGCCGCGGATGGCTCGGGTCGCAATATATCTGCTCATGGTTGCTCCCTTTCACTTGCGCTATGCCGGCACCGGCATGCCATAGAGTGCTTCGGCCTGCATGTCGAGCGGCAGCTCCAGCAGCGCTTCCATGCGCTGGTCGCCGCTCTTGCCCCACTTCGTCGGGTCGTAGGCGGGCAGCCCCAGCGCCGCACGCTTCTTGTCGATGTGCGCCAGCGAGCGGGCGACGATCTCGTCCGGCTCGACGACGAACTCGATCTTGCCGCCGACTTTCTCTTCCCAGCCCTCGCTGAGGATGCGCGTCACCACGTCGCTGCCGTCCACCGGGTTGTGCACGCCCATGACGACGTATGCCCCGGAGGCCGCCGCATAGCTTGCGATGGCCATGGCCTTCTCGCTCATCCACTCGGGCGCCAGGGCCACAGCAGGGATGTCGCTGATGTCCTCGCCCAGCCCGCCTTCGGTGGCCATCTGGCTCAGCACGGTGAGGATGCGCGTGTTGTCGACGCACGACCCCATGTGCAGCACCGGCGGGATGCCGACGGCTTCGCAGACTTCGCGCAGCCCGGGGCCGGCCCACTCCATGGCCGCCTCGCCGAGCAGCAGGCCGCACTTGGCGCTCGCCAGCGCGCCACAACCCGTCTCGACGACGAGGACGTCGTTGGCCAGCAGTTGCGCCACCACGCTGTTGTGTGCACCATCCTGCTGCACGCGCGGGTTGTTGCAGCCGACGTTGGCCACGACACCGCGGATGCGCCCGGACATGATGGCGTCGTTGAGCGGCCGCAGCGAGGCGCGGTAGCTGCCGCCGAGCATGTAGTTGATGTACTCGTGCGAGAAGCCTGGCACTACGTCGGAGACCACATCGGGGATCGTCGTTGCCTTGCGATTGGGGTAGTTGTCAATGGCGCGGCGCACGATCTGCTTGGCGACTTCCAGGGCGTTGTGCTCGTCGAAGGGGATGTGGGTGGCGCCCTGAATCTTGACCTTGGGCGACGTCGTGATGATCTCAGTGTGGAAGTTGCCGGCCAGGTTGGGCAGCGCCTGCATGATGCACTGCACGTCCACGACCATGGCCTCGACCGCGCCGGTGAGGATTGCCAGCTCCTGGTGCAGGAAGTTGCCGGCCGACGGCACGCCGTGGCGTACGAGCGTCTCGTTGGAGGTGCAGCAGATGCCCGCCATATTGAGCCCATTGGCGCCCTTGGTCTTGGCGTAGGCGATCAACTCGGGGTCGTTCATGGCCGTCACCAGCATCTCGGCCAGCGTGGGTTCGTGGCCGTGGATGATGACGTTGACCTCATCGTCCCTGAGCACGCCCAGGTTGACCTGCGACACCAGCGGGCTCGGCGTGCCGAAGAGAATGTCCGAGATGTCGGTCGCCAGCATGGAGCCGCCCCAGCCATCCGAGAGGGCGCAGCGCATGGCCTGATCCAGGATGTGCTCGGCCTCCTGGTCGTCGCCCATGTGCGTGCGGTGCATGACTTCGACCACCTCGCGGTCGATGCCGCGTGGGGCGATGTCCAGCTCTTTCCACAACTCGTAGCGCTTCTTGGGCGCCCGCTTGAGATAGGCCAGTTCGCCCTTCTGCTGGCCGAACTGGGCAATGGCATTGTCGGCGATGTCGACGGCGATGTCGTTGAGCGCGCGGCCTTCGGTGGGAATGCCGAGATAGCCGGCCACGGCCTTGAGCTTGAAGGGGTCGCGAATCTTGAAACCCTTGGCCTCGCCCTTGGCCGCCGCCCGCAGCGTGAAGGCAAGGTCGCGGCCGTGGTCCGAGTGGGCTGCGCTGCCGGCCGCTACGTGACGGGCGAAGATGCGCGCGGTGATCGTCTCCAGCGTGGCGCCGCAGACGCCGACCTGCCCGTCCTTGGTGAGACGGCACGGCCCCATGAGGCACATGGAGCAACACATGCCGCGGCTGCCGATGGGGCAGGGCGGCATGCTGTCGGCGCGGCTGAAGGCGGTGCTCACGCCCATGGCCTCGGCGCGTTCGAGCAACGGAATCGCTGCCGGATCGGCGCTGGCCTGTTCAGGTGATCTGAATTCCTTTTTTGCCATGATTCCTCCGTTTTGATTCCTATGCCTGCCCGCCGATGCCATAGGTCTGGGTCATGCGCAACCCCATCTGATCCCACGCCGGGTCCTTGCCCACGACGGCGGCGGGCGCATTGTCCCGGCCGGTTGCCGGCGGATAGCCGGCATCGACCAGGCGCATGATGACCTGGCTGCTCTGGATGACATCAGGATCGAACTTGACTTGAACCTTCTGGAATGCGGCACTGACCCATACATCCTTGATTCCCGGCGTCTGACCGAGCATCTGCCGGACGGCCATGGCATGATGATCGCCATACATCCGTGGAATCTCCAACACAATCGTTTCCACGCTTGCCTCCTTTGACAACGTGCGCAATAACCGAAGAATGCTTTCCTTGCGATACCTGCGGTGCCCGCCGAGTGTGCGGACGCAGACGAGCCTGCCCTCTTCTGCCCAGCGCGTGACTGTGCTTGGAGAAACATTGAACATCTGCGCGACCTCGGCGCGGGACAGCAGGCTGTCCATATCCGATAGCGGTGTGAGTTGATGATTCATCTGATTCACCTCACGGTGAAAGCAAACAGGACGGTAGCGAAGGTCTACCGTCTGACAACCAGATCGCGGAACGAGGAAATCGAGATAGAGAATGCCGGCACTTGCATCGGATTCACGCCCTTGTGAGATGAAAGCAACGGAGCGGTGGGTGCCGCATATGCGGCAGCGAGCCAATCGTAAGCGTTTTGAGCGTTTCGCTCGTTTTGGGTGGTTTGGCTGTAACCAGTATGGGGGCAAGCGTGGGGTCGGGAAAGATGCAGATATATTACGCTACTGATGCATCTGCGCGGTCGTGGGAGTCCTGTTGTGGCTTCGCCGCATGGACTCTGGCGTGGCCGATATCACCATTTTCCCGGCGATTTCGTGGCGGGGACGTGCGGTCTGGACGCGCGATGGTGAGCCTTCGCACAGGCAGGCAGGCGGAAACGCGCTACTCTTTGGATGGAGGATCAAATGTCAGAGAAAGTCGTTACCCAACTCTTCCCGGAACAGATTGAGCGCCCACTGCAAGGGCTCTATCTTGCCCACGGCCTGCGCCGGCTGGCACAGGACCGGCCGTTCGTCTATGCCAACTTCGTCGCCAGCCTCGATGGACGCATTGCCATCCCCGACCCGGCAAAGGGCGGGCTAAAGGTGCCGCCGCAGATTGCCAACGACCGCGACTGGCGGCTCTTCCAAGAGCTTGCCATCCAGGCCGATCTCATCATCACCACGGGGCGCTATCTGCGCGACTATGCGGCGGGCAAGGCGCAGGAGATCCTGCGTGTCTACGATGACCCGCGCTTTGCCGATCTCGGGGCGTGGCGTGAAACCCAGGGCCTCTCACCGCAGCCCGATCTCGCTGTGATCAGCAGCAGCCTCGACTTCCCGGTGCCGGACGCGCTGCACCACGGCGGGCGCAAGGTCATCGTCGTGACCGATGGCCGTGCCGATGCCGGGCGCATCAAGACGCTGGAGGCTCAGATTGGCCGGGTGGTGGTGGCCGGCGACGAGCGGGTGGAAGGCGCGACCTTCGTTGCACGCATGGCCGCCGCCGGCTACCGCATGATCTATTCGGCGGCGGGGCCGAAGATCGCCCACATGCTGCTATCCGGCGGCGTGCTGGACCGACTCTATCTGACCCAGGTCAACCGCCTCCTGGGCGGCCATCCTTTCTCCAGCATTGTCGAGGGGGCACTGTTGGAGGACGCGGTCGACCTGCCCCTGCGCTTTCTCTACCATGACGTGCATGGCGTGGACGGCACGGGCCAGCTATTCGGCTGCTACGGAGTGCGCTGAGCGCGTCAGTCCTCGATCTCGCCCACGTCGGCCGCGGGGACATGCGCGCCGCGCCGGCTGGCCTTCCAGATCGCGTTGAAGAGCGGCACCAGGAAGGCCATGGCGACGAGCGTCATGAGCACCAGCGAGATGGGCCGCGTGAAGAAGACGGTGTAGTCGTTGACGGAGATGGCCAGGCTGCGCCGGTACTCCTGCTCGATGAGCGGGCCGAGCACGGCACCGAGCACCACCGGTGCCAGCGGGAAATCATAGCGGCGCAGCAGGAAGCCGACGACGCCCAGGGCCAGCAGAATCACCATGCTGAAGGTGTTCTGTGTATCGGAGTAGACGCCGAGTAGCGAGAAGGTGAGGATGCCCGCATAGAGCACCGGCTTGGGCACGTCGAGCAGCTTGATCCACATGCGCACCATGGGCAGGTTGAGCACCAGCAACGCCAGGTTGGCAATGTAGAGGCTGGCGATGAGACCCCAGACCAGGTCGGCCTGTTGTTGGAAGAGCAGCGGGCCGGGGCGAAGACCGTAGATCTGGAAGGCGACGAGCATAACCGCCGTCGTCGCCGAACCAGGGATGCCGAGCGCCAGTAGCGGCACGAGTGCGCCGCCCGCCGACGCATTGTTGGCCGCCTCGGGACCGGCAACACCCTCGATGGCACCCTTGCCCAGGTCGGCCCTGCCCTTGGCAAAGCGCTGCTCGGCATTGTAGGAAAGGAACGAAGCGATCGTGGCGCCGGCGCCCGGCAGCACGCCGGTAAAGAAGCCGATCAGCGTACCGCGAATCCATGCCGGCCACGAGCGCTGCCACTCCTCGCGATTCATGAGCAAGTTGCCCTCAAGCGTGACAGTCTCCTCGACCGTGCGTTTGAAGGTGCCTGCCGCCCAGAAGACCTCGCCCACCGCAAAGAGACCGATGGCTACCATCACGGGGTCGATGCCACCCAGCAGGTTCAGGTTGCCAAAGGTGAAGCGCGGCTGCCCCGTCTGCAAGTCGATGCCGACCATGCCCATGGCCAGCCCCAGCAGCGTGGCGAAGAAGGCCTTGGGCGCCGACTGCCCGGCCAGCCCAGTGACCGCGCTCAGCGCCAGCAGCATGAGCGCAAAGTACTCCGGCGCGCCGAACTGCAGGGCAAAGCGCACCAGCAGCGGCGCCATGAGCATCAGCGCCAGCGTGGCGAAGGTGCCGGCAAAGAACGACCCGATCGCGGCCGTGGCCAGCGCCGCGCCGCCGCGTCCTTTCTTCGCCATCTGAAAGCCGTCGATGGCCGTCACCACCGACGACGACTCGCCCGGCGTGTTGACCAGGATCGAGGTTGTCGAGCCGCCGTACATCGCGCCGTAAAAGATGCCGCCAAACATGACGAAGGCGCTGATCGGCTCCAGCCCGAAGGTGACCGGTAGCAGTAGCGAGATGGTCAGCGACGGGCCGATGCCCGGCAGCACGCCGATGGCCGTGCCGATGACGACGCCGATCGCGACAAAGAGCAGGTGCTGCGGTGTCAGCACCACGCTAAAGCCATTGATCAGATTCGCCCAGATATCGCCGCCGAACACGAATCGACTCTTTCACTGTGCCGGCGCAGTGCCGGCTGAGAATTCTAGAAGGGAAGCGGCCCCTGGGGCAGGTTGATCCCCAGAAGCTGCGAAAAGACCAGATAGATGCCGGCCGTCAATGCCACTGCAATGACGCCGTCACGGATCAGATGGCCGCGGTCGCCCAGGACCTGCGCGCCGAGCCACAGCAGCAGCGTCGTCGCCAGCAGGTAGCCAAGCACGCGGAAGACGGCGATGTAGGCCACGACCAGCACGAACATCAGGCCGATGCTCAGCCAGTCGAGCGAGACGAGCTGGGGCGACTCCGCTTCCGGCGGTGCGCCGGGGGCCAGAAAGAGCCACAGCCCGCTCAAGGTGACGCCGATGCCGATGGCCGACGGGATGAAGCGCGGCCCGACTGCCGCGTAGGTCGTCGACTCGCGAATCAGCGAGGCCCCCCACAGGTAGGCCAGGCCAAAGGCTATGATCACCAAGGCTACCCAACGAATCGCCCGCATTGCATCTTTCCTGGCCGGTCGGGGATCCGTGCAGGCTCCCCGACCGGTTTGCTTGTTTGCCGGCTACTCGACCAGGCCGATCTCTTTGAGCACGGCCGTGATTGTCGCATCCTCTTCTTCCAGGTAGGCGCCAAACTCGTCGCCCGTCAGGAAGACATCGTCCCAGCCATTGGTGGCCAGAATCTCCTGCCACTGCGCCGACGCGTTGGCGGCCGTCAGGGCATCGATCCACCACGTCTTGTCCTCGTCGCTCATGTTGGGCGGGCCGACGACGCCGCGCCAGTTGAGCAGCACGACATCCACGCCGCCCTCGACCAGCGTCGGCACGTCCGGGGCCACGTCCAGCCGTGCGTCGCTGGAGACCGCCAGCGGGCGCATCTCGCCCGAGGCGATGAAGTCGGCCCACTCGCCCACGCCGCTGACGCCGGCCGCGACCTGCCCGCCGAGAATGGCAGCCGCCGCTTCACCGCCGCCGCTGTAGGCAACATAGTTGATCCCGTCTGGCGCCACGCCCACAGCCTTGGCGATCTGGCCGACCAGGATATGGTCGGTGCCGCCGGCCGAACCGCCGGCCCAGGCGATGCTCTTGGGATCGGCCTGGAAGGCCGCGATCAGGTCGCCCATGGTCTGGTACGGGGAGTCCTTGGGCACGACGACAGTCTCGTACTCGGCAGTGAGGCGCGCCAGGGGCGTGCTCTCGGCCAGCGTGACCGGCGCCTGGTTGGTGAGGATCGAGCCGACCATGACCCGGCCCATCATCATGATTGTGTACGGGTCGCCTGCGTTCTGCGACACGAGCTGCGCCAGGCCGATGGTGCCGCCGGCGCCGGGCACGTTGAAGACCTCGACCGGCACGGGGCTGATGCCCGCTTCGCTCAGCGTCTGCGCCAGCAGGCGTGCCGTCGTATCCCAGCCGCCGCCCGGGTTGGCCGGCGCCATGATCTGGAGCGCCTTGTTGGGGAAGCCGCCGGCGGTCGCCGCCATGGGCATGCCTTCTGCTGCGGCTGCCTCGCCCCCTTCGGTAGGCGCTTCGGCCGCAGCTTCGGTTGCTGCTGCTTCCTCGGCCGGTGCGGGCGCCGCGGCCGGCACCGCTGCGCAGCCGGCCAGCAGGGCGATGACCAGGAGCGCGGACAATGCTGCCATGAGCGGCATGTTGCGGAATCGTCGCATCTGGAACCTCCTATGAATATTGTGGTGAATTCGGGCAGGAAGGGACCAAGTGTCCCGTCAATCGATACGCTGTCTTGTTATTGGGTGCGTGCATTGTACCGGATGCCTGGCATATCACAAAGTCGGAAAAATATGGGCTGCCTTTGCTGAGCAATGACGGACGGGGCGACCGAGGCAGGGATAGGAACGTCTAGACAGAAGGCCCCCACAAAAAGTCGTTTCTTGCGACTTGCTACTCGGGTGTACCATTCGATGGTACAGATCTGATGCTGGACTTGCACCGGCGCCGGTGCTAAAGATAGACAGGCAGCGATCGCAGAGATTCTCACATCATGGTACGCACGGCTGACATGCTCGTGCGTGGTGATCGCTCCGTTACTTCTGATGCTCCGTTCACAAAGGAGGAAGACCATGTCCTATCTGCACTCGCGCCGGCTGCGAATCCTGCTGCCGCTGGTGATCTTCCTGTTTGGCTGCTTTAACTCCTCGCCGCCGGCACGACCGATGACGGCCGAACGCGCACGCGTCGTCGTGATGGGCGAGTTCGAACATCTTGCACCCGGCAGCACGGCCAATTTCCTTGTCCAGGTGCGCAACCCTGTGCCCGGCCGCGCAGAGCAGGCAGGGCTGGCCGGGCGTGCCGTCGATGTCTTCCTGGCCGGGCAGGAGCGCGATGCCCCGCTCTTCTCGGGCGCGACCGACGCCGACGGTCTGGTGGCGGTCAGCTTTGAGACGCCCGACGCCGGCGCGGATCCAAACCAGGCGCTCGTCATCCGCGCTGCAACGGATGGCCGGGAGACTGTCGTCACGCAAGACATCTACCTCGGCCGCGCCTACGATGTGCTCATCTCGACCGACAAGCCCGTCTACCAGCCCGGCCAGGTCATCCACCTGCGCGCGCTGGCGCTCGACACGCTCGATCTGCGCGCGGCCGGCGCGCAGACCATGACGCTTACGGTCGCCGATCCGCAGGGGAACAAGCTGTTGCGCAAAGAACTGGCGACCAGCCAGTACGGCGTCGCCAGCACCGACTTCACCCTCGACACCCAGGCCGCCTCGGGCGACTATCGCATCGAAGCCACAATCGGCCCCACCGTCGCCACGCGCACGGTCGAGGTCAAACCCTACACACTGCCGCGCTTCGAGATTATCTTCGCGCCGGAGCAGAGCTTCTACCTGCCCGGTGAAACGGCCAGCGGTGTTGTCGAGGCACGCTACTTCTTCGGCAAACCGGTGGCCGGCGGCAAGGTCACGATTCGCGGCAGCGTCACCGATGTCTCGACGGAGACGATCTTCGAGGTGACGGGCGAGACCGACGCCGATGGCCGCTACACGTACGCGGTGCCCGTGCCCGACTTCTTTGCCGGCCAGCTCGACAACAAGAGCGCGCAGGTCGACCTGACCATCGAAGTCGTCGACACGGCGAACCACCTGGAGTCCATCGACGAGAGCATCACCGTGGCAGAGAAAGCCCTGCTCATCGACGCTGTGCCGGAATCGGGCATGCTGCGGCCGGGGCTGGAAAACCGCGTCTATCTCGACGTGAGCACGCCCGACGGCGCGGCTGCCCCGGCGACATTGACGATTACCGGGCGCACCTTCCCCACCATGACGGCAACCACCGATCTCTACGGGCTGGCCGTGATCACGCTGACTGCGCCCGACCAGCGCTATGTCCCGCTGGAGGTGACGGCCACCGACGCCGCCGGCCGCCAGGTGACGCAGCCGCTGGTGCTGGGCGGCGTCACCGGCGCCAGCACCGCAGTGCTGATGCGCCCCGAACGCAGCGAATACAAGATCGGCGAGACGGCCAACATCGACATCTTCGTCAACGGCCGCGCCACGACCGCCTATCTCGACATCATCAAGGGCCGGCAGACCTTTGGCCTCGTCGCCCTGCCCGTCGTCGATGGCGTGGCGCAGGCGGCGCTGCCCATCGACGGCAGCTTGCTGGGCACCGTCGAGCTGAACGCCTACGTGGTCGGCGACGACGGCACCATGGTGGCCGACCGCCGCCTGTTGCTGGTCAACCCCGCCCCGGCCGACATCGCCGTGACGACCGACGCCGAGGTCTATCGCCCCGGCGACACCGCGACGCTCGATATCCAAGTGCGGCGCGACGGCGCGCCCATGCCCGGTGTCGTGGGCCTGGCCATCGTCGATGAGTCGGTGTTTTCCGTGCAGGAGCAGGAGCCCGGCTTTGCCCGCACCTACTTCCTGCTCGAACGTGAATTGCAGGAGCCGCGCTACGAGATCCACGATTTCGTCGAGTTGGAGGATGACACCTACTCGCCCTATGACGGCCTGCCCGAGAGCATCCGCTATGCCGCGCAGGCGCGTGAGGTCGCGCTTTCCGGCCTCTTTGCCCGCGAACTCGCCGCCCGGCCAGTGCTGGCCGAGCCGGAAGCGCCTGCCGCCGGTGTGCCGCTGGCTGCAAGCGTGGCGTCGGCGTGGGGCAACCGCCTCTACCTGCTGGCGCCGCTCGTCGGGCTGGCGCTCTACGACGGCAGCCGCAAGCGCCGCCGCTGGCTCATCGCGCTCACGCTCTTTGCGCTGGGCGCGTTCTTCTGGGCGGCGTGCTCCGCACCGGCGGCCGCGCCCGCCGCCCCCGCGGCAGAATCTGCTGCGCCCGCAAGTGCTGCCGCCGATGAACAGGCGCCACCGCGCCTGCGCCAGTACTTCCCCGAAACGCTCTTCTGGCTGCCGGAACTGGAGACCGACGCCGAGGGCCACGCCCAGGTGCAGGTGCCCATCGCCGACTCGATCACAACGTGGCGCATCAGCGTGCTGGCGTCGGACGCGGCCGGCAACCTGGGCAGCAGCCAGAGCGGGCTGCGCGTCTTCCAGGAGTTCTTCGTCGAGCCGGACCTGCCGCGCTTCCTCACCGCCGGCGACGAAATCGACGCGCCGGTCAGCATCTTCAACTATCTCGACGCGCCGCAGACGATTGCGCTCGACGTGGCGCCGGGCGACTGGTTCGAGCTGACCGGCGA
>ERZ795053.5975-NODE-5975-length-12329-cov-3.406143_pt1 | contig 12329 bp, 4 predicted proteins | sample MGYA00375137_ERZ795053 | MGnify/ENA primary metagenome ERZ795053 (study PRJEB30182, sample SAMN05720284) | activated sludge metagenome | isolation source: Anaerobic digester | place: Hong Kong | collected 2014-12-17 ... | reverse complement strand
GATTTAACTTTTGTAATTCCAAGCACCAGCCTTTGCTCTCCCGCTTCTTTCCTGACAAAGAAGTCATTAGTGGTGGTATAATTGAATATTGGAAAGTTTTCGGGATCATCTTCGAACAGAGACGCAACTGCATAGTGCATGCCCACACGCTGCAAGTTGGTTTTTGACGGCACCACATACTTGCGATATACATTGCCGCCATTTTGAAGAGACGAAATATTACTTGGTACCTGCTCCAACCGTGCGATAAATTCATCTTCCAGGTCTTTGCCTGCCGTCTGCTGTATCAGCTGAATTGCGCGACATGCGTACTGTAAAATCTGAACTGTTTCTATACCCGACACCTCATCAAAAAACCAACCGCAACTGGTGTACATCAGAAGTGCATTCCTCTGAAGCTCCATGGTGCGCATCACTTTGTTCTGACTTACAGTTTTGATACAGTGATCCTTCAGGAACTTTCGTATCGTCTCGTCATCCCTGTTGAGGATCACATTGATGTAGTCATTTCTCGCCTTCTGCGGGTCCTTCAATATCTCAGCCCCATTCTTCTTGTAAGATTCCGTTGCCTGATCTCTGAGCCAGTCCAGCGTTTCTCTTAAAGGCTTGCGCCATTTTTGGTTCCAGTCGGGTCTGCCACCAGAATTGCAGCCACAATCGTTTCTCCATCGCTCAACACCATGCACACAGCTCCATGAACTGTTTTCATGGATCTGTACTTCATACCGGGGCTCATATAGGGTGGCATACTGGGCATAGTTGGTAATCTCTACATCTTCCAGCTGTTCCAGATAGTCCAGGCAAAAGGCAAGTGCCATATCACCATGTTTGTGATGGTGACCATATGTTTCTCCATCTGTTGCGATGTGCACAAGCTGAGGTTCATCTCTCTGGTCAAAAGAATTAACAAGTGCGCCCGCGAATTTCTGACCATCGTTCAACAACCCGTTAAAGGCCACACTTTGGGCAATGTCTCCATCATAAAAAAACAAAATGATGGATCGACCCGAAGGAAGTCGAGCAGTGTAATGTCGTTTTGTATCTACGCTTTGTTTGCTGGTGTCGGTCCAATCTGTGTCCCCAATTTTTCTGAATGCCTTTGCTTGTCGGGGTGCCAGAACAGTAAATTTGATATCGTTCTCTGCTAGTTGCTCCAATGTTTCTGTATCTACAGCAGTCTCGGCAAGCCATATTCCTTCTGGCTCCCTACCAAAGCGATAGCTGAAATCGCGAATACCCCAGATGATTTGAGTTTCTTTATCCTCTCTTGTTGCCAGCGGCATGATCAGGTGGTTGTATACCTGCGCCATTGCGCTACCATGGCCTCCAAAAATTTTGGCACTCTCCTTATCCGCCTCAAGGATAGCACTGTAGGTCTCTCGGTCGTTTTCTTCCATCCACGAGAGCAGTGTTGGTCCAAAGTTGAAACTGATGCGTGAGTAATTGTTTACGATGTCTTTGATGATTCCATTCTCAAGAATCCGTGATGCAGCATTGGGCGCATAACACTCTGCTGATATTCGTTCATTCCAGTCGTGGTAGGGATGCGCTGAGTCCTGAACCTCAATTACCTCCAACCACGCATTCTCCCTTGGGGGCTGGTAAAAATGCCCATGTATACAAACAAACTTACTCATCGATCGATCGCAAATTCCTGGCTAAATAACAATAACGTAAACTAAATCATCCTCCCAGTTCAAACTCAGCCTGTTCCCTTTCCAACTTGAGGACAATAATACCCAAGGGAGGTAACGTAATTGAAACCGAGTAATCCCAACCGTGATATTTCACAGGCGATGTAAATATCATTCCCTGATTGAGGACGCCACTTCCGCTGTAGGCAAGGTTATCAGAATTGAATATTTCTTTCCACTCACCGCGATACGGAACTCCTATCCGGTAATGCGAACGAACTTCAGGTGTAAAGTTGCAAATAACGATAAGGTCATCCTCCTTTATATCCGACTTTCGTTGATAGATAATTACACTGTTCTGATGATCCGAATAGTCAACCCATTTAAATCCTCGCTCGTCAAAGGAATAATGATAAAGGGCGCGTTCGGTTTTATATAAGTTATTCAAATCTTTCGTCAGTCTGTGAACACCTTGATGAAATGAGTGATCCAGCAGATGCCAATCCAGACTCCGATCGTGATTCCATTCAGAGGTCTGACCAAACTCACCTCCCATAAATAGCAACTTTGTGCCCGGATGGGTGTACATGTAGCCATACAACAAGCGGAGATTCGCAAACCTTCTCCATTCATCACCCGGCATCCTACCCATTAAAGAACCTTTGCCATGAACCACCTCATCATGGGAAAGCGGAAGCATGAAATTTTCAGTAAATGCATACATTATACTGAAGGTGATCTCATTTTGATGATACCTTCTATGAATAGGATCGTTCTTGAAGTACTGCAACGTATCGTGCATCCATCCCATCATCCATTTTTGTCCGAATCCGAGCCCGCCCAGGTAAGTTGGACGTGACACGCCCGGCCAGGCAGTCGACTCTTCAGCTATCGTAACGATATCCGGAAACTGCCCATAAGCGGTTTCATTAAACTCTTTAAGAAAAACAATCGACTCAATGTTCTCTCTCCCTCCATACTCATTGGGAATCCACTCTCCCTCCTTTCTGGAATAGTCGAGGTAAAGCATGCTCGCCACTGCATCTACACGTAGCCCATCAATATGGTATTCGTCCAACCAATAGATAGCATTGCTAATCAGGAATGAACGTACCTCGTTTCGCCCGTAGTTGAAGATATAGCTCTTCCAGTCCGGGTGAAATCCCTTCCTGGGGTCGGCATGTTCATACAAATGAGTGCCATCAAACTTGAAAAGGCCATGAGCATCACCGGGAAAGTGAGAGGGAACCCAATCCAGAATGACACCGATGCCAGCCTGATGCAATGAGTCAACCAGGTACTTGAAATCGCCTGGGTTGCCAAATCTACTTGTAGGTGCATAGTAACCCGTAAGTTGGTAACCCCAGGAACCAAAAAACGGGTGCTCCATAATGGGAAGGAATTCAACGTGGGTGTAGCCAAGATCTTTGATGTAATCTACAAGCTCGGTTGCCATTTCAACATAAGTGAGAGAGCGATTGCCCTCGTCATGCTTTCGTCTCCACGAGCCAAAATGCAACTCATACACAGAGTAGGGCTTGGGCTTTTGTGCCATCTCCTTTCTCTTGTCCATCCACTTTTTGTCCTTCCATTGGTAGTGATCCTCCCAAATGATTGAAGCCGTGCTGGGTGGAACTTCTGCGAAAGTCGCAAATGGATCGGCTTTCTCGAGATGCTCACCGGTATTGGAATGAATGGCATACTTGTACACCTCGCCCTTGTTGACACCTGGAAAAAAGCCTTCCCAAATCCCTGACTCGTCCCATCGGGGATTGAGCCTGTGACCCTCTCCATTCCAGTGGTTAAAGTTACCTATCACGTGCACGGATTTGGCATTAGGTGCCCACACGGCAAAGTAAGTTCCCTCCTCTCCGTCTACCTCCACATGGTGAGCACCCATTTTCTCATACAGCTTGAAGTGCTTCCCGGTTTTAAAAAGATGAATATCAAAATCAGTAAAACGAGAATACGCTGCTGAATCCACACTCTTTTTCTTAGTCGCTTTCTTGGCTGTCATGGTAAGGTAGGTCTAGTCGTCTGACGCTTTTTTCTTTTGTTTGCCTTTTCGTTCAGAATGATATCTGTTCATGTGATAATAAATCCCCCTCAAAGGGATGATCACCCAGTCGGGTCGGCCATTGAGTTCATAGCCTAATTCGTAGATAGCTTTTTCGATAAGGAAAGTCCGGATCAACACATCATTCTGATACGATAGCTCGGTACCCATCCCCATTCTTTGCATGTAAGCACCAACATAAAATCTGCTGATGTAATGCTGCCACTGCTCAGCCCATGCTTCCAGGAAAGTCATGTCCTTATCTCTGTAATTTTCATTCAGCAATATTTTGCCAAATGCCGCATAGTGAAACGATCGCATCATCCCCGCCACGTCTTTAAACGGATTCTTTTTTAGCCTCCGCTCACTGAAAGAGAAACCGGGTTCACCTTCAAAGTCGATGATCACAAAATCATTGCCGGTAAATAAAACCTGACCCAAATGGTAGTCACCATGAATCCTGGTTTTTATCGCATCAATTTTAATCTCGTAAATTTCCTTAAAGCAATCCAGCACATCGTTTTCCATCTCCAGCACTTTATTCGCTAGGGCACGGGTGGGCTCATCTAACTTTTCCAAACTGTTTTCAAGGAGGTTAAAACGGTCCCTCACTAACTTTCGCAATGATGAGTACAACGACCGTTGATAGTTGGCCGTGAATTGCTCTGGTGCAAATGACGGATTCGTTTTGTCTGAAGCCAGCGCCAGGTGCATTTCGGCAGTCCGTTGTCCTAACCTTACCACGCGTTCGTAAAACCCTCTGCCTATGAATTCTTGTATGATCTCTGGTGCTTCGTCAAAGGTGATACTGGGTTTGTTCACCAGCTTTGGTAGCTTCTCTTTCTTGGCCTTGGTGATAACACGCTCAAAAAAACGACCCACCGAATCGATTGCCATGCCCCAAGCCTCTCCTTGATTTTCTACTTTGTTTTGCAGCAATCCCAGTACAATCACTTTTCCCTCACTGTCAACAAACTCAATACTTCCGCCATATTTCGGACTGTTTTCAAAACTCGTGTTCTCCGAAAGGAACCTGACGATTTCCATATCGGGATTGATTTCCCGCTCCAGCTTTCGATAGAACTTAAAAAAGTACTGATCGTTGTAAATGATTGCCGTATTGCTTTGATCGGCTTTTAACACCTTGGAGTCAATGGCGCCTTCAATTGTAATCTTATTGAACAGACTCGAGTTAAACTCAAGTACTCCGTCCTCAAACTTCAATCGCTGCTTTTTGTCCATGCTGGTAAGCAGGTAGTCTCGAAACTCCTTGTCGTAGCTGCTATCCAAAACAAAGCCTTGTACGCCATTGAGGTGTGCACGACACACCACACTTTGGGCGTGGTATTCTACCTTGTCAACAATGCTTTCGGAAGGCACAAAAGTCAGAGGAAGAAAATAAAGTTCGGGCATCCTCTGAACGTAATGAACTTCAATAAGTGACAGGTAATGTGTCGCCTTACCCACCTTCAGGGGAATAGTTTTCTGTAGTCCAATCTTTGCAATTGGCTTGGCCTTGCCGGCAAACCACCGGCATTTCTTCATAAAGCCGGGAAGTATCTTTCGCTCAAATTGCCGCTTTTCGTTGTAGTGAGAGAATACCTTTTCCCAGGATTGATCGGCTGCAAAAAGCGGTAGCTCCCCGTTGGCATCTGATTTCTCTTTTTGATCGCTGGTATCGAGCTGCAGCCAATAGTAACCATAGGGGCCCAATGTAAGGCTGTAGTGACCATCGCCTACATTCAGGAATCTGTTTTGGCTAAATACCTCAGTCACCTCGCAGTCCTTATAGTCAGTAAGGTTCAGCGTTGTCACCTGAGAAAACTGGGATAGGTTGGCAACAAGAATTATTCTTTGCGACTCATAGGTTCTGATAAAGCATAATATTTTGTTGTTTGTGCTTTCGATAAACTGCATGTCACCCCTCCCAAACACTACAAGTCGATTCCGCATAGCGATGACATGCCGCATCCACCAAAGCAATGATGATGGGTTTTCATCTTGCGTGGCTACGTTGATTGACTGATGGCGATAGACGGGATCTGTAATGAGCGGAAGATAAAGTTGCTGAGGATTGGCCGTTGAGAACCCAGCATTCAGGTTCATGTTCCACTGCATGGGTGTGCGTACTCCCGATCTTCCCCCCAGATAAATATTATCCCCCATGCCAAACTCATCACCATAATAGATCACAGGTGTCCCCGGAAGCGAAAAGAGAATAGTGTATAACAATTCAATTTTTCTCCTGTCGTTATTCAGAAGTGGCGCCAGCCTCCTTCTTATTCCAATATTAAATTTTGAATTTGTGTCGGTAGCGTAGGCTTTTAACAAGTAGTCCTTCTCTTCTTCTGTCACCATCTCCAATCCTAACTCATCGTGATTGCGAAGAAACAATGCCCACTGGCTGTTCGGAGGTGTCTTTGGCGTCTGCTCCAGAATGTCGATGATTGGATAACTATCCTCTGTTCTCAACCCCAGAAACAAGCGAGGCATCAAAGGATAGTTGAAATTCATGTGGCACTCTTTACCATCTCCAAAATAAGCGGCTGCATCTTCCGGCCAGAGGTTCGCTTCTGCAATGAGTACACGGTGCTTGTAATTCTTGTCGATGTGTGCCCGAATCTTTCTTAAGAAGTCATGTGTTTGAGGCAGATTCTCACAGTTGGTTCCTTCCTCTTCAAAAAGAAAAGGCACGGAGGGTAATCTGAAACCATCAACACCTAACTTCATCCAGAAGTCGATGACTTTGATCATTTCCATCTGCACCTCTGGATTCTCAAAATTGAGCTCCGGCTGATGACGATAGAATCGATGCCAATAGTATGCTTTGCCTTCCTTATCCCAGGTCCAGTTGGAAGCCTCCTCATCCTGAATCAGTAAACGGGCCTCACTATATTTTTCTGGTGTATCGCTCCACACATAAAACTCTCGATAACGTGATCCGGGCTTCGCTTTTCTGGCCCGCTTGAACCAGGGATGCTGATCGGAAGTATGATTCAGAATCAACTCGGTGATCACCTTGATTCCCTTCTTGTGAGCTTCCTTTAAGAAAGTTTTAAAGTCGGAAAGAGAACCGTATTGTTCGTGTACATCGCAATGATCAACGACATCGTACCCATCATCTTTTAATGGTGACGGATAGAATGGAAGAAGCCAAATTGTATTAACACCAAGATCCTCAAGATAGTCCAGCTTCTGTATAAGGCCGTTGAAGTCTCCGATACCATCTCCATCACTGTCGCAAAAAGCCCTGACGGACAACTCATAGATAATGGCGTCTTTAAACCAAAGTGCTTCTGTATGTTTTCCGTTGGCCGCCATTTACATGTTTGATTCGTGGATCTTCAGTTCAAACAAATGAAATGGCATTCTGTTAGGCTCCAGCTCCACGTAGTTCCATTCCTGTGTCCATGTAAACCATTCTCCAGTAACGAGATCATTCAATTTCACATTGATAAAATCACCAAGCGCCAGCAGTGCCTTTGGTAATTGTACATAGCCCTGATGTTTATTGTGAGGATCAAGGTTAACAACAGTGAGAATAATATCAGAAAGATCGGGAGTACTCTTGATGTAGGCAATCAGATTTGGATTCTCAATTGCACAAAAATGAATATTCCATGTAGACTGAAGTGCGCGATGCTCTTTCCTGGCTTTATTCAGAATTGTAATAATGTCAGTCATGCGATTGGTTCGCTTCCAGTCATATTTTTTCACCTCATACTTTTCGGAGTTATTATACTCCTCCTTTCCAGGTACGGGATCATTGTCGCACATTTCATAAGGTGGCCCATAGATGCCGTAGTTGGATGACATCGTTGCGGCCAACGCGAGTCGCAAAATGAAAATATTCTCTGACTGATGTTGAAGATGATAGGGAAGTATGTCCGGTGTGTTCGGCCAGAAGTTCGGACGAAAGTAATTGCGTGATGGACCAAACACCAATTCATTCATATATTCGATCAGCTCGCCTTTGCTCACGCGCCAGGTGAAGTAAGTATAAGACTGATTAAATCCAACTTTGGCCAAAGAAGACATGATTTTAGGTCTGGTGAATGCCTCGGCCAGAAAAATAATGTCGGGATGAGTTTTATGTACCTCAGTGATCAGCCACTCCCAAAAGGGAATGGGTTTGGTATGTGGATTGTCAACCCTAAAAATGGTGACACCATTTTCAATCCAAAACAGTGTAACAGACTTCAACTCTTCCCACAGTTCTTTCCAATTCTCACATTCAAAATCGAATGGGTATATATCCTGGTATTTCTTTGGCGGATTTTCAGCATACTGAATGGATCCATCCGGCCGCTGACGGAACCACTCAGGATGTTCTTTAACATATGGATGATCAGGCGCACACTGAAAAGCAAGATCCAAAGCAATATCTATCCCCCGACTCCTGGATTCACTAATCAATTTCTTGTAATCTGCCAAGGTGCCCAGTTCAGGATGAACTGCCTTATGTCCACCTTCGTCACTACCGATTGCCCAGGGTGATCCGGGTTCACCAGGTTTTGAAGTGGTACTGTTATTACCGCCTTTCCGGTTAATCTTTCCAATCGGATGAATGGGTGGCAAATACAAAACATCGAAACCCATTGACTCAATTCTTGGCAAGAGCTTAATAACATCATGAAACGTTCCATGCTTGCCGGTAGAAGATGCAGAGCGAGGGAACAGTTCATACCAGGTTGTGAACAAAGTCCTGCTTGATTCAACTTTTACAACTAGCTCCTTCGGATATCTTGTTTCAAAATGACGAAGTGGAAACTGATGAACTATTTGAGCGAACGAAGCACTGGTGACTTTTCCTATGCTCTCCCTTGATTTCTTCTTGTCTTCAAAAAGGGATGCAATTGTGTCAAGTTCTTTATTTTTCCCGGCTGACAACTCTTTCAAATAATTTGCGCCTTCCATCAGCTCAACTGACACATCGATATTGGCATTAATCTTTTTGACTATACCATCGTACCATGTCTCGAAGTGATCAATCCAGGCCTCAACAGTAAATACATAATTAATTTGTTTGTCAAGTTGAATGTCACATGCCCAGGAATCGTTTCCTCGATGTGTCATCGGTCTACGGGTCCATTCTTTTTCACCGGCTTGCCTGAACAGCACATCAGCCCGAATGTGATCGTGACCATCAGCAAATATGTCGGCAGATACCTCTAAAATTTCGCCCACAGTTCTTTTGGCTGGGTATAGACCGCCATCAACCTGAGGTTGCACATTTTCTATAATAACCCTTGACTGGCCTTGGTTCTTTGTCATCCTTCTAATTTAAAAACAATTGCCCCATAGGGAGGCAAATTGATATTGAGTTTATTGGAAATTACTTTTTGGACTCCGTTTCTGCCGAAGATTGCCCTGGCATTTATTTCACCGGAAGATAGTCCAATCTCCGACAAAACCTTTTCCGGAATCTCTAATACAATTGACTGCTCATCAGGATTGAATCCAGCCACAACCAACAGCACTTCATCGGGCGCATTTCGCAAGCAGGCATAAATACTGGAATTTATATTTCCACTCGAAACATTATGTGTTGTAAGATCAATGGTTCCTCCGGCTACGATAGCCGGGCTGCTCTTCGCAAGATTCAAAAGTTTTGAATACGTGGCTCTCAATTTCTTTTGTTCAGCACTAAGTTGACCACCATCATAGCGGCCGCCATTCAACCATTTTTGGTGCTCGGGAACTCCCCAATAATCAAAAATGGTCGTCCTTCCATCATCGCCCTGAAATCCCTCAACTCCAGCACCGGGCTCGCCTACCTCCTGTCCAAAATAGATCATCACCGGCCCACGATCCACTACACTGCTGATCAGCATCGCTGGAATAGCTTTCCAAGGATCGCCCGCAAAAAAAGGGGATGCAATTCGTTGCTCGTCATGGTTCTCCAAGAAATGAAGCATATTGGCGTTAATACCTTCAAGGCTTGATTGGATATTAGGAATGTCAGTTGTTGCGCTCTTGCCGTTAATCAGCAATCGAAGCGTATCATACAACTGAACCTTGTCATACAAAAAATCGAAACCGCCTTTTTTGATGTAATCGCGATAAGCTGATGGATTGTAAATCTCAGCAATGAAAGTCACATTTTCGTTCGCTTGCTTAACCTGCGGTATCGCCCACTGCCAAAACTCTACTGGCACCATCTCAGCCATATCGCATCGAAAGCCATCAACCCCCTTTTTAACCCAATACAAGAGGATATCCCGCATCTTTATCCAAGTGTCTGGAATTGGCTCGAAATGGGTGGTATTGTTGTTTAGCATGTCTACGCCATAATTCAGCTTCACAGTTTCAAACCATTCGTTTATGCCTGGCGAAGCTGTGAACTGGTTGTTTCCCGTTACTTTGGCAGGCGTCTCCTCAAACTTTCCATCTTTGGTTGGAAAGCTGTTGTCCGGTCCGAGCGAATTATAATCTGCGGGCACCTGAAATGATTCCCCTGGTAGATAGTAAAAATTGTTGCTGGCCAGGAAGGCTTTGGTATTGTCGTCTCCCTCTCCAAGGTCTCTCACACCGTCAGGCTTCTTATCCGAGTGGTACGCGCGAGCTACGTGATTGGGCACAAAGTCAATAATAACCTTAAGGTCGTTTCTGTGGGTGCGTTCCACAAGCAACTCAAATTCCTCCATTCGCTTTTCAACATGTACTGCTAAATCCGGGTTGACGTCATAGTAGTCTTTGATTGCATAAGGTGAACCTGCCCTGCCCTTTACCACATCGGCATCATCAAGGGGTATGCCATTAGCCGTATAGTCCGTAAGTACGGCATGTTCGATTATGCCGGTGTACCAAACATGGGTTATCCCGAGTTCTTTCAGAGACAGCAGGGCCTTGTCACTGATATCATCAAATTTTCCAACGCCATTTTCCTCAAGCGTCCCGTAGGTTTTGTTGACCTGCTTTTGATTTCCAAACAGTCGCGTCATCATCTGGTAGATGACCATTTTCTGCGGTTTCTTTTCGGCTTGGGATGACTCAGAATCCATTTGCAAAGTGCAAGCTGCACCAAAAAGTAAGATAACAAATGGGGCAAATCTTATCATTCTTAAAGATAAGGAATGAAACCACCCAGCTTGGGAGCACCAAAACAAAATTTACTGCAAACGATTGCGATTACGATGGCCTTCCAAAAATCCACAAAAGGCCTATATCTGACTTCTATTGCAATGAAAAATGAAATTATATTCCTATGTTGATTTATAATTTCAGTTTCTATGAATCTTAATATCCAAGCAGAAAAACAAAACACTTTTGATGCTATAGTAGTGGGCACGGGCATTAGCGGAGGGTGGGCCGCGAAGGAGCTCAGCGAGAAAGGTCTTAAAACGCTGGTTCTTGAAAGAGGACGAGATGTGAAACATCCCTCTTACCCCACAGCCACTAAAAATCCCTGGGACTTGCCGAACGGTGATCGCCCTACGCAGGAGGATCTACGAAAACAAGGCGTTCAGGCGCGGACGGGTTATACCATTAAACCCTCCACGAGCCATTGGTTTGTAAATGACCTGGACCATCCATATACAGAAATAAATCGCTTTGACTGGATGCGTGGCTACCACGTGGGTGGCCGCTCAATCATGTGGGGCAGGCAGAGCTATCGCCTAAGTGAAATGGATTTTGAGGCTAACGCGAAGGATGGGATCGCGATCGACTGGCCGGTGCGGTATAAAGATATTGCGCCCTGGTACGATTACGTAGAGTCTTACATCGGAGTGAGTGGCTCCGCTGAAAACATTCCCCACCTGCCTGACGGAAAGTTTCTTCCACCCATGGAGCTCAATTGCGTGGAGCTTGACTTGAAAAAGTCAATGAAGGAAAAATTTAACCGCGATCTAACCATTGGGCGTGTAGCACATGCTACTGCACCACTACCCCACACCCCCTGGCGCGGCACATGCCAATATAGAAATCTTTGCAGCAGAGGTTGTCCGTATGGCGCATACTTCAGCAGCAATTCATGCACGCTACCGGCTTCGGAAAAATCAGGCAATATGACCCTGAGGCCTAATTCGGTTGTTTATGAAATAATCTATGACGAGCAAAAAGGAAGAGCCACAGGAGTAAAACTGGTGGACGGAGAAACTGGTGAGGAAATGGAATATTATGCTAAAATAATTTTCCTGTGCGCTTCCACGTTTGGTTCCACTTTCATCATGTTGAATTCCATCTCCAACCGTTTTCCGAATGGCTTCGGCAATGATAGTGGAGAGCTGGGATGCAACATCATGGACCATCACCTCAGTGTGGGTGCAGAAGCTCAGGTTGATGGATACGAAGACAAATATTATTTCGGAAGACGGGCCAACGGTGTTTACATACCACGATATAGAAACATAGGTAAAGACAAACGCGATTACCTCCGCGGCTTTGGTTACCAGGGTGGCGCGAGTCGTGGTGGTTGGTCACGTAGTGCTGAAGAAGAATTGCTTGGAGCCGACTTAAAGCAAGCTGTTGCCACACCGGGTGGCTGGTCAATAGGACTTGGTGGTTTTGGCGAAATTTTGCCCTACCACAATAATAAAGTCGTAATCAACAAAAACAAGAAAGACGTAAACGGTCTTCCTACGCTGACATTTGATGCCATCCTGAGGGAAAATGAGTTGAAGATGCGAAAGGATATG
>ERZ795053.5972-NODE-5972-length-12337-cov-4.279270_pt1 | contig 12337 bp, 10 predicted proteins | sample MGYA00375137_ERZ795053 | MGnify/ENA primary metagenome ERZ795053 (study PRJEB30182, sample SAMN05720284) | activated sludge metagenome | isolation source: Anaerobic digester | place: Hong Kong | collected 2014-12-17 ... | reverse complement strand
CGGCCTGCCACTATCTCTGCCCTACCCTTTGAAATCAGGTCTATGGTTGCAAAATTCTGAAAAACACGCACCGGATCGGACACACTTAACACGGTAACAGCGCTTGTAAGCCTGATTCGTTTTGTGCGCGATGCCGCTGCCGCCAGAATTACGGGCGATGCCGAATCAAGAAAATCCTTTCGGTAATGCTCACCAAGGCCAAAAACGTCCAAACCCATCTTATCAGCATATTCAATCCTTTCAAGCAACTCTGCCAGTGCAATTGAATTGTCGAGCGCCCTGTCTTCATCGTTGCTGACCGGAGCTGCGGCAAAACTATCAATTCCAATCTCCATTGTGTTTTATTTTTCTTCGCCGCTGTTCATAAAAAAACTCAGCGCGCCCGACGGACAATTATTTATTTGTGCTATTAAATCTCCTGTTGAAGCATTTTCGGGTTTAATCCACGGCCTTTCCTTTGTATTATATACTTTTGGCAAAGTCCTCACACAAACTCCTGAATGGATACACAAACCTGGTTTCCAAACTACTGTTAATTCACCGTTCGAATACTTCTTTACAATTTCCTTTTCCATGATTTATTTTTATTCTTTTGGTATTAAATTACTCCATTCGGCGTGACGCTTTACGTAGGCTGAAACAAAAGGGCAAATCGGTACAAGTTTCAGTTCCTTTTGTTTTATATCTTCCAAAACCATCTTTACAAGCGAACTGCCAATTCCTTTTCCGGCAAGGTCAGCCGGTACTTCAGTGTGTGTCAGAAATATTTTATTGCCGCTTTTTCGGTATTGAATCTTTGGAATAAACCCGTTTACATGAATTTCGTACTGATTATTTTCCTTATTGTCGATTAACCGGTAATCCATAACTTATTTATTTTTCTTCAATCAAAATTCCCATTTTCCCCATCTGGTAATCGCGCATTGCCTCAAGTATTTCAGTTGTATTGTTCATTACAAACGGTCCCTGGTGTACAATTTTCTCGCCGATAGGCCGTCCTGCAAGCAACAGAACCTGCGTTTCAGCCTGTGCAGATATTTCTATTACTTCCGATTTATTATCAAACACAACCAAACTCTCTTTTCCTGCAATTCCATATGTTGTTACTATCACACTACCTGAAATAACATACAACATAACATTATACAATCCGGGCAGGTTAAAAGTTTGCGAACCTCCCGGTTTTAGTGTACTCCAAACAATAAGGATTTCACTTTGTGTTTCTGTTTTACTCGTTACCCCATCATAATTTCCGGCTATTAGTTTGTTTGTAACAAGCTTATCATCAGAAATAAAAACAGGAATGTTCCTTTCTGCAATAAACTGGTATTTTGGTTCAAGCATCTTTTTACTGGCTGGCGAGTTAATCCATAGCTGAACAATTTCCTGCTGTCCGTTTCTCCTGGCCAGATCAGGCGAAGGCCTTTCGCTGTGGATAATTCCGGCGCCGGCATGCATCCATTGCACCTCTCCCTTCCTTGCAATCTGGTTGTTACCCCGGCTATCTCTGTGATGCACTTCCCCTTCAACAACAAACGTTACAGGAGAAAATCCCCTGTGCGGATGAGGAGCAAGGCCCTGTTGAATTGCAGGGGCATCATCAGTAAAATTGAACCTTGCATGGTGCAAAAGCAGGAACGGATCAACCAAATCAACGTTTTGCGTTGGCAATGCCTGCTTTACAGGAACTCCTCCCATATCAACGTCATAAGCCGGAATCAGATATTTTACCTTTTTGAACATTGTGTATTATTTAAAATTTATACGGTGATTAAAAATATGTTAACTACTATGTATTTAATGCTGAATATGCATGATTTAATTGATTACATAGAACGGTTTCGAATAGCAAAAAGTTTAATTTGCCGATGAAAGGAAGGTTCACTTTACTTTAAATTCGTATAGACAGATTAAATTCAATGTTTTTAACCCGATATTTTTTATATTGATTGCTCGATATACAAAAAGCAGTATTTTAAATGAATTAAAATAAAGAACGAATTATGTTTAAACCGGATTTAAATGCTTTTACGCTGTTTTTAATGATTTTTCTGTTGTCGTGCAACACTGAAAACAACAGCCTTGTCAATAATAATGCATCGGATTTTGAAGAAAATATTCTGTATTCACCAGTCCCGGCGGGAGTAAAAACACGCTGGATAAGCCCTGAAAATCCCACGGGCGAAAAAGGCAAAGGAGGGGCAACAAACAAGGGTGCAAAGGGAAATGCATTTTTTATTGTTCAACCCGGAGAAACCAAAATTTTAATGGACGTTAAAGGACAGGGAATAATACAACGTATCTGGGTGAGCGGAACACTGGCAACGAGCGCCGAACAAAGAAGAGCGGTGAGGTTGGATATGTTTTGGGACGGCGCAGTGAAGCCCGCGGTTTCGGCACCTTTTGGCGATTTCTTCGGAACAGCTCACGGGCTGCTTTTTCCCTTTGAAAGTAAGTTATTTGTTAGTCCCGAAGGCCGGTCATTTGTTTCAAATGTAAAAATGCCCTTTAAAAAGTCTGCCCATATTTCAATCACAAATGAATCAGCTTCAGAAGTTTGGATCTGGTATGACATAAATTATCTTGAAGTTGATAAACTCCCGGAAAACATACTTTATTTTCATGCCTACTGGAACCGAAATGTAAAAACAACGCTCGCCGAGGACTATACAATTTTACCAAAGGTTGAAGGAAGCGGGCGTTTTATCGGGACAAACATTGGCATTATTGGGGATGAACATTACAAGGGAACCTGGTTTGGTGAAGGGGAAGTAAAAATATTTCTTGACGGCGACACAGACCTTCCAACTCTCGTGGGAACAGGAACTGAAGATTACATAGGCACCGGCTGGGGACAGGGAGAGTTTTCAAACCTGAATTCAGGCAGTGTAATTTCAAATAAAGAATTTGATATTTATGCTTTTTACCGTTTCCATACTGAGGATGCTGTTTTCTTTAACGAAAATTGCAAAGTTACTATCCAGCAAATGGGGAATTCGACTAAAAGCCACATTCTTAATATGATTGAAAAGGGCGCTGAATTACAGCCTGTGTGGTTTCTCGACAACCGCAATGCTGAAACGAAACATGGCCATTTACTCGATGAAGGCAATGGGGATTTATTTAATTCGCCTGATTTTCCTGAGACTTCAACAAACTTTTACCGGAGCGACGACGTTTGTGCAACTGCCTATTTTTACCTCGATAAGCCTGAAAGTAACCTTCCTGAACTGGCTCCTTTAAGTTTAAGGTTATCACAGTTGGAAGAAAAGGTGAATGGTCCCCTGAAAAATATCAGGAAGTAGTTTTTCCGGCAGGCAAAAACAAGAGGGCCTTTCCGTTGTTCTGTTTAAACTAATCAATACATGTTCAATATGAAAAACAATGCGGTAGGTTGGTTCGAAATTCCTGTTGAAAATATGGAACGGGCCATCGGTTTTTACGAAAAAGTGTTTGGTTTTAAACTCGAACGCCACAAAATGGATAAAATAGATATGGCTTGGTTTCCTTATGTTCCTGAAGGTTTGGGTTCAGGAGGTTCACTGGTTTATGCTCCCGGTCATTACAAACCTTCAGCAGATGGCACACTGGTTTATTTTACTGCCCACTCGGGTGACTTGTCCAATGAATTGTCACAGGTTGAAAAAGCTGGCGGCAAAGTACTTCAGGATAAAACCCAAATCTCAGAAGATCATGGTTATATGGCCGTTATTACCGACAGCGAAGGTAACCGGGTTGCTTTACACTCAGGAATGTAAGCTTTAGTTTTTATTTATTTTGAGATTTTTCGCTTTTACAAAGTTCAATTCGAAAGGCAATTACCGGATATTGTACTTCAAATGAAAAATCAGGCTATTTAACTGTTTTTATAATTTCTCCGTCGAAACCTGAAACTGAAACATTACTGATTTTTTCACCTTCAACGTCTTTCAAAATAAGAACCGGGTTATTGTTTGCTTTTGAAATTGAAATTTTATCGAGCTGAAGGTTTTTAACATCGTCAAAAACAAATGCAGGGCGATAATCAGGTGCCTCAGCCTTAACAACAACGTTGTTCAATATCAATCCGTTTACATGGCGCACATAAAAAGCCCAGGCCGGTAATTCTCCAAACATTGAAAACTCAGGATATTCGTCTTTCTGTTCGGGAACATCATTCAAACGGTTTATCGGAAGATAAGCAAGCCCGTTATTTCCTCTTCCGGGAAAGGTAATTTCAATGTTTTCCAGCTTTACATTTTCAACATTGTGCCCCGGAATGCCTGCAATTGTGCATGGAAACGGATTGTGGAAAAATGCCAGGTCGGGGCCACGCAAATCATAATCATTGTCGGGCCTGTCAAATGCAATTTGCGCCTTTACATTTTTGATGGTAACGTTACGGAGCGTACCAACCGGACCATCAGAGTTTCGGTGTCCCAACCTGATGAAAATAGCATTGCCTGTATTCGCGGCGTTTATATTATTCACTTCAATGTTTTCGAGAACCCCGCCATCAACCGATTCTATGGCAATTGCAGATCGAAAAGTATCAAAAACCTTTATGTTTTCAATTTTTACATTTTTGAAACCACCCGTTGACGCCGTCCCGAATTTTATTGCACTTGCGCTTGAACGCACTGTACAATCACTTATCGTAATGTTGTCATTCCAATACCCGGCTGAATGCGATTTAAGGCAAATCCCGTCGTCGGCTGAATTTACATAACAACCGGTGATTATTACATTTTTACAATCGCTGATATCCATTCCATCATTATTCCAGTATGCATCGCTTTCAACACGAATCCTTTCGATTGTCAGATTTATGCATCTGTCGTAGGTTTGCACCCAGCATGCGGCATTTTTAACAGTAACCTCCGAAATCTTAACATTTGAACAATTCACCATTTCAATGTTTTGCGGGCGCATATGTTCGTTTGGCCTTTTCCTGCGCAGGTTATAATGCACACTGTCCAACTCACCAATATAAAATAGACTGTCAACGTTTAATGCCAGTCTTCGTCCCTGCCCATCGATTGTACCTTTCCCGGTAATCGAAATATTTTCCTGTCCGTCAGCCAGCACAAGCGCTTTCCAACGGTTTAATCCGCGGTAATCAAACGGATTTGTGCTTCCCAGGAGCACTGCATTTTTTTCCAAACGCAATTCAACCCCTGTTTTCAGGACGATACTTCCTGTAAGAAAGACTCCTTCAGGAACAATTACAGTACCACCGCCATCCTGGTTTGCTTTATCGATTGCCGACTGAATAAACTTTGTGTTTATTGTTTTACCATCGGCAACTGCCCCAAAACTTACAATATTTACTTCCCCTGCAACAGCACTTAATCCGATACAAATCGAAGCTACTGCAATAATAATCGTCTTCATAACCATGTTTTTTTTATAGTTTTTTAATTTATCGTTTTTTCAAATCAACAGAAGTTGCCAGGGCTATTACCCGTCCTTCTTTCCCCACCGCATTATAGAAATGATAAACAACACCATCCCATTTAATTACCCAGGGTTTGTGTGCATATTCAATGTCATAATCTTCTGAAGGAGAAACTAAATCTTCTCCCTGCCAGTCAGTCCAGTTAATCAAATCAAAGGAACATGCAAAGCGTTCAAAAGCGCCGGGTTTCCAGAAAGCACCAAAATAAAACATAACATATGTATCTCCTATCCGGGTAATCTGGGCATCGCCGCAAATTCCTTTTCTTCTTGTAATTAACGGTCCGTCACCAAATCTTTTCCAGTTTATCATATCATCAGAAACAGCCATTCCAATGCTTTCATAATTTGCTGTGTCGCCTGTTGCGTTATAAAACATTACAAAAGTATGGCCTGTAAGTCTGCGCTCATCGAAAACAATGGAACTCTTGTAAATTTCACTGTTTTCAAAACTTCCCGCGTCCTCGTCATCCGGAAGTAAAACCGGTTTTGGCAGCCTGCTCCACTCCTCAACTTTCTTTACCGATTCTGAATTGGCCATTCCTACACCCAAAACACCTTTTTCGTATCCTTCAGATGCACCTCCCAAATAAGACATCCAGTATTTTCCGTTGTGCTTTTTTACTTCGTATTTCCCTCCCCATTCCGTATCTACCAATGCCATGTATCCTGCTTTTTGATTTGCATCCCAGGTATTTTCGGTAAAGGAAAGCAGTTTTCCCTTTGTTTGCCAATCCAGCAGATTATCACTTTCAGCCAGCCAGGTTTCGTAACCCTGTCCATCGAAAACAATATAAGTCATCAGCCACTTTTCACCCTCCCGGAAAATAGTAGGACTGTCAATCATTTTTGTTGAATCGGGATGTTTAAATACAACTCCGTATTTAAACGGAGTTTTAATTTCATCAAAAATCCTTTTCATTTCGTTTTGTGAAACAACAGGTTTTTCAATTCTTTTTTTTCCATCGCTAAATGAAAAAACAAGAAATACTGAAACCAGGAAAAGCATTGGTTTTATTTTTATTGCAGTAATCATTGTTTAAAAATAGTTTACATAATCTCAATTTCAGAATATTTTATTTCTTTTTTTAAAACCACTATTTAGAAAACATACGTAGCATCACCACTCCGTGAAATGGAATTTCAATTGTAAATGTGTTTCCAAACTCTCCCAAATCCTTCTGCCGCCAGACATCGCGCAGCTTCCATCTCCCATTTAATCCGGCTTTTGCAAAATCGAATGTGAACGATTTAGGGATTTCATCACCCCACGTGAAATACGATTCCGGAGTTGTTCCATAGTTATCGGTATTGAAAAGTCCAACCGCTAAAGAACCATCTTCCATCGGTTTTACCCAGATTTGCACACCATCTTCATCGGCTGCGAGCCGGGCAGGTTTTCCTAACGGATCCTGGTTAATTTCAATCACTTCGTCGTTGGAAAGCAAATTCAAGGTAAAAGCATCAAGACTATCAAGCTGACAACCGATTAACATTGGCGCCGCAAGCAAGCTAAAAATGCTGATATGACTGTATTGCTCATTGGGCGTTAATCTTGTGGGATGAAGTGCAGCTCCGGTGGCAACATCACCCAAAATCATCATATCTGGATCGTTCCAATGGCCGGGACCTCCGTAAGGCCCCCATTTATCCAGGGTAAAAGCCAGCATGTACAAGTTGTTCCAGTTATCCCTTATATCAGGACCTGTTCGCCACATATTCGACAAACGCATCCAGTCTTCCACCTTAGCAAATGGTGCATTGTTCGACAAACTAAAAACAATATCCCGTCCTGAATTTTTCAGTGCCGAAGACATGCGTTCTGTCGAATTTACATCGATACGCCAGTCGTATTTCAGAAAATCAAATCCCCATTCAGCCATCTGCAGGGCATCGTTGGTCTCAAACCGGTATTTTCCAATGCGCATAAAGGGCTGCTTGTCGGGTTGAATCATTTCGTGTGTTTCTCCGCCGTTTGGATAATCGGAAGACCCTCCTACATAACTTCCGTAGCTCGAAATATATGGGGTGGAATAAATCCCGGCTTTCAATCCCATCGAATGAATCTCATCCACCATTTCCCTGATATTGCTGAACCTTTCATTTGGCTGCAATGCATTCAAAGGACCTCCTCTCAAGCCTTGCCAACTGTCGTCAATATTAATATAACTCCAGCCGTGATCACGCAGGCCTGACGTAACCATTCCACGGGCCGAAGCCATCACATTTTCTTTGTTTAAATTACCGGCAAGCGCATTCCATCCATTCCATCCAATCGGTGGCGTTAAGGCAATCGTATCCCCAATTTTGATTTTCAATTCTTTACTTGATTCGCCAAACTCATTTTTTGCGTTGACGGTTGAAAGGTAAACTCCCCGTTTATTTACTTTTCCTGAAATAATACCGGTTTGCGAATCCACATCAAGTCCGGCCGGTAGGTTTTCTGCCGAAAATTGCATGGGACGTTTTCCTGTAGCTGCAATTGTATATAAAAATGGATTTCCGGGAGTGGCGCCAAAAACTGTGGCAGAATTGATTCGGGGTTCCTGTCCGGGCTCAGGTGTGAGGATATATTTTTCATCCGAATTCGGTATTTGTTTCGGGAGACTGTCAGCCCGTATTACAAATTTTGCATTTGCCCAATTACAATAAGTTCTTTTATTGGCCAGTCCGCCAATATCATCGATTACCAAAAGGCCAAGCCGTTGAATGCCTTTCAGATCGACATCCACTTTTTGGGGCTGATCGCCCACACTCATTTCGCTACTTTCAAACAATACTTTCCTGTCACCAACCACATAAAATTTCATAGGTATTTCGGTATTTGCCGAATCTTCTACTCCAACTTCAGCAGTAAACCTGAGCGCATTCCCATTCAGCGACATGGCAAATACACATGGAGTGATTCCGCCTACACCCCGTTCGTAAGAAACACCGCCAATACTGATTGTTTCTGATTTGTAATTTGTTTTGGCTTTTACCGGCCTGATTCCCTGTGAATAGGTATCCAGCGGCAAATCGTCAAACCAAACCGTTTGGGTCGGGTTTGAACAAGCTACCGCCAGAACCACCAGAAATATGACGTATAAAAGTTGTGCTCTATTTTTCATTTTGAAGCTGTTAATCTGATGAATATAACGCCGTGGTGCGGGATTTCGGTGGAGAAATTTCCTTCAAATTCACCCAAATCCTTTTGCCGCCAAACATCACGGATTTTATATTTCTCACCCAATCCCATTTCCTGAAAATTGAGATTGAATGTTTTTGGTTTCTCGTCGCCCCAGCGAAAAAAGGACTGAGGTGTTTCCATAAAACCATCGACATTAAACAGGCCCACTGCCAGTTCGTTATTTTCAAGTTGTTTTATCCAAACCTGAACTCCGTTCTGTTCTTTTATAAACCGGCCGGGTTTCCCCAGCGGATCCTGGTTGATTTCAATTACCTCGTCATTCGTAATCAGGTTCAGCGTAAAATCGTCGAGTTGATCGATGGGGCAACCAATCAACAACGGAGCTGCCAGCAAACTGAACAAACTCACATGACTATACTGCTCGTCTGGAGTCAGCCGGGTAGGATGCATTTCAGTTCCGGTTGTCACGTTTCCGATAATCAGCATGTCGGGGTCGTTCCAGTGACCAGGGCCGGCATAGGGTGCCCATTTGTCGATTGTAAATGACGAAATGTAGAGACTCAGCCAACTGTCGCGGATATCGGGGCCGGTGCGCCATGCATTGCAGATACGTGCCCAGTCTTCAGCGTTGGCAAAAGGTGCTGAATTCGAAATGCTGTAAAAAATATCCCTGCCCGAATTTTTCAGCGCTGCTGCCATCCGCTCTGCCGAATTCACGTCGATTCGCCAGTCGTATTTCAGATAGTCCACGCCCCATTCCGCCATTTGCAGGGCATCTTCTTTTTCAAACCTGTATTTTCCAATATATCGATATTCTCTTTTATTATTTTTAACGGAATCAGGATAAATTCCGCTTTCAAAGTCGGAAGAAGCACCTGCAAAACCTGCGTAACTTGAAATCCACGGTGTGGAATAAAGTCCAACTTTTAAACCCATAGCATGAATAGTATCAATCATTTCGCGGAATCGGGGAAATTTTTCGTTGGGTTGAAGTGCATTTAGTTTTCCACCTCTTTGTCCCTGCCAGCAATCGTCAATATTAACATATGTCCAGCCATGATTGCTTAAACCTTTTTCCACCATAGCAACAGCAGAAGCAATCACTTTTTCGCGGTCGATTTCGCGCGCCCACGAATTCCAGCCGTTCCAGCCGATGGGCGGAGTAAGTGCTATGGTATCTCCAACCACAATTTTAAGAGGTTTTGCTGCTTCACCAAATTCATTTTTAGCTTTCAAAACAGTATGAAAAGTTCCCCTATTATTTATTTTCCCCGAAATTATTCCGGTTTTAGGATTGATTGAAAGCCCTGCAGGTAAATTTTCTGCTGAAAAAAATATCGGGTTGTCGCCACTTGCAGCAATTGTAAATAAAAACGGATTACCCGGAGTTACACCAAAAATTTTTGCTGAATTGATTTTTGGTTCTTTTCCTGGTTTTGGTGTTAATATGTATTTTTCATCTGAATTGGGAATATTTTCAGGCATTTGTCCATTATTCATCAGAATTTTTGCATCTGCCCAATTACAATAAGTTCTGTGCGTTTCTCAGCATTGTCAGTTACAAGTAAACCGAGTCGCCGGACACCTTTCAAATTCACATCAACTTTTTTTGGTGCATCGCCAACACGCATTTCTCCACTTTCAAACAAAATCTTACGGTCGGCAATTACATAAAATTGAACCGGAATTTCAGGATTTCCTGAATCGTCAACACCTACCTCAGCCGTAAATTTCTTAGCCTCACCGTTTAACTGAAAAGAAAGTGCGCTGATGGTTTGTACGCCAACTCCCCTAAAAAACAGATTTCCTGCAATTTTCATTGTATCTCCGGAGGCAGTTGTTTTTGCTGCAACCGACGGAATACCGTCAGAATATGTTTTGATTTTCAGATCATCGAGCCAAACTTCCGCATATTTTGTTGTGCAGGAACTGAAGATTAAAATCCCTGCTAAAAAGAAAATTAAACCTGATACATTTTTCATTATGTTATTTTAAAATTTTTCTCTCATCTATCTTTTTAACAATCATTTCAAGTACTGCTTCATCGCTCCACTCCTGGCAATGGTTGGCCATGGGCGTGAAATTGACTTTGGCATCCGATTTTGGATTTTTCGTATTTTCGAAAAAAGTTTGGAGAAACCTTCTAGCCACGTTGGAATACAGCCTATCCATATCACCTGTCCAAATCCATATTTTCCCCTGAAGTTTTGGCCCGAGTTCAGACCAGTTTTTCTCCAGTACTTTTTTTAAATCGTATTTTTCCCATTGTTTTGCAATTTCATGGTCGATTTTCCCAGTAACCGGATCAAACATCAGTGATGGTAATCCGTCATCACCTTTTGGCCCAAAAACTGCGTTATAGGCACCAAACTGTCCGCCCGAAACGCGGTAATCGTTTGTGCGTCCTGCCACATTTTCGTTGGCAATCCATTCCTGCATCGAATAGGTGGGTTCGCCATAAATGGTTCTTTTTCCGGGTTGTAAATACCCGAATTGATTATAAAAAACCGATGAATCGCTGTAAATATTTATCAATCCGTAATGTTCAAAATCAACCGGATCGGGGCTGTATGACCATGTTCCATCAAAAAAATCGGGGTAGAAAACCTGCAAACCAAGCGCCACCCAACCACCGGTTGAACATCCTGCCAGAAAACGCATTTTTGTTTCGGCCCGATAACCGACCTGTTTTTCAATCTCAGGGATTAACTCTTCGGTGAGCGCTTTCCCGCAGGGTCCGTTGTTTTCCGAATCCATCTGATAAGTATCGCCATAAGGCCCCTGAGAATCAAGAAAAACGTAAATCACCTGTGGCGAACCGGAGGTAGAACGGTATTCCAAAAATTTCTTATCCAACAGCAAACGGTTTACTGCATCGTACCTTCCGTTCAATCCCGGAACCCTGTAACAAATAGGATAGTTTTTATTTTTTGTATCAAAATAACCTGTTGGCAGCAATACTGAAGCCCTTAAAAAACGTGGATATCCTGAAAAATCGGAAAGAAGTTTGCTTTGGATAACCACTGTTTTTACAAATTTATTTTGCGCTATTTCCAATGGCGGAATTACCTTGTTAAGAGTCAGGTTAAAACTCAGATTACTGGTATTTACCAATGAATCGATTCCGCTGTACAGATTTCCGGGAACATTTTCATTACCATCGTCCTTGTTTTGTTTGTAAACTACCTGAAAATAAAATTTCCCGCTGGTTATTTCAGAAAGCTTTTCCAAACCAACAGCCAAAACCTCTTTGTTTCGTGTATCAATCATAAATGGCTTTGACGAATCCCAGTTTTGAGCGGTCACTCCTATGGTAATTTCTGAACGGTTTCGTGGCTCCCGTTCGTTTTGTTGCGTAATGTGCAACAATAACCTGCCCTGGTTTTGAAATTCCTTTGCTATTTCCGGAGAAACAGAAATTCCAGCCTTTACATTAAATTGTGCCAATGCCTTGCTTGTGGTCGCAACAAACAAGGAAACAGCAAACAGTAAAAAAATGGTTTGCTTTTTCGTTAATCTTTTCATGTACTATCTTCAGCTGGTTTATCAATTAAACAGAAAAATGCGGTTTTATATCACTCAAAAAAATCAACCCGCACTTTCATAACTCCTAAAATTATTAATCAACTTTCTTGATCTTTTCCTCATCAAAATCAAAGGCTGGATTGGTAACATTCCTGAAAATAACCTGCTGCGCTTTTTTCTGTTCTTCTATCTTAATCTGTTTCATTTCCAGATTTTTAACATCATCAAAAACAAAAGCAGGCCTGA
>ERZ795053.5970-NODE-5970-length-12339-cov-5.324976_pt1 | contig 12339 bp, 12 predicted proteins | sample MGYA00375137_ERZ795053 | MGnify/ENA primary metagenome ERZ795053 (study PRJEB30182, sample SAMN05720284) | activated sludge metagenome | isolation source: Anaerobic digester | place: Hong Kong | collected 2014-12-17 ... | reverse complement strand
CCTCACCACCCCAGGGAGTCCGAGTCGTTCGACTTCGTCAACGGGCTGTTAAGCACCTCGATCGCCTCTGCGAAGTCCGCTTTGTCGATATCGCCACGCCGACAAAGCGCCCAAAGCGCGTTAGCGGCTTCAGCGAAAAGCAACTCCGGCGCAATGAGGGTCAGATCAGCATCCAAGAGACGGACAGCGTGGTCGGAAAGCGGCTCTGTCACGAGCCATTTCACGGCCACACTGGCGTCCACGACATAGCCGATCATGGAGCGTGATCACGGTCGCGGTCGGCGCGGATGAGTTCGCTGCTATCGGTGCAGGAGTGCAGACGCTCGCGCAGGGCTTTGGCCCGCGTGGCAAAGGATTCTTCCCCTTCAAGTAGGGCCGCCCGCAGGACCTCGCGGTGTTCTGCCTCCGCAGAACGGCCATGCGCGGCAGCCCGCTGCTTCAAGGCGCGAACCACTTGCTCGCTTACGTTTCGTACGGTCAACTGGGCCATGGTCGGGCTCGAAGAAAACCGGCTGCCTGCAGATATGCGCTATCAATGCTTGCATTCTAGCGCCATTGCCGGCATCTGGCCAGTGTCCCGCGATGACGCTCATTCCGCGGGTTTCGGCAAACTCTACAAGCAGAATCGCAGATCACGTCACTGTCTTGACTGTCTGGTTGACCGACGGGCAGGAATTTCGCTGCGTGAGTGCGGACGGCCGAGCGCCTGCCCGCCTGCACGCGGCGGTGAGCCGCGCGTGCCAGTTCATCACCATGTCGGCGAAAAAGCGCCTGGGCTCACGGACGAGCTTCCGCAGCTTGCGCGACCACAGCGGGGAAATGCGGCAGGTAGCACGCAGAGGCAGCCCCGTCGCCAGCGCGCCGTCGGCGGCCTGGTAGCGATTGAAGCTCGCCCCCATCGACGCAAATGGATCGGGCGGCCACGCGCAAGCACGGCCACCCTGGTGCTGGGCGTCTCGCCATTGGGCGATCGTATCGACCAGCGCCGGGATGTTGGCTTCGGCCGCAAGCACATGCCGCTCAAGCCAGTGCGGGCGCAGGGTTGGCTTGTGGTCGGCCTGCAACGCATCGAAGGTGGTGAGGCAGCCGCTGTCGACAAAGAAATTCGTGCCGTAGTCCTCGCAGATGCCGAAGTCAGCCAGAATGGCAAACGGGATGCCGCGCGCCGCGGCCTGCAGCGCCACGGTCGAACTCACAGTCAGGCACAGATCGGCCGTATCGAGCAGATTTTCGATCGGGTCGTAAACGAGGCGGAGGTTGGCCGGCTTGAGCCCGCGGCGTTCGGCCCGACGCACGATCCCGGCCAAGTGGTGGATCGTCGGCCTGAGTGTCGTTTCGCCAGGCGCGTGCCGCGGCTTGATGATGACGGTGCGTTCCGGATGGGCGCGCGCATAGGCGATCAGGCGGTCGACGAGGTACAGGCGCTCGATCCGCGATGCCGGCACGTCCGGCTGTTCGGCGTAAAGGATGGTCCGCGGCGGCCAGACCGGCGCTGGGCGGGATCGATCGTCGGCGCGGATGACGGTCGAGCCGAAGCAGAGGCCGCGATCGGCCGCCACGCCCAACGCCGCGCAGGTTGCTTCATAATGCGTGTGATCGGCCGGCGAGTTGAAGAGGATCAGATCGGCACCGAAGCGGTTGGCGAGGCCATGCACTTGATGGCGAAAGACGATGCCTGGGTAGAGTGCGATGGTGAGCGGCCGCGTCTTTCGGCCGGCGAGCGGCAGGCGACGGAGGCCTGCGAGAACCGACCGCGTGCGCCGGCCGTCGAGACCGAGGACAATCACATCGTAGTCGATGAGGTCCGGCGCAGCGATCGTTTCGGCCAGCGTCGCCGCCGGTGGCGGTGCGAGATAGCCGAGGGCGGTCAGCTGGCGCCGAGACAGCTGGCGGGCGCGGACCCGCACCAGGCGGGTATCGACCTGCCAGCCGGCGGTAGCGAGCGCCTGGCCGATCGGCTTCGCCGCCTTCAGGAAGGAGTCGAAGCTGGCGAGCACCAGGGCCCGCCCCGGCGCCGGCTCACTTGGACGCGGCATCCGGCCGGCGACCGCCGGCAGCGCTGCCTGCATCGGTATGCTCCTTGTTCGGCCGGTACCCTGAAGGCACCGGCTGCTACGCTGCCCGCGGTTGGTTGGTCTTGATCGGAGGTGTGGCCAGCGCGCGGACCATCACTTCCGCTTTCAGGAAGTCGAGCGGTTCATCGATCTCCAGGCACCGCTCTGCCGCCTGCACGAACAGGGCGACGCGGCCGAAGAAGCGGTGCCGGGCGGCCCGGAAGCCTTCGGTCCGCATAGCATAGACGGCGCCGGTCTCCAGATACTGCGGCTCCATGTCCTGCCGGCGCGGGCGGTTGTGGATCGCATGGTTGATGCCGCCGGCGCCGCCGCCAGCCTCGATGCGCCAAAGGAAGTGATAGAACGGGGCGACAGCAAGGGCACAGTCGGCCTGATTGGCGTCGAGCGCATCAACCGTCCCGTCGATGTCGGCTGCGGTGGTCAGGGGCGAGGTGCATTGCAGGAAAACGACGGTAGCGGGCAGCCCCGCTTCCGTCCCTGCGAGCGTATCGAGGACGTGCAGCAACGCCGCCTCCGAAGACGCCGTATCGTCGCTGATGTGAGCCGGACGGCGAACGACCTCGGCGCCCGCCGCGACCGCGACCGCTGCGATCTCGTCATCATCGGTCGAGACGATGACGCGATCGACGCGCGCGGCCGCCAATGCAGCGGCAATCGTGTAGGCGATCAGCGGTTTGCCCGCCAACATGCGAACGTTCTTGCGCGGCACGCCCTTCGAGCCGCCGCGGGCCGGGATGATGGCGATGCATCCCGGCTGCGCGGTTGTCGTTGGATCCGAGCGCATGGCTCAGGCGGCCTTGGCAGCAGCCGCTGGATCGATCCACTTCAGTTTAGCGCGCTGAACCTTCTCGACTTCGAGAACGTCGCTCATCTTGTAGTCAAGGCTCTGCCAGACGTTGTGCAGATCGCGGGTCAGGCGGCGCAGACCATCCGGCTCCAGCGAAGCGGCGTGGTCGGTGCCCTTCCAGGTCCGATCGAGGGTGAAGTGGCGCTCGATCCAGCGCGCGCCCAAGGTGGCGGCGGCAATGTCGACAGCGATGCCGAGGTGATGGCCGGAGAAACCGACGTCCTTGACCCGATCGCCGAACGTCTCCTTCAGACGCAGGATTTCGCCCAGGCAAACATCCTTGAAATCGACCGGATAGCCGGACGTGCACGAATACAAGACGGCATCCTTGGCGCGACCGCGCTCCTCGAGAAAGCGGACGATCTGCTCTTCTTCATCCTGGGTCGTCATGCCGACGGAGAAGTGGATCTCGCCTCCATAGTTGTCGCAGAGGTAGCCCAGCATCGGAAAGTTCAGGTTCGAGGCTGACGGGATCTTGATGAAGGCGGGGTTGAGCGCGGCGATCTCACGGGCCGAGGTCAGATCCCAGACCGAGGTCGAGTACGTGATGCCGAACTCCCGGCACCATGCCTGCAACTGGCGGTGCTGATTGACGTCAAATTCCAGAAATTCCCGGTGTTCGCCATAGGTGCGGCCGTAGCTGTTGGCCGGATTGGGATGTGGTGCATTGTATTGTTCTGCGGTCAGCAGCTCGCGCGGGCAGCGCTTCTGGAACTTAACCGCATCAGCTTTGCAGAAGGTGGCGGCAACGGCGATCAATTCCTTCGCAATCGCCATGTCACCCTTGTGATTACAGCCGATCTCGGCGATCACAAGCGGAGCATTCATGTCGGAACTCCTTAACAATGGATTTGGGGGGTCGTTCGCAACACAACCAAAAATCGCGTAAGTTTTTAGGTGTTCGCCCTTAAAGAAGGGTTACATGCGGGCGCATTGCCGCCATGGCATGTGAGGGAAATGCACGGCGGCGGCGCTGCCGCACCGGCTTCCGCATCGGCGCAAGGTCGCGACAAATCGCAACGAAAGCCGCAGCATCTTGTTAAGAGATTGTTTCCTTCTGCCCCCCTAGAGTCCGCGGGCCCTGCAAGACCGGACAGGCAGTTCGCGCTATGAAACCTATACTGGCTGCCACACGCGGCGTTCTGCACGAAATACTCGCCCAGAACGAAGTGATTGTGCGAGATGAGAGTTCGTTAAAAAGGTCATACTTTCCCAATACTGACAACAAAGTGACGATCTATCCGCCCATTAGTCTGCTCTCATGGCCAGGAAAAATTTGCTCGATTGGTGCTCACACGTTTATCGGCGAGAGCCCGGATTTTGAGAGTGTCCAGTCCATCGGCAGCTACTGCGCCATCGCCGGCCATATTATTGTCGGCAAGGCGGAGCACCCCACCAACTTCCTCAGCGTGCACAATGCCTTTTACGCTGTTGGCGGCACGACTTCGTTCTCGAGCGAGCGAAGGGATTACTTCGAGCACAACAGACGGCTCGTGATGAATGCCAAGGCGAAACATCGCGCAGACGGCCGGGCCGATCAGACGGTCGTCATCGGCAATGATGTCTGGATTGGGGCTCGCGTGGTGATCCGGCGCGGTGTCACCATCGGTGACGGCGCCATCATCGGTGCTGGCTCTGTGGTCACGCGCGATATCCCCCCATACACGATCGCCGCCGGCGTGCCGGCGCGCGCGATCAAGAAGCGCTTCAACGAGCGCACCATCGAGCGCCTCCTGCAGATCAAGTGGTGGAACTACAGCCTGAGGTCGCTCGATGGCATCGATATCACCAACGTCGACAGCGCACTCGATGAACTCGAACGACGCATCGCGATCGGCCGGGCGGAACCTCGCCACAACAAGCGCCTGAGCGTCCGCGCCATCGGCGACGGCGGCTACGAGGTCGAGGTGATGGACGACGGGCCTGTCGCGCCGGCAGAGGCGTCGGCCGGCCGCAGTGATCCGGCATGGTCGCGCGGTGGGCCGGCACAGCCGCGCATGAGGATGCTGTCGGCGCAGTCATAGAAGCGGAACAGCAAACGCCGCACGCGGCCGGCCGGACAATTCGGCGCACGCCGGGTGCGGCATTTGAATTGACGAGGCGATCAAGATGACCAACACGGCTTGCATCGTTTACGAATACGGCTCCCAGGAAAAACTGGCAAATTCACTTGCCGCACAGATAAAGACCCGGAACTGGGAACCAACGACCAGGCATATTGACACCAGTAAAGACATGAATTCTTTCTTCAAGACGCCTGGCTTGCTCGACTCGTCGGTCCTGTTTCTCACCATTGGTGGTCCGCAAGCGATCGAGTTTCTTTGGTTGTTTCGCGATGTCTGTGCCCGGCGCGCACGAGGACGGCGCCCTCTTCTGGCCACGATACCGGCCGGGATTGTCCTCGACCACGTTCGCATCGGCACCTACCTTTATCGCCACGGTGCCGATATCGTGTATGTGAACAATATGCGCGAGCGCCACTTGGTCGAGGCAGCCTTCCGATCGGTTGGCGGCGGCGCCACGCGCATCCTTGCCTGTCAGAATCCGATCTTGATGCAGGGGCCGCTGCCCGCGGAGCCGGGTCTCCAGGGACGGGTCTCGACCGTGCTGTTTGCCGTCCAGACCGACATTCCTAAGTCGAAAGAGGAACGCGCGTACGTGGCGCGCCGACTGTGCGAATATGCCCAGAGGCACCCGCGGCGCACCGTCCTGATCAAGCCGAAACACAGGATCGGCGAGAAAAGCGGACATCCGCAGAAGTACCCGTATGAAGAGATATTTCCCAAGGAAGCAGCCCAATACGGCTCGCCCGACAACCTGCTGTTCACCTACCAGGATATGGACGTGTTGCTGAACGAGGCCGACCTCTTGGTCACGATCAGCTCGACCGCAGCCCTCGAAGCCCTCGTTCGCGGCCGTCGCGCGGTCGCCATCACTGACTTCGGCGTCAAGGAGAATATCGGCAATTCATACTTCCTCGGCGCCAACATTCTCGCGAGCTTCGATGATCTTATCGAAGATCGTATCCCTGCCGCCGAACCCGCGTGGCTCAGGGAGCAGATGAATGCTCCGACCTTCGTCGACAGTCTCGACACTATTGAACAGATGGTCACGCAGCAGGCCGCCAGCCGGGAAAGCCTGCCATTTCCGCGTTCGTTCTATCTCGACAGTTGCGGACAGTTCATGGTCGGCCGGTTCACCCCCCTCAATCGCTATCGCCTGAAGGATTTGCCGCAGCTGACGAAGGTCATTACCGAGCCGGACAAGACATCGACCAGTGTTGCGGACAAGGTGACCGCGAGAATTGCCTCTGCCAATAAGCCCGCCGCTAAGACGCCGCCGGCCGATCAGCCCAAATGCAACCTCGAAGGCCTCTCACGCTATGAGCAGGCACGGCGCCTCCTCGCGGCCAAGGACGCCAAAGGCGCGGAGAAGATCTGTCGGGAGGCTTTGAAGCGGATGCCGCGCTCCGCCAAACATCTGCATCAGATGGCACGGATCCTCGCCGCGCTCGGACGCAAGGACGAGGCTCGCCACTATGCCAAGGTCGCGCGCGCAGCCCGCTGGCGGGTTCTCGGCCCGGTCGGGCGTTGGTTGGGTCTGTCGTCCCCAGTCGCAGTTCCGCACCAGCGACCTGAACAAAGCCCCATCGCAGCGTAATCGCGGTTCGCCAGAGCAAGAGGCGACACGCGAGCCCAAGCGCCGCGGCAGAGGGCTGTCGCCTCCCCGCGCCGGTCTTGGTCTCGTACCGCCTCAGCTCAAAACGGAAGCGCGCGCCTTCATCGTCGCCGCCCGGACTTCGGCCTGACCGGCCTCGAAGCCGCGGGTGAGCGCCGCCATTGCGCCCAGCACTGTCTGTTCGGCCTCAAGCCAATGGTCGAGCGCGTTGCCGAAGGGGTTGGCATTTCCCTGCCAGCTCTCGTACGCCATCACCCGGATGCGATCGAGGTAGGCATGCGGCGGCAGGCCTGCGAGTTCCTTTACCCAGGCCGGTGCATCGGGCGCGGCATCGAGCGCAGCCATCGCCCGCAGCTGCGATAAAACGTGCCGCTCCGCTGCCAGCCAATAGTCCTGCGCCAGGCCGAACTGCCGGCCGGCCGCATCCCACATGCACTCCGCCAGTTCCTGGATGCGTGCCACCGGCACGGCTTCCGGCAGCCAGCGCGGCGCGAATGTCGGCGGCGTGGCGCCGACCGCGGTCGTCAGGCGCGTCGTTGCCTCCATCATCTCGCGCACCATCTGCTCCGCCATCAACCAGAAATCCACTGCCATACCATAGGGTTGCACAGCGGACTCCCAGAATGGACGGGCGAGCTCACGGATGTAATTTTCTGTTTTCGTCTCCATACTCGTGCCTCAGCCCCAGACCTCCCTGAACAAGCCATGACAGATTAACGAAATTTTACGTCGCTTGCATGACCTATTCGGCGATTGCCGATCGACGCCGATCGCGCAAGCCACGGTCCGCGAGGCTGCCGCCCCCAAGCGCCGGGGGGAGCATCAACGAAACGCTAACGCCTTTACGCGCATACTGCCGCTCATCTTGGTGAACGCAGCCGACCGTGAACCATAGGTGCGCCGCAACCCGCGCCGCGCCCAGCGTGCCGGATCAGGAGAGAACCGATGCTTGCGACGATCAATCTGGCGATCGTATCGATCTGGCTGTTTGCGGAACTGGTGCCGATGCTGGCTGATCGCATGGCCGATCTTGAGTGCCATCATCACAATGACGAGCGGCGGTAGGCTTTCGCCAGCGCGGTGCTCGCCGTCGCGCGCTGTCAAGCCCAACCCTGCTTAAACATTGCGCCCGCAGAAGTAATCCGATGAGCGTGGTTTTCGGCGGCGCGTCGCGCCCTGTTGACGCCGGCGCGTGCGCCGACTTGGCGCCAGCGCAGCACTGGGGCTGCCGGTTCGCCCGCAAGCACTTGCATGTTGCCACCATCGCCCTCGTCGTCACGCTCGGCATCGGCTTGCGCGTCAGGGGCGTCCTTGCCGATCGCAGCCTGTGGAGTGACGAGAGCGCGCTGATCCGCAACATCCTTACCCGCTCGTTCGCAGGCCTGCTCTTGCCGTTGGAAGACGACCAATCGGCACCGCTCGCTTGGCTGTGGGCACAGAAGGTCCTGTCCGGCCTGATACCCGACTTCGAGCTTGCCTTGAGGCTCTTGCCGCTCGCGTCCGGCGTTGTGGCGTTGATCGTCTTCGCCTGGTTCTGCGTGCGCTTCCTGCGCCGGACCGACGCCTTGTTTGCCATCACCGCGCTCGCGCTGCTGCCGACCTACCTCCTCTACGCTGGCGAGGTGAAGCAGTACATGACGGACCTCCTGTTCTCGGCCGTCCTCATGCTGTTCGCCTTCCAGGCGCTTGAAGGGAAACAGTGGCGCTGGCACCAGGCCCTTGCACTGGCGTTCACCGGTGTCTTCGCAATCTTGTTCTCGAACCCGGCGGTGTTTGTCTTGGGCGGCGTCGGCAGCGCGCTCTTCCTGCAGAGCTTGAACGAACAGCGCCACCGCGACGCACTCGTGATTGCCGGAATAGCGCTGCTCTGGCTGGCCGTGTTCGCCGCGCTCTATGTCCTTGTCTATGGGCGGCAACCGGACGCGGTCGCGGCCATGCGCGGCTACTGGCAACACTTGTTTGCGCCGGTGCCACCGCTCAACGTCAAGGACGTGTTCTGGTATTACAAGGCGCTGCTGGCGCCCGCGGAGAGCGCGCTCTATTACGGCCGCATTTACCAGCCGGGCCAGGTCGCAGGCTCAGCGCTCGCATGCCTCGTCTTCCTCTTGGGCGCGTGCTCGCTCGCCCGCCGGCAGCCGTTGCAGGCGGTGGTGCTGTTGCTGCCGCTTGTCCTCGCCCTCTCAGCCTCGGCGCTCAAGGCCTATCCGTTCGGCAGCCGGTTCCTCATGTTTGCGGCACCACAGATCCTGGTCTGCATCGCGGTCGGCATCGGCCAGCTGTTAAGAACGCCGGGCCTGCCGCGGCCGGTCGCGGCGGCGGTGCCGATCCTGCTGCTGGCGCTGCCGCTTGGCGTCACGGCAATGGAGTATGCACGCGCCGACGGTAAGCCGTTCGAGACCGCCGATAGCCACAGCGCGATGCAGACGCTCGCCGCGAATTACCGCCCCGGCGACGCGATCTACGTTTACAGTGAATGCCTGCCCGATTTCCGCCTGCAGCGCGAACGCTACGGCCTTGCCGATGCGGAAGTGCTGGCCGGCCACCACGCGCCGGATGCTCTTGCCTATTTCTATTACGATATCGAGCGGATGCGCCAGCACCGCCGCGTCTGGTTATTGTACTGCACGCATATGAAGAGAGACGCCAATCAAGTATATCTCAACTCCATGGAATTACTATTGAAGTCGTATGGAACTCAGAAGCACATCTCTGGCGATCTGAAGCGCAATTGGAGTGTTACCCTCTACGAATTCGATCCGGAGAAACCGTCTCCGAATCCGGTCATGTTCTTGAAGCCGGATTATAGTTATGCCCCTTCCCACCCGAGCCTAATTCTGCGCAACGATGAAAACTAGTATCACCGAAGTCGCCGTCCTCATTCCTTGCTACAACGAGGCACAAACGATTGCCAAGGTGGTGGCCGACTTTCGCGCCGCGCTTCCCTCGGCAGCGATCCACGTCTACGACAACAACTCGACCGACGGGTCGGCCGATCGCGCCCGCGCTGCCGGTGCTCTGGTGCGGCTGGAGACGCTGCAGGGCAAGGGCAACGTCGTCCGCCGCATGTTCGCCGACGTCGAGGCTGACATCTACGTTCTCGTCGACGGCGACGATACCTACGAGGCCGCAGATGCGCCGATGCTGATCGAACAGCTGCAGCGGCAAGAACTGGACATGATCAATGGCCGGCGGGTGACGGCCGTGGCTGGCGCCTACCGCCCGGGGCACCGCTTCGGCAACTGGTTCCTGACCGCGCTGGTCTCGCGGATCTTCGGCAGCCGCTTGGCCGACATGCTGTCCGGCTACAAGGTGTTCTCGCGCCGCTTCGTCAAGTCGTTCCCGGCGCTGGCGTCCGGCTTCGAGATCGAAACCGAACTCGTCGTGCATGCCCTGGAGCTGCGCATGCCGATCGCGGAAGTCGACACCGAATACCGCGAGCGGCCGGAGGGCTCGGCCAGCAAGCTGCGCACGGTACGCGACGGCATGCGGATCATGCGCACCATCATCCGGATGATCAAGGAAGAGCGGCCGCTTGAGTTCTTTTTCGTCCTGTTCACGATGGTTGCAACGATCGCCCTCTTCCTGGGCTCGACCGTCATAACCGAATACTTTGCAACCGGAATGGTCTCGCGCCTGCCGACGGCCGTGCTCGCCACCGGCTTGATGCTATTGGCGTTTCTCATGCTGGCGTGCGGCCTGATCCTTGGGACAGTAACGGTCGCCCGGCGCGAGCTTAAGCGGCTGCATTACGTCATGGCCTCACCGGTCGGCCTCACGTGCAAGGCGGAGCGCAAGAGTAATCTTGAGCGTGAGACGATCAGCGCCGTCGCTTGAGTTGGCGCGCCGGCAGGCCGCTGCACGGCGGCTATCGGCCCCGCTTGCACGCTGGTTTGACCGGCGGCCGGCGTCGCGCGAGGCACTCGCCTTTGCCTGCGTCGGCAGCATCGGCTTCGCCGTCGATGCGGGCGGCCTGATGCTGCTGTTTCACGCGCTGGGCTGGGGGCACTATCCAGCGCGGGGTGCCTCGTTCCTGATCGCCGTCACCGTAACCTGGTATCTGAACCGCACCTGGACCTTCGCGCAGCGGGCCGGCAGCAACAGACGGCGCGAGTACGCGGCCTACTTCCTTGTCCAGGCCGTGGGCGCGGGCATCAACGGTGCCGTCTATGCGCTTGGCCTTGTCCTCAGCCCGGCCATGCAGGCTTTTCCGGTGTTGGCGCTGGCCTTGGGCTCGATCGTCGCCATGGCGTTCAATTTTGTGGCCACGCGCCACCTCGCCTTCACGAACAGCGCTGACCTGCCGGCATAAGCCGTTTCGTACCCGGAATAGGCGGCCAAGGCGCTTGCCCGCATCGCCTGCGCCCGGTATGCCATGCGACCGGGAATGGCTGGCCGAGGGTTGCAAGCATGGCCTACATGGTGCGCGGCGAAACGGGCGACTGGGAGGTCGTGATCGGCCTCGAAGTGCACGCGCAGGTGATCTCGAAGGCGAAGCTGTTCTCTGGCGCCGCAACCGATTTCGGCGCCGAGCCGAACACCCAAGTCTCCTACATCGATGCCGGTTTTCCCGGCATGCTGCCGGTCCTGAACGGCCTGTGCATCGAGCAGGCGGTGCGGACCGGCCTCGGCCTCAACGCCCAGATCAACTTCGAGAGCGTGTTCGAACGCAAGAACTACTTCTATGCCGACCTGCCGCAGGGCTACCAGATTTCCCAGTACCAGCGGCCGCTGGTCGGCGAAGGCCAGGTGACGATCGATCTCGCCGACGGCTCGACCAAGGAGATCGGCATTGAGCGCCTGCACGTAGAGCAGGACGCCGGCAAGTCGCTGCACGATCAGCATCCGCGCCATACGCTGATCGATCTCAACCGCTCGGGCGTCGCGCTGATGGAGATCGTCTCCAAGCCTGACATCCGTGGGCCGGAGGAAGCCGGAGCGTACCTGCGCAAGCTGCGGGCAATCATGCGCTACCTCGGCACCTGCGACGGCAACATGGAGCAGGGCTCGATGCGCTGCGACATCAACGTCTCGGTCCGGCCGGTCGGCGAGAACGCACTGCGGACGCGGGCGGAAGTGAAGAACGTCAACTCTGTCCGCTTCGTCATGCAGGCGATCGAACGCGAGGCCGAGCGTCAGGTGGGCGTTTACGACGCCGGCGGCACGGTGGTGCAGGAGACGCGGCTTTACGACTCCGCCCGCGGCGAGACCCGCTCGATGCGGGCCAAGGAGTATGCGCACGACTACCGCTACTTCCCCGACCCCGACCTGTTGCCGCTCAAGCTCACGCCGGAGTTCGTCGCCGAGATCAAAGCGACGCTGCCGGAGCTGCCTGACCAGCGCAAAGCGCGCTTCATCAACGCCTATGGCCTCAATGCCTACGACGCGAGCGTGCTCGTCGCCGAAAAGGAGGCATCCGAATACTTCGAACAGGTAGCGAAGGGCCGCGATGGCAAGACCGCGGCGAACTGGGTGATCACCAACCTGTTTGCCATCCTCAACAAGCAGGGCCGGGCAATCACCGACTCCCCGATCGGCCCCGACGCGCTCGGCAGCCTGCTCGACCTGATTGCGGATGGCACCATCTCCGGGCGGATCGCCAAGGATGTGTTCGAGATCATGGCCGAGACCGGCGCCGATCCACGCGCCATCGTCGCCGAGCGAGGCTTGAGGCAGATCACGGATGAGGGCGCGATCGAGGCCGCGGTGGACAAGGTGGTCGCCGCCAATCCCACCCAGGTA
>ERZ795053.5968-NODE-5968-length-12340-cov-4.680993_pt1 | contig 12340 bp, 11 predicted proteins | sample MGYA00375137_ERZ795053 | MGnify/ENA primary metagenome ERZ795053 (study PRJEB30182, sample SAMN05720284) | activated sludge metagenome | isolation source: Anaerobic digester | place: Hong Kong | collected 2014-12-17 ... | reverse complement strand
GGACGCGTTGTTCGAGCTGGACGGTGGGACGGGCTTCGATACCCTGTCCGTGGCGTTCTCAACCAGTCGGAAAACATCGTCTGGACGAGCGCGGCCCCCGGCGATTTCGATTTCAGCGACGGAACCTATGCCCGCAATTTCGAGCAGCTCCGCTATTTTGCGGGCGGGTCTGGTGACGATGTGATTTCCCAACTCGGCCGGGTGGACAACAAGCTCTATGGCGGCGCCGGGGATGATATCCTCAATCCGGGACTCGGGTTGGACTTCGTCGTCGATGGTGGCGCGGGCAATGATCTCGTCATCATCGACTTCTCGGTGCTCGACACGTCTGACCTGACGGGCGTGGAAGGCGGCGGAGGAGGAGCCTATCTTCGCCGCAATGTCATCGACAACTCCTGGGTCGATTACATCGCCGCATTCAACATCGAATCCGTTCATGTGACCGGCACCACCAAGGACGACCGGATCGCCGGCACCTTTGGTGATGACATACTCATCGGTGGAAAGGGTGATGATACGCTCGACGGCTTCTGGGGCGGGAACAACATCATCGACGGTGGCGGAGGAGATGACACGCTCATCGGCAGCGAAGGCCGCTTGGGCAGCGGTTCCTCGGACAAGCTGTCAGGGGGCAATGGAAATGACAAACTGTTCGGACTAACCGGCAGCGACGAGTTGCTGGGCGGCAATGGCAATGACGAACTGGTTTGCGATACGCCTTTCGGCGTCGCGATCGGGAATGATGTGCTCTCCGGTGGGGACGGCGACGATATCGTTCGGAACGGCTTGTTCAACAACGGCTTTAGTCTCATTCAGGCCGGTGACATCGTTAAGTACGACGGCGGCGCTGGCATTGATACACTTTCGGCGGATTTCGGAAACCAGTCCAAGGCCATCGTCTTCAAGTCGGGAGTGGCCAATACGGTGAACTTCGCGGATGGCAGCTACTTCCGCGACTTCGAGCAAATCGGACACATGATCGCGGGCAACGGAAATGACCGCCTGACCCAGTTGGGCCGTTCCGACAATGGGTTGGCGGGACGCGGTGGTGACGACATCATCAATCCCGGCCTTGGCGACGACTTGGTGATCGGCGGTGATGGCACCGACCTGCTGATCCTTGATTACACTGTCGGCGAAACCGGCCTGTCCGGAGTTCTGAATGAGTCGGGCGCATTTGTGCGCCGGAGTCTGGATACGAATGCCATCGTCGACCGTTTGATCTTCTTTGAATTCGAGCAGATGCGGGTGACGGGCAGCAACCGGGCGGATACGATCATCGGTCTCGCGGGCAATGACGTGCTCCGAGGCGGTGGCGGAAGGGACTTTTTGAGAGGAAGGGCCGGGCAGGACATCTTGGATGGCGGAGGCGGTATCGACACCGCCGACTACAGTGATCGCGGGCAGGCCATCGAGGTGACACTGAACGGTGCGACCGCGGTGACAGTAAAAGTGGGCGGCGTTGACGAGGACCGCATCCGGAACATCGAGAACATCGTAGGCGGCTTCTTGAGCGACACCTTGACGGGTGACGCAAATGACAACTCTCTTGCCGGGGAAGATGGCAACGACACCCTGACAGGCGGAGCCGGTGCGGATGATTTCGTGTTCTCACGGCTCTTTGGCGGCAATGACACGATCACGGACTTTGTCACGCAGGCCGACTCCATTCATGTTTCTGCAGCAGGCTTCGGCGGAGGCCTCGTGGCCGGACAGACTGCCGCTCTGGTCCAGACAGCGGATATCGCGACTGCGCCGGGTACAGGTCCGCGCTTCATCTACGACACCAGCGGTGCTGATTCCGGACTTTACTTCGATCCAACTGGTGGAAGTACATCTGACGCTGTTCGCTTCGCCACGCTGACGGGAATTCCTCTTCTTGCGGCGAGCGATATCGTAATTTTCTAGTGCGTAATGCACCAAGACGGAATCGTCTTGGCGAAGCAATGACGCACCAACCTATTGATGAGCGAGCAACTGATCTGACTTTTGATGGTTCCATCAAAAGTCAGGTTGCTCTTGGGTCAGTACCGGTAAACGGAGGAAATACTCGGGCGTCTGCTTGGAACTCTTTGCCGCGCCTCATCGCTCTACGCAGCAAAGGCCAATCGGCACGCCTCTGAAGTGGGACCGGAGTGAGCGCATCAGCCGGCTCAGAAATGCCAGCGCCAGATGGCGAGGTAGAGCCACGTGCTTGCCACAGCGACCTGATGCGGCATGGCAACAGATGACTGCGTGTTTCCCAACATTGATATACAGCCATGCGCTGTACCATTGGTCAGCGCCCTGGTGGAGCCTGCTCGACACGCCTGGTTGCCTCTCTTCGACATCCCTCTCACCAAAGATAAGAGTGCCGATGAATCGGTCGAATCCAACAGCAAGCTATCGAAGTGTGCGGCACAGTCCTGCGCAGTTGTGTTTGTGACCGCGGCTCACATATCGACTGTCCGCACGCCGCAATAGAAAAACATCGCGAAGCGCTGATCTTGCCCCCGCATCCCAATCCAGATTGAAGTTAGCTCCGGCCTTGAGTGAAAGACCAGAAAGATGAAGCGGAAGCGGTTTGGCGAAGAGCAGATCACCGGCATCCTTAAGGAACACGAGACGGAGATTGCGGTTTCCGATCTTTGCCGCAAGCACGGCGGCAGCGATGCACGCATTTACAGGTGGAAGGCCCGGTATGGCGGACTGGGCGTGCCGGAGGCCAAGCAGCTCGAGGACGAGAACAGCAAGCTGGCCGACACATCGCTCTCAGGGCTGCGCCTTTCACGCGAACTCAACCGCCCAACAGGGCATAGTGAACCGTCAGAGCGAACTCAAAGCTGGATAAGAAACCGGGGCAAGGCCAACGGTGCCGACGTCACATTGTCGTTTACCGCGATAACCTTGCAGTTCTGTTCTGTATCTGACGTGTAATCAGCGAGAACACCTTGCTGATCTCAGACCCGTCGGCACTCGGTTCATAGTATTTTCCGGGCGAACATTGCTGAAGCAGCGAAGTCACAGCTGGATCGGTGACGTCATAGGCGATCGTGAAGATTGTGATCTTCAGGTCACGCATGCTCTGGCAGATGGACAGGAGGTTCGGCCCAGCGTTGGCGACCGTGCGACTGTCGAGCGGGCCCCACTGATTTGTGGTCTGCACGCCGTCGGTGAGCAAGATGAGGTATTTTCGGTTCTTGCGGTTTGAATATGGCAGACCCTCATCGTACGGGAGGTCGGGATCCAGGAGATTGAAGCCAAATTCCGCGCCGAGCGTAATGTTGGTGTAGCCGAGAGGCTTCATGGCTGACAGTTTTGTCTGGAGCGCTCCAATATCTGTGGTGAGCGGAATGACTTTCAATCCCTTGCTCTGATATGCGGAGCAGTCATAGCTCCCGGAGTTCTGCTTGTTCTTGTCATAGTAACCCCATTTGCTTTCAGGGTCCGAGGTCGGCGTGCTCACCGTCGTGTTGAAAGGATATGTGCGGTCCTGGGTGCAGCCGGTCCACGTCGATCCAGCAGAAACTTGCGTCACATACGATGCGTTCATGCTGGTGAATACCATGCCGGAAAAAGGGACGAGCCCCATTTTCAACTTCCCGGCTGGAATAGCGTCATAGAGTTCCTTGATCATTTCCGACGCAGCGGCGCCCATGCGCAAATACTTGTCGTCGTCCTTCATCGATAGCGAATAGTCGAGCACAAGAACCACTTCAGCCTGGCCAGCGAACGGCCGCATGACTTCGGAGAACTCGTTGATCCTCATATCATTGATGCCGGCGAGCAGCATGAATGATGTCGGCATGGCAGTGTCGACGGATGCCGTGACTGTGTCATCGTCGATGGTGACATTGAGTTTCGGCAATGAGATGGAAAGCTCCGTCAGGTTTTTGTCGAAATACGACCTGGCGATGTCAATGCGTTCCTTGTTGGTCGCATCAGCCGGCAAGGCCGCCGCCATGGCGGCACCGTCCAATGCAGCCCTGATTGCTGTCCGCGTGTTGTTATAGCGCAAGTAATCTATTGCGGACCCGGCTGCCAGCAACAGAGGCACCAGACAAATGCTGAAGATGATCCCCATGTTTCCGCTGACTTCGAGCTTGAACTGTTTCAACTGTTGCAGCACGACGTGGGTTCCTCTTCGGTGCGAAGCTTGGACTCCAGAGTGATCGGCCTGCAATCTTCCGCGAAATATGCCAATAATTTGCGTAAGAATCCCGTACATTTGTATGCAACCGGGAAAGTGTTCGGCGTCAAGAGATGCGCAAGAATGAGCTAACTTGCACCAGCTGACGACGTCTTCGGGCATGACCGCAATGCGATATCGAAGCCGGGACGGCGACGGCTGCCAAGTTGCGCAAAGCCGCAGCGGACATGACGGCAGCGGATATCATTTCAGTCGAACTGCTGATGTCGATGCCGGCTTTGAGGGCATTCAAAAAATGATGGTGGAGCAAGTCTGTGGCGAACGCGTCTCTAAGCGGAATACCCTGATAACACCGAAACTGCAGGGTGCTTTCTCATTTTGCAGTCTCTTTCCCGCGACGCCGGCATAAAATATGCCTATCTAGCAACGTGTCCCACCTAGAATTTCCTAAAGAATCTTGCAGGGAAACCTGGCACGGTGAGCAGGGAACGCCCGGCAATTTGCAACGAAGTGGCATAGCGTGCAGGGAGTGCACACTTGTTCTGTCACCTCTGAACATGATTTGTCCTGGCTCTCGATTTGCAGGTGAAGACAACGAGATGTCTTGCAGTTTGGAGGATTAGTGCGAAATGCGCCAAGACGGAATCGTCTTGGCGAAGCAATTCCCCACCAACCTGTTGAGAGTCCACAACTGGAGGCGCCAGGGTGAGGCATTCTGCCGGACGCATCATGAGGCGGGGAAGCGTAGGAACTCGGACACCTAACGGTCACCGCCGGTGAAGCGCCGGGGCGGTGGCAGGCGGAGGGGCCTGCCAAACAGTCCGTGGGGTGCAATGATAACCACCGCCACAAAGAGAAGTCCCATGGCCAGAAGCCAGTATTCGCCGAGTGCATCGGACAGGGCATGCTCCGTGGACCGAACCAGAATGGCGCCCAACAATGCAGCCATGAGGACACCGCGGCCACCGACGGCAGTCCAGATGAGCACTTCCGTGGACAGCGCAAAACCAAGCAACGGCGGCGACACAAAGCCGAACTGGGCCGTGAACAGGGCTCCCGCCAAACCCGCCAGCATGCCGGATATGACAAAGGCGAACAGCTTGACCATCATGGTATTGTAGCCGAAGAAGCGCGTACGGTGCTCGTTGCTGCGGATTGCGGCCATCAAAGTGCCGAATGGCGAACGGCTCAGCCACAAGAGCAACAGATAGGCGATGGCGACGACAGCGAACACCAGAAAGTAGGTTTCGATCGACGACAGGAACATGTCGCTGCGGTCGACCGGCGACATCAGTGGAGGCACGCCAAGGAGCCCGTTGAACCCACCGATGAAACTCCATCGCCGGGCGGCGACCTCGGCAATCACAGATGCGCAGAGCGTGACGATGGCGAAATGTGCACCGGACAGCCCGCGACCGCCGAACAGGAACAGGCCCAACAGCCCGGCGATCAGGCCGGCACCCAGCATCGCGGCCGCCATTCCGGTCCATTGACTGTCTCCGAGAAACGGCAGGTCGCCCAATGTGATCAGCGCCATGAGATAGGCGCCGGCGCCGAAAAAGATGGCCTGTCCGAAACACAGGATGCCGGCCTGTCCCCAGATGAAGGCGAGGCTGAGGGCGAAGAGGCCGTAGGTGAGAAGCTGCGCCAGTTGACTGATCCGCCAGTCGTCCAGGACCAGTGGCGCCAGCAACAGGGCTACGGCGATGGCGAGCGTGAGGATGGGCGCAAGCCGCATCTGCATCAGCGTTGCCTCTTCGACAGGCCTGCAGGGAACAGCCTGATGATGATGATGGCGAGAGCGAAGACCGCGATCTGTGCCATGGCCTGTGACATGACGCTGGATAGCGTCGTGGTGGCGCCGCCGATGATTCCGGCGCCGAAGGTCGCGCCGACGAGGGAGTTCAACCCACCGACGAGAACGGCAAGGAAGGCGGGGATCAGAAAACCGACACCCATTTGCGGGTCAACGCTCATGATTGGTGCCATGACCGCCCCCGCAATGCCGGCCAGCGCCGCGCCTGCCGCAAAGGTGCCTCGGTCCATCAAGCGCGTATTGATGCCGAGTGCGCTGGCCATGGCACGATTGGCGATGACGCCACGGATCTGCAGACCAAGGGAAGTCGCATAGAGCAGGAGATAGGTGGCGGCTGCGAGCAAAGCGGAAATTGCCATGATGAACAGACGGTAAGCTGGATAATCGAAGACGAAAATGTGGGCTGCGCCCGGAAACGGATTGCTGACGCTGATGGCCGCAGGACCGAACAGGATGATGATCCCCTGCTTCAATGCGATCGAAATGCCCCATGTGGCCAGAATGGTATCGATGGCCCGCCCATAGACATGGCGAATGACAAACTGCTCAATGAGTAGGCCGGCCACGCCCACCATGAGGGGAGCGAGCAGCAAGCCCGCCCAGAACGAACCGCCAGCCTCCTGCACCGCCACCAACGTGTAGGCGCCAAGCAGGAACAACTCGCCATGGGCCATGTTGATGACATTCATCATGCCGTAGATCACGACCAGCCCCAGGGTGACGAGCAACAGGGTGAGAACAAAGCTAAGGGTGTCGAAGCCAATTGCGAAAACTGTTTCCATTGCGCCTAGACCGAGAGGTAGCGGTGGATCAGGGTATCGTCGGATGCGAGGCGGCCCATGTCGGAAAGCGTTTCGGCGATCTGGCCATTCTCCATGAAAAGGGCACGCGAGGCGAGAATATTCACCAGATCCAGGTTCTGCTCGACCAGCAGGATGGTGAGATGGCGCTCTTCCGCGTATCGCTTGAGCACAGTGCCGATGTCATGGACGATGGAAGGCTGTATGCCTTCGGAGGGCTCGTCGAGAAGCAGCAGATCGGGCATGCCGACAAGGGCGCGCATGATGGCGAGTTGCTGCTGCTGGCCACCGGACATGGTGCCTGCCAGTTGTTGGCGGCGCTCGCCCAGAATGGGAAACAGGTCATAGGCCCAGCCCGGCACGTCGCGGCCGAGTCCCCTCTTGCCAAGCACACCCATGCGCAGATTTTCGTCGACGGTGAAGTCTGCGAAAATCTCGCGACCTTGCGGAACATAGCCGATACCGGCACGGGCGATCCGGTAGGGTGGCAGGGCCCCGATCTCACCGTTGCCCAGCCGGATGGAGCCGCTGACCGGCCTCAGATGACCGACAATGGTACGAAGCAGTGTCGACTTGCCCATGCCGTTGCGGCCGAGCAGGGCCACCGCCTCGCCATGTTCTACGCAGAGCGAAACACCATCGAGCACGCGGCTGCCCTTGATGTATCCCGCAGCGAGATTTTCGACATCCAGCCTCATGCGGCCCGGCCCAAATAGGACTCGATTACTTTCGGATCGGCGCGCACCTCTTCGAAGCTGCCTTGGGCAATGACTGCGCCGCGTGCCATTACAATAACGGGACAGGCCAGATCACGAACGAAGTTCATGTCGTGCTCGATGGCCAGCACTGTCTTGCCCAAATCCTTGCACAGCCTTCGGACGAGATCTGCGATGGTAGCCGTCTCGCCCTTGGACATGCCAGCGGTGGGTTCATCAAGCAGCAGCAGATCGGCTTCCACCGCCAGCAGCATGGCAATCTCGAGGCGCTGCTTCTCGCCGTGCGCGAGTTCGCCTGCGAGCGTGGCGGCCTTTGACTCCAGTCCAGCGAAGGCTAGCAAGTTTCTCAGCTTTCGCCTTTCCGGGCCGGACCGCAGCAAGGACAGGACACCCGGCTTGCGGCTGGCGGCGGCAAGCGGCACCTCGAGGTTCTCCGACACGCTGAGATCTGCGTAGATGCCCGGCACCTGGAATTTGCGCCCGATGCCCAGCCGCGCAATCGTTTGGGGCGATAGACCGCCGATGGCCGCTCCGCCATAACGGATGTGCCCGGAGGTGGGTTTCAGTTCGCCTGTCAGCACGTTGAACAAAGTAGTCTTGCCGCAACCATTGGGACCGAGGATGCAGCGCAACTCGCCGCGCTGCAGCGCCAGGCTCAGGCCATCGAGGGCCACGATGCCGCCGAAGCGCATTGTGACCGTCTCGACTGACAGCAGAGGCGCCGCCGCCGCTTCAGGCACGATCAGGTCTCAAGCGGGACACTGGCTTGGGGCCTTGACAAGGCCAAGATCCTTCAAGACTCGCATCTGGCCGCCTTGGGCTTCCACGATCAGCACATTGAGATCGACGTGGCGATCGCTGGCGCGCAGGTACACCTCGCCGTTGGCGCTCATAAGCGACTGGTCGACCATCGCGTCGGTGATCTTTTCCTTATCATCAGAGCCAGCCTTCTTCACACCTTCGATAAAGAAGCGCGTGAGTGTGTGGTGGGCATCGACGGTATTGGAAACCACTGCATTGTCGCCGAAGCGCTTGTGCACGGCGGCCACGAACGCCTTTGCCTCCGGCTTGTCCAGTGTGGCGACGAAGTTTGACGAGCCGACGATGCCATTCGATTCATCTTCCGAGAGACCGGAGAGATAGTTTTCGCTGAAACCGAAAAAGATCAGCCTCACCTTGCCCTTGAGCGGCGAGGCCGCGAACTGCTTGACGAATGTGACGGCATCGGCGCCGACGAGCGTGATCACCACCGTATCGGCACCTGAGCTTTCGATCTTGCGCAGGGTGGGCGTGTAGTCCTTGGCTCCCCATGCGCCATATTCCTCGCCGACGATGGTGCCACCAGCCTTCTCGGTCTCCGCCTTGTAAGCAGCGTTCATCTTCTGCGGCCAAACGTAGTCGCTGCCCAGCAGATAGAAGCTCTTTCCGACATTCTCGATCGCATAAGGAACCAGCGGTGCCACCCAGTGGGCGGGCAGTGCGCTGTAACAGGTGATATAGCGGCTGCACACACCACCTTCATAGTCCGTCGCATAGAGCAGGGGGGTCTTGAACCGTTCTACGGTAGACTGAATCGCATCTCGCTCGGCGCTCGTGACGGGACCGACGATGGCCGTCACCTTTTGGCTGCGGATCAGTTCGTTGACTTTTTCCACCGCGGTCTTGGGATCGGTCTTCGTGTCGGCTCGAATGAATTCGAACATCCGACCGTCCAGGACGCCGCCGGCTTCATTGGCTTCCATCAACGCCATTTCGGTCCCCTGGGCGCCCTGTTCTCCCAGAACCTCGAGGCCGCCAGAAAAAGGTTGCAATACGCCGACACGGATCGGTTCCGCGGCCCTGACAATGGCAGGCATAGCGAGCGTGGCGGCAAGGCCACCTGCGCCTGTCTTCAGCAGGCGGCGGCGTGACAACACAGCCAGCCCCGATGAGCGTTTCATCATGGTCCTGTTCTCCCTCGTAAGACCGGTCATGCCGGAATCTCGATATTGTCAATCTTGGCGCCGGTCTTCAGCGCATGCAGGATTGCCGTCGAATCGGTCACCGTGCCAAAATGGGTGGAGATGTCGTAGAGCGTGGAAATCTGCTCGCGTGGGCCGGTGGCCGCACAGCAGTCTTGCGGCACGATCACCTTGTAGCCCTGGAAGAACGCGTCATGAACCGTGGACCTGACGCAGATGTTGGTGACGACGCCGATCACAATGACGCAATCGACCAGCATGTCCTTGAGCGTGAGATCGAGATCGGTGTTGAAGAAACCGGAGTAGCGGCGTTTGACAACGTGGATGTCGTCTGCGGCTTGATCGAGTTCGGGAATGATGCTTGGCCCCGCCGTACCCTCGATACAATGCGGCGTGCGCTTCAAGAACTCGCGCTCACGGCGTGACTGCGGGCGATGGGTGTCGGCAATGAAGACGACGACACCGCCTGCCTCGCGAACTGCGCGAATTACTTCATTCTGCGGGCCCACCAATGCTTCATATCCCGGGAGTACCATCGCGCCGCCTGGCAGGCAGAAATCATGCAGCATGTCGACGACAAGGACTGCAGTTGTCTTGGCATTGATGGAGATGCCGTCGTCCAAACGATGAGACGAAAACTGATCCATGCGCGCCTCCTGCCGGTATTGCTTGGGCATCTATGTGGGACAAACGCTATTACTTCGTGTACAAAGTGTCAATGTGAGTCAGAATGGCAAGTTCGCCATCTAACGCGCTTGGAATTGCATATGAGCAGACAGAAGCGGCTTCCGGCTGCGGGCACAGAAATTTCAAACGCAGCGTCACGCTATGACCTGCATGACCAGATTGGATATCAACTCCGGGTAGCCAACCAGATTGCTGTGGAGCTGTTCTCTAAGATCTATGATCCTGCCCTGGGACGAAATCAGATTACGACCGCCCAATTCGCGGTGCTTTCCACAGTGTGGGAGCAGGGCGGGATATCGCACACGGAACTTGCCAAATATGTCTCGATGGACATGCCGACCCTCAACGGTGTGCTCAAACGGCTTGAACAGAAAGGCCTGATCCTCACAAAGGTTTCGGGTGTAGACAAGCGTAGGCGCGACGTCTTCTTGTCTGCCGAAGGCCGTCGCATCGCTGCATATCTTAGGGCTTCCGGCGAAAGCGTGTCCGAGCGCATTCTTGCGCCTTTGTGTCAGGCAGACCGAATCCGCCTGTCGCAAGTTCTCACTGCGTTCATCGCCGCTCATCGTCCCGAGTGAGGCGGCCTGCAGCCGCATGAATGAAGTGCGAAACTCGATCCAGGGGCCCGGTGGCGGTACCGACATGTTTCTCTGCGACGCGACGTACATCAACCGCGACGATGCGTAACGGAGCGGCGAGGCCGTTACGCACGTGAAACGGGAAGACAGGAGGCGTACCTCATCCAGAGCCAGGTCAAAGAGGAGATGGCCAACACCCAGGACACGGGACGCAGCGTTGGTCCCACGCAGATTGCGGTCAAAAACCGATCCTTCATACGTGGCTCGGAGCGCGTAGCTACGAGTCTTCCATTGTCTGGCGTTTTAACCTCCAAACCAGCCTCGCGTCTGAAAATCCCGTGTCCTTGGCGCCCTGGCCTGCTGCCGGTTCCGTGGACACTGAGATAAGGTGTTTAATGGAACTGGAGGTTTCACATGCAGAGAAGGACATTCAGCCGCGAGTTCAAGCTTGAGGCCGTAAATCTGGTGCGGGTCCGGGGCGTGAAGATCACCCAGGCGGCCCGCGACCTTGATATCCACGAGAACGTTTTGCGCAAGTGGGTACGTGAACCGGGTGAGGATCCAGCTCATGCCTTTCCCGGCCATGGGCAGATGAAGCCCGAGCAGGCCGAGATCGACCGGTTGAGGAAGGAGGTGGCGCGGCTGAAGGCCGAGCGGGACATCCTAAAAAAGGCCGCGGCCTTCTTCGCGAAGGAAGCGACATGAGATTCGCTTTCATCGCGAAGCACCGTTCGGTCTGGCCCCTCTCGTCGTTGCGCTGCAACGACTGCCGGGCAAGGGGTGGAATGGCTTTGCAAAGCGCTGGATGTGTCACGGTCCGGGTTCCATGCCTGGCTCAATCGCCCGCCATCAAAGAGGACTCTGGAGGATGAGAGCCTGCTGGCCGCCATCCGCCGGAGCTTCCTTGGCAGTGACCGCACCTATGGCGCACGGCGCGTCTGGCATGATGTTCTGGCGGAAGGCATTGCCTGTGGCCTGCACCGGATCGAACGGCTGATGAAGGCCAATGCCATGAAGGCGCGGCCTCGCAGGCGTTGCCTGCCGCCCGACACAGGTGAGCGGCTCGCTTCCGCCGTTGCGCCCAATGTGCTGAACCGGCAGTTCCACGCCGCATTGCCCGATGCCAAGTGGATCGCCGACTTCACCTACATCTGGACGGCCGAGGGCTGGCTCTATGTGGCCATTGTCATCGACCTGTTCCCGCGGCGCGCCGTGGGCTGGTCGATGAGTGCAACGATGACGGCGCAGCTGGTCACGGACGCATTGCTCATGGCCATCTGGCGCAGAGGCAAGCCGAAGGCTGTGCTGCACCACTCGGACCGGGGCAGCCAGTACACGTCGGAGCAGTTCCAGCGTCTGCTCGCCGACAATGGCGTCAGCTGTTCGATGAGCCGCTCCGGCAATGTCTGGGACAATGCGGCGATGGAGAGCTTCTTCTCGTCGCTCAAAACCGAACGGGCAGATCGCAGGGTCTACCGTTCACGAGCAGAAGCCAAAGCCGACGTGTTCGATTACATCGAGCGCTTCTACAACCCCAGGCGCCGACACTCGACGCTTGGCTGCATCAGCCCCATTGAATTTGAAAGGAGAGCCGGGCTAGCTTAACCAACCGTCCACGGAACCGGCAGCAGGCCAGACGTATCAGAGCTTGGG
>ERZ795053.5965-NODE-5965-length-12346-cov-7.132699_pt1 | contig 12346 bp, 8 predicted proteins | sample MGYA00375137_ERZ795053 | MGnify/ENA primary metagenome ERZ795053 (study PRJEB30182, sample SAMN05720284) | activated sludge metagenome | isolation source: Anaerobic digester | place: Hong Kong | collected 2014-12-17 ... | reverse complement strand
CTACACAACCGAACACACTCTTTCCCTACACGACGCTCTTCCGATCTTCACCTGGATCAATGTCGCCACCTTCGAGGCCGACTGGGCGCTGCGCATCGATGCGCTCTCCGGCGTGATGATGTTCGTGGTCAGCTTCATCAGCTGCCTGATCCACATCTACTCGATCGGCTACATGAGCCACGACAAGAGCATCCCGCGGTTCATGAGCTACCTCTCGCTCTTCACCTTCGCGATGCTGATGCTCGTCACCTCCGACAACCTGGTCCAGCTCTTCTTCGGCTGGGAAGGGGTCGGCGTCGCCTCCTATCTCCTGATCGGCTTCTGGTACACGAAGCCCTCGGCCTGCGCCGCCGCGATCAAGGCATTCCTGGTCAACCGGGTCGGCGACATCGGGCTCATGCTGGGCATCGCGAGCTGCTACCTGCTCTTCGATTCGGTCCAGTACGACGTCATCTTCGGCGCCGCGGGCGCCATGGCGGGCACCACCGTCATCGTCTTCGGCGCCGAATTCGACGCGCTCACGCTGACGGCCATCCTGCTCTTCATCGGGGCGATGGGCAAATCGGCCCAGCTCGGCCTGCATACCTGGCTGCCGGACGCCATGGAGGGCCCCACACCCGTCTCGGCGCTGATCCACGCCGCCACCATGGTGACGGCCGGAGTCTTCCTCGTGGCCCGCTTCTCGCCGGTCTTCGAGCATGCCCCGACGGCGCTGGCGCTCGTGACCTTCATCGGTGCCTCGACGGCGATCTTCGCCGCGACCATCGGCCTGACGCAGTTCGACATCAAGCGGGTGATCGCCTACTCGACCTGCTCGCAGCTCGGCTACATGTTCTTCGCCTGCGGTGTGGGCGCCTACTCGGCCGGCATCTTCCACCTCTACACCCACGCCTTCTTCAAGGCGCTCCTGTTCCTCGGCGCCGGCTCGGTCATCCATGCCATGTCGGACGAGCAGGACATGCGCAAGATGGGCGGCATCTGGCGCAAGATCCCGGTCACCTACACGGTGATGTGGATCGGCACGCTGGCGCTCGTCGGCTTCCCGCTCACCGCCGGCTACTTCTCCAAGGACGCCATCATCGAGGCCGCCTGGGCCTCGCACAACAGCTTCCACCTCTATGCCTTCTGGATGGGCGTCACCGCTGCGGTCCTGACGGCGTTCTATTCCGGCCGGCTGATCTTCATGACGTTCCACGGCGAGTGCCGGGCGTCCGAGCACGTCCAGAGCCACATCCACGAGAGCCCGCTGGTGATGACGGCGCCGCTCGGCATCCTGGCGCTGGGTGCGCTCTTCGCCGGGATGGCCGGGGTCGGCATGATCGCCGCCGACGGCGGCTGGTGGAACGGCGCGATCTTCACCGGGCCCGACAACCACGTCCTGCACGACCTGCACGAGGTCGGCTTCTGGGTGAAGGCGGCCCCCTTCATCGCGATGGTCATCGGCCTCGGCCTCTCCTGGCTCTTCTACATCCGGATGCCGGAGATGCCGGCCCGCGTCGCCTCGGCCTTCCGCCCGCTCTACCTCTTCTTCCTCAACAAGTGGTATTTCGACGAGCTCTATGACCGGATCTTCGTCCAGCCGGCGAAGGCGATCGGCTACGGGCTCTGGCGCGGCGGCGACATGGGCATCATCGACCGCTTCGGCCCGGACGGCGTGGCGGCGAGCGCCTGGTCGACCGCCAAGCGCACGGCCCGCCTGCAGACCGGCTTCGTCTACCACTATGCCTTTGCCATGCTGATCGGGGTGGCGCTCCTCGTCACCTGGTATCTCCTGGTCGGGCGGGGTTGAGCCGATGAGCGACTGGCCCCTGCTTTCCCTCGTCACCTTCCTGCCCCTGGTCGGTGCCGCCTTCATTCTCCTGATCCGCGGCGATACCGCGGTCGTGGCCCAGAACAGCCGCAGCGTGGCGCTCTGGACGGCGCTGGTGACGTTCCTCCTCTCGCTGCTCGTCCTCGGCAACTTCGATTCGAGCCAGGCGGGCTTCCAGCTCGTGGAGAAGCGGAGCTGGCTCCTGGGCTTCGGCATCGACTACCACATGGGCGTCGACGGCATCTCGCTCTGGTTCGTGCTGCTCTCGACCCTGCTCACCGTGATCGTCATCATCGGCTCGTGGCACTCCGTCCAGGACCGCGTGAAAGAGTACATGATCGCCTTCCTGGTCATGGACACGCTGATGGTCGGCGTCTTCTGCGCGCTCGATCTGGTGCTCTTCTACATCTTCTTCGAGGGCATCCTGATCCCGATGTACCTGATCATCGGCATCTGGGGTGGTGCGCGGCGCATCTACGCCTCGTTCAAGTTCTTCCTCTACACGCTGCTCGGCTCGGTGCTCTTCCTCGTCGCCATCCTGGTGATGTACCTGCAGGCCGGCACGACCGACATCCCGACCCTCATGGCGACCGAGTTCGCGCCGGGCCTGCAGCGCTGGCTCTGGCTCGCCTTGTTCGCGTCCTTCGCCGTCAAGGTGCCGATGTGGCCGTTCCACACCTGGCTGCCCGACGCGCATGTCGAGGCGCCGACGGCGGGATCGGTGCTGCTGGCGGGCGTGCTGCTGAAGCTCGGCGGCTACGGCTTCCTGCGCTTCTCCCTGCCGATGCTGCCGGACGCCTCGGCCTATTTCGCCCCGCTGGTCTATACCCTCTCCATCATCGCCGTGATCTACACGTCGCTCGTGGCCCTGATGCAGACCGACATGAAGAAGCTGATCGCCTATTCGTCGGTGGCGCATATGGGCATCGTCACCATCGGCATCTTCACGCCCAATGCGCTCGGCATCCAGGGCTCGATCATCCAGATGCTCAGCCATGGCATCGTCTCGGGCGCCCTCTTCATGGTGGTCGGCGTGGTCTACGACCGGATCCACAGCCGTGACATCGAACGCTATGGCGGCCTCGCGGAACGCATGCCGGCCTACGCGCTGGTCTTCATGATCTTCATGCTCGCCTCGGTCGGCCTGCCCGGCACGTCCGGCTTCGTCGGCGAGGTGCTGGTGTTGGTCGGCATCTTCCAGACGAATTCGTGGGTGGCCCTCTTCGCCACCTCCGGCATGGTGCTCGGCGCCGCCTACATGCTCTGGCTCTACCGGCGGACCATCTTCGGCGCCCTGACCAAGGACGACCTGAAGCTGATCAAGGACATGCGGCCGAACGAGGTGATCGCCTTCGCGCCGCTGCTCATCCTGGTCTTCGCCATGGGCATCTATCCCGCCTTCTTCCTCGACCCGATGGCTGCGTCGGTCGAGAACCTACTCGTCCAGATCGGCGCCAGCCCGGCCACCGATCTGGCCCTGCACTGAGGCCCGCCGATGGATAGCCAGCCAGCCTTCGACGTGATCCCGGCGCTCCCGGAGCTGCTGCTGTTCATTGCCGGCCTGCTCCTGCTCGTCCTGGGCTCGCTGCGCGAGCGCGATGCGGCCCGGCTGGTGACGCCGCTCGCCATCCTGTCGCTCATCGTCGCCGCGTTCGTGGTCATCGGCGGGGACAAGACTGCGGCACCGATTCTCGGCGGCCATTTCGTCCATGACAGCTTCGCGGCCTTTCTCAAGGTCGTCATCCTGGCCGGCTCCGCCGCCAGCATCCTCCTGGCGCAGGGCTACCTGCGGAACCAGGATCTGGACCGTTTCGAGTATCCGCTCTTGATCCTGTTCGCCAGCCTCGGCATGTGCATGATGGTCTCGGCCAACAGCCTCCTCGCCCTCTACATGGCGCTCGAGCTGCAGAGCCTGCCGCTCTATGTCATGGCGGCGTTCAATCGCGACCAGCTCAGGTCGACCGAGGCGGGGCTGAAGTATTTCGTCCTGGGAGCGCTCGCCTCCGGCATGCTGCTCTACGGCTGCTCGCTGGTCTACGGCTTCACCGGCACCCTGTCGTTCACCGCCCTGGCGGACCTGCTCCGGCCGGGCGAGACGGGCGTGGCCTCCCTCGGCATCGGTGCCCTGGTCGGCCTCGTCTTCGTCGCCGCCGGCCTCGCCTTCAAGCTTTCGGCCGTGCCCTTCCACATGTGGACGCCCGACGTCTACGAGGGTGCGCCGACGCCGGTGACGGCCTTCTTCGCCGCGGCCCCCAAGGTCGCGGCGGTCGGGCTGACGCTGCGCGTGCTGATGCAGCCCTTCGGTGCCGTCGCCGGCGAGTGGCAGCAGATCATCGTCTTCATCTCGGTGGCGTCGATGCTGCTCGGCGCCTTCGCCGCGATCGGCCAGACCAACATCAAGCGCCTGCTCGCCTATTCCGGCATCGGCCATATCGGCTTCGCGCTGGTCGGCCTCGCGGCCGGCACCGAGCGCGGCGTCTACGCCGTGTTGATCTACATGACCATCTACGTCGTCATGACGCTCGGCACCTTCGCCGCGGTCCTCATGATGCGGCGGCAGGGCCGCTATGTCGAGACCATCGACGACTTGGCGGGGCTGTCGCGGCGGCAGCCGATGCTGGCCCTCGCCTTCGCCATCTTCATGTTCTCGCTCGCCGGCATTCCGCCGCTCGCCGGCTTCTTCGGCAAGCTCTACGTCTTCATGGCGGCGATCGAGGCGGGCCTGACGCCGCTCGCCGTGATCGGCGTGCTGGCCAGCGTGGTCGGTGCCTACTACTATCTCCGGATCGTCAAGCTGATTTATTTCGATGCGCCGGCCGAGGCGTTCGACCGACCGGACCGCGTCGAGCTGCAGGCGGTCCTGGGCGTCTGCGCCGTCCTGGTGCTCGGCTTCATCCTGATCCCGGGCCCCTTGCTCGCCACGGCCCAGGCCGCCGCGGCAGCGCTCATGCCATAGGGCATAAGGCCGATTGACCAGTCCTCGCTTCGCGATCGAGCCCTACCCGAGCCTCGCCAGCACGAACGACCTGGTCCGCGAGCGTGCGCTCGGTGGCGAGCCCGAGGGGCTCGTGGTCCGGGCCGGGATCCAGACCAGGGGCCGAGGGCGGCACGGCCGGAGCTGGGCCTCGCCCACGGGCAACCTCTATTGCTCGATGCTGCTGCGCCCCGAACGGCCACTCGCCGAGGCGGCGACGCTGTCGCTGGTCATCGGCCTCAGCCTCGCCGACACGCTCGCCGAGGAAGCGCCCGGACCGGAGCTCAAGTGGCCCAATGACGTGATGGTGGGCGGTGCCAAGCTCGCCGGCATTCTGCTCGAGAGCGTCATCGTCGGCGCCAAGGCACCCGTCATCGTCGCCGGCATCGGCGTCAATGTCGCCACCTGCCCGAAGGACCTTCCCTACCCCGCGACCAGCCTCGCGGGCCTCGGCGTCGACCTCCCGCCCGAGAGCCTGCTCGAGCGGTTCCTCGAGGCGTTCGGTCGGGACTACGATTGCTGGCGCGCGGGCGGATTCTCGGCGCTTCGGGAGCGCTGGCTCGAGCGGGCGCATGGGCGCGGCCGGGAAGCCCGGGTGCGGGACGGCGACCGGCTGATCGACGGGCGCTTCGTCGACGTCGATCCGGAGGGCCGGCTGGTGATCGACACGCGGACGGGACGCCGGCTGATCCATGCGGGCGAGCTCTTCTTCCCGCTTGCCGAAGCGACGTCGTGAGGAGCCGCCCATGCTGCTCCTGATCGACGTCGGCAACACCAACACCGTCTTCGCCCTCTACCGGGAGCGCGAGCCGCTCGGCCAGTGGCGGCTCTCGACCGCGCGCGAGCGCACCGCCGAGGAATATGCCGCGCTCCTTATCCAGCTCTTGACCATCGGCGGCTTCGATCACAAGGGCGTGGGCGGCGTCGTCATCTCGTCGGTCGTGCCGCAGACGGTCTTTCCCTTGCGCAAGATGAGCCGGACGTTCTTCGGCCGGGAGGCCTTCGTCGTCGGCGAGGACGTGGCGATCCCGATCGGCAACAAGCTCATCAACCCGAAGGAAGCCGGCGCCGACCGCCTGGTCAACGCGCTCGCCGCCGTGCGCCGCTACGTGCCGCCTTTGATGATCGTCGACTTCGGCACCGCCACCACGTTCGACATCGTCGACGACGAGGGCGCCTTCCTGGGCGGCATCATCGCCCCGGGGATCAACCTCTCGATCGAGGCGCTGCACCGCGCCGCCGCCAAGCTGCCCAGGATCGCCGTCGAGCCGCCGCCCCAGGTGATCGGCCGGTCGACCGTCCAGGCGATGCAGTCCGGTATCTTCTGGGGCTATGTCGGCCTCATCGAAGGGCTTGCCCGACGGGTCCAGGACGAGTACGGCAGGAGCATGACCGTCATCGCGACCGGCGGCCTCGCCCCGTTGTTCGCCCGGCATTGCAAAGTGGTGGAGCATGTCGACCCCGATCTCACGATGATCGGCCTGGTCGAGATCTATCTCCTGAATCGCGAAATCATTCGCGCCGGAAAAAAGGCAACCCAGTGACTTCATCCTTGCGCTTCGTCGCCCTCGGCGGCATCGGCGAAATCGGACTGAACCTCTATCTCTACGAGCTCGACGGCCGCTGGCTGATGGTCGATTGCGGCATCGCCTTCGCCGATGACCGCCATCCCGGCGCCGACATCATCCTGCCCGACATCGCCTTCATCGAGGAGCGGAAGGAGCGGCTCGACGGCATCATCCTGACGCATGCCCACGAGGACCATCTGGGTGCGGTTCCCTATCTCTGGGAGCGGCTCGGCTGCCCGATCTACTGCACGACCTTCCCGGCGGCGGTCCTCCGCCGCAAGCTCGCCGAGCATTACGTGAAGAACCCGGCAGCCATTCACCAGGTCAAGAACGGCGAGCGCTTCACCGTCGGCCCCTTCGGCTGCCGCCTGATCCACATGACCCATTCCATTCCGGAGGCCAGCGCGCTCGCTATCGACAGCCCCTGGGGTGTGGTGATGCACACCGGCGACTGGAAGCTCGACCCGGCACCGATGCTGGGCGAGCCGAGCGACATCGCGTTGCTGGAGGAGATCGGCGCCGAGGGGGTGCTGGCGCTCGTCGCCGACAGCACCAATGTGCTGAGCCCGGGAACGTCCGGCTCCGAGGCCGAGGTCCGCGATTCCTTGCGCGATCTCATCGCGGCCCAGCCGCATGCGGTGGCGCTGACCACCTTCGCCTCGAACGTCGCCCGGCTGGAGACCGCCATGCTGGCCGCGGCCGAGGCGGGCCGGGAGATCGTCGTCGTCGGCCGCTCGATGCACCGGATGATCGAGGCCGCGAAGGAATGCGGCTACCTGAAGGGCATCCCGCCCTTGCGCGACGAGCGCGACGCGGCCGGCCTGCCGCGCCACCGCACCCTCTATCTCGTCACCGGCAGCCAGGGCGAGCCGCGCGCCGCCATGCAGCGCATCGCCACGGGCAACCACCAGCGCATCCGCCTCGAGGCCGGTGACACGGCGATCTTCTCCTCGAAGATCATCCCCGGCAACGAGCGCACGCTCTACAGCCTGCACAACCATCTGGTCGAGCTCGGTGTCGAGGTGATCACCGAGGAGGACCATTTCGTCCATGTCTCGGGCCATCCCTGTCGCGACGAGATGGAGCAGATGTACCGCTGGATGAAGCCGAAGATCGCCATTCCGGTGCATGGCGAGGCCCGCCATCTCTACGCCCATGCGCGGTTCGCCAAGTCGCTCGGCGTCGAGCAGGCGCTGGTCGTGCGCAATGGCGACCTCGTGCGCCTCGGCCCGCCACCGGCCAAGGTCGAGAGCGAGGTCCACACCGGCCGGCGGGTGCTCGAGACCGACGAGCTGCTCGATTCCGGCGACGAGCTCTACCGCTCGCGCCGCCGCCTCGCCAGCCACGGCACGGTGGTCGTCGGCCTCGTCCTCGACCCCTATGGCAGCGTCCTCGCGGCCCCGCAGCTCACGGCGATCGGCGCCATCGATCTCTCGAGCTTCGGCAATCTGGAGAAGGCCGCGGCCGACCTGGTCGCCGAGGCGGTCGAGGACCTGCAGGACGAGGACGTGCTCGACGACGAGCGGGTGGCCCAGGCGGTGCGCGGCGCCGTCCGCCAGGCGCTCAGCCTGCCGCGCCACAAGCGGCCGATCGTCGAGGTCCAGGTGACGCGGCTGAGCCCCTCCTCGCTCGCCAGTCTCGAGGACGAGGCGGGCGAGGCCCGCGTCGGCGCTGCCTGATGGCGGCGGCCTTCGCCCTCGGCCGGCTGAACCACGTCGCCATCGCGGTGCCGGACATCCGGGCCGCCAGCGAGACCTACAGGAAGCTGCTGGGGGCCACGATCTCGGCCATCGAGGACCAGCCGGCGCACGGGGTGCAGACCGTCTTCATCGAGCTGCCGAACACCAAGATCGAGCTGCTCGGCGTGCTTGGGGACGCCTCGCCCATCCGGGCCTTCCTCGAGAAGAGCCCGGCCGGCGGCATCCATCATGTCTGCTACGAGGTGGCCGACATCGAGGCGGCCCGCGACCACCTCGTGGCCCAGGGCGCGCGCGTGCTGGGCGACGGGAAGCCCAGGATCGGGGCGCACGGCAAGCCCGTGCTCTTCCTGCATCCCAAGGATTTCTGCGGCACGCTGGTCGAGCTGGAAGAGGCCTGAGGGAGAGCCCGTGAGCCTCGTCGGCGCCATCGTCACCTTCTGCATGACCTGGTGGCTCTTCTTCCTCATGGCCCTGCCCTTCGGCTCGGTGCCGCCCGAGCACCCGGAGCCCGGCCATGCCACCAGCGCCCCGGAGAAGCCGCGCCTGCTGCTCAAGGTGGCGGTCGCCACGGCCCTCGCCGGCCTCGCCACCTGGGGCATCTCGCTGGTCATCGAGAGCGGCCTCGTCTCGCTGCGCCCCTGACGGAACGAGGGGCCGCCTTCGATACGTCTTTAGGATTTATAGCCTAGCTCGACATTCCTGTCCAGACGTCTTTCGGGTTCGATCGGCAAATCAGCGATTCTGGCCCGTCTCCGCGCCCGCAAGGGCGGCGAAAGCCGCGTCGGGGCTCGCCGGCGGCCCTCGGGTTCGTTGGTCGCTCGTCGGGTTCGTTCGCATTTCTTTGGGTTCGATCGTCGAATCGGCAGGTTCGTTCGTCGAATCCCTGGGTTCGTTCGCAGGCCCGGCGGGTTCGTTCGTCCGGAACTGTCGCGGAATCCGCAACATTTGTCATAATCGTGTCGCGGAATACGCGACAACCCGAGGGGGGATGTTGCAGAATCCGCGACATTTGTCATAACCATGTCGCAGATTCCGCGACATTCCCGGGTTCGGCGACCGCGAATGTCGCATCCGACGCGCCATCCCGAGAGGCGGCGAACGGGTAGGCGGAGGGCTTCGGCGGCATTTCTCGGGAAAATGCGGCGCCGTTCGGCAATTGTGGTCGTCGGCCCCGTGAAAATCACTGCCATTTATCGCCATGTGGTCGCCATTTCGTCGGTCGAGCGGGAATTTGCCGGCAGTCAATGCCCGACCCGTCCGGTGATGGCCGGCGCGGACGCGACGGCGGGGATGCAGGCGCTGGGCGGGACCACGCCCGGAGCGTTTTCACGGTGACCGTATACTTCGTCAGGCTGCGGACGATCGGTGCTCACGTAGGTTAACTACGCTGCGCGCCGATCGCCTTGCCTTCCTCGTCTACGGTCACCGTGAAAACGCTCTAAATGCCCGGCTCGACGCGCTGGAAGAGACGACCGAGGCGCGGCTGACTGAGCTCGAAGACAACATCACCGCCCGCCTCGACGACCAGATGGGCCGGCTGGTGCGGTCGGTGGCGACGATGATGGACGAGCGGAGGAGGGCGTCCAATGTGGACGCGCAGGCCGCTTCCCATCGAAGGCCAGGAATGCCGCGATGATCGCCGCGGTTGCAGAACCCTGAACGCGCCGCCCTCTTGGTCATCACGTTCGTGATTCTCCCTACCCTTGAGTGTATAGGCAGCGTTCTGGTAGTCGCGTGTGGGTCGGACGAACCCAGAGGGCTCAGCACGCCCGGCGCGTCGACGTGGGCTCAGGGACGCGATATATGGTTGCCGCAATTGGCCCGATCTCAACTGGTTGTGGTTCCTGTGATATGGACTATAGATCCCCGTGATCGGTGATGCAGGAGGGGGCGTTTTGCAGGCGATTGCGGCACTGGACCTGTTCGACGACGACCTCGTCCAGAAGCTGGCGGATTGCCGCCGGGAACTCCGGGCCGAGTATCAGGAGCCGCACGACCATCCCTGGATCATCGGCTATTCGGGTGGCAAGGATTCGACGGTCGTCGTCCATCTCGTCCTCGAGCTCCTGCTCGACCTGCCCCGATCCGAGCGACGCCGCCCGGTGCATATCGTGGCCAACGACACGCTGGTGGAATCACCCCTGGTCGTCGGGCATATCAAGAGGACCATGGCGCGATTCGACGAGGCGGCCGCGGCGCTCCGGCTGCCGGTCGAGACGCGGATCACGGCACCCAAGCTCGACCACGGCTTCTGGGTCAACCTGATCGGGCGCGGCTATCCGGCACCTTCGCGCAGCTTCCGCTGGTGCACCGACCGGATGAAGATCCAGCCGACCTCGGACTATATCAAGCAGCAGGCGAGTCAAACAGGCGAGGTGATCCTCTTGCTCGGGGTGCGGCGCGAGGAGAGCGCGGCAAGGGCGGCGCGGGCCCTGCGCTACGATCGGGAATCCGGTGGTGCGCGGCTCAACGCCCACAACGATCTCACCGGCTGCTGGGTGTTCCGGCCAATCCTCGATCTCACCACCGACGAGGTCTGGGAGTTTCTGGGCGCCACACCGGCACCCTGGGGCGGCAGTCATGCCGAGCTCGTCCAGCTCTACCGCAACGCGCAGGGTGGCGAATGCCCTGTTGTAACTCAGAAGTCGGATGTGCCATCTTGCGGCACGTCATCTTCGCGCTTTGGTTGCTGGACATGCACGGTCGTCGCCAAGGATCGCTCGCTGGAGGGCTTCGTCGAGGCAGGGTTCGCCGAGTTCGGGCCACTTCTGGCCTTCCGCGACTGGCTGGTCGAAATCCGCGATCAGGATGGCCGGCGGAGCAATCGCCGCCGCAACGGCGAGGTCACACATCTGCCGACCGGGGAGCTGGTTCGCGGGCCCTTCACGATCGAGACGCGCCGCGAAATCCTCGATCGCCTGCTCGCCCTGCAGGAGCAGGTTGGGCAGGCACTCATCACAAAGGACGAGTTGCAGCGCATCCGAGCGATTTGGGCCGAGGATATCGCGACACATGCTGAACGTATGACGAAGCGTCATTCCGTGAAGACAATATGAGGAGAAAGCTGTTTGCGGAATAATATTGTTGTTCTACTTGACAAACCAGAAGGCCGAAAGCTTATCCGCCAGCACTGTCTAGAGCGTGGGTTCGACATAAATTTCATGGAGGAGCTGATTGATGCTGAATTGAAACAAATTGGCAAGCAAAAGAAAATTGGTCTCTGGACCGATTTCGATGATATACTAGATCGTGTGGACGCGGAAAAAGATGCATCTCACGGGAATTGAACTTAAAGACTGGAAATCATACGTCATTTCCAAAATAGACTTACCACGCCCTACTAAAGAACGTAATGTCATTTTGATTGGCGCCCAGAACGGCTTTGGCAAGACATCTTTGTTTGAAGCGATTGTCCTAGGTGTATTCGGCAAAGATGGACTCCCACTAATTGCGCGAGCCCCATTTGGTTCTGATTCTGACAATCGGCTTGAGTTTTCATACAACAATTTTCTTTCATCTTCTCTAAATTCAACGGCGTTGGTAGACGGGCGCCAGCAGTGCTCTATCGGTTTGCGATTCGAAGACGATGAGGGCGAACCCTTGATCATGCGGCGCATCTGGTATTTCAGTGCTGACGGCAAGCATAAGCCGGCCGACGAAGAACTACGGATCTATCGTGGGCATGCGGGGCGCATGGAGGGGTGCCCACCCAATGAAAGCGAGGCGGAATGGCGGTCAGCCTTCGTTGCCCGAGAATTGCTACCACACCCTCTTGCGAAGTTCTTCCTTTTTGATGGTGAACAGGTTCAGGTTCTGGCACAGCGCGACATGTCGGCACAAATCAAGACCGGCATCGAAGGATTACTCGGTATCAATATTCTCCGTGATTTGGTAACAGACCTAAAAAAATATGGTGACAATCGCCGATCTCAGGTAGGAAATGGCAGATCATCGTCAAAGGAATTTGATAAGATCAGAAATGATGTAGTAGTGCTAGAAAACGAATTGAATATTGCCGAAAAATCTCTGGATAGTACACGGACGGAATGGGAACGCCTTAGTATCAGGCGTGATTTGATTACAAGCGAGTTGTCCGGCATGGGTGCAGGAACTAGCGACACCACAATTAAAGATAGATTTGAGGAATTGAATAGAATTAAGCGCACGCTTGAAGAACTTTTTGAGAGACTGCAGCGTAGACTTAGCGAGGATTTGTCACTGGCACTCGCCGGCGGAAAGCTCAGGAGAAGTTGCGTTGAACGACTGACTGCTGAAGCCATAAGAGAAGACTGGG
>ERZ795053.5963-NODE-5963-length-12349-cov-54.226533_pt1 | contig 12349 bp, 7 predicted proteins | sample MGYA00375137_ERZ795053 | MGnify/ENA primary metagenome ERZ795053 (study PRJEB30182, sample SAMN05720284) | activated sludge metagenome | isolation source: Anaerobic digester | place: Hong Kong | collected 2014-12-17 ... | reverse complement strand
TGCAGCGCAGGGGCGCCACCGTCCGTCGCGACGGTGGCGCCCCTCATTCATGGAAGGCGGTCAGCCGCGCAATGGCCTCGTCGACGGCATCGCGCTCGGGTTCGGTGAGCGGCCGCTCCGGGTGGATCGTGACCGAGACCTTGCGACCCGTGACGGTGCGCTTCCACAGTCCGACGTCGACACCCCCGATGACGACCGTCCCGCCGCCGGCTTCGGCGATCAGTCGGCTGCGGTCCAAGGTGGCGCGGGCGAGCGGGAAGCCGGTGCGCGCATAGGTGAGCGTGACCTCGTCGAAGGTCGGCAGCAGGTATGCCGCGTGCTCCCGCGTGGTCCGCGGCCGCACCGTCGGGTCGGCGTGGAGGATGAACTCCTCACCGGCCTCGTCGCGGACAGTGAGGCTCTCCAGGACGCCCTCCTCGACGAGCTCGGCGATGGCAGCTCGCGACTCGGTGAGGGGAATGTTGGCCCACCGCAGCAGGTCTCGTTCGTCACCGGGGCCGTGGCCACTGAGGAATCGGTGCACGATCCGCCGGATGGCGCCCGGCCGGTCGCGCGTGGGCAGGTCGTCGTCGGGCGTGTGCGCGATGACCTCGTCGACGAGCAGGTAGGTGTGCTCGGTGCCGCGCGGCGGACCGCCGCAGATGACGGCGCGCACTTCGGCCGTGGCGAGTTGATGCCCCATCTGCTCCCCGCCGTGGGGCAGCCCGCGGGCCGCGAACTCGGCCTGGATCTCCCTGCGGGTGAGCGCATTTCGGCCTCCGAGGAGCTCACCGAGAGTTGTCAGCGCACGATCCTTGGCGGCCGTGTCCAGACCGAGGGCTCGGTGGCGCGCCGCCTGACCCGACTCGATCCGCGGGCCGGTCAGGGCCTGCAGCCACCGCAGATCCTCGGCCGCGACGTGATGCCAGGTCGGGCGCAGCACGTGCGTGCGGACGAAGCCGAGGCCGGCCTGCTCGGCCAGCACCGCGGCATACGACTCGGAGCGGGAGCGCATGGCGAGGGACCACGCGGCGAGGGGAGCGTCCTGTGATTGGACGGCGAGGAGGTGGCGCACCACGTCGGTGGCGCCGCGCATTGGTGCCGCGGTGAGTCGTTGGGTGGCCAGTCGGCGTCGATGGACACCAGCGAGCGGCACGGGGCGGGGCACGGGCCCAGCCTGTCAGGGATCAGCCGCGGTGGCGGCCGGCGTAATGCTGGTTGGTGACGTAGCCGACTGTGTGCCGGGCGACGTGCCGACGTCCCGGCAGGAGCGCCTTCATCAGTGAGTTGAACCATGACCCGCGACCGTCGCGGTGACGGCCAGGTGCATAGGTCGGGAGTGCGCGCGACCGACCGGGCAGCGCGAAGCGAGGCAGTGGGGGAGCACTGTGGTCCCAAGCTGGGGCGATCGCCATGGGACAAGGGTGGCGTGCGTGCCGCGAGTGGTCGTGGAGGCTGGTGTGTCCGGCGTGTCGTGAGTCCGGCGCGCCGTGGACACCGCGGTCAGAACGTGTGGCGCATGACGAGTCGGGGCATGCCCGACGCCACCGCCTTCGTCGTCCCGATGACCTCGAAACCGGCCGCGTCGAACATCGCCTTCGGATTGGCCACCGCGGCAGAGTCGTCGAGACGGGCCGGCGTCAGCGGGTGCGTCTCCCAACGGGTCGTGGCCCCAACTGTGCCAGCACCACCAGTTGTGGTGCCTCGTCCGTCCCAGGAGCACCAGAAGTTGTGTCCAGACCCGCCTGTGACATGCCGACGCGCCCATGCGGAAAGTTGGAAAGAGGCTCTGACCTGCGCAAACGTGGCCCGCCGAAAGTCGTCGCGCCCAGGGCTTGCGTCCCACCTCGCAGTCGCGCATGATTGCACTACATCTAGTGGTTACACCGTTGTAGTTCGCCCACATGTTGTGCACATGGAAGCAACGTTCTGCACAAGTTGTTGACACTGATGAGCACAGGGAATCCACCGATCCGTCCACAAGGAGGCGCGAACCATGCACTGCCCGTTCTGCCGCCACACCGACTCACGGGTCATGGACTCCCGCGCCACCGACGACGGTTCGAGCATCCGCCGGCGTCGTCAGTGCCCCGAGTGCGGGAAGCGGTTCACGACCGTCGAGACCGCCGCGCTCAGTGTGGTCAAGCGGTCCGGCGCGACCGAGCCGTTCAGCCGCGCGAAGGTCCTCGTCGGCGTCCGCAAGGCCTGTCAAGGTCGGCCGGTCACCGAGGACGACCTGGCCCTGCTGGCCCAGCGGGTCGAGGAGACGATCCGAGGGCTCGGACAGGCCGAGGTCGACGCCCACGAGGTCGGCTTGGCCGTCCTGGAGCCGCTGCGCGAGCTCGACGAGGTCGCCTACCTCCGGTTCGCGAGCGTCTACCAGGCGTTCACCAGCCTCGAGGACTTCGAGGCCGCGATCACGCTGCTGCGGGCCGAGCGGCCTGCCACGGCCGAAGAGCCCACACCCCGCACCTGACCACCGCGTATGCCGCGGGCGCACCTCAGGGGTGAGCGCGCGGCATACGCCAACGCATGACCCGGCCACAGACCGACTGTCAGTGGTCACCGATAGAACTGACGCAAGTCACACACCGAAAGAGGAGTAGGACATGACCGAGACCGTCGGCGCACGTGCAGGTGCCCGCAAGAACGGGACGAAGGGGAGTGCAGGTGTGAAGATCGAGCGGATCTACACCACCCCCGGTGTCCACCCCTACGACGAGGTGACGTGGGAGAAGCGCGACGTCGTCCAGCAGAACTGGAAGACCGGCGAGACGATCTTCGAGCAGCGCGGTGTCGAGTTCCCCGACTTCTGGAGCGTCAACGCGAGCACGATCGTCACGACCAAGTACTTCCGTGGCGCGGTCGGCACACCCGAGCGTGAGTCCGGCCTCAAGCAGCTGATCGACCGTGTCGTCCTGACGTATGTCAAGGCCGGCAAGGAGCACGGCTACTTCGCGACCGACGAGGACGCGGAGATCTTCGAGCACGAGCTGACCTATGCCCTGCTGCACCAGGTGTTCAGCTTCAACTCGCCCGTGTGGTTCAACGTCGGCACGAAGTCGCCGCAGCAGGTCAGCGCCTGCTTCATCCTGTCGGTCGACGACTCGATGGACTCGATCCTGAACTGGTACAAGGAAGAGGGGTTCATCTTCAAGGGCGGCTCCGGTGCCGGCCTCAACCTCTCGCGCATCCGCTCCTCCAAGGAGCTGCTGAGCAGCGGCGGCACGGCGAGCGGGCCGGTGTCCTTCATGCGTGGCGCCGACGCGTCCGCGGGCACGATCAAGTCCGGTGGTGCGACCCGTCGTGCGGCCAAGATGGTCGTCCTCGATGTCGACCACCCCGACATCGTCGAGTTCGTCGAGACCAAGGCGCGCGAGGAGGACAAGATCCGCGCGCTGCGTGACGCCGGCTTCGACATGGACCTGGGCGGCAAGGACATCGTGTCCGTGCAGTACCAGAACGCCAACAACTCGGTCCGTGTCAACGACGAGTTCATGCGTGCGGTCGAGGAGGGCAAGGAGTTCGGCCTTCGCTCGCGCAAGGACGGCTCGGTCATCGAGACCATCGACGCGCGTGAGCTCATGGGCAAGATCGCGACCGCCGCGTGGGAGTGCGCCGACCCGGGCATTCAGTACGACGACACGATCAACGACTGGCACACCAACCCCGAGACCGGCCGGATCACCGCCTCCAACCCGTGCTCGGAGTACATGTCGCTCGACAACTCCTCGTGCAACCTGGCCTCGCTGAACCTGCTCAAGTTCCTCAAGGACGACGACACCTTCGACGCCGCGAAGTTCCAGCAGGTCGCCGAGCTCGTCATCACGGCGATGGACATCTCGATCTGCTTCGCGGACTTCCCGACCGAGGCGATCGGTGTCACGACGCGTGACTACCGCCAGCTGGGCATTGGCTACGCCAACCTCGGCGCGCTGCTCATGGCGACCGGTCACGGCTACGACTCCGACGGTGGGCGGGCGCTCGCTGCGGCCATCACCTCGCTGCTCACCGGTGCTGCCTACAAGCGGTCCGCCGAGCTGGCCGGGGTCGTCGGCCCGTATGCCGGGTACGCCCGGAACGCGGACGCCCACAAGCGGGTCATGCGCAAGCACGCCGCTGCCAACGACGCGGTCCGCACCCTCGGTGTCATGGACAAGGACATCCACCGCGCCGCCACCAAGGCGTGGGACGAGGTCGTCAAGCTCGGTGAGAAGAACGGCTACCGCAACGCCCAGGCGTCGGTGCTGGCCCCGACCGGGACCATCGGCTTCATGATGGACTGCGACACCACGGGCATCGAGCCGGACTTCTCGCTGGTGAAGTTCAAGAAGCTCGTCGGCGGCGGCTCGATGCAGATCGTCAACCTGACGATCCCGCGCGCGCTGAAGAAGCTCGGCTACACCCAGGAGACCATCGAGGCGATCGTCGAGTACATCGCTGACAAGGGTCACGTCATCGACGCCCCGGGCCTGAAGACCGAGCACTACGAGGTCTTCGACACCGCCATGGGTGCGCGCGCCATCTCCCCGATGGGTCACGTGCGGATGATGGCGGCGACGCAGCCGTTCCTCTCCGGGGCCATCTCCAAGACGGTCAACCTGCCGGAGACGGCCACGGTCGAGGAGATCGAGGACGTCTACGTCCAGGGCTGGAAGCTCGGCCTCAAGGCGCTCGCGGTCTATCGCGACAACTGCAAGGTCGGCCAGCCGCTCTCCGACGGTGGCTCGACGGCCAAGGACGCGGCGGCCGGCAAGGCTGCTGGCGCGGGCGCGGCGGCCGAGGCCAAGGTCGTCGAGAAGGTCGTCTACCGCCCGACGCGTGAGCGCCTGCCGAAGCGCCGCACCTCGCAGACCACGTCCTTCCAGGTCGGCGGCGCCGAGGGCTACCTCACGGCCGGCACCTACGACGACGGTCGCCTCGGTGAGGTCTTCCTGAAGTTCGGGAAGCAGGGCTCCACGCTCGCCGGTGTCATGGATGCCTTCTCGATCGTCACGTCGGTCGCGCTGCAGTACGGCGTGCCGCTGGAGACCTTCGTCGAGAAGTTCACGAACATGCGCTTCGAGCCGGCCGGCATGACCGACGACCCGGACGTGCGGATGGCCCAGTCCCTCATGGACTACGTTTTCCGTCGCCTCGCCCTGGACCACCTCGACTTCGAGACCCGCTCGTTCTACGGCATCCACACCGCCGACGAGCGCGCCCACCAGCTCGAGACCGGTTCCTACGACATGTCCAGGGTCGACGAGACCGACGCCGAGGCCGTCGAGGACGAGATCGAGTCCTACTCGACTGGCATCGGTGCCCAGGCCCCGAAGAAGTCGGCCGAGCCGAAGCAGGAGGCGCCGCGCCCCGAGAAGCTCGACGCGGCAGCGGTCACCTCCGGCGCGGGTGCCGCCTCGGCGCGTGAGGTCTCCTCGGAGATCCACTCCTCGGCCGACCTGCTCGCCAAGTTCGGCGACAAGAAGGCTGCGGACGCGCCGATGTGCATGACCTGCGGCACGAAGATGCGCCCGGCTGGATCGTGCTACGTCTGCGAAGGCTGCGGAAGCACCTCCGGCTGCAGCTGAGCCGGGAGAAGGTCAGCGACACGCTGGGTCCGGTGGGTAACCACCGGACCCAGCGTTTTGGTCACGTAGATTTCGTGTTGGGTCGGTAGTGACCGGCCACTTCAACCAACACATGGGAGTTTCGGTGTTCACGTCGCTCCGCCTCGCAAACTTCAAGGGATGGCGGGACACTGGCACGATCCGCCTCGCCCCGATCACGTGTTTCCTAGGGCCTAATTCCTCTGGAAAGACCTCCATCACCAGAGCCTCTTGCTCCTACGCCAAACCACGGAGTCCGCTGATCGCAGACGGGTCCTCGATTTGGGGAGCGAGAACACCCTCGTAGACCTCGGCACTTACCACGACATCCTGCATGGCCAGGATGAGAGTGGACGTCTAGAGCTTCAATTGAGTTGGCGCGGTCCCGACTCCTACGCAGTGCAGGACCCTGTTCGGCGAGCTCGAAAGGTCCGGTCAACCCTGTTGACGAGCGATGAGTACAGCGTTAGCGCCACCATAGAGATTGACCGTAATCAAGCGGAAGTGGTCGAACTTGTATATGGGCTTGGTGATGCATCCTTTACAATGTCTCGGAGGTCTGATGGGGGTGGATATGACTTGGCCTCTACGGACTACGATTTTGTGCGCTCCGCCGGGCGCGCGTGGCCGCTCCCGGCACCCAGTAGATTCTACGGCTTCCCGGATCAAGTTCGATCCTATTTTCAGAATACTCAATTTCTTTCTGATCTCGAGCTTAGATTCGAACAACAGTGTGAGCGTCTTCGGTACCTCGGACCCCTTCGGGAGGATCCAAAGAGGCAATACATCTATTCCGGAGGCGCGCCCAGCGACGTTGGGAACGCGGAGAACTCGCGATTGATGCTCTAATCGCTTCGGAGGTTCAAGAGAAGAGGTTGGCCCGAGGCTGGCGGGTTGGACCCAAACGCAGGACGCGTCTGCCTCAGATCTCCATGGAGACTCTAATTGCTCAATGGCTGAAGGAGCTTGGGCTTATCAGTTCATTCACGCTTGAGTCTCTCGACGATCGGGAGACCCTGTATCGGGTGAAGGTCAGTCGCACACCATCATCGCCTCCAGTGCTCATTACAGACGTTGGTTTCGGAGTGAGCCAGGTCCTTCCGGTCCTGGTTCTTCTTGCCTACTCAAGCAGCGGTGACACTGTCCTTCTTGAGCAGCCAGAGATTCATCTCCACCCCGCAGTGCAATCCAAATTGGCGGATCTCGTGATCGAAACTGCCCTGGCGCGCGGTGTGCAGGTGATTGTCGAGACGCATAGTGAGCACTTCCTCACTCGTCTCCAGCGGCGAATCGCAGAGCGCGACTTTGGCAACGGAATTGAGCTTGAAACTGACGACGTTGCGTTGTACTTTGCGAATTTGTGCGAAATAGCAGTGAGATAAGGGAACTGGAGCTTGACCTCTTCGGGAACATTCTAAATTGGCCTGCTGGATTCTTTGGGGACCTTACCCAAGAGTCTCTCGCGATGATGGAGGCGATCGAAAGGCGAGAGACGTGGACGGATCGGTCTGCGAAGACGTGGAAGGTCGGATCTTTTGTGAATGGAAGAGGTATGTGAGCTTCTCGGGACAGCCAGGAGTGGGAGATCGGTTCTTTGGCTGGTTTGTGCGGAACCGCTACATAGCGTCGCAAGTGGTGAGGGTAAGCGTTCAAGGGGATGAGGACAATGGTTTGTGGCCTGGCATCCCCGATTCATTGCAGTCTATGGATCGTATGGACAAGAAGTATGTAGGTGTTTATCTTGTGGCCGAGGCTGACCTGCTCTTAAACGCGACGGACTCGGACTGGAGTGAGGTGGCTGAGGAACTTCTGGGTTGGCGTTACCGTTCTCGAGCTTTGCTCATGACTTGGTTCTGACCAGCAACCAAGTGATGGCCATAGGACGCTCGCCCTCGTGGGACCGGTAGGTCAGGGGTCCGTGGAAGCGGTAGGCGGCGCCGCTACCGAAGTCCGTGGTCTTGTGGTCTCGGGCGAACAGGATGACGTTGGATCCGAGGGCTTCGTGGTTGATGTACCGCTGACCGGTCTTGGACGCGACTGCCGTCGTCGACTGTGACTCCCAATGGAAGAGCTCTGGCGAGATGAAGTAGTCGCGGTACATCGTCGACGGTGAGTAGTCCTCCTCGGACTTGTTCAAGGTCACGAAGAAGGCGTCAGACTGATGGACCTCCGACCACAACACTCCCTCGCGGAAGCTGTTCGGCTTGCGGCCGTCAATCGAGGCATAGTCGAGTGCGGACACGGCCTCCTCGCGCGTATACGTCGCATCAACCCGAAGAGGCAGCCCGGCCAGTCGCCCTGCCACGGGATGAGCGACATGCGCAGCCCTCGACAGCCCCAAGGCGATGACTTGGCGTAGGTCCTCACGAACGTTCGGCTCCATGCGAAGCGAAGCCAGCCCGGCGGCATACGAAGCGAAGTGGCCTCCATCGGGCCACAGCGAGAAGAAGAGCATCCGAGCGAAGGCGCGATCCAACTCGCTGAGCGTTGGCTCGTCGTAGCTCGGCGCGTCGTCGGCGAGCCACATCGTGTAGGCCGCGGCACGCTCCGGATCGTCGACATGAGCGAACGCGCGAGCTCGCTTCAGCAGTGCGATTTCGCTCGGGCCAACTGGAGCAACTGGGACGCCCGCCTCGCGACGCAGCTTGGTCCAGGAACGGTCGGAGCGAACCACGTCGTACAACTCGACTCCAGCCTCGTTCAGGAACGTCGCCAGGTCCTCGGTTGGATGGGCACGCAACTCCGCAACGATCTGCCGCGTAGTCGACACGACCTGTGCTCTGAGGTTGGCGAGCACGGCAGCCTGGGACTGCCGGTCGAGAACGATCTGGGTGCCACCAGGGAGGAAGGGGAAGCCCTTCTCGACCTGCGTCTCCAGGGCTTGCCGAGTCGCGCCAGTGAGCGCTTGGAAGCGCCGATCAAAGCGGAACTCGACGCGCTGGTTCCCGACGAAGTCGAGCACCGTGCACACGGGCTTGTCGGGAGCGATCCGAAGCCCGCGGCCAAGTTGCTGCAAGAAGATGGTGGGGCTCTCGGTGGGTCGCAGGAAGAGCACGGTATCCACGGCGGGAACGTCGATGCCCTCGTTGAACATGTCGACTGTGAACACCGTGGTGATGTCACCCACTGCCAGCTCGCGGAGCGCCTTGTCGCGATCGTAGGAACCTTCGCGTGAGTCAACGGCGACGGCTGGCAGGCCAGCGTCGTTGAAGATCCTCGCCATGTAGCGCGCGTGGTCGATGCTCACGCAGAAGCCGAGGGCTCGCATCGAGCCAGGGTCCGAGATCTTGTCGCGGATGGCCTGCAGGACAACGCGTGAGCGCGCGTCGTTGCCGGTGTAGAGATCGGTCAAGCCTGCGACGTCATACGCGCCGTTGCGCCAGCCGACATTCGTGATATCCACTCCATCTGCGATGCCGAAGTAGTGGAAGGGAGTGAGGAGGTCCTCTTCGAGGGCGTCCCAGAGTCGGACCTCTGCCGCTGTTCGCCCATCGAAGAAATCGCGGACGTCGATGCCATCGCCACGTTCCGGCGTGGCTGTGAGTCCCAACAATTCGCGTGGCTGGAGGTGGTCGAGAATCCGACGATACGAGGACGCTGCTCCGTGGTGGAACTCGTCGACCACCACAATGTCGAAGCCGTCGCTCGGAATGCGATCAACGCCGTAGGCGGCAAGCGATCGCACAGAGGCGAACACGTGACGCCACCGCTCCGGTCGTTGACCCTCGTAATAGAGCTCGCCAAAGTTGGGGTCAGCGAGGACCTCGCGATAGGTCCTGAGGCTTTGGTTGAGGATCTCCTTGCGGTGGGCGACAAAGAGGAGTGACGGGCGGGGCGTTCGGTTGGCTGCCAGTCGCTTGTAGTCGAGGGCAGCGACGACAGTCTTTCCAGTTCCGGTGGCGGACACGACCAGGTTGCGGTGGTGGTCGTGCACCTCACGCTCGACAGCCAGCCGTTCGAGGATCATCTCCTGGTGGGGGAAGGGTCGAACTTCGAGGCCAGACAACTCGATTCGCGCCTCGCCGGCACGGTCGCCGCGCTTGGCTCGAGCCAGCGCTTCCTCGAGTTCGGGGCCGTTCAGCTCGGGTGAGTAAGGCCGATAGTGCGGGCTGTTCCAGTAGCGATCGAAGGTCGCGCGGAAGGTGCGAAGGAGTCCAGGTGTCGCCACCTCTGCGAGGCGGACATTCCATTCCACTCCATCCAACATGGCCGTGTGGGTCAGATTGGAAGAGCCCACGTATGCCGTGTGGAAGCCACTGTTGCGGTGGAAGAGCCACGCCTTGGCGTGAAGCCGAGTTCGCTGCGCGTTGAACTCGACATGGACCTCGGCTCCATAGTCTCTGATGAGCCTGTCCAGCGCATGCTTCTGGGTCCCGCCCAGGTACGTCGTTGTGATCACTCGAAAGGGGGCGCCGCGTTCTTTGAGTGCACGGAGTTCCGCATCGAGAACACGCAGACCCGGCCACATGATGAACGCGCACAGGAGATCGACGCGGTCGGCACTTGCGAGCTCGGCCTTGACCTCGGGGCCAAGCTTGGGATCGTCCTCGCTGTTGGTCAGCAGTGCCGCTTCGGCCAGCGGGGTCGCCGGGCGAATCGACGTCAACGGCGGAGGAAGGCCCGGGCCAGGAGGATGACCGACGCCGAGGAGACGTCGTGGACCCTCAGACAGCAAGTCCCGCTCTTGATGGGTGAGCGACACAAGTGAGTTCACCAGCTCAAGACGCCGCACAGGGTCCTTGGTTGAGAGCAGGGCCCGTTCGACGGCGCGGGCGACGTGACGGGACAGCAGGCTCGGCTGCTCTGCGTCGTCGACGTTGGCGGACCGAATCTCGTGTTCGACGAGCTTGGAGATCTGCTCGCTCAGGTGCTTGGTGATGAGCTCTTCGTAGAGGCCCTCGACCAAGCTCTCGTCTGCCATGCGGCACAGCTAACCATGAGACTCCGACACAACCTCGACCGCGCACGAGGTCGTCGCCTCGAAGTCGAAGTCCCACTCCTCGACTTCGACAGTGACGCTGCCGAAGTGATTGAACGGCCCAGACCGCACCGTCAGGACTTGGGTCTCATCGCTCAACTTGTCCTCCCAGACGAAGCGGTCTCCAGGCCGTAGGTCGAGCACAAGCTTCCGCATGGTCGGCAGCCTGGTGCCCTGGACGATTCGGGTCCAGTCCGCGCCAAGAATCATCGACCGTTCGGTCGATCCACTCGCGTCCATGACGCTGTCAGCATGTCTGCGACTCGACAGGGGAGTGGCATGGGTGAGGCAGGCGGGAGCGCCGAGCGGAAGTTCGCAGAACTGGTTGCCGCAGGCGACGCCTCCGCGGGCGCGTGGGCGGCTGGCGCCGACGGCGAGCGACGGACCGCCGAGGTGCTGGCCACCCTCGGTTCCGGATGGAAGGCCCTCCACGATCGGCTGCTCTGGCCAGGGCTGACCGACTCCAACGTCGACCACATCGTGGTTGGCCCCGGCGGCATCTTCGTCATCGACACCAAGAACCGCGCCGGCGACATCACGGTCTACCAGAACGGCCTCTATCAGCACTCGTTCGATGCATCTGGGGCTCGCGTCAGCCGGAACATGCAAGGCGAACTCGGCAAGGTCACCTGGACCGCCGGCGAGATGACGCGACGCCTCGGCGTGCAGGTCATCCCCGTCATCTGTCTGGCGGGGAGCCGATCCGGCGACCTCAAAGGTGTGCAATTCGTGCAGGACGTGACCGTCGTCGGCATCGACCAACTGGTTGGTTGGCTCCGTGCCCAAGCCCCTCGTATGCCGTCCGCCAACCAGGAGTCGTGGGTCACCCGCGTCATGACCGAGTTCCCCAGCACCACGACGGACCCTGCTCTCCTCAGTGCGATTGGCACTGACCTGCGGCCTCACCATCGAGACAAGCGTCGGTCGCGTTCGACGCAGCCGCCGCCACAGCCAACTCCGGGGCCTCGGGACAGGTCGGCCAAGTCTGCGAAGAGACCCAAGGCGCGACCCCGCAAGCGCCGATCGGGTGGAGTCCTCAAGTTGTTGGCCGGACTTGCCGTTGTGGCGTTGACCGTCACGTACTCGGGGGAGATCGCGAAGCTGATCACGGGCACGTTCCTGCCGAAGGCCAAGTCATCGGTGAGGGCCGGTGGTGCTGCGACCCGCGTGGTGAATTGCGCTGCGATCGTGACCGCTGACTTGGGTGGGATTGCCTCGGCTCGCGTGAGCGAGCGTCCGGTTCTCGGCTGCATCTGGGACGTCCCCGCCGTTGGCGACAACGTCGGCCCGATCCTGATTCGCTACCTGACCAGCGATGACGTGCAGGTTTATGCGTCGAGTCACACGGCCGATGCCCGAGCGGCCAAGAAGCCGGTGGTCGTCCAAGTGCCCGGACGAACGACGACTGTCTACGTCGGCAGGGGGACGCCGGTGGATCTGGGTGCCGGCCCGTACACCCTCACCGGCGACGCTCGGATCACCATTGATCATGGCGAGTTGGACCTGACCGACGAGCAGGGTTTGCAACTGGCGGACGTCCTGCTTGTTCGAGCGGACATGGCCACGACGCAGGGAATGGCGGCCACGCCGGACTGAGCACAAGGCATACCTGCTTGGGGATCACTCGCTGCATGCAAACTGCATGCAGCATATGCTGGACGCATGAAGACGGACTCCACGACTCTGCAGGTCCGCAACGTCCCGAGCGATGTCAGTCGGGAACTGAAGGCACGCGCGGCCCGAGCGGGGGTGTCCCTCAGCGAGTTCGTCCTGGCCCAACTCATCAGGTCTATCGAGCGACCCT
>ERZ795053.5962-NODE-5962-length-12350-cov-4.841399_pt1 | contig 12350 bp, 14 predicted proteins | sample MGYA00375137_ERZ795053 | MGnify/ENA primary metagenome ERZ795053 (study PRJEB30182, sample SAMN05720284) | activated sludge metagenome | isolation source: Anaerobic digester | place: Hong Kong | collected 2014-12-17 ... | reverse complement strand
GAAGAATCGCCTTTTAAAGCAGCATTTTGCTCTTTAACAATTTGAAGCATTCCTTGAGAGAATTTCTTTGCGATTTGCTCCTTTTTCTCATCAGACATCGCTTGTAAATTTCGTTGCACTTTCAATATTAGATTATCTTCTACAAATTCCGGTTTACTTAAAGAACTTTTCGTTGAATAAAGCTTCTGCTTCTTTGCTACTTTGCTTTTTTGAGACGCGTCTTTACTTTCTTTCGTCTCTTCCATCACTTTTTGGTGCAAAGAAGGATGCATCACCTGCTTTGAGTCCACAGGACTTGAATAAAATTCAACAGCAACGTTCATATTAACCTCTTATTATTTATTAACTTATTATTTATTAGCCTCTGGCCATATTTTGGATAACGTTTTTCTCGTGATCCGACTCAGATCTCAAACCATCCTGTCCGACTTTGTCGAACTGTGTATATTTCTGCATCATATACGATGTATTAGTAGAGTCCGTATTCGATAACGATGTAGACATCTGAATAGCCGTTGAATCCAAATCCCTTTGATTCGCAATTCCATCCGTTGCATATTTTGATTGATCATCAGATGGAGCATGTGTATGAGCCCAAGATTCTTTGATTGTTTTCGCAAGGTCTGCAAAAGCTTTATCAGCATCCGTTTTTGAATATTGTTTATCATCTAAATATTTCTGCAAATCAGGACCTATATTCTTCTCGAATCCGCCAATCAAAGCTTCAATGGATTTATAAATCGGTGTATTTTCAGGATCTTTCTCGCCACTTTTTGCCAATGCATCTTTTAATTTCTCCAATAGACCACCTTTTTTAGTTAAACTCTGGTAAGCAGTCTTCAACGCATGTAGTAAGTCTCCTCTATTTCCTAAAGAAGCATTATTCTTTATAGTAGCATCCCAATCAAGCGTAGGAGATCCATCAATCTTTTCCCCTTCCGTTTTTGCCTGCGCATTAATATACTTGGCAATCACTTGTGGATTATCTAAAGGGTTACCATCTTTCCAATCATCTTTACTAAATTTTGAAGGATCGATCACAATTGATTCTTTATCACCATTTTTATTCGTATATGTAAAAGTAAATTTCATATCAGTTAACTTACCCATCAGATCCTGAATCTTATCGATTATCGCCTGCACATTTGATCGGATACTTTCAAGCAATAAGATATTTTTCATGTTATTTTCTTGATCATTCATATTTTTCATAGTCAACATCATAAAAGCGTAGGCATAGTTTTGATATTGATGAGAAGCAGGTTTAGGAGTAGGTTTGTCTTTTCCCACAGACTGGAGTTCTAAAGAATTCCAAAAACTATGTGAATATACTTGTTGTTCACCCATAATATTTATCTCCTAATTTATTTATTATGAACGGATCCAGTCCGTTTTTTGTTTATTAATTTTTTTACTTGAGGTCTTTTTGACCTTATCTAAAGAATTCTGCATTTCAGCCATTGCATTCCAATCCTGCGGTTTAAAATTATCCGGATTAGAAACAAAATTCTGCACTTCATCTTCTGTAATCCCTAAATCTTCATATAATGATTCCATCTGTTTGGAAATTTTACCTTTTACATCTTCTAAAACTTCCTGAACTTCTTCTTTATCTTCATCAGAACCATTTTGAAGTTTATCCTGAATGATCTGAGTAAATTTCATAACTTCCTGCATAGCATCTTGAAACTGATTCATCTGCTCTTCTGAATCTAAATCAAGATAATGCATAATATCTGGTAGTTCATCCTTTAAACTCATATTTTTCCTCTTATTATTTTATTAAAATTTCCTAGCTACTTGCCAACGCAGAAAAAAGATCTGCCTCGGTACTTAAGCTTTCAAGAGAAGACTGCTGATTTTTATAAAAGTCTTTATCTCTTGTCTGTATACTTGTAATCTGAGAGCCATCTTGTAAAAACAAAGTCTTTTCACTCATAAAAAAATTGTTCTTAGCAGTTTCATTTTTAAAAGCAGGATTCTTGTCTATTCCATCAAGCGACATTTTCAATTGCTGAATATAGTTACATGCTTTCGTTGCAAAATCCGATGTACCAACATTTTTCTTAAATTCTTCATCAAACTGGGCTATCACAGCTTTCACTTCTTCAAAAGAAGTCGCACTACTGATCACGGTTTGCAAAGCAATCTTTAAGTCAGCGAGTTTTTTATCAGAACCCGAAACCCGGCTCTTATCCAATTCTTCACAAAGCTTAGCTTGCATTTCAGCTATCTGACATAAAAACGATCCTTTACTTTGAATCTGCTTTCTTACATCTACCTTATTGAAAACACTGCTTGTAGCGTCCCTATTAACTGATATTGCACTTATTTTGCTCATATTAACCTTTATTATGTCTTTTAATAACTCTACATCTCTTCCTAATAATTATTTTATATGAAATTTATTAAAAAATCAATCAATTTATTTAATAAAATCTTTAAAAAAGAACAATAAAATCCTAACACACTTAAAAAGAAGTACATCGAATTAATCAAATAAATATATCATTTAAAATAACTTTTTACATCTAGAATACACATGATTTAATTTACTCATTACCAACATCTTACGCAACCACCTCTTAATCATTCACTTACAGAAATCAAAGCGTAAAAAGCAAGACTTAAAGAAGAGTTAAAAACAAAAAAGAATTGCTATTAAGTATATAAAAATATAAAAAAGACGTAACTGCCCGGAGGGAGCAAAAACGATGCTTGCAGAATGCCAATTCCCCCAAGAATTAGCAAAAGAATTAGATGTTTCTTGCACAGAATTCAATCAAGACAACCAATCTGTCATGATATTTTCTGATGATATAGAAATTTTATTCGAAAAAAAAGAAGATCAAATGCATTTTTTTGCCAATATCCTTATGATTGACGAATCATGTGAGGGAATCATTTTGGAACATGTAATGAAAGGCAATTTACTTAGAAGAGGAACCGGAAAAAATATTTTAGGTCTTTCTGATGACGGGAAATACTTGACACTACGCAACTTGGTATCGTATGAAGAAAGTTACGAAGACTTTAAAAATTCCATCGAAGATTTTATAAATTATCTTCTGTTTTGGAAAAAGGAAATTGAAGAAATAACAAAAAGAGCAAAAGCCTCAACATTGTAGGAAAAAGAATTATGCATCTCTTCATTGAAGAAGGTCCTTACAGAGGATTAGTTTTTCCATTAGATGATGGTGACGAATGGGTCATTGGTAGAGATCCCGACACCTGTGATTTTTTACTCGAAGACAATACTGTATCCCGTCAACATGTAGTCATCACTAAAGATAACGATTCCTTTTTTATTCGAAACTTAAGTCTTACAAATCCTACAGAAGTCAACGGAGATTTCATCGATCATAAAACAGAACTGCATTACGGCGACAAAATCATCATAGGTCACAACACCCTTCTGTTCGCCGAAGACATCGATGAGCATATCCCTAAAGAAGAACTTTCATTAAAGCCTCTATCAGAAGAAGAACCTGAAGAAAATTTTGAAGATTTCGAAAAAGAAAAAAGTGATGAAGACGATTTATCCACTATTTTCGAAGTAGAAGAACCCCTCCTTGAAGAGGAAGAAGAAAACACTATCTTCGAAGAAGAAGAACCTTTACTTCCTTTTGAAATATCACACCCTTCTTCCATTATTTTAAAAGTCATTTCAGGCCCGAATAGTGGCGCTGAATTTGGCATGGAAAAGGATAAAAGTTATCTTATCGGCAAAGATCCAACGACTGCAGATATTGTTTTCAACGATCTTTCTGTTTCCAGACATCATGCTAAAATCACAGTCGACGAAAACGGGACCATTTTCATAGAAGATCTAGGATCGAAAAACGGAACCTTAATCAATTATTTCCCAATCGAAGAAAAAACAAAAATCTCATCGCAGGACATCATCTCTTTAGGTACCTCGACTTTTGTCGTCATCAATAAAGAAGAAGAGCAAGAAACGCTTTATGCTCCTCAAATAGAAAGAATAGAAGCAAAAGAAGAGATTGAAGAAAAGATTCAAGAAGAACTTGAAACAATCCCCTCTTGGAAAAGACAAACTATCCCCAATAAATTTATAGCACTTGCCTCAACCAGCTTAGTTGTTTTATTTATTATTTTCCTAAGTTTCGTATCTCTTTTTAAAAGTAAGCCCATCGAAACAGCTCGAAAGGATCATTCCAAAGAAATCGAAGCAATCATCAAAACATATGATAAGGTGCACTTTTCATACAATCCAGGCAGTGGGAAATTATTTCTAACAGGCCATGTCTTGACACCTGTTGAAAAAAAAGAAATGCTCTTTTCTTTAAAAGAACATAACTTCATTGAATCCATCGATGACAATGTCATTATCGACGAGCTTGTCTGGGAAAGTTTTAATAGTATTTTGGCTGAAAAAGAAGCATGGAGAGGAGTAAGCATCCATTCACCAAGTGCCGGTATCTACTCATTAAATGGTTATATACAAGATCCAAAAACTGCCGATGACCTAAACGATTATTTAGTATCCAACTTCCCCTATATCGACAAATTACAAAATAATGTCATTGTAGAAGCTGTTTTAAGCGCAGAAATCGCTTCTCTATTACAAAAAAATGATTTAGCCTCAGTGCAATTCTCCCTTGCCAACGGGGAACTAATTTTAACCGGAAGATACTACGACAAAGAAAAACAAAGTTTTGACAAAGCAACCTCATCGATAAAACGCCTCAAAGGAATCAAAGAATTAAAGAATTTTGTTGTTCCCTCCAAAGACATTTCAGGAATCGATCTATCAAGTAAATTTCAAGTCACAGGAGTTGCAAAAAAAGATAATCGCAATGTAAGTGTTGTCATCAACGGTCATATTTTAAGTGTTGGTGACAGATTTGAAACAATGCAAATCATTGCAATAAAGCCCCACACGGTATTACTGGAAAAAGAAGGGGTTAAATACACTATTAACTATAACAGATAAAGGAGCCTTGTTGATGTTCGGGCTAGAAAAAGACAAACCAAGAAAGGATTTTGATTTCGATCTAGAAAAAGAAATCCATAAAGATCCTGAAAGAGCTCAGGAAATTTTAAAATTGATTGAAGAAAAACAATCAGAAATCAAGACCGCTTTTAGAGAAGGCAGAAGTCAAGAAGAAACAGAAAAACTTGAAACAATTTTCGAAGCGTATGCCGCCTTAAAGAAAATTGTCGAAAGAGTAAAAAAAGCATAAGAGGTATTATGACAGATCCAGCTTCCCCAGATAAAATCAGTGATCTTCACTTTAATAAAATCATTGGAGCTTATGCAGAACTGCAAGAGCAACTCGTTAAAGACATGAATAGTTTAAGTACAAAATCAGGCGTTGCCCCTCAAAAATTTTTACTACTACAATTCAAAATGTCCCAGGTGACGCAGGTGGGAGACACTATTTCGAATTTAATTTCGCAGGTAAACTCCGTTGTAAATAACGCTGTAAGAAACCAAAAAAGTGCATAATTAGCGCATTAAAAAAATTAAGGATGAAAAAATATGGATTCATTTCAAGAATATAAAGACGATTTTGTTCTCTTTCTAGAGGCAGGTTTCATTGCCGTTAACCAAGCGGATGAACAATCTGCAAATAAGTTATTTGCTGCAGCAAAACTTTTAGAGCCAACTAATGTTTTACCAATTGTTGGTGAAGGATATTTATATCTTCATTTATTACATGTTGATAAAGCAGCTCAAAAATTTGAAGAAGTTTTAAAAATAGAACCTGAAAATGAAATGGCTAAAGCCTTTTTAGGTATCACCTATACGCTTACACCTGATCATGTAACACAAGGTGAGCAAATCTTATCACAGATTCAAAAATCTGATGATAAAGAGATTAAAAAATTATCAGAAACTGCTTTGGACTTTGTTGACAAATTAATTAAAAAAGATGCGTCACCGGCCCAAATCAAAAAAGAGAAATAAAAGCTTATGGGAAAAAATCCAATCCCCCCAGATGATATTAATCAATATGGAAAAGTTGAGCCGATAAAGCCTCATTCTCCAGAACAAACTCCTGTAAATGAAGAAGCCTTCCAATCCTATATGGAAGAACCTTCTTCAACACAAGCAGAAGAAACTGAAAAAATGAGCCCAATGAATCTCAACCAAACAGGGCTACAACAAGCCTCTCCAACTGTCGATTCAATTTTGGCACAGATGAATACCACTCATCAAACAATCGATAAATTAAATAATTATCTGAATACACCTAACTTGTCACTAAAACCCACCTATAGCAAGTTAATCGATGGAAAGCTAACAGATGCCTTGAATCATATTGATTCAGCATCCAAAGCTATTGGACTTACTCCCAATCAACGCACCGAAATCAAGCCGGGAACAACTCCTGTAATGAAGTTTTTAACTTATATGACTGATGGACAAAAGCAAATCGAACAAACCCAGCAAAAACTGACAGAGCTTGCTCAATCGAAAGAACCTTTAAATCCTGCCAAACTTATGATGATACAAGTCAAATTAGCGCAAGCCCAGCAAGAAATTGAATATTCTTCAATTTTGCTCAGCCAGGTTGTAAATATGTTAAAACAGGTAATGAATATCCAGATTTAAGGATCACCTTATGGAAAACAACTCTTATGATGATATCATACAACATTTAGATGAACTTGAAATTTCTTCCGTCCATGGACGCATAACGGAAATTATTGGAATGCTCATTAGAGCCATAGTTCCTCAAGTGAAGATGGGAGAAATATGCATCATAAAAAGAGATGGTGAACCGTTATTTGCCGAAGTGGTAGGTTTTACTAAAGAAGAAGTATTGCTATCTCCTCTTGGTGATATGGCAGGCATAGGCCCCTCTTCTGAAGTAATTCCTTTAAGGATGCCTCTCAACGTAAAGGTAGGAAACCAGCTTTTAGGCAGAATATTAAATGGTCTGGGAGAACCTATCGATGAAGATCTGCATGGTCCTTTGGAACTTACCGAAACTTATCCAGCAGTGCAACCTCCTCCAGATCCTTTAAAAAGGAAAATTATTGAAAAACCCATTTCTGTTGGCGTTAGAGCCATCGATGGTGTTTTGACATGCGGAGAAGGTCAAAGAATCGGTATTTTTGCAGGTTCCGGAGTAGGTAAATCCACACTTTTAGGAATGATCGCAAGAAATGCTGTCGCAGATGTCAATGTCATCTCACTTATTGGAGAAAGGGGTCGAGAAGTTAGGGAATTCATTCAAAAAGATCTAGGAGAAGAAGGCTTAAAACGATCTGTTATTATTGTTTCTACATCCGATCAAGCAGCACAACTCCGTTTGAATGCTGCAATTGTAGGAACAGCTATCGCCGAATATTTCAGAGATCAAGGAAAGTCAGTGATTTTAATGATGGATTCAGTAACTCGTTATGCCAGAGCGATCCGTGAGATAGGACTTGCCGCCGGAGAACCTCCTGCAAGAGCCGGATATACTCCTTCAGTATTTGCAACTCTCCCAAAACTTTTGGAAAGATCCGGAAATTCCGATATTGGATCTATCACAGCTTTTTATACAGTGCTTGTCGCAGGTGATGACATGAATGAACCGATTGCTGATGAAGTTCGCTCCATCTTAGACGGTCACATCGTATTATCCAATACTCTTGCCCACCAATACCACTACCCTGCCATAGATATTTTAACTTCAATCAGTCGAATCCTTCCTTCAATCGTTTCAAAAGAACAACTCCAAATCATAGGAAAAATCCGAGAAGTTTTAGCCAACTACAAAAAAAATGAACTTTTAATTCGAATCGGAGAATACAAACCAGGCTCCGACAAAGATGCAGACTTTGCGATCAAATATATCGACAAAGTCAATCAATTCCTAAAGCAAGGCGTGGAAGAAAAATCGACTTTTGAACAAACGCTATTGAAACTGAAACAACTCTTTCGTTAGAAGCCATGGAAAAATATCCTCTTGAAGAATTGATCAAAATAAAACATAACCGACTTGAAACTGCCATTAAAACTTTGGAAGAAAAAAGAAAACTTTTAGAAAAGGAAAAAGAAATCCTCAAAAAAACCGAGAACGAAAGAGATGATGTTTTACGACATAAAAATGAAAAACTTCAACAGCTTAGAGAAGAACTAGACTCTCAAACAACGACAAAAATCCTTCAAGAAATGAAGAATTATTTGAAAATTGTGGATGAGAAACTTTCCGTAAAAGAAAAAAAAGTCAAAACACAAGAAAAAAAAGTCCTGGAAGCTACAGAAAAAGTCAAACAGGCAAGACAAGATGTGTTGCAAAAAGAAAAGGATTTGGAAAAACTCAGAATTCATAAAGAAGAATGGAAAAAAGAACAAAACGAATTACTCATACATGAAAATGCAATGATTGAAGATGAAATCAGCTCTGTAAGGCATGCAGCAAAACAAACTAAAAAAAGAGGACAATAAAATGTCTGTTGAAAAAATCAATCCTTCGGAAGAACCCAAAAAGAAAAAAGGAGTTTCAGAAGCTCCTGACACCGAAGAATTTGAAAAGCTGATGAAAGTTGGAGAAGTTGAGCTAGAAAAGAAACGTAAACATCATGGAAAAGCTTCTGAAGAAGATGAAGAAAAAGATTATCATCAAAAAGCCTTGAGCGCATCACCTTATGAATATGATAACAAATCCGATGATGAAGATGTTCACTTGGAATCTATTTTGAAAGATCTAAGAGAAGTCTCCGATAATGATTATTCCAATGAAGAATTGAAAAAGACAGCAGAAATAACCACTAAAGCCTCTTCCAATGAAAAAATTCAAGAACACCAAAAAAGCTCCAAGGAAGAGGAAGTTCAAAAAAATCATAAAAATGATCATCTTAAAAAGGTTAAAGAAAAGAAGATCGAGAAAGACCTTTTAAAAAAACCTTCAAATGAAATGGTGGTCTCGATGGAAGAAAAATTGGAAAAAAAATCTTTAGCAACTCCTTTCGATCTTGAAAAAGAGATTAATGAATCTTCCAAAGTAAAAAAAGGAGAAAAAATCTTTCAGCCACCATCATTTATCGAAACAAAATATCTAGATAAAAAACCTTTAATTGCACCTGAAATAAAGGAATCTGCTTTAAAAAAACGTGAAAAAGACCAATCTCCAAATTCTAAACATATCCCCAAAATGCCTATTTTACTCATTCAACATATCCCAAAACTCGTTATGGAAAATGCACAAGTCAAAGCCGTTGAAGCAAAACCTTATATTCAATCTACAGAAATTCAAAGACTTTTTACTCAAATGGTTGGAACCATTATGCATATTTCTCAAAAAGGTATAGAAAGAACAGAAATCATATTGGATTCCCCCAACTTCAATTCCTCTATTTTTTATAAATCACACATAACCTTTACAAAATATTCAACGGCTCCAAATTCCTATAACATCCAGCTGACAGGTTCCGATCAGGCTGTTGTCCTTTTCAGAGATAATATTGACAGCTTGCTTTTAGCTTTTAGAAATGGTAAGTTTGCATTTAACGTTGGAAGACTTGAAGCTCATTATGAAACAGAAAGACCTCTTTTCAAACGTAAAAAACCTGTTTCCCAAGAAGAATCTGAAGATCAAATGGAGTAAGAAATAATCATGACTCATTTAGAACACAAACAACCTATTGGATGGATAGAAGCGATAAAAAAGTCAGTTTTATCCTCTTCTCCTTTAATGCACATTCCTCCCAAATTTAATTGGGAAGAAATGGCTACATTTTTATTTGATCTTTTCGACGAAAAAAAAATTGATATCAGCGTTTCAAAAGTTTCTTTAAAAGATTCTGCAAAAGTCATCGATCCCGATGACCATATCGCCAAATTTTCCTTAAGTCCCTTATCAGGAAATGCCTTTTGGTCTATCAAACAAGAAGATCTTTCATCACTTGCCATGTATGGCTTTTTCAATTCAGAAGAAAGTCTGATTGAAAAAACTCCTTTCACCCATGCCTTTTTTGAATTTTTACAAAAAGAAGCCATTGCCTACCTAAACAAAACACCTCAATTCAAAAATCTTGCAATTCAAGTAGAAGAAACAGATGAGAGCGAATATGAAAAGCTTTATTGTTATCAAATAGGATTTCATATGCAATCCCAAACAATCTATTCAACTCTGGCAATATCTCCCAACCTTCTTCAAGATTATTCCAATCATTTTAAAAACGACCCCTCTCCCTATTTTGAAGCCCTTTCAAAAAATATCTCAGTTCCAATGATTATGCATGCAGGATCCATCTCACTTTCTTTAACAGAATGGAAAAAAATTAAGCATGGCGATTTGATTCTTCCTGATAAATTGGTTTATAATCCGTTTAAAAACTTGCATCAAGTAGTTCTTATGACGGATCATACTCCACTTATTGAAGGCAAAATCACAAAAAATAAAATTCAATTATTGAATTATGCTCTCTATTATAAAAAAGAGGAACCTATGATAGACAAACCTTTTGACGATGAAGAAATAGATGAAACAACAAACATTGTATCTGAAGATACTGTTTCAGAAGAAAAACCTATTCCAATCGAAAAAACCGAACTCACTATCAACATAGAACTCGGTTCATTTCAAATACCTATTGAAAAATTATTAGCTCTACAGCCAGGAATGTCTTTAGATCTTCAAATGGAACCGAATAATCAAGTTTACTTAACTTGCGGTGGTAAAACAATTGCTAAAGCAGAACTAATATCATTGGATGAACAAGTCGGACTTAGAATTTTAGAAATCGGATAATCTCTTTTATGAAAGAACCCGAACAAAGAACAATTCCAACCGCAAGAAACAATGACATAAAATTTCTTCCGGATTTTGTTGGTCCTTATAAAATTGAAAGCCTTTTTAAAAAAGGAGGCATGAGCCTTTTATATCTTGCAAAAGATCCAACAACCCAAAAACCTATTATCGTCAAAATTCTATCCCCTAAATTCATCAAAAATAAAGATGTCGCAAGTAGATTTTTAAAAGAAGCTAAAATCATCTCCCTTTCAACTCATCCCAACATCATCAAATTACTCGGACAAGGTAATTGGGAAAAAGGTCTTTACATTGCAATGGAATTCATACAAGGAATTTCTTTGCACCAATTCATTCATCAAAAAACTCTTTGCGAAACAAAAGCTCTTCAAATCATTATTCAAGTTGCATACGCCTTAAGCCATTTGCATAGCCACCAAATTATTCATAGAGATCTAAAACCTGAAAATATCCTCATCACGGAAAGTGGTGATATTAAAGTCATCGATTTCGGTATTGCACAACTAATTGGAGAACCCGAAATCACCCCCCGCATGATGGGAACTCCAAGCTATATGAGTCCAGAACAAAAAAAAGATCCGAAACAAGTAAGTTTTGCATCCGATATTTATTCTCTTGGCATCATTACCTACGAACTTTTAACAGGAAAACTTTCACATGGACAAATCCATTTAGAACTACTTGACAAGCAGATCAAAAAAATCATCAAAAAAGCAACCGAACCCAACCAAAAAAAACGCTACCAAAATATCGTAGATTTTATCACAGATATTTCCGAATATTTAAAATTTCATGAACAATCCAAACAAACTTCGATGCAAAGTCAGATCCTTTGTGATTTTGAAAAAGAAGCCAACTCTCTTTATCCCCTAACTCCACCAAAATGGAATATTTTGGATATCGGTTTTGCCAAATCTTTCCAAAATCCTTTAAATGTTTATTTGGACTTTATTCATCGTCTTGATAACACTTATTTAATCCTACACGCTTATACCGACAGCAATTCACCACAGGAAATGATTCATATTTCAACATTTAAAGGAGTTCTTCACGCTCTTTTACATGAACAAAAATCAAAGCATTTAGAAATCGATCAATTATTAAATAGTATTCATGACGTTTTCAAACACTTTAATTATCCCAAAACATTTAAAATAACAATCGCCTTATACAATCCAAAAGAAGAAACTCTTTCTTTTTCAGCAAGTGGCGAGAATCTATTTTTTCTTGTATCGAATGAAAAAATAACAGAAATCAAATTATCTAATTCAAGCTTTGGAGATAGTAACGAATTAGTTTTTGATATCAACAATATTTCTTTTAAGAGCGAAGATCAATTCTTCTTATTAGGAAATAATTTAATTAAAGAAAAGAATGCTACTACCTTAAAAAACCTTATTTCGGATAATCTATTTTTTTCGCCGATGATTCAAACAAAAAAAATCATCGATAAAGCGGATATCGATTATAAATCGATTGTTTGCATTAAGCGAATTTTTTGATTTTTTTATTTTTTAAAAACGAAAAAATTATAACCAATTAAATACATGAAATATTTGCAATAATTGCACAAGTATTTTACGATTCAAAATAAGGGGTATCCTGCTTAAATAG
>ERZ795053.5959-NODE-5959-length-12353-cov-4.756952_pt1 | contig 12353 bp, 7 predicted proteins | sample MGYA00375137_ERZ795053 | MGnify/ENA primary metagenome ERZ795053 (study PRJEB30182, sample SAMN05720284) | activated sludge metagenome | isolation source: Anaerobic digester | place: Hong Kong | collected 2014-12-17 ... | reverse complement strand
TTTCACCAGGCCCGCGTGGTAGCCCAATGTTTCACCGACGGTAAAGGTGCCGGTCGGTACGGTTGCCGCCACGGTGTGCACGAGAGCCGGCAGATCCTGGCTGGCATATTGGCCATCGATGAGAAAGTAGGGCTGGATCAAAAAGTGCGTAGCCCCCTGGCCAAACCCTTTTTGGACAGCATCAGCCAGGGTCGGCGCGTTGTAGTTGAGAAAGCCCGCCTCGACAATGTGGGCGATTCTCTGTTCGCGCAGTCGCGCGGCGATGCGGATCATCGACTTGCCGCTATCGCTGTGAATGCTGCCATGGCCGACGACAATTGCCGCGGTTCGTTTTTCACTCATGCCAACTTTTCTCCATCAACGTCTCCATCAACTTCGCTGTCTGTCGTTAGATCTTGTTGCGAAACGGCGCTTTCTCACGCCAAGCCGCAAAGCCCGCAAAGTTTTCTCTGGTATTTCTTGGCGAGCTTCGCGGCTTTGCGAGAAAAATAGGCGTTTCGCAACAAGAACTAGTTAGTGCGCAGCGCGTATTGGCTGCTTGACATCCCAATGGATGCCACATTCAATCTTCTCGCGCCCGCTCCACCGCCCAGCGCGCAGATCTTCCCCCGGCTGGACAGCCCTTGTGCAGGGCCAGCAGCCAATACTGGGGTAGTTGCGATCGTGCAGTTCGTTGTAGGGCAGCTTCTGTTCCGCGATGTGGTTCCAGATATCGGCTTCCGTCCAATGGGCCAACGGCGCCAGCTTCACCACATTGTGGCGCTCATTCCACTGCACCAATGGTGTGTTGCGACGGCTGGACGCCTGATCCCGGCGCACCGCGGTCGCCCACGCGGTGCTGTCTCTCAGCGCCTGGCTCATCGGCAGCACCTTGCGGACATGACAACAGAGGTCGGGATCATTTTCATAGAGTCGGGGGCCGAAGCGCTTTTCTTGTTCGGCAATTGTCATCTGGGTGCTCACGCGGCGAAAGTTGCGCTGGTAGTGCTCTTCCAGACGGCGCATGAGATCCAGCGTCTCGGGGAAAAAGTAGCCCGTGTCGATATAAAAGATGTCCACATCCGGATTGACGTGAAGCGCTAGATCCATGAGGACAATGCCGCTGGTCCCAAAGGAGGTGCCCACGCTGAGCCCGGTGCCAAAAGTTTGGGCAGCCCAGACCAGCAAGTCGGTCGTGGCGGCGTGATCAAAGCGATTGCTGATCCGCCCGAAGACGATCCGGGTCCAATCGAGGAAGTCATCGGCTGCGCTGGTCGTGCCATGCAGTGGCGTTCCCTGGGGGGAGGCGGCTGCCGATGCAACGGGCGCGGCATTGGTCGCGGCACGGGCGATCGGCGAGGTCGGTGCTGCGGTTGCTAGGTTCAATGGATCGCTCATCACTGTAGTGCTCATTGGAAAGTTCCTATCTGCTGCGTAGCATTTCTCTGTCTATCGATCAGGCCGGGAGCAACTGCTCCGTCAACTCCTGAATCAGCTCCCCACCCAGCCGGTTGGCCCAATCGCCGACGCGTTCCTCGGCCTGGCGTGTTTGGACATAGGCCACCAGGAGAGAACGGATCAGCGCCGGCAACTCAGCAGCTGGGATCAGATCGGCATAGAGTGTATTGAGACGGGTGCCTTCCGGATTGCCACCGAGGAAGAGGCTGTACTTGCCCAAGGTACGACCCACGAGGCCGATATCAGCGACGTAAGGTCGAGCACAGCCATTGGGGCAGCCGGTCATGCGCACGGTAAAGAGTTCACGGTCGAGATCAAGCTTGGTGGCGATTTGCTCGATTTCCGTCACGAGATAGGGCAGGTAGCGCTCGGCTTCGGCTAGCGCTAGACCACAGCTCGGCAAGGCGGGGCAGGCCATGGCGTTGCGGCGGACATTGCTCAGTTCCTCGACAGTGCGCAGACCAAAGTCGCGCAGCAGTTGCTCGACTTCACCTTTCTGTTCGCTGGTAAAGCCGCTCAACAGAATGTTCTGCTGCGGCGTGATGATGACGGCGGGGTCGAAGCGTTGCACCAGCGCGCGCAAGCCGCTACGTGTGCGGCTGGCGCCATCATCGCGCACGCGGCCATTTTCGATGTAAATACCGTAGAACCACTTGCCGTCGTTCTGCTGGTGCCAGCCGAGATGGTCGTCGACCGTCATCGTCGGCATAGGGCGGATCTCTTCAAGTTGATAGCCCAGATATTCCTCGACCTTGGCGCGGAAGTTCTCAATGCCCCAGTCGTGGATCAGATATTTCATGCGGGCGTGTTTGCGGTTGGTGCGATCCCCGTGATCCCGTTGGACAAGCACAATCTTTTCGGTGACATCGAGCACCTTGTCGGCGCTGATATAGCCCAGCGGTTGGGCCAGAAGCGGGAAGGTATCGGGATTGTTGTGGGTCATGCCCAAGCCACCGCCGACAAAGACATTGTAGCCGTGAATCTGATCGCTCCCTTCATCCGAAAGACCGACCAGCCCCAGATCGTTGGTGTAGATATCGGTGCAGTTGTCGCCGGGAACCGCGATCGCGGTCTTGAATTTGCGCGGCAGATAGCTCTTGCCGTAGATCGGTTCGATTGCACTACCCTCGGTGGTACTTTCAGCGGTACCATTGCCGTTGACATGCCCAGCGATTTTGCCATTCGCCTTCCCATCGACCGCACCATTGCCGTTGACCGAATGGCCATTTGTGTGCACCGCCGCAGGAAAGTGCTGCAACTCCTTTTTGCCCTCGTCATTTTCCAGCCAGATCTGGTGGTAGGCGGTTGTGCGCGGGGCCAGGTGTTCGGCAATGGCTTCGGCCAGTGCCTGCATCTGCTGTCGTTGCGGGTCGCCAAAGGGCGCCGGGCAAAACATCACATTGCGCTCAACATCACCACAGGCGCCCAGGGTTGAGATCAGGGCGGCGTTTAAGGCCTGGAGCGTTCCCTGGAGATCACCCTTGATGACGCCGTGCAATTGAATGCCCTGCCGGGTGGTAAAGCGCAGGTCGCCCTGGCCAAAGGTGTCGGCCAGCGCATCGTGGACCAGGTACTGTTGCCCCGAAAGGCGGCCACCGGGAAGTTTGCTGCGCACCATAAAATTGTAGACCCGGTTGTTGCGACCGCGGATGTCGCGGTCATGTTGCTGATAGATGCCGTGAAATTTGAGAATTTGCCAGACATCTTCACTAAAATTGGGGGTTGGTTCGGCAAGCTCGATGGGGAGAGCGCCGCGCAGCCCATTGCTTTGTTCCTTGAGAAGTTCGACAGACATGATGGTTCCTTTCAAAGATGATGAAGGCGTGAGCCATGGTGAACGCGCGCACACCGCCGCGTTCAATCAGTACCGGACTCTGGCGTTTTTCCGTCAACACACGAGTGACGACCGACGACCGCTCATTACTCCTGTGATACAAAAATCCGCCACTGTCCAGTCAGTAGCATGGAAATCAACAGCACGAAGATGAAAACAGGGACCTGTAAAGGGTTGATCGACACCACCACATTTTGCTCTTCGACAAACACAAGTGCGTGACGCCAAAGCACAATGGGGTTTATTTAAGTGACTAGACTAGACCGAACGTTGTTCAGCCAAACCAGCGGCAAAACAACATAGGGTACAAGCGAGCCACAAGTGCTCATTCCACAACGGCGGTAGGTGACAGAGAGCAGGCAAGCACTCCGCATATGCCCGTGAAGATGGTGCCTGCGCATGGCTGTGTACAGTAACAAGACGCAGCAACGACCGTATGGAAAAGCTCGATCAGGACAGGTTATTTGGTTGAACTAAGTAAAATTGGAAAGTTGGTGCACCGCACTGTGCACTAGATACAGGAGCAACAGAGGCAACAACAGGAGGTACAGGGGAGGAGGGTAGCAAAAGAGGAAGGCACAGGAAGAGAAGTCGCCGATGACGGGGCTAGGTCTTTGTGATGGGCAGGCGAACCGGCAACAAATGGCCTAAGTCCCTCCTGGAATGATGAAATGCGATTCATGGTAGCCTCAAACTAGAAGATTCAAAGTGCCACTACGTGCCCATTCCTAAATTCTCTGTTCCCGCTGGGCCACAATCGAATTTACGGATAGAGTCTAAGTGACACCACTTTTACCGTTATATCACGGCAGTTACATTGCTATAGTTACATTGCTACAACTACATTGCGGAGCAACAGTGGAACTGGCGTTACAAGCAATAGCAACAGAGTATACGGCCCCTGTGGCAACTTGTCAAGTAGTATTCATACCGTTCCCCAGAATTTGTCCTATCACAATTCCTTCATTCTTCCACAAACTGCTATACTGATTGGGTGGGCACCGGGGTTTCGTTTGCGGAGCGTAGCGCTGTTCGCAGAACGAAACCTAAAGTAAAAAACGATAGAAACCAGCAGTTTTTGACGAACCACGAAGTCACACGAAGTCACATAAAGCCACGCGAAGCCGGCGAAAACCTTCGTGCATCTTCGTGTTTTTTCGTGGATAACAGTAACGGTTTCAAACTGATTTCACTTTGGAGAGAAACAGCTTCGGCAGACGACCACTCGTCAACCTGCGGTTCTCAGCGCCGTGCCCATCTGCAGTTCAATTTCAGTGAAGACTAGTAAATCCCGGCGTCAATAAGGCCAGCGCTTTTTCGCCTGTTTTTCCGTGATAGCGGGCCTGATTGGCTGTCCACCCAGAGGCAGGAACCCTTTGGATGCGATTTACGCCCAACTGTACTAGAAAGAGCACCAGTTTATGTCAAGTGCGCAACCCACCTTAATCGCTTCTGACCTGGAAGGAGTCTTTTTGCCCGAAATTTGGATCGCGGTTTCGGCGAAGACCGGAATCGAACAGCTTTCCCTGACCACGCGCGATGTGGCCAACTACGATGAACTCATGCAGATGCGCATTCGTATTCTCGCCGAGCACAAGCTGACCATGAGCGATATTCACAATGTGATCGGCACCCTGGACCCGCTTCCCGGTGCACCGGAGATGATCCGCTGGATTCAGGAACGGACGCGACTGATTGTTCTCACCGATAGCTATTATGAATTTGTTGCGCCCGTGCTGGCCAAGCTCGGCTACCCCACCATCTTTGCGCACTCGCTCCAAATCGACAGCAATGACATGATGGTCGGCTATCAGCTGCGCACCGAACAGGGCAAGCGGCGCGCGGTGCGCGCCTTCGGCGACCTGGGCTTTCGCACCATGGCCTTTGGCGACTCCTACAATGACACGGCAATGCTCGCCGAAGCAGATCAGGGTGCCCTCTTCTGTCCCCCCGACAATGTGATTGCAGAATTTCCCCAGTATCCGGTCTCCCATGACTACGCGCAACTGAAACAGTTGATTGAAGCCTTCCTGGCGGGGTGAGCCCCCTATCGACAACAATGCACAAAATCGGACTCTTCTACGGCAGCACGGATGGTAACACAGCGGTGGCCGCCGAGCGCATCCAAGAGGAATTTCAGCGGCGGGATCTTGCCACCGTTGACCTCTTTGATGTCGCCGAGGCTTACCTGGATGAGATGCAGTTATATGACTATCTGATCTTGGGGATTCCCACATGGGACACCGGTCAATTGCAGCGGGATTGGGAAGAGGCTTTCGACGAATTTGACAGCCTCGATCTCAGCGGCAAAACGGTAGCGCTCTTTGGGTTGGGCGATCAGCATGGCTATGCGAATACCTTCGCGGACGCGCTCTTTTTTGTCGCCGACAAGGTGCAGGCGCAGGGGGCGCGGCTGGTCGGTCGCTGGCCAACGGTCGGTTATACCTTTGCCCAATCCTGGGCGGCCGACGGGGAGCACTTTCTGGGGCTTGTCCTCGATGAAGTCAATCAACCGCAACTGAGTGAGTTGCGCATCCAGGTTTGGGTACAGCAATTGGCCGTTGCGTTTGCACTGATTTCAAGTGAAGTAAAATGAAATACTTATACCGGAGCAGCACGTTGTGAACACGAAATCAACTGATAGCAATCTAGAGAATAGTGGCGGGTCCACCGCCGACACGGCCCATTCCTCTGCTGGCGAAGCCAATTTGTGGGATAGCATCGCCAGCCCCGCGGGCTATATCCTGGCCGTCTCCTACCCGGTGTTGGCGCTCTCAACAGGTGTGCGCGCCCTCTTCCAACTCTTTTTCAAGCAAGGCGTAACCGATTATCTGCCGCCGGCGATGAGTGGGCTGGCCGCGCTCTGTTACCTCACGGCCACCATTGGCTTTGCCTATCGCCGCCGCTGGGCGTGGTGGCTCTCGGTCGCCGTGTTGATCTTTGAAACCCTCCTGACCCTGGTCATCGGCACCTGGAGTTATCTCGATCCGGCCCTCATCGGCAGCACGGTCTGGCGGCATTTTGGCGCGGACTACGGCTATTTTCCCCTCTTTCAACCACTGCTGGGTCTGTTGTGGCTCTTTTGGCCGGTGACTCTCCGCGCCTATGGGATTCGAAAGTAAGAGACACAGCCAGGGCTGAATCCGTTAGGGATGCTACAGACACGCCGCGCGCTCAGCGCGAGACTTGTGCATCATAGTTGGGATGCATCACGGTTGGGACCATGACATACCACAACCCAATCAGTTCGGCGACAGCCAATTCCCAGGATAGCCGGACCGAATTGATCATAGCTGATTCTTGTTGCGAAACGCGGAAATGTTTCACGCAAAGCCGCAAAGAGCGCAAAGGTCTCACTGATCTTTCTTGGCGAGCTGCGCGCCTTGGCGTGAGAAAGCGACGTTTCGCAACAGAAACTAGCTAGTTGAGAGTAATGCCATCGCCGCAAGCGGCAAATCAAGCGGCAAAAAACAGGCTGGTGTGGCGGTGTGCTGCTACGGCAGATAACTTAGGAGAGCGGAGAATTATGAAGCGGATGACGGAACAGGTAACCATTGTTGTCTTCGGGGCCTCGGGCGATTTGGCAAAGCGCAAACTTATTCCAGCGCTCTACCACCTGGTGGCGCAAAATTTACTGGCGGAGGATGTAATGCTTCTCGGCTTTGCGCGGTCCAGCTACGATGATCAAGCCTTTCGCGAGATGCTCTTCGAGGGGCTGCGCGAACACATGAGTTCCGAACACAATGGCGGGTCCGTTGACGAGACACTCTGGGAGAAATTTGCGCAGAACATCTTCTACCAGAGTGGAAAGTACGATGAACGGAAGTCTTTTGAAGCCTTAAAACAACGGCTCACGGAGTTGAACAAGGAAGGGCATGGGGGCAAAAATCTGCTTTTCTACTTAGCCACGCCGCCCGAGGTCTTTGAACCGATTACCGATCTGTTGGCGGAGGTTGGGCTGGCCAAGAGCTCAGCCGGCGCGCAAGAGGAGAGCGATCAGGGCTGGAAGCGTATCATTATCGAAAAGCCCTTTGGGCGCGACCTGGAAAGCGCCGTGTCACTCAACAGTCACTTGCTGCAGCGCTTCGACGAAGACCAGATCTATCGCATTGACCACTACTTGGGCAAAGAGACGGTCCAGAATATCCTTGTCTTTCGCTTTGGCAACGGCATTTTCGAGCCGATTTGGAATCGCAATTATGTCGATCATGTTCAGATTACTGTGGCCGAAAGTCTGGGAATTGGTAGCCGCGGTGGCTACTACGACCAATCCGGAGCCCTGCGCGACATGGTGCAGAATCATCTCATGCAACTGGTGGCACTCACCGCGATGGAACCGCCCGTCGCCTTCGACGCCAAAGCGGTGCGTGACCAAAAGGTCAATGTGATGCATTCGATTCGACGGCTCGATCCCGAAATGGTCAAGAAGACCGTGGTCCGTGCACAATATTCCCAAGGTACCGCCGACGGCAAAGCGTTGCCCGGCTACCTAGAGATAGAGGGGATCGCTGCCAATTCCACAACACCGACCTATGTTGCTTGGAAGCTGGAGATTGACAACTGGCGCTGGAAAGGGGTGCCCTTCTATATTCGCACCGGAAAAGCGCTCCCCACCAAAGTCAGCGAGATCAACATTGTCTTTCGCAAGCCGCCACTGTTGCTCTTTGAAAAGCTCTACGATCAGGTGCATCTGCCCAGCAACGTTCTGACGCTACGGATCCAACCGAATGAGAGCATTTCCCTCAATTTTGATGCTAAAAAACCAGGACCGGTGGTCGATGTCGATTCGGTGCAGATGAATTTTGCTTACAGTTCCAGCTTTGGCCAAGAGCCGGCGGATGCGTACGAACGGTTGCTGCTCGACGCCATGCTCGGCGACAGTACCCTCTTTATCCGCCGCGATGAAATTGAGGTGGCCTGGGATCGCATTACCACCATCCTCGATGGCTGGGAAGCCATGGATCATGAGGCACAAAGCAAGAAGGGAAAGAAGGACCCGTTCCGCATTCCCCAATACCCAGCGGGAACATGGGGACCGGAAGAGGCCGACCAGCTCATGAAAAACGATGGTCACTACTGGCGCAACACGAAATAGCCGTCGCTGTCTGGGGCTGGGGTGCTAATCAGGGGAGGTTGCAGTGGCAAATGGCAAATGCCGTATTCTCGAGGAATTTGCTGTCTGCAAGCCGGCCTCTGGCCACTGGGTGTGTACCACATGTTTGGCATTATGCCGGACGCTTCGGTCGGTCCTGCTGGGTAATCCCCAAACAGGGGACGCACGCCATATTCTTTGGTGCGTACCACATGTTTGGTATTGCGCCGGACGCTTCAGTCGGTCCTGCTGGGCAATCCCCAAACAGGGGACGCACGCCATATTCTTTGGTGCGTACCACATGTTTGGCATTGCGCCGGACGCTTCAGTCGGTCCTGCTGGGCAATCCCCAAACAGGGGACGCACCTCTGGCCACAGGTAGATTTGGTTCGACAGGAAGGCTACGTCAAGGCAGTGGGGCAAATTGTACGATGTCGTTGCTATAAGGGACGGCAACGATATCGTCACCATTGGCATTCGCCTGATAGAGCCGCTCATCGGTACCTCGGTAGAGAATCTTTTGCCCCCCGGCGATCCAGCGCGGAAAGTGCAAGTCATTGCCGTCAACGATGCGCTGTGTTCCCGTACCGGTGAAATCGACTGTATAGAGTCCATCGTTTGCGAAATAGAGGATCAGGTCGTTGGAGACATCAACGGAGCGCCCCGTAAAACGCTCACCAAAGCCCGGCGGAACGATGGTCAACGCGTCCTCACTTGCCATATCCACCACATAAATCGTCTGCTTGGCGGCAAAGATCAACTTTTCTCCATTGGCCGCCCAAAAGAAAGTGACCGGTTGATCATGCCACGAGTCGACCGCTTCAATCACAGCCAGGGCGGCATTGTCTTTGCCCGCCGCTAAGTTTTCGCCCGTTAGGGGCAGTTGCGTCGCGTCGTAGGGGTCGACGACGGTGACATAGAGTTGCGTGCCAAATTCCTGATGGGCAAAGACGAATTTCCTCCCACCGTTCGACCATGTGAGACTGTGGTCATTGGTGTCATCACTGGTGATCAGAAAGGGCGTTTGGCGATTCGCCACGAAGTCATAGCGGTCAATGCCATGACCCAGTTGTGAGAGAAGCACACTGTGCAGAGGCTGGCCTGCCGGCACACGATCCCACGTCAACGCAAACCCCTGCCCAATCCGATCTTGGGCAAGCGTCCCATCCCGCCGAAAGAGGGCCCAACCGGTGGACTGTTGCACGGCGATCAGCTGCCCATCGGGCGCAACCTGTAGCACCGGAATATCCTCTTCCACACCATAGCGAATATCGGTGGTCAGTTGAGTGAGATAGTTACCGTCCAGGCTGCTGAGCCAGGCTCCACTCTTGTTGACATAGGCTACTTGATAGTAGGCAGCGTTGTTGGGATCACCGGCTCCATTGAAGATGACCGGGACATATAGGGGATGGTCAGCCCTTGCAGAAGCCGGCGTAGTCTGCGCAGCCGCTTTTGTCGATGTCCCCGCGGTCGCGAGAAGCAATGCCAAGATCAACAGACAAGAAGAGAATGCCAACGCCAGCGACTTCACGCGGTAATCCGTCTGGTATAGGGGAGTACTGGATTGACAGGAACAATCATATTTTGCGTTCATGGTTCCATTTCATTCCTCTATCAGTTCATTCCTCTGTTACAAATTTCAGTAGTTCAGGAGCGCCCTTGCCACAAACACACCTTTACTGTAAATTCCGGCCATATTCACGGAGCGAATGCGGTCGAGGGTAGTCATGTAAACAAACGATTGCGGCAACGGAAGCGGTAGCAGTGATACAATCGTTATTCATGACGAACAATGTAGACGAAAGTAACGCATTCGTAAACAAACTGTCATCTTTTTAGGCTTATGGCGGGCTGCGGCGAAAATTGCATTATCCACATCTTCCCCAACCCCATTTGGCCCATTCTTTTCCTTCCATTACAATGGGAAATTAACTGTGTGCAACCGATTGCGTACTTTATTCGTAAGACCACTGCCGGCACCAACCAGCCTGGCGCCAACCAACCAGAATGCCAGCCAACCATGAGGAGTTACTCCAGCCATGAAGATTATTGGACGTATTTCAGTCTTTCCCAAGTTACCGGCTGCTATTGCTCGCCTACAAGAGCTTGCCTATAACCTGTGGTGGAGTTGGGAGCCCGATGCACAGGCACTCTTTGCCGCGATTGATGGCGATCTTTGGGAGACAACCAACCACAATCCGGTCAAATTTTTGCGCCATGTCCCACAGCAGCGGCTCGACGCGATGGCCGCGGATGCCACCTTTGTTGCGGCTTATGATGGCGTCATGACGGCCTTTGATGCCTACATGAGCCCCACGGCACAGACTTGGTTTGGCAAACATCATGCCGACAAGCGCGATCAGGTGATTGCCTACTTCAGTGCCGAATTTGGTCTCCACGAAGCGCTGCCCATCTACAGTGGCGGTCTCGGCGTGCTCAGCGGTGATCACTGCAAAGAGGCGAGTGATCTCGATCTGCCCTTTATCGGCGTGGGCTTTCTCTATCCCCAAGGCTACTTCACGCAGCGCATTGACCCCGACGGTCGCCAACAGGCCGAATACGAAAAGATCAACTTTGCCGAGATGCCCGTCACGGCAGCCAAGGATCCCCAAGGCAACGAAGTGCTGATCAATGTTGATCTGCCGGGACGGACAGTCTACGCCAAGGTGTGGAAGATCCAGGTCGGTCGCATTCCGATCTACCTGATGGATACCGATGTACCCCGCAATGCACCGCAGGACCGCGAGTTGAGCGCCCGCCTCTATGGGGGGGATCGCGAGATGCGCATCAGCCAGGAGGTCGTTCTGGGGATTGGTGGTGTACGAGCCGTGCGGGCGCTCGGCTACAGCCCCGCGACCTGGCACATGAACGAAGGGCACAGCGCCTTCTTGGGTTTGGAACGCATTCGCGAATTGGTGCAGACGGCAGGGCTGAGCTTTGATCAGGCGGTCGAAGCGGTGCGGGCCAACACCCTCTTCACCACCCATACGCCGGTACCGGCGGGGAACGACGCCTTTGCCTTCGAATTGGTCGAGAAGTTTTTCTGGCAGTATTGGGGACAGTTGGGGATCGACCGCGATCGTTTTATCGGTCTGGCCGCGCAGGATCTGCCTTGGGGACCGCAATACAGTATGACCGTTTTGGCGCTACGTCTCAGCGCCTATGCCAATGGTGTCAGCAAATTACATGGCGAAGTGAGCCGTGACATGTGGCAATTTCTCTGGCCGGATACACCGGTTGCCCAGGTGCCGATTGGCCACATCACCAATGGGGTTCACACAAAGACCTGGCTGGCGGGTGAGTTGCGCGCCCTTTACAGCAAGTATCTCTCTGCGGAATGGTTGGAGGAGGTCGATGCACCGGAGACGTGGCAGGCTATCGACCAAATTCCCGATGCGGAGTTGTGGGCGGTCCACCAACAACGCAAAGCGTTGATGGTGGCAGAGATGCGCAAGCGGGTGCAGCGCCAATATCTGCGCTATGGCGAAGGGCCACGGCGTTTGCACGAAGCGGCCGGATTGCTTGATCCCCATGCCCTCACGTTGGGCTTTGCCCGGCGCTTTGCCACCTACAAGCGGGCGACGCTCATTTTCCAAGACGAAGAGCGCCTGCTCAAGATCCTCAATCATCCCGAGCGGCCGGTGCAAATCGTCTTCAGCGGCAAAGCCCATCCGGCCGATGAGCCGGGCAAAGGACTGATCCAACACATTTACCAGCTCAGCCAGCGCCCGGAGTTCAGCGGCAAGATTCTCTTTGTCGAAAACTATGACATGAACATTGCTCGCCACCTGGTTGCCGGGGTCGATGTCTGGCTGAACAATCCCCGCCGCCCTCACGAGGCGAGTGGGACCAGTGGACAGAAGGCCGCGCTTTGTGGTAGCCCCAATTTCAGCGTCCTCGATGGCTGGTGGGTCGAAGGATACAATGGCGAAAATGGCTGGTCCATTGGCGAAGAGCGCGCATATAAAGACGAGGCAACCCAAGACGAGG
>ERZ795053.5958-NODE-5958-length-12353-cov-17.811921_pt1 | contig 12353 bp, 9 predicted proteins | sample MGYA00375137_ERZ795053 | MGnify/ENA primary metagenome ERZ795053 (study PRJEB30182, sample SAMN05720284) | activated sludge metagenome | isolation source: Anaerobic digester | place: Hong Kong | collected 2014-12-17 ... | reverse complement strand
TTTGAACAGGTGGCTGACGACAAGCTGTTCTGGCAGTACAATGAAGAAAGCAACAGCATGGCCACCATCGTGAAACACCTGTGGGGAAACATGCTCAGCAGGTGGACCGATTTTCTTACCAGCGACGGAGAGAAGGAATGGAGGCAGCGGGAAGCAGAGTTCGACAATGACATCCGTTCCCGTGATGACATGATGGCGAAATGGACGGAAGGATGGAATTGTTTGTATGCAGCCATCGATCCGCTGACCGACGAAGACCTCGAAAAGATCATCTTCATTCGCAACCAGGGACATACCGTTACCGAAGCGATCAATCGTCAGCTTGCTCACTACGCCTATCACGTGGGGCAGATCGTGTTACTGGGGAAGATGCTGGCAGATCAGTGGGACAGCCTGAGTATTCCAAGAGGAAGATCGGATGCATTCAACAAGGAAAAATTTTCCCGTCCGAAAGAGAAAGGGCATTTCACCGACGAATTTCTGGATCAGCCGGAAAAGTGAACACCATCCGGTGATTGATTAGATTTACCGATTCCAACAGATGTATATGAAACCTGTATCTGCACTTGCTGCGCTGCTTCTGCCGTTGGTCACCATTGCCCAACAGGAACCCAAATGGGATGTGAATTCCATCAACATTCCCTATACCGATGTGACCATCTCTGCCTCCGAAGGCACCTGGATGAGTCTGGACGTCAGTCCCGATGGCAAAGAGATCGTGTTCGATATGCTGGGTGATATCTACACCCTGCCCATTGCCGGCGGAGAAGCGACGCTGCTTCGCGGCGGACATGCCTTTGAGGTACAACCGCGGTATAGTCCTGACGGCAAGTGGATCTCCTTCACCAGCGATGCGGGTGGTGGCGACAATATCTGGATCATGCACAGAGATGGATCAGATGCAAAACAGATCACCAAAGAAGATTTCCGTCTGCTGAACAATGCGGTCTGGTCGGCCGATGGTCAGTACCTTTTCGCACGCAAACATTTCACTTCTCAAAGATCGCTTGGTGCCGGCGAGATATGGATGTATCACATGTCGGGCGGACAAGGCATCCAGCTGACCAAAAGAAAGAATGACCAGCAGGATGTGGGAGAACCCTGGGCTTCCCCTGATGGACGATATGTCTATTACAGTGAAGATGTGTATCCGGGTGGTTACTTCCAGTACAACAAGGATCCGAACAGCCAGATCTATGTGATCAACAGATATGATCTGCAGGAAGGCAAAACAGAACAGGTAACAGGCGGACCCGGCGGAGCGGTCAGGCCTGTGGTTTCTCATTCAGGCGAATGGCTGGCTTTTGTAAAAAGGGTGCATGATAGATCTGTACTGTATATCCGCGAACTGTCCACCGGAAGAGAATGGCCCATCTATGATCAGCTGGATAAAGACCAGCAGGAAGCCTGGGCGATCTTCGGTCCTTATACCGGATTCAACTTCACGCCGGATGATCAGTACATCATCATCTGGGCAGGCGGCGGCATTCAACGCATCAACGTGCAGACCATGGAGGTCAGCTCCATCCCCTTCCACGCCACAGCGGTTCATCCCATTGTGAATGCCCTGCACTTCCAACAGGATCCTGCACCCGATAATTTCCGGGTGAAGGCCATCCGTCAGGCCACCACTTCCCCCGATGGGAAGACCCTGGTGTTCAATGCAGCAGGTTACCTCTGGAAAAAATCATTACCCGACGGCAAACCGGTCCGTCTTACAACAGGAAAAGATCTTGAATATGAACCAGCTTTTTCTGCCGATGGTCATTACCTGGCTTATGTAACATGGAATGATGTGGAGATGGGTGCCATCTGGCAACTGGATCTGCGCAATACGAAAGCCGTTCCGCAAAAACTGACCACCACCAAAGCCATCTACCGCGAACCAGCCTATTCACCTAAAGATCCACGAGTACTGGTCTTCCGCAAGGAAGAAGGCAATACCAACCAGGGCTATACGAACACACTCGAACCCGGCATCTATCTGATGCATACGGATCGTGAGGAGGCACCTGAAAAGATCACAGAGGAAGGTATGTTCCCGATGTTCAACGCAGATGCTTCCCGCATCTACTACCAGAACGGCGGTTACCTGTTCGGCGATCTTACCAAAACACTCGTGTCAGTCAACCTTCGTGGGGAAGATAAGCGGGAGATCGTTACCTCGAAATATGCGCAACGCATTGTTCCCGGTCCGGATGACCAGTGGGTAGCCTTCACCAATCTGTATAAGGTTTATGTAGCAGCACTTCCTATGTCTGGTCAGACACTTGATCTGGACGGGCAGTCCAAATCCATTCCGGTAGCAAGGGTAGCACATGATGCCGGTATCAATCTGCAATGGTCGGCCGATGCATCTGAACTCCGCTATACCCTCGGTGATGCTTACTACACTGTTCCGCTGGCAGAGCGTTTCAGTTTTCTGGCTGCATCACCTGATTCACTTCCACCCATGGATTCTGTCGGGATCTCCATTGGTCTTGATCTGCCATCTGATAAACCGGAAGGGAAAGTAGTGTTCACCCATGCCCGCATCATCACGATGGAAGGCGATGAGGTGATAGAAGATGGCACACTGGTAGTGCAGGGCAACAGGATACTATCTGTGGGTACCGCCTATCATCCGCTGGTGGAAGAAAAAAATACCACAGTGATCGACTGTACAGGCAAGACCATCATGCCCGGACTGATAGATGTGCATGCACACCTCGGACAGTTCAGGTTCGGATTGAGTCCGCAGCAGCACTGGCAGTACTTTGCCAACCTCGCCTATGGTGTGACCACCACGCATGACCCATCCAGCAATACCGAGATGGTGTTCTCTCAGGCGGAAATGGTGAGATCAGGTGTCATGGTGGGTCCCAGAATTTTTTCTACCGGTGTGATATTGTACGGAGCCGACGGCGATTTCAAAGCGTTGATCAACAACCTGGATGACGCCCGTTTTGCCATCAACAGAACAAAGGCATTTGGTGCCTTCTCGGTCAAGAGTTACAACCAGCCCAGAAGAGAGCAACGTCAGCAGGTCATCAAAGCAGCTTCTGAACTGGGCATTCAGGTGGTACCGGAAGGAGGCAGCACTTTCTTTCATAACCTCACTATGATCCTGGACGGACATACCGGTGTGGAACACAACCTGCCGGTGGCTACATTATATGACGATGTGGTGCAACTCTGGGCGGCCAGCAATACAGGTTATACCCCGACGCTTATTGTCAATTACGGCGGACTTAACGGCGAGTACTACTGGTATCAGCATACCGATGTGTGGAAAGACAGCAAACTGCTGACCTTCACACCCCGCGATGTGATCGACCCCAGAGCCAGGCACCGCACCATGGTACCGGAAGAAGAATATGAGAACGGCCACATACTGGTATCACAGAGTTGCAAGAAGCTTACAGATGCCGGTGTTCGGGTCAATCTTGGTGCACACGGACAACTGCAGGGACTGGGTGCGCACTGGGAACTGTGGATGCTGGCTCAGGGTGGGATGACCAATATGGAAGCCCTGCGCTCTGCTACTGTGAATGGCGCCTATTACCTGGGTATGGAAGATGATCTGGGTTCATTGAAACCCGGCAAGCTGGCAGACCTTATAGTACTGGACAAAGATCCGCTGGAAGACATCATGAACAGCAATTCTGTACACTATACCATGGTAAACGGCAGGTTGTATGATGCAAGTACCATGAACGAAACAGGAAACTATGACCGGAAACGGTTACCGTTCTACTGGGAGACGGGTGGCTATGCACCTTCATTTGACTGGCATGGTGTGACCCACACCGGATGTTCCTGTGAGGCAGGCAACTGAGGCAAGACAAACTGGTAGCAAAAGAACCTTTCTAACAGGCAGTGCTCATCAGTTCAGTCATGATCATGGCTCCATGCGTTGCAGTGTCTTCATAAAAGTTTCCAGGCCGAAACAATATTCGGCTTAGGTTGGATGGTATGTAAGGCTTTCTTACTGCTGCAGGCCTCCCCCTGAAACATCAAAATGGATCACCCGAAGTTGTTGGTATATCAGCTTTCCACTTCTTCCCAAAGGATGTCTCCTTTGATATCATACCATTTTTCGTAGTTCATCTGGTACTTTTTCTCCACGTCACCCCGCTTGATCTTCAGGGTTGGGGTCATCAGACCATTGTCTATGGTCCATTCATCGGTAATGATGATGATCTTCTGCATTTTCTCAAAAGAGTCCAGTCCTTCATTGATATGGAACATAGTAGTACGCAATACATGTTCCAGGTCTCGTTCAGTTTTCTTCCTGCCCGATTCACTCAGGGTGACCAGGGCGATAGGCTGGGGTAATCCGAGCCCTACCACACAGGCCTGTTCAATATCCGGGTCATCCATGAGTTTCATTTCTATCGGACCGGGGGCCACATATTTACCCTTGCTGGTCTTGAACAGATCCTTCACCCTGCCGGTGATGCGCAGATATCCTTCGCTGTCTCGTTCTCCTTTATCACCCGTTTTGAAGTAGCCATCCGGTGTAAATACCTCTGCGGTCATACCGGGTTCCTTGTAGTATCCTTTCATGAGTGCCTCGTGTCTGATCTGTATCTCACCTTCTTCGCTGATTCGCACTTCTACATCCGGCAATGCTTCACCTACAGTGCCCACCTTATCACGCCATTTGATATTGACATGAGAATAGCAGGAGTCTTCGGTCATGGCATAGGCCTGCTGGATCTGAATGCCCAGTTTACCGAACCAGTTGATCAACTCAACTGAAATGGGTGCGGCGCCTGAGAATATGTTAGTAGCTTTTGCCAGACCCAGGGTCTTCCTGATCTTGTTCTTCACGATCCCGTTTATAACAGGTATGGAGAGCAGCAAACTGAGCTTTTTCTGTGGCATCTTCTCCAGGATCTTTTCCTGGAACTTGGCCCAGATACGAGGTACTGCCAGGAAAACGGTGGGTTGGGTATCAGCCAGATTCTTTGGAAATGTATCAAGAGATTCTGCGAAAGACACCTGCCCGCCGGCATACAAACTTCCCATTTCTATAAGCAACCTTTCTGCAATATGACACATAGGCAGATAGGAAAAGAAAGTAGCTTCCTGACCAATGTGAAGTGGTGGCAAGGCGTTGCTTGCGGCATAGGCGAAATTAAAGAAAGAATGCATGACCCCTTTCGGAATGCCGGTGGTACCGCTCGTGTACATGATGGTGCAGATGTTATCCATCGGATACACTACATTTTCTTTCATAGGTTCCACACCCTGCAGCACTTCATCCCAGTTAGGAAATTCATTGATACCATAGAATGGGAATGAAACCCGATCCATAGCTGCAGGAACACCCGGCTTCAGATAGGGCCAGTCATCCAGCTTCCCCACAAAGCACAACTTCGATTCACTGTGCTCCAGTATCTGGTTCAGGGTATGAGGGGTCACATTCGGATAGATGGGTACAGACACATATCCTGCCATCCAGATGGCCCAGTCTGCCAGAACCCAGTGCACACAGTTCTTGGATAGAATGGCCACTTTACTGCCGGGTTCATAGCCTTTTGCCTGCAGCCAGGCAGCCATCCTCCGCACTTCATCGGCTACCCGAGCCCAGTTATAATTGATCCACTGGCCCTCAATGGGCTGTCGCAGATACAGCACTTCCGGCTTCTCCTGCTCCCAATTGTAGAGCATCTCCAGCGGCGATCTTACCTCAACTCCTGTACTCATAGTAGCTTTGCATTTGACTGGATTAAAAATAACAAAAGAATCATTTCAGCATGACAGACAACGACCGCACAGAGATCAGTGACCTGGGAGAATTCGGATTGATCGAACACCTGACCGCCAATTTTGAACTCAAACAAGCATTCAGCCTCAAAGGAATTGGCGATGATGCCGCTGTGGTTGACCACCAGGGGCGTTTGACCGTTGTGACCACCGATCTGCTGCTGGAACACGTACATTTTGACCTGATGTACATGCCAATGAAACACCTGGGATATAAAAGTGTTGTGGTCAACCTGAGCGATCTCTATGCCATGAACGCAGAACCGAAACAGATCACAGTGTCTGTGGCCCTGTCCAACAGGTTCTCTGTGGAAGCGATGGAAGAATTGTATGATGGGATCCATATTGCCTGCGAACGTTACGGAGTGGACCTTATTGGTGGCGATACTTCCTCTTCAGTCAAAGGACTGGTGATCAGCGTAACAGCACTGGGTGAAGCCAACGAAGATGAACTGGTGTACCGCGATGGAGCCAAACCCGGCGATATTCTCTGTGTGAGCGGCGATCTGGGTGCTGCCTATATGGGATTGCAACTGCTGGAAAGAGAGAAGCGCATCTATATAGAGAACCCACAGATCCAACCTGACCTGGAAGGACATCCTTATATCGTTGGCCGACAACTGAAACCGGAAGCAAGAAGAGATGTCATTGAACTTTTGCGGGAGAAAGGGTTGAAGCCCACTTCCATGATAGATCTGAGCGACGGATTATCATCTGACCTCCAGCATATCTGCAGGCAATCAGGAACCGGTGCACTGGTCTATGAGTCCAAACTTCCCATTCACGAAGAGACCTATAACATGGCACTGGAATTTCATATGGATCCTACAACTGCCATGCTGAATGGCGGGGAAGATTATGAATTGCTGTTCACCCTGCCGGCCGATGAATCATACAAGGTGCTGGAGATGGAAGGCATCACCATCATCGGAAAGATCACCGATGCTTCAGAAGGGATCAGACTGGAAACAAAAAACGGAAACGAACAGGAAATGCCGGCCCAGGGGTGGAATCATCTGGGGTAAAGGTATAAAGGGTGAAACCCGGATATGGTTCTGGTGGAAGGTTTGATAATTGTGAAAAATATCAAAGCGAAAGGGTTACAAGGATGAAAGGTCATAGCCTATTCCTCCTTGTAACCCTTCTACCTTTTTTGCCCTTCAACCTTCACTTCACCACAAACTCCTTGGTGGTGATGTTGCCATCCAGGTTGATGTTCAGGAAATAGATACCGGGGGTGGCATCTTCCAGCCGGATGTTGATATTCTTATTGGCAATGAAGCTGTCGTAAGTACTGCGATATACCTGCTGTCCCATATTATTCACCACTGTAACTTCAGCATAACCGGTATGAGACTTCGCAAGTTTGATACTGAATGTGCCATCGTTCGGAGAAGGATACAACATCACCTCTTCGGCAGTCACATAATTATCATCTCCATAAGACAGCATCTGCCCGTTGGCCAGACGTCCGTCAGGATCACAGCTGTTCCACTGCGGACCATCAAGAAACCACCGGCGGGTTACAGGATTGGTTTTTGCCCAGGTGAATAACAGATCTGCTTCTTTCTTCTTACCGGTATTTGTCAGGTGATATCCTCCGCCATCCCAGGCAAAATCATCTTCACAATTCCATTGTAACCCATCCCATTCATTGGCACGCATACCATCAGCCCAGACGTGCGGTCCCCATGCGATCCAGGGAGAACGTCTGCCCGGTCCTTTGAATGCCAGATCAGGATCTCCGGTGATCTGTCTTTCTATAACCCATTTGACGGCGAAGTTTGTCCAGTAACTTCCCGGCTCCACAACAACATCATAAAATTCTTTTAATGGGTCAGCATATCCACCATAAAAGAAGCCTGAAATAAATACCAGTTTGATGTTTGGGAAAGTATCAAGAAGTATGGGCATCAAAGCTTCATACTTATCTGCAATAGCGTTCGGAAACAACGGGAACTCCAGAATGGTATCAGCCTTGGAGGCCGATTTGATCCACGCCACCTGCACCTGATAACGGGAAGAATTATAGTATTCGATCTTAGGGAGGATCTCATCGTACCAATACCAGCCATTGACTGCTGTATCGATCATGATGTCCAGTCCTTTTGCACCCAGACAGGCATTGATGGCCCGCATACAGGGGTTCAATCCTGAGGCCGTATCAACAATATCAACAAAGTGGTTCCATGAGTTTCCTGCAGTGGAAGCACCCATACCGGCAAAGATCACCTTGCCGTTTTCCCAGTCAACATTGCCCAGGGTATCAAGTGGTTTGATAGCTTTGGCAATAGCCAGACCATCGGCACGGTGTGAGGCAGGCAGGAAATTGCTTCCGCCCGGATACAGACCACCCTGATACAAACCCAGGTAGTAGCCTGTTTGCAGGTCAACCAGTGAAACAAAGTTGGATGTGTCGTTATCACACTGTACCTGAGCCTTCAGAGAAGGTGTGACAAGGATGGCAGCTGCCAGAGCCAGAGAGCGCATAAGAGTTTTCATGATATGGCGGTGTTCCGGAAATTAGTCGTCAAAATTAGGAATTTTGTTGCATGAGCAGTGTTTTAGCAGTAAATCTGACAATTCTGTTCCTTTTATTAACCCTCTAATGAAGATATGAGACTGTTTCTGAGGTGGTTATCTATGAACAAGTGGGAAGTGCTGGTTTCACTGGTCATGATCCTGATCAGTGTGGCCATGCTCACTGAACCGGTATTTCTGCTGGGTGCACTTAATGCCCTCCGAATTCCATATGCCATTTTTCTGACCGCCTATACGGTATTCTGGTTCATCCGAAATAACAAACTGATGCTGAGTGGGGGGGTGATAGCCTGCCTGCTGATATTCCCGGGCATCTGGCAGTATTTCAAGCCCGGGCAGGTACCCGAGCAAAAGACCGTCATCCAGCGGGAGGTAGTGCGGGCAGACTCTCAGGCAGATCTCAGCGTGGTTCACTACAATGTGAAGGAGAACAACAGATATATGGACCGCCTGGCAGAAGATGTGCTGGCTGCCGGTGCAGATGTGGTCTCCCTGCAGGAACTCAGGCCGGAGACCTTTCCGGTTGCCGACACCATCCTGAGTGCCGCCTATCCTTACAAGCGGGTCACCCTGGAGCACAAGGGCTTTGGCATGGCCATCTACAGCCGGTATCCCATTGCTAATGACAGTATTCTGGTAGCAGGATACTTTCCGGTCATGACAGGTACCATCAATACTCCGGCAGGTGAGATCTCTTATCTGTGTGCCACCACTTCCACGCCCACCAGCGAAAAGGGCTTCGAGAAACAGGAAAAGGAATTCCGACTGCTCACCCAGATGGCGAAGGCAGGAAGCAAGCCACTTATTCTGATGGGCGATCTCAATGCAGTGCCCTGGAGCACTTCTATGGAAGGCCTGCTGGAACATGGACATCTGGAAGACAGCCGGAAAGACCTGTCGGCCACCTTTCCAAGCCAGTCTGTCTGGGTGCAGATTCCGATCGATTATATCCTGCACAGCCCCGACCTGAAATGCCTGGCATTTGAAACACTCAAACGATCCAGTTCCAATCACCTGGGCATCAAAGGATATTACCAATTCAAATAATATGATATCTCATCTGATACAGGCCTTCGGTCATGCCTTTCAAGGTATAGGTCACTTTTTCAGAAGCTGCAGAAATGGCCGTATTCATCTTCGTATAGCAGCTGTGGTTATTGGGCTGGGATTGATCCTGGGCTTAAGCAGACAAGACTGGTGTACGGTTCTGCTATGCATTGCGCTGGTCATCTGCCTGGAAATGGCCAATGAGGCCATTGAGCGCCTTGCTGATTTCATACAACCGGAACAGGATGAGCGGATCAGAAGGATCAAAGACGTTTCGGCCGGTATGGTATTGCTGGCATCTATTTTTGCGGCAGTGATCGGAACACTCGTTTTCCTTGCTTATCTGTAAAAAAAACCGTCCCGGAAAGACCGGGACGGATTCAGGCATACTCAAAGAAAGACAACCGTAAAAGTATGTTGCCCACCGTTTGACACGGTGTTCGTTTAGTGCTTGCTGCTGTTTCTTTTGAACAAAGCTTTGACGGGGCAGAACCCCATGATGGCTTCCATGAAGACGGCCATGACCACTATGATCATCCAGTATTGATGGGTAACACCTGCAATGATTCCAAGAATCATCATGATGGTGTAGCGCACCATGATCTCAGCGAAGTTCAGATTGCTTACAAAATTCATCGTTAGTTCGGTTTTGATGGAGTAAAGTTTCAAAGATGGATCGGGCAGAGGCATGACCTCTGTCAGAAAAAACGGTGACTTTAAGCAATTCCGGGAGGCTGACCCTTATCGGGAAAACAGGCGGTTCAGGAGTGCAGCAATAGCTGCTGAAGGTAATTCGCGGCCCTCCAGCACAGCCTGAGAAGCAGCTTCCACATCATCAGGAAACCGCTCGGTCAGCTGGTTCATTAGTTGTTGCTGCAAAGATTCATGAAACCAGTATTGCAGCTGCCGGCTGCGGTTTCGCTCCAGGAAGCCATTACTGTTTACAAATGTTCTGTAGTCCATGATCTGTTCCAGCAAATGTTCCATACCTGTTCCTGTCAGTGCTGAGCAGGTAAGGACCGGCACCGTCCAGCCTGAGGCAGGTGGCGGAAACAAATGCAATGCACGTTTAAAATCCATCCGGGTCTGATCTGCACGAATCACATTATCACCATCTGCTTTGTTAACCGCAACAATATCTGCCATCTCCATGATGCCTCTTTTGATGCCCTGCAATTCATCGCCTGCTCCCGAAAGCAACAGGAGAAGAAAGAGATCGGTCATGCTGTGTACAGCTGTTTCACTTTGCCCCACACCAACGGTTTCCACCAGGATCAGATCATATCCGGCAGCTTCCAGCAGAATGATGGCCTCCCGGGTACTGCCTGCCACACCACCCAGGGTAGTGCCTGCGGCAGAAGGACGAATAAAAGCCCTGGGGTGGACCGACAGTTTTTCCATCCGGGTCTTGTCGCCCAGGATACTACCACCCGTCTTTCTGCTGCTGGGATCCACTGCCAGCACAGCAACCGAGTGATCTTTTGCGATGGCCAGTAATCCGAGCTGCTCGATCAGGGTGCTTTTGCCAACCCCTGGAACACCGGTAATACCGATGCGAAAGGACCTGCCTGCATAGGGCAGACATAGCTGCAACAGCACCTCTGCTTGTTTACGGTGCTCAGCCCGGCTGCTCTCCACCAGGGTGATGGCTCTTGACAAAGCCACGGTATCTCCTGCCCGGAGTGCAGTGAACAACTCATTGGGTTGCGGTTTCGGCATGCCTAAAAATACGCAACCCTTCCCGGATGGGAAGGGCTGCCTGTAATGTTCGTTTGGATCAGAAGGGGTTGAAGGACACACCGATCTGCAAAGGTGTACCAGCAGGACCCTTGCCTTCCTGGAACAGACCTGCCATACCATAGAAAGCTTCCAGATTCACATTGGCATAGCCGATGCGCAGTGTTGGGCCATATTGTACAGAGCTGAGAGAAGAATATCTGTAGAATTTATACTTGATCTCATTGGCATTGTCCACCAGGGTCACGTTGTTGGCATCGTCAATGAGGTATTCATCTCCTACGTACTTAGTATGATTGCTGAACTGGTATCCGCCTTTAAAACCAACAGCCACTTTGAAAGAATTACCTTTTTGATTGGGTTTGGTGCGAAAGCGAAATTCTACCGGCACTTCTACATAATGCACAGCCAGTTTATTCCTGGTGACCGATTGCGACTCATTGAATCCAACGATATTGGTGTTTCCAAGTGAGTCATTGACCAGCAATGATTTGGTATAGTAGTTGGCATTGTTCCAGCCAAGGCCGACTGCAAAGCTGTACTGCTTGGCAGCGTCGAACGGAATATCATAGTAGAAATGGAGACCGACCCCGCGGCTCAGCGGGCCCACATCCATAGAATCAGGTGCACCCAGCAGTCCGTCCCAATGCAGGCTGAATACAAAACGATCACGATCAGGTGTACCTACATTCATCTCATTGACGATCTCTTCGTCGTCAACAACTGTGGTGGTATCTGTTTGAGCGAAAATTGTTCCTCCTGCCATTAACAGCAGACCAGTGGCAAAATACTTCATCATCTTCAAAATGGTTGGTTACCAATAAGACGCAAAAATAGGTGAAATGTTACTGGCAGAGCGCAATTACTATTGTTTGAATTACCCAGGCGTTCCAATACCATAGATCATGATGGACTCATTGTGAAAATCATCCAGGCCATATCCCCCGCTACCGATAGCTATCAGTAGCACTCCCTCATCACTCAAACTCTATTCTCGGATCTTCGTTGTGGGCGATGGCAGATTCGAACTGCCGACCTCTTGTCTGTCAAACAAGCGCTCTGAACCAACTGAGCTAATCGCCCGGATAAAATAGTTTGAGTCTGAAGCTGGAGTACCTGGAGTATCACTCCCACTCTCCCACTCTCCCACTCTCCTAACCCTACCCAGGGCTCCCCGCTGAACAGCTGCTCCCTCCCTGCGGTCGGTGCATCTGTAGAGCGGGATAAACTTCTCGCCCAGGTGGGCCAGTTACCTTAAGAACTTCGAGTAACCT
>ERZ795053.5956-NODE-5956-length-12358-cov-9.211493_pt1 | contig 12358 bp, 12 predicted proteins | sample MGYA00375137_ERZ795053 | MGnify/ENA primary metagenome ERZ795053 (study PRJEB30182, sample SAMN05720284) | activated sludge metagenome | isolation source: Anaerobic digester | place: Hong Kong | collected 2014-12-17 ... | reverse complement strand
GCATCCGACTTCGCTGAAGGCCTCGCGTTGGCCGTGGCCGACGCCAAGCAACGCGGAGCGGGTCAGTAGAACTCCCGGGTTCAGCCCGCCTGTTCCTGGTCGTCGCCGGGATGCGGCGCTCGGCCCTGGGCCGGCCGCGCGGTGTCTTGCTCGTCGTGCATCGGTGGCGGAGCGGAGGGGGCCTGACGGCCGGATGGGGACTGCGACGCCTGCCCCTCGCTTCCGAACCGGGTGGGAGCGCCGGGACCGCGGTAGGGCTCGGGGAGCGCCGGTGTTGTTGGCAGCGCTCCGCCGCGACGATTCGGGCCACCGTTTCGCGCGCGAGGGCCAGTTGCGTTGCGGCCCTGCTGAACTGTGGAGGGATCGCGACGGTTAAGACCGACAGCCTTGCCGGCCGTCGATGCTGTGGCCGCGGCGGCGGCGGCTTCCGGTGCTGCGATGCTGGCCGCTGTTTTTGCTGCGGCCTTCGCTCCGGTGCCGCGGGCCGCCGCGGGAGCCGCGGCACCGTTACACGATGGGGAGGCAGCGCCGCCGGCCTGGTTTGACTGCGGAGGGGTGGCCGCTGCCGGGTTGGTTGTCGGGGCGACGCCCGCCCCAGGGGCACCGGTGCGGCGTCCGTTCGTGGCAGCACGTCCCGCGCCGGGACGCCGACCGGCGGTGGGTGTCCCGGTCAGGGGTGCACTCCCGCCCGCAGCGCCTTGCCCGGCGGCGCCCTGCGCCGCAGCGCCCGTCCCGCCGCCTTTCGCCGCGGCTGCTTCGATCTTGTTCCGAGCTCGTTGGCCTTTGTTCCAGCCGCTCTTGGTGTGATCGACCGAGCTGTGGATCTTGTGGGTGAGTGTGCGGCGGGTGTGGTCGCCGAGCTGCTTTTTGAGCCAGATGAAGGTGCCGGTTGCGGCAACGGCGATGAGGCCGACCATGAACAGCAGTGCCACCGGGCTGGTCATCCCCACTTGGGCCGCGTAACCGCCAGGGGCCGCCATCTTCAACAGGATGACCGCCGCGAAGGAGATGTAGAGCACGTAGGCGAAGACCAGAACGATGTGGCGGAAGAACTGGGTGAGTCGGTGCAGGGCCCGTTGGCGCGGCTCGCCGGCGATCATGGCCATCGGCGCGGCGAACAACAGCATGATGGCGTTGATGAACGCCGCGCAGGCCACCATGACATAGCTGTAGGCGACGTAGAGCACGAAGAACGTGAAGACGGATCCGAAGAGCAGGTAGAACAGCCCGAGTCCGAAGCTGGAGCCGTCGAGGTGTTCGGCGTAAGAGAGTGCCTGTGGCGCACCGCATCCGGTCATCGCGTGGGCGGGGCCGGCCGGATTGCCGGACATGATGGCGGTGGACCAGGCGTTGCCGCAGGAGCCGATGTTGTCGACGACGGTGCCGAAGTTGAACAACTGCAACGGCATCCGCACTGTGGCGTCGGCGATGTGCTGCATCAGTGTGGTCATCTGGGTGGAGCCGTTACCGGGGGCGATCCCGCCGTTGTTCAGTGCCGCTGAGGAGACGGTGAGTCCCAGGTTGCGGGCCTGGGTGAGCATGCCGTTCTCGCTGGCGAGTTCGGAGATGGGGTCACGGGTCACGGTCCATCCGAGTACGGCGATGACCAGTGTGGACAGCATCACTTTCCACCCGTGCCCTCGGTGGTTGTTGGCCACGATGTGGAAGGCGCCGACGGCCAGGGCGACCGTCAGGCAGATCGGGAACAGGTACAGGTCGGCCACCATGTGTTGCAGGGTGTCGAACACCGGCCGGAACCAGGTCGCCAGCCAGTGCAGCCAGACCGAGCTCATCACGAAACGCAGCAGCCACAGCGCCAGGGTCAGCATCAGAATGTAGATGGAGGCTTGCAGCTGCAGCAGCATGGCGATGCTGTCGTGGCTGAAGCCGACGGTCACCGCGCTGGCCAGCCAGCCGACCCAACTACTGGGGTCCAGGCTCAGATCGGGGCCTGCTTCGGTGATGGCTTCGGCGGTGCTCACCGTCGACAGGTAGTACGCGCCGAGGGGGACGCCGTGACTGTCGGTGATCCCGGTCCACGCCATGGCGTTGACGACGGGGTAGGCCAGCGCCCGGGGTGCGGCGATCACCGCCCACAGTGAGAGAAGGTGGGTCGCCAACCAGATCGTGCTGACGCGTCGCAGCGCGGGCCGTAGCGCCATCTGGTAGCCGAACCATTCAGCGGCCCGGTTGAGGGTCAGGGTCGGGGTCATGCCGCTCCTGGTGTGGTGTCGAATGCGGAATGGATGCTCGGATCGGGTTGGCGGATGACCCGGATGGGGGCCGGCCGGCGGAACTCGTCGACGAAGAACCCGTAGCCTTCGCGATCGCCGCGCTGGGGAACCGTCGCGCCGCCGGTGGTGTCCTCGGCGTCGAACGCGGTGGGGTCGCGCATCTGGTCGACGGCCGGCTGGGCGAGGAAATACTCTTCGATGTCGGGATAGTCCTCGATGCGGATCCCCGCCAGGTTTACGACTTTTCGCGCCAGCGGTTCGTCCTCGAAGGGCATGATGAGTTGCTGGGTGATGAACTGATCGCCCATGAGCGCGAGGTCGGCCACGGGGTCTTGGGTGATGATGAGCAGCCCGGTGAAGTGTTTTCTCGCCCTGCGGCTGATGAGGTGGCAGTCGTCGGCCCCAGCCCGGGAATTGAGAAGGCCGCCTGCTTCTTCCAGAACGATCAGCCCGAAGCGTTCACGGTTGGCGAAGAACGCTAGACGTGCCAGCCGCACCAGCATTCCGTAGATGGCGACGGAGGCCAGTTTCCGCTCGGAGAGGTTGTTGTAGAGGTGCGGGGTGGCCATTTCCTCGGCGGTGGGAAGGTCGAGGCTTCCGGTCAACCAGATACTCACGTCCAGGGCCGCCAGGTCGGGGATCGGCAGCGTGGGATCGAAGATGGCGCGGGTGAAGTCGTGGGTCGCCCAGGACTGCAGGCTGACCAGCACGCCGCGCAGTTCGTCGGCCAGCGCAGTCACCTGGGGTGGTCTGGTGTCGATTGCGGTGCCGGGCGCCTGGATGCTGGCGAGGTAGTCGAGCAGCGAGGCGGTGCTGTGGATGCCGAGGCGCTCGCGGGCTGCCGGGGCCAGCAGTGTGCGCAGCCGGGCGGCCGGGACGCTGCGGGGGTCGATGCCCATCATGGGCAGCATGTAGTCCAGCCAATAGCCTCCGGCGACGTCGGCGGGGAAGATCCGCAGTGGGTCGCACCCGAACTCGTTGCCGGCCATGTCGATAACGGCGGTATTGGGGCGATCACCGAGGGCGGTGGCCCATTCGGTTCCCGGGTCGACGATGAACGCCTGGGCACCGCGCTGGATTTCAGCGCGGGTGATGCCTTTGGCGGCGTAGGACTTGCCGTATCCCGGCGCTCCGCTGCACAGCAGAACCGGGTTGTGGTTGCGCTTGGCGGTGCCGGGCAGATCCAGCAGGACTGCGGCGTTGAGGGCGTTGGATTGATTGAAGCCGAGCAGAACCCCGGTGGTGTTGCCGACCGACGATGAGGTCAGCGGAACAAAGCGGCTCCACTTGCCGGTGGTGGTGGGGTGGGCGAATTGCGCGACGCCGCTGCGGTGCAGCGGGACGCCGGGGTTGAACGCCGACCATAGCCGGGTCTGTGCGCCCCGGTAGTGGCGGATGACGATGTGCCCGGAGTTGGCCAGTTCCTCGCGCAGCCGTTTGATCGAGTAGTCCAGTGTGGCGGGGTCCCCAGCGCCGACGCCGATCAGGAAGGCCGCCTCGATGGGCCGTTCGTCGACATTGGCGGTCAGCAGCCGGTTGTACTCGGCCAATTGCCGCCAGGTCGTGGACAGCTCGTGGTCGCCGTTGCGGACGTCGCGGCGCTGTTCAAACTGGTCGGTGAGGTTGCCTTTGGCGCGGTCGTTGCGGATGAACTCCGTTTCCCGGTTGCGCATCTGCAGGGAGATCGCGAAGTCGAACACGGCCCCGGTGTCGAGGTCGTCGAGCGCGTCGAGGAACTCCGAGCCCGGGAAGGCGATGCCCTCGCGCGGCATATCGACGACGGGCAGGATCACCTGATAGCTGTCGGGCAGCAATCCCTCCGGGCTGCTCACCCGCAAGACCCGCTTCCAGGACGGCAGCCTCGACAGCAGGCCGGGGCGCGGGGCACGGTGGCCTTGATCGCCGTCGTCGAAGTCGGCGGCGGGGAAGGGCTCCGTCGAGTCGGCGGTGACCGATTTCAGTTGGGGCAGGGATTCATCGAAGACGCCCCGGAAGGCATTGCGCTTCCAGAACCAGTCGATCATGTCCTCAGTGACCGGGGTGGCCGCGAACTCCTCGGGCAGCGCCGAAATGATGTCGTCGGCGAGACGGTGGTAGGCGACCAGGGAGGACTGGCTTTCCTTGTCGCGGCCGGCGAGCCAGTCTTTGAGTTTGGTGGCTTGTCCGACCGGGCTGTGCCCGCCGCGGCCGGCGTCGACCGGGATGGACAGCCAGTAGATCCGCGTGCGGGGCCGGTTTTCGGCGAGGATCGGTTCGAGCATCTGGCAGGTGCGTGCCCATTCCAGTCGCCCGCGGTGACCGTGCAGCATCGCCCGGAGCAATTGGCGTTCGTCCTGCGGAACGGAAAGGCCGTAAATCCAGGTGCCGGAGGGCAGTTCACGGGCCAGGTCGCGGTGCCGGTCTGCCACGCCGGTGCGGCGCTTGGTGGATTGCAGGTAGTACCGCAGCCCGACGACCAGGAAGTCGGCGTAGACACCGTGTTTGGTGAAGCGCAGGTTGCCGATCGCCTGCTCGGGAGGTCCGACGAGGGCGTCGGAGTCGCTGCGACGGACCGCGGGGCGCACGGTGCGCCACAGCGCCGCGGCGCGGAACCCCAAGCCCGGTCTACCGGTGGGCAGAATCGCGCCGAGTCCTGACACGAGACCCGTCAGGGCCAGCCCGCTGAACAGCACCGCCCGGGCGTGACCGGAGTCCAGCAGCCTGACCGTGAAAATGAAAGTCATCGTCAGACCAAGTGCTGCCGGCGCGGCCACCCACAGCCGCAACGGCTTTCGGAACAGGAAGTCCGTGTAGACGGGGGTGTCGTGGATGCCATGGAAGAGCTGGGCGGAGTCCGTCATTGGCCGAACTGCCCCGTGGTGATGCCGGTCTGGTCGGTGGTCCGTTTGGTGCTGGTGTAGATGGCGTAGCTCGAGCCGACGATCACGGCGACCACGACACCGACCACAGCCCACGACACCGTCTCACCGATGCGTCCGCCGAAGAATGCGGCCATCGCTCGGGCGCCGGAGGCGATCAGGATCAGCACCACGATGACGCCGACCATGATGTTGTAGAGAGATCGGCTGCCGGAGACCAGATCGGTGGCAGCCAGCACCGTTGTGGTGGCCTGGGGTGCGGTGGCGAGCAGTGTTGCGAACATTGCGGGTTCCTTTCAGGGAGTGGTGAAGGCCGGCAATGGGGGCCGACCTCTGTCGGTGGAACACCCTGGGGCTCAGGGTTTTCCCGTACCGGGCAGCACTGGGGTCAGCTCCGCGTCCGGTGCGATTTGGGGGGCGAGGTCGAGCCCGGCCACGCTCCAGCGGCCGCTGGTGACAGTCAGGGTCATCGGGTAGTCCAGGCGCATCGGCGCGAACTGGCTTGTCACGACGTCGACGGTGGCGATGGCGTGCACGGTGGCCCCGTCGGCCGGGATGTCCTGATCGGGCACCGCGCGGGTGGATAGGAGTTTGACCAGGCTGGCTGAGCGGTAGGTGGCGGCGGGAACGAGTCCCGATTTGGGGGTGACGTAGCGCTCGAGATTGCCCTGGGCGGTGAGGTAACTGTTGAGGAATCCGCTGACCGTGGTGAACAGAATGGAGTTCGGTGCGACCGTGACGGGGTAGCTCAGCGGGACGTCGGCTCCCGGGCCGGGGCAGTTGACGAGCGCGGGCCGCAGGGTGGCACGCAAGCCATAGCGGCTGTAGAGCACGGGCAGTCGGTAGCAGGCCAGTCGGGGGCTGGCCGAGGCGAAGGGCCGCTCAGATACCGAGACGACAACCGACCACTGTTGGGAGTCGCCGCGGTCGTCTTGGAGGGTGACCGCCGAGATTCCGGGGGTGTCGACGATAGTGGCCGGTGTTGTGGGGAGCCGGGTTTGGTCGTTGGCCGGCCAGCAGCTAGCCAGGCTGCGCTGCTGGCTCTGGCTGGCGGTCAGCAGCCGCACGACGCAGTCCTGGGCGAAGGTGCCGACCAGCATGGCCCGGTTCACCACGCTGCGGGCTGGGGTGGAGACATCGACCGGCTTGCCGAACACCCAGCCCCAGATCGTCGAGAGCGCCACAACCGTGCAGGACGCCAGGGCGACGGTCAGCGCGGCCTTGCGGGCCAGGCCACCGGAGGTGGTGAGCCGGTTGGTCCAGGTTTGAGTGAGCATCACGAAGGGCTTTCTGTTGGGCGAGTTGGGGATTAGGCCGGGGGATGGCCGAGAATCTTGATGGCCGATACCGCAAAGGTGCTGTCCACGGGATCGGTCGAGCTCGACGGGGCGGGAAGTCCTGGCAGCGAGAAGGTTTCGGTGGGCCCGGCCGACGCCGACAGGGAGGGGCCCACCGGCGGCAGTGCGGGATCGAAGATGCTGCCGCTGCTTCCCGGTGCCGGTGTTTGCGGTACGTCGGCGGGTGGGCGGGAGGTCTGCAACACGATCATGGTGATCTTGGAGGCCAGTACCCCGCGGCCAGGGACGGGTTGAACCGCCTCCCCGCGGATGTTGCCGGTCATTTGGGTCATGACCGTCGAGGGATCGCCGTCGAAGACCCACTGGACTCGGGTGAGGACCCGGTGAGCCAGCCATTGGTCATTACCGGCGGCGTCGGTGCCCACCCATCCGGGGGTGATCGACAGCGCGGTCACCAGCATGGTGCGGCCCAAGTCCAACGTGAGTACCTGTCCGTCGACGCCGCCGCGGACGCAGACCCAGGCCCGGCTGGGATCGTCGCTGGCGACCGACTGGGCTGGTGTTGAACCCGCCGGGCAGTCCGCACTGGCGACGTAGGGGATCGCGGTGTCAGCACCGGGGTCGGCTGTTGCCGAGGGCGGTGCGGCGGCCACCACGCTGATCTGGGTGGAACCGTCCTCGCCCATCCCCGCATCAGGGGTGGGGTCGCGGCGCATCCCGAGCAGCATCGAGGTCACCGCGATGGTTCCGACAACGGTGGTGGCGAGGAAGCCAAGGGCCAGAGCCTTATTGAAGCGGGGCGGGGTGCGGGCGGCGTCGTCGACAGCATTCAGCGGTGCGGTGCTTGCGGTGGGTGCGACTACGGGCACGGCCGCGCTGGGCGCGGTCGATGAATCGGCCATCCAGGCGTGGTCCTCGGCGGCGTCGAAGACGTCGCCGGGGTCGTCGGGCGCCGGGAGGGATGCCGTAGGGGCGGAGTGTGTGTTGCGCGTCGATCGGCCGCCCCGCCGCTTACCGTCTTTTGGGTGAGGCGGTGCGGGGGATAGCGGCTCGTCGAGGTTGATGGGATCAAGGTCGGCGTAGTCGTGGTAGTCCGCCGGCGGCTCTTGAAGCCACCACGGTCCGAACTCGTCGCCGTGATCGTCCTCGACATGGCTCTCGGCGGCGTTCGCCGTTGTCGGCGGCTCCGGGGCGTCGTGGGTCGCGTCGTCGCCGCAGCTGGCCGGTGTTGGTTCCTGCGGAGCGTCGGTGACGGCGAGAACTGACGCGACGGGTTCCGCGGCGGCGTCATCACCGGGTTGAGCGGATTGCGGATCGCCGTCGTCGTCGACACCGTCGGAAACAGCCTCTGCGGCAGCAGGTTCCACTGTGTGCTGCGGTTCGGAGGACTCGCCGTAGAGGTCGTCGAGCCACATTTGGGTGCGTTCCCAGGTGTGTTCGACCGAGGGGCGGGTGCTGGTCATCGCGCCGGCCTCGGGGGCAGCGAGCGAGCATGCGCCGCCCACCCACCGTGCTGGGCGACCGGATAGGTCATCGTCGGGTGTGCGGGCCGCGGCGCGGCCGGGGCCTGTGGCGGCCTGACGGGGGCGCTGCGACGCCGGCCGTAGGCGACGACACCAGCGACCAGCAAAGCGACGATGCTGACGGCGACGAGGTGGGTCGCGATCACTGAGACCACCGCGAGCGCAGCGGCCACCATGAAAACCATGGCGGTCGTGACCGCTGCCACGATCACTTTCAGAGCTGTCATTCCCGGTCCTTTCCTTGACCTTTTCGTCACGGTAAGGGCGGGTGGGGGGTTGTTACGGCCAGCGCTGAGGCTGGCAGTAACAATTCGCTGGCGGCGTTACGTTGCCTGTGTGGATGGAATACCCGAGACCGGCTGGGCGCGCCTCAGCTACTACATCGACGTGCGTTTGGCGCAGTTGCGGTGGTCGCTGGAGGACCTTGCCGCAGCCGGTGGGCCGGCCCCGGGGACGCTCTACAAGGCGCGTCGACAGGGCCGGCCATTGCGGGCGCGGACCGCGACCCGGCTGGAGGCCGCCCTGGGTTGGCCGGTCGGCTCGGTGCCGCGAGTGTTGTCCGGAGGCACCCCGGAGTCCCCGCTGTCGGCGCCCCCGCAGGCGCGGGTCGGTGACGTGGCCGCCGAGTTGGCTGCCAGCAGCGGTGTGAGCGCTGCCCATCGTGAACTGCTCATCAAAGAGGTCCTACTCGCAGTGGCCACCGTGCTCAACATCCCGCAAGCCGGACCCGACGATCCCGGCCGGGAGGTGGCCGATGCCCACGCCTCCTGACCGATTCGATGAGATCCGCCGTAAGTGGATCGCGCGCTATCAGCATGGGTTCACGTTTCAGAAGCGCCGCCAGGAGGTCCTGGCACGCCAGATCCGAGACAGGGCGTGGGAGAAGACCGGCGCCCGCGTCGATCCCGCTGACGACGACGTCATCCACTCCCTGTTCCGGCGGGGCCACAACACCGTCTACGCGCTGCAGGACTTGGCCATCATCGGTGTGCTGGCGATAGCCGCGCCGCTGGGGTGGCCGCTGGGGAAGGCGCTCTATCACAGCGTCATTCAGCTCATTCCCGGTGAGTTGCGGTCCTATCCGATCGCGGCGTTCCTGTGGTCGGCGGTGATCGTCGGAGTGCCGCTGCCGTTGCTCTACAGCCCAGGTGCGTCCTGGGCCACGACACTGGTCATCCCCTGGATCATCGCGCAGGTTCCCGCAGCGCTGCTGGCCGCGGGGATCTACGGCATCCTCGAAGGCTGGCTCGCTGTCGACGGTGCCCGCGACTGGTGGCCGATGCGCCCACCGGCCGACCACGACCTGGTCGATTTCGGGCTGCACCCTGACGACCTGACCATGCCGCCGACCCCGTTCAACACCATCAGTGAGGCCCCGCTGGGGGAGCGCACGCCTATCAGGCGCGATGCGGAGCATCATGGTTAAGCAGCCGCAGACCCCCTATTGCGGCTTCGTCCGCGACGAAAACGACTACCTGCATGTGGTTCGCTCCGCCGCGCATGTGCTGGTGACCGGACCCACCGAGATCGGCAAATCACGCAGGATTCTGCTTCCCGCGGCGCTGCTGTGGGGCGGCCCGGTGGTGTTCGTGTCGTCAAAAGACACTGAACTGCAGCTGCTGTCGGCGCGGCGCTGCTTCGGGCCCAGCGCCCTGATCGACCTGCGTCCCGACTATGACGCCGACTATTTCGGCGTCGACAACCTGGCGTTTGACCCGACCACCCTGATCACCACACCCGACCAGGCGGTGACCGCAGCCAACACGATGATGCAGATGTCGGCGGTGGGACTCGGCTCCGGCGCCGACCAGGTGTCCGACGCCGGGATCTGGGAGGCGAACACCGAGGCCCCGTTGTCGGCGATGCTTTATGCCGCCTCCCCGATGGGAAACAACAAGGGCATGGACTGGGTTCTGCTGGCGGTCGACAACATGACCAAGCTGGAGCCCGATGCCGATCCCACGCTGTGGAAGGAACCCGGCTGGTCCTCGGCCGCGCAGATCGTGCGCCACCTTCCGCTGTTCAGCAATGCGCTGCTGCGCACCCTGGATATGGACGCCCGGCAGCGCGACAGCATCGCGCTGACCATGCGCAAGGCGGTGATGCCGTGGATGCGACTTGCTTTGCGCGGCAAAACCTACCGGCCGTTTGACGCCGCGTTTCTCGACGATCCGCAAGCCACCTTGTATGTGCTCTCCCCGCCGGAGGGGTCGATCGCCGGCGCGGCGGTGACCCTGCTGGAGCATCTCATCAAGGTGTGGCGGGCCAAGACTGCCCGCAAGGAGATGCTGCACCGTCTGCTCATCGTGATCGACGAGGCGGCCAACGTGGCACCGATGCCGGCACTGAGGCGACATGTCAGCGAGGGCCGCGGCTTGGGTGTGAATCTGCTTGTGGCAGTGCAGGCGACGTCGCAGTTGGACACGGTGTACGGAAACAACTACGCCCGGGAGCTGCGGGACACATTCCCGGCATCGCTCATCATGTTCGGTGCGCCGGAGTCGGACCTGTTGCGGCGAGCAGAGGAATGGACACTGCTCACCACTCGACGCCAGGAGAGCTTCGATCAGGCGAGCAGTCAGAAGACGCTGTCGTCGCATGAGGGTTCCACGCTGGAGTACCGGCGGCTGCTGCCCGAGAACACCGAGCATGCGCGTCTACTGATCCGCGGCACCGCAGGGCATCAAACCGAAATCCCTGACTGGACAGAGTTTTTGAGGCGATATGACCTCGAGCGGGAACGTCGTATCTCAGCAGCGAACGCCGCTTACCGACAACTCAACGACAACCCTGGGGCGGCGTGATGGTCAACACCCTCGGGATGAGCGAGGTCCAACAGGAACTCCTGACGGTGCTGACCGCGGCCGGGTGCCCGATCACCGCGACTGAGTTGCGCATCAGGGCCAACACCAGGCGGCCCGTGCCGCTGGTCACTGAGCAGGTGTATCGCAGGTTGGTGGCCCTGGAGCGCCGTGGGCTGATCCGCCGGGCGCCAACGCCGGGCCGGCGTGACACGTCGTGGCAGCCGACCGAGGCCGCCGCCAGAAAGGGGTTCGGATCGTGAGGAAGACCCGTCGGGGCCCGTGGCTCAGTGGCCTGTTCGTCGCATTGATCGGTTCGGTCTGGATGGCCGGCCAGGTGATCGGCGGAGTCATCGGGATGGTCGCCGGGATTCTGCACGCCGATGACGAGCTGGCGCCGGCCAGTGTGGCGGCCGGTCCGGCCCCGGGCGGCGAGAGGGAACAGGTGAGCAATGCCCCTTGGTGATTCCGCGCTGCGGAGCTTCATGGCCGAACACGGCTACCTAGACCCCGCCTGTCGGGGCGCGTTGGGAAGGACAATATGGGTAAGCGACAACAGGACCCCGCGCAGGGGGATCTGTTCAGCCTCCTGGAGGAAGGAGACGGCGATGAGCCGGGAGTTTCTGGACATCCTCAACGAGGTGTATCCCCGATACCTGCCCCTGCCGCCGGAGTGGACCGCCCAGGAGCAGCACCAATACCTGGTGCAGGAGTCAGAACGGCTGAGCCGGATGGTGGGGGAGTTGGCCGATCAGCTCGCGGAGCAGTCGGTGACGCAGTGGACACGCAGCCACGGACACCATCCCGACTATCTGACCAAGGTGGGATTGCTCAACAACGCCCGGACGACAGCACGCGAGCAGATCCTGAACAACGAGGTTTACGAACAGATTCCGGTGAGCGAGCACGAGACGGACGAGGACCTCGACGTGACCCGCGAGGAACCACCACAGGCCCGCGACGGGGTCCCGTGGGACCGGAGGTGGACAGAACCGGACTGGCGGAGCGACCCCAGCGAGGAGATGGAGACCTTGATCGAGCAGATCTGGCCGGAACCGAGGTTTTCGATGCTGTTCCGGATCAAGGCGGGCTACCTGCTGGCCGCGCGTCAGGAAGACGGACTGCCGAACCCGACCGCCAGCGACTCGCCGCTGGCGCAGGAACTGGCGACGCTGGTGTATCAGGATCTGCGCAGCGACGGCCTTCCGGAGCGTTAACCGACCAGTCGTCCCTGTTCGACCCGGCGACCGATCGTCCCACCGATCCCCGCCAGATCGACCCCGGCGGCGCCCCGCTTCCCCTGGCTGTTCCTGAGGTCGAGCCCGATCCGGTCGACGCGGCGCTGCTCAGCCCCGCCGATTTCGTGCCGGGCACCGACGTGCTGGTGCCTTCGGGCGCCAAAGCGCGGGTTCAGGCCAACATCGCGGCGTTGAAGCTGCTCGCGGCGCTGCGCGATGCCGCACGGCCGGCCACGCGCGACGAGCAACGCATCCTGGCCGGCTGGTCTGGCTGGGGCGCTGTGCCGGAAGTCTTTGACAAGCGCAATGACCGCTTCAGCACGGAGCGGGCCGAGCTGGCCGACTTGCTCACCCGCGATGAATACCAACGCGCGGAAGCCTCGATCCTCAACGCCCACTACACCGA
>ERZ795053.5955-NODE-5955-length-12359-cov-4.523651_pt1 | contig 12359 bp, 7 predicted proteins | sample MGYA00375137_ERZ795053 | MGnify/ENA primary metagenome ERZ795053 (study PRJEB30182, sample SAMN05720284) | activated sludge metagenome | isolation source: Anaerobic digester | place: Hong Kong | collected 2014-12-17 ... | reverse complement strand
ACTATCAAAAGCTTCCGTAAACAATTCGAAACTTGTCTCATACTCTGCCCGACGCAAATAGATTTTAGCCTGTAAAGTTAAGGCTAACCCTTTCTCGAAAATCAACCGGGTTTCGATAGCAAATTCTTTTGCTTGAATAGCTAACTGTAAAGCCTGAACAAAATCGCCTTTTAAGTAATAACACTCACCCAATCTGATTAGTACATAGATCTCTAGAGAATGTACCCCGGCATCCTGCGCATATTCAATTGATGTTTGGAAAGCTTGAATTGCTGGCTCATACTTCTGTTGCTCTAAATAAACATCCCCAATACTGGCCTGGGCAAACGCCGCTCGCCGACTGGCCCCAATTTGAAGTGCAATATCAAGACTATGGCTGAAATGCTCAAACGCTTCATCATATTGTCCAACTGTATATAAAGAAACGCCTAGACTGTTTAACGTATTTGATAGATCACTGCCATTACCTAACGCTTCCCAAACTCGAATTGCCTGCTTGAAATGGTAGATAGCGCCGTTGATATTTCCTTCCCGATCTAAGCAGACCCCGATATCATGATGACATATTCCTATTTCGTAGGTGTCCCCCCAGGTTTCATATAGGTTCAAGACACGACGGAGGTCTGACAGGGACTTAGTTAGCTCACCAACTTGTTGATGCACTATCCCGCGGTTTCTAAGGGCCATAGCGAGTACGCGCTCTTCAGCTCCCAAGGTTTCAAGTTGGGTAACCCCACGTTTGGCTAGCTCAACTGCCTGGCCCATTTCTCCCTTTTTCCTTAGGCCCACAGACTGCCAAACTTGGGCCTCGGCTGCCCCAATTGCGTCATTATTTAATAAAAATTGCTTTTCAGCGCGTTGAAACAACAATATTGCTTGGTCAGGATCGCCTAGATCGACACTGAGAATCTGGCCACGTAGTAAAAGAAGGCGAGGGTGTTCATCTAGCTTTTCTGAAGGTATCTGCGATACCCACGCATTGAGAGTCAAAGCCCGACCTGTATCATAGAAATGGCTTCCTTGTGTTTCAAGTAGCACCGTTGCTTCATCCCAAGCTTGCACAGAAACGTACAAAAAAATTGCCTCATCATATCGACCTTGGGTGGCGAGTATTTGGGCCGCTTTCATCGAAACCTGGCGATGAAGAATTTCATCCTCAGCCAATTTCGTTCGCAAGAACTCGGCAAAGAGATCATGATATTTATAGCCAACGCCAATTTGGGAGATAAACAAATCCTTGTGGATCAATTCTTCCAGATATACCTGGGCCTGGTCGATTTCCAGCAGGTCATTACACAACTCGGGGGTCATGTCCGGCAGAATAGCGGTGTAGAGCATAAATTTTTGCAGCATTGCCGACTGCTTGCCAAATACTTCTTGAGCCAGATAATCGTAAATCATCTGGCGATCATTTCCCAGCCGCTGTTTGAGGTGACCAATGAGCCGGTTGGCATGCATCATGTGGCCGGTCAGCAACACCTGGGCCACATTGCCGTCGGTTGCCTGAGCAATTTCGTCGGCATCCTCAGCATTGATGCGGCGGCCAAAGCGTTTACGCATCACCAACTGAATCTCTTCGCCGGTAAATTTTAGTTCTTCTTCAGACAGACCGGTGGCTCGCTCGCTGATGAGCAGATCGATAATCTGGCCGGTGTCAAGGGTCATATCGCCCCGGGCGGCCACAATGATGGTACTGGTTTCAGGCAGTTGTTTGAGTAGTCGGTTGAGCGCCAGGGTCATGCCGGCGCTAACGGCTTTGTGATAATCATCGATGATGATGATGTGCGAATCAACACTGCGTAATAGTTCGGCAATGCGACGAATACTGCTTTGCGTGTCGCCGCGATTAACCAGGTTAAGTAGGCTATTTGGTTCTATTTCATGGAAACGATCGGTGATGCTGTAGGCCAGCAGAGTAAGAAAAGAGGTGGGATCCCGATCCGCCGGCTCCAGAGAGCACCAGCAGATGGGGAGGTCCGTTGTTTGAGCGAAATCGGCCAGGAGGATCGATTTCCCGTAGCCACCGGGCGCGTAGATCGTAATCAAACGCTGTCCTTTTTTGATAAACTTATCCAGTAAGTTTAGCAATCGCGAACGACGGTGAATTAAATTAAGGTTGGGAAGTCGGATTCGATCTTCTAACCCCATTTGTCCTTGCTCTGGCCTATCTTTTTAAGCTGCGTTTGTACGTATTGTCTCAATAGTCCAGGGTAAAGGCTAATTTGAAAATTACCCCGTAAGGCGGTCGCCATTGGCTCCGTTTGATTGAGAATCACTATTGATATCTAGAGTATAGCGTCGTTTATGAAATGTGAGTTTGAGGTAGTTAGGTTAGGAAGCAGGGCCAAGAATCGGATAAAGCGGTATTATGATAACTGTAGATTGAAATATTGATAAATGCAAATTTTAACCTAAGCGATGTTTTGACTCAAACTTTTTTTTAATTTTTCAATGGGTATTGCCCGCCATAGGATCGCCATGTCTTGTTGCGCCAAGCCACCTAAGATGGCTAGCATGGCCAAATATATCACACCACCAAGGGTCATTGTAGCAAAAAAGTTAATATCGCCGACCAGCCACAGGGCCAACCCCATGACCGCACTGGCTGCGGCCGGCCGCCATGTTACATCGAACCAGGGCACCACACAGAGGTTTTGGCGTACCATTAAATAAAAAGGGATTAGCAATGACCACTCGGATAGAATAGTGGTAATAGCCGCCGCTCGATAGCCGTAGAGCGGGATGAAGATCAAATTGGTAATGGTATTGAACAGCACGCCGATGATAAAGGCTCGGGTAAGTTGCCGCTGCTGGTTAATGGCAATCAAGACATACTGCGTGACCTGATTAATAAAGCTGAACGGCAAGAACCAGATCAGCAGTTGCAGCACAATGACCGAGTCAGGCACAAAGCTTGGGCCGGCTAAGAATAGAATTAGCTCCTCTGCCACAAACGGCGTGCCGACCGCAATCGGAATGGCCAGCAGCAGCAGCAGTCGCAAGCTCAAAATGTACGCCCGCACCAGCGATTCACGTGAATCGGCAGCGAAGCGGCTCATCAGGGGGAAGATGGCCAGCGTAAAATATTGGGGTATCACGTTAATGCCATCAACATACTTATAGGCCGCGCTGTAATAACCGACCTGAGCGCTGCCCCAAATCGGCTTAAGGATAAAGACATCGATGCGGAAGAAGATGGTTGACAGTAGATGATTGATCATTAGCGGGAAACTTTCTTTCATCATTTCCCGTTGTAAGGCCGGATCGGCCTCGAAATGGGGGCGGTAGATCCGCGTGACCATAATGTACGCTAAAATAACAAATGAAGTTAAATTGGCCACCAGCGAGGCGCCGGCCAGACCGATGATGCCCCACCCCAACAGCAGCACCAATGCCCCCACCGTAACGCGAACAAAGGTGGTGATGGCCGACACGCCGGCCGGATACTCGGCCTTCTCGTGAGCGTAAAAGAGGGCCGTTAGTCCATCGGATAAATTGCTAAAAAACGTGCCAATGGCGAAGATAGCGATGGTCACCAGCACTTCAACCGTGGTATTGCCCCAGATAACATACATCGCCAGAATGAGCGCCATAATGGGAATGGCGGCCAGCCACAAGTAGAGACGCAAAATTGTGGCGTTATTCAGGTACCGATTCCGCTGATTTCTGTCGGCCGCGACATCACGCGTGACCAAGGTCCCTAGCCCAAACCGAGTGATGATCTCAACCATACCGATGAAAGCTACGGCAAAAGCGTACTGCCCCGCGCCCTCCGGCTGCAAAATGCGCAGCATCAGCAGCGCAAAGGCCAGATCGACAATGCGGTTGGAGAGCGCCATGACCATCGGCACCAGGCTATTTTTCGCGATACGTTTGATGGGTGAGTCGTGTTCACTCTCCCGATAGAGCCGGCCCCAAGCCCAATAGCCGACCAGAAAAACCAACAGCGCTGCCGTTAGAAAGGAGCCATACAGACCCAGTTGGAAACTGCGGGGGCTGTATCGGAAACGTACCTGCCACTCACCCGGCTGGAGATAAACCGCTCGAAAATTGCCGTTGGCGCGGTGGATGGTCAACTCAATTTCGGGGGGAGGAGATTGGATATTGGTTGATGGGAATGCGCCGTTCGAGGTGATTTCGGAACTCGATAACTCGGCGGTCGGCGGTTGGTGGTCGGTGGTCGGCGCTGGCCGGGCATAGGCTCGCCAGCCGGGAAAGTAGGTGTCGGCCAGCACCAGCCAGCCGGGTTGGGTTACCTGAACCGTTATTTGAACCTCGTTTGGGGTGTAGTCGCTGATGACCACACTCGGTGCGGCCGGAATCGCAGCCGAGGCATCATCGGGAGTCAGATTACGGCCCAGGCCGTTGTTTTCGCCGTCGAGGATGATTTGCTCGCGTGGATTGAGACTGCGCAGGGCAAAATCAAGATCGCCGTTGGTCGGCATTTCATCCTGAACTATAAAGGCTCGCGGCAGGGCGTCGGTGTTTTCATAGACCCGAACTTCCTGATCGTAAACTAACGTATAGTTGGGGTTGTTAATATCCACCGTCGTTAGAATATAGCGAACCCCCAGTAAATCCAGCAGCGCCGAGTCGAGTGCGGCATAGCCATCATAATAAATCGGCCCGATCCGGTTGAACAGCAAATCACCGTTTTCTTGAATAAGCTGCATAAACCGGGCATACTGACCGGGAATGATGCTGTCGTAGCCGCGCACGTCAAATAGGTGGTTAGTCATACCGGCATTGGCTAGAAATAGTTTGTTACCGGGGCCGGTCGGCGTATCGAAACTGCTGAACCGGAAAAACGGATCGTCAGCCTGTTGCTTTTCAAGCCAGTGGACGACCTCCGGTTTGAAATCGAGCAAGGCCGGATCAACGGCCGGATTAAAACCCGCGCCCGCCAAGAGAAGATCAACGGCCACGATGATCACGGCCAACGGTTGCCAGGCGGGCAGCCGGTTCGACTCACGCGGCCGAAGGGTGAGCCTATTGGGTACAAAAATAGGGCAGCGCGTGATCCGCAGCACCGCCCCGGAAGCCATCAGCATCAGGAAGAATTTAAAAAAGTTTGGCCACTGATAACCGAAAAATTGACGGCCATCGGCAAACGCATTTTGAGCTAATCCTGACCGGTCAAAAACAAACGAGGCCGCCTGGATAAACGGCCCCGGTATCACCAGCGCGGCCAGCATAATCGCTAACCCAACCAGCCCACTCCAAAACAGTCCCCACCCTAAAAAATAAACTAACGATCCTAAAAACGACGGCTGCGCCAGTATATAACTTTTTTTCTTCGCCTTCGCCTCAGCCTCATTTTTAGCCTGCCATCGAGTGCTGACCTGCTCATTCAAAAATGTCACTCCCACCCCCGCCAGCACCGCGATGCTCAGCGTAAATGGGAAAATCCAGCGAAATGGCGAGTGCAGTTGGTTCCAGCCGGGCAGGCCGTAGAAGAGGATCGCGTATAGCGGCGTTCCAAAGGCAAACAGCAGGGAGAGAACAGCCAGCGTCGCAAAAATGAAAACACTATGGCGGGCTGGGCTGGTAGCCGGTGAGCTAGCGGTGATAGGCTGTGAGCGCCGGTCATCAAGCCAAGCTTTGCTGGCCTGCAAAACAGCCAATCCGGCTAAAATGAGGGGCAAAATCCCGATGTAAGCGCCGGCTTCGACGGCTGTTTTGGTATCCCAACTGGTGCAGTGAGAGCACAAGGGGTTGATTTCGCCATTCGCGTTGAGGCCGAGCGGCTGCCACTGCCGGGTCACTACATCAAAATAACCGTGATGAGCCGGGCTGCCGAAAAAATTCGGAATGACAAAAGAGATAATGCGGCGTAGCGGTAAGGCCCACCCTCGAACCTGGGCCAGTGAGACCGAATTGTCGCGGAAGTTCTGGGTGACGACCTCGTACATCGGCGCCAACTGCACCGCGCCTAAGCCGATGCCCAGCCCGATCATCGCCAGCAGCCAACCGCCCAGGGTTAGTGCATAGCGAGGGGTAGCCTGAGTTCGCCACAACATAGCGAGACGGCAAGCCGCGTAAAAGCCGCCGACCAATAGCGTGTAGTAGGTGATCTCAACGTGCCCGGCCAGGGTTTGCAGGCCCAAAATCAGCGCACCGGCGACGATGTAGGGAATAGGCGAGTAGCCGGTCAGGCCCTTTTCTTCTTGTTTGCGGATGATAATTTCGATGATGGCCAGCAAGAGCGGCAGCCAGACCGCGCCGGCTACGATCATGGTGAAGACCACACTGACAATAAAGAACGTGCTGAGCGCGAACGTTATACCGGCAATTAGCGCGCCAACACGATTGACGCGCAGCACCCGCAGGAAAATATACATATTCAAGCCGGCCAGCCAAAGCTGGCTGACGGTAAACCATCCGTAGGCTTTGCTCAGCGGGAGAAAATAGAATAGCAGCGTAAAGGGATACAGCGCCGAGTGCTGCCCGTTGGCCAAAAAAGGATGACCCGCCAGGATATAGGGATTCCACAGCGGAATTTGGCCGGCCGCAATCGACTCGCGAATGAATTTCTTCCAGGCATAATTTTCCAAAATCAGATCGGCCAGGAGTTGATTTTGGGGCAATCCGACGCCTAACTCATCGCGGTAAGACAGCCAGGGTTCATAGGCAAACAGGTTATCGACGGGAAGGAGGGTGTTTGACCCCAGCGTGACGGGCCAGAAGAGGAGCAGCGGTAGGAGCAGCAAGATAAACCCGGCAAGAAAATCAGACCGGTTGATGGCTCGAAACAAGCGCGAACTCCTAGATTTCAGCCGATCGGGGCAGCGGAATCGGCTGGACTTTGCGATGCCGCCATCGAATTTCAAAAACGCGAAGGGCAGCTTCTATCTTGACCGGGACAGACATTTTGCTCTTGCCGATGCGCCTATCTTCAAAATAAATCGGGATTTCCACAATACGAAGATGAAGTTTTTCCGACACAAAAGCCATTTCTACCTGAAAGACGTAGCCGTTGGAGTTGATGCGCTCCAGCCCAATGCGCTCCAGGGCGCTGCGTTTCCAGCATTTAAAGCCGGCGGTCGCATCTTTGGTATCAACGCCCAAGATGCCGCGTGTCCAGATGGAGTTAGCCCACCAACTTAAAAACCAGCGCCACCAACTCCAGCGTTCGTCCAGTTGGCCGCCGTCCACGTAACGCGAGCCGACCACCACATCGCAATCGGCAATTTTAGCCAGCATCTGTGGGATATAATTGGGCGAGTGGGAGAAATCGGCATCCATTTGGATGATGTATTTGGCTCCATTGTCTAAAGCCCAGTTGAAACCGGTGATGTAGGCCGTGCCTAAGCCTTGTTTGCCTTGGCGATGGATCACGTGCAGCCGGCCCGGATAACATTTTTCAGCCAGCCGCTCGACAATTTGGCCTGTATTATCGGGCGAGGCGTCATCGACGACTAATACGTGCAAATCTTCCACGTCAAGGGTTAACAACTCGGCGGTGATAGCCGAGATATTATTGGCTTCATTATAAGTTGGGATAACGACCACGGTTTTCATAAGGCTTCTCTATCAAAAAAGTAATTTATGATGATGTAAAGTGAATGGTTGGCAGTAGGTGTCGATTGAATTCACCCTGCCAGTCCGGTCCGAGACGTAACAGTTCTGCGCGAATAGCTTCTGAGTCGGTCAGAAGTTTCGCCAGATTAATGCGCATACACGCCGGGGCAAACCGTTGTATTTTGGGCATCCCCCGCTCTAGTAATTTCATTGCGCCGCGCCAATTTTTATGGTTGATATGGTAACATGCGACGCCAATTTGCAGGATGCCTTGAAACATGATTCGCACGGGCGCGGGTTCGTCGTTCCAGGCGTGCTCGATGACTTCATGACATTCATAGTAATCGCCTTGATTAAAGAGGGCAATTCCTTGAATTAATCGAGGCGGAGTTTCATCCCGACAGCGTTGATCATCGATAGCCCACTTGTATTTGTCAACCAGATGGGCCAGATTACTGACGACAGCCCCTCGACCCACCACCGCATCGCAGCCGGCCGCTAACGCGGTTTCGCGTAGAGATAAATCGATATGAGGCCCGAAGCCTAAAATAGGAACCGGCCCGGCTTTGGATCTTTTAATCAGTTTAATCAGGCTGACCCAATCAAAACTCCGGCTAAATAGATCGATAATAACCAGCACCGGCGATTTGAATAACGCCAGGGTGAGTTGGCTATCGTCGGTGGCAGTGATGGGGTAGTATCCCAAATGGCGCAAATTATTTTCTAGCCTGGGGAGAAACATTAGGTCATCAACAACAAGAACAACTGACTCGGTCATCGGTCTAAAACAATCAAAATAGCTCGAATTTAACGAATTTTACTATTGTATGCATATATTGAGTTATGTCCAGCGCACACGGTGCAATATTAACGATTGTGATATGAATAGTGTACCGCAAAAGGGAGGGATTGAGTAGAGGCTAAGGTACTTTATTTCTTGCCCGAAAGTCAGGTAATTGCTTGCCCTTAGGTTTATGGGTTGTCTAATGCAATCAACCAGATGTTTTGATCGACGCTGTTGATAAAGATGACGTTGCTTCCATCCGGCGCTACCATCCAGTCGCCGTTGGAAATAGAAAAGACTAGGTTGTTAGGGTCGGTCAGCGGGCGGCTTTCATTGGTCACGACATCGACCTGCCACAACTGCATACTTTCTTTAGCCGACTCACGCATCGGAATGAAAATCAATGAGGTATCGTTGCGCCAATGGTAAGCGCCAAAAGCGGGTACGTTTAGCTTTTGAACCATGGTTCCCTCCGGGTTGGCTACCCAGATACCGCTGTTGCCCGGTGTATCGGAAAAGGTCACATAGTAAACAATCCAACTGCCGTCGGGTGAAATATCGATGCTGCGGATTCGTTTGTCGCGAACCAAGTTGGTTTGCTGGCCGGTGGTCACATCGAGTACGGACAGCGTTTGCGCCTCTTCCCCCTGAACTTCACGCGTGACCAGCACCATTCGCCGGCTGTCAGGCAGCCAGCCGACGAAACCGCCGCCGGTGACCGTTGCTGCCAGCCGAGGATTGTCGCCCCGCAAATCGGCCAGCCAGATATCGGTCTGGCGCAAATCGTAAGGGCCTTCCTGGTCCCGAGCCTCCCACAAAATCTGTTGGCCATCGGGTGAGTAGCGTGGCCAGTTTCCGCCGGTATCGACCGCCCAACTTTCTCCGGTCGTTTCATTGACAAAGCGGGCTAAATCACCGTCCATTGTGGCCACAATCGTCCGATCAGGGCTGCGGAAGCCGATGACGTCATCGACCAATATAGGCGCTGCCTGGGGGTTGGCTAAGTCAACGCCGTAGATGCCGGCCGGCGCTTCGGGATCGGGTTTGTCGATGAACAATACCTGCTGGCTGTCGGGTGAGAAAAAGGGTTGGACACAGCAGCCGTCCTGGGTAAGCTGGCGCAGTTCCGGCGCGGCAGGTGGCGGCGGAGTTGGCGTCGCCGTGGCCGCAGCGGTGGGTATTGTCGTAGGCGCGGGCAGCGGCGTGTCGGTTGAGGTCGGCTGGGCGGCGATGGCCACCACCGTCGCCGCCGGAGTTATAAGCGACTCGGCCGGTTGTACAGCGGTCGGTGTTGCCGGCTGGGCGGTTGAACTGCATGCGGCCAGCAGTCCGGCCAGTAGCCAGATTATGCTCAATTGACCCGGTCGCACTAACGGCCTCCGCTTTCCGGGGGCCAGGTCAAACTGTACTCGTTGAGCAGTTCGCCGCCAAAGGTGATGCTCGGTTGGTCTTTAATCGTCTGCCAGCGGCGCGGATCGAGCAAATCTCGTTGAAAGCCGTTGCTAAAACTGCCGACCAGGGCCAGACTATCCCAATCGGCTTTGATGAGCGGCACCGGGTTGAACGCGCGCCAGTGAAAATTGTCGCGGATTTCCAGATGCAAGTGGGGGGCGGAATGGCATGTCTCAAACGAGTCGCCGGTGAGCGCAATAATCTGCCCTTGCGTGACCTCCTCGCCGGGGGTTAGGTCAGGCGTTTTCAGTAAATGCCCATATAGCGAACTGTAGCCGTTTGGGTGATCGATAACCAGATTGTGCGGTAGCGACCCATGCCGGCCATCGACCTCGCTGACAATGCCATCGCCTATAGCGACGACTTCGGTACCGCATTCGGCGCTAAAATCCAGCCCAAAATGAATCCCTTGCCCCGCCTGATAAAAAACATGGCGCTGAGTAAATGCCCCGGTCGTATTGCCGTAAGCTTGGCCCAACAGCCAGGTGTCAGGACCGGGCGGTTCGGCCAGGGGAAGAATGAAGGGTGGTTCGTCTGGTAGTTCAGCCGGCGGGTTGACGGCCGGAAAGCCGGCATGGTTAAGTACGGGTTCCTGAGCGTTTAGGAACGGGGCGGTTAAAAAAAGTAAAATGAGTAATCCGATGGATATGGTTACTCTTATAAAGAGATGATGTTTGATTAGCATAGGCAGTTTTGAATAATGAATGATGAAAATGACGTTTTTCTCTTGGCTACGAACTATCCAACACTTATCGTGTCAATTAGGGCGTCTGTTTGGCTTCGTGTTCTTTGACTTGACGAACAATATCGACCAGCGCTTCGAATGGCTGAGCCCCGGAAACCATATATTTGCCTTCGATGACCGTGGCCGGGACGCCCTGAATGCCATAGGCCTGAGCCTGCGCCACATCCTGATCGACCTCGGCGGCGTAGGTGTGGTTCTCAATCGCCGCCACGAATTCGGCGCGATCTAGCCCTACCTCTTCGGCGATATCGGCCAGTATTTCTAAATCGCCAAAATCCCGATCCTCGATGAAGTGAGCTTTGTACATCGCCGCGTGATATGCCTCACCCAGCCCTTTTTCTTCGGCAAACTTGGCCCCTTCATGCGCTAATCGCGATTTGACTCCCCAGCGATGGTATATCATCTCGACGCCGAAATTGACTTGGGCGGTTTGGCGGGTGCGCGGCCAGGCGGCAGCGATGCGTTGTTTGTAATCTTCTTCCTGGACGGGGGGCAGCGGCGGGGCGTTGAGCGGCCTCAGTTCATAACTTTTCCATTGGATATCAATAGCTTCTACCTGCGCGAGTCGGTCCAAACTGGCCTTAATCATTAGACACCACGGTCAGACAAAATCGCTCCACACTTCAAATTTTAAGGACATTTTCTCTTCTTTCTTTGTTTACTCTTATGCTTCGGCCACAGGCTGGACACACGCCGGCACATCATTGCTCGGATTGTTAACTACAGTCGAGACCGGGTGAGCGATCATCTCCTCAGCGGGATAGGGCTTCAGCAGTAGTTGCAGTTGGTCGGGTTTTTGTTCGTTGGGATCGAGCCACTGCGCGTAGGCATCGCGTGGCAAAATGACGGGCATTCGATTATGAATGGAGGTCATCAGATCATTGGGTTCCGTGGTGAGGATGGTGCAGGATAGAATCGTATCAGCCTGCGGCGAGTGCCACACTTCCCACAAGCCGGCAAAGGCAAACGGCGCTTGATCTTCAAGTTGAATGTACATGGGGGTTTTGGACTTGTCAGGGTTGCGACGCCACTCATAAAAGCCGTCGGCCAGCACTAGACAGCGGCGGCGGCGATAGGCAGTTCGGAACGACGGCTTTTCGGCCAGCGTTTCCGAGCGGGCATTGATCATCCGGTTGCCAATCTTGGGGTCTTTAGCCCAGGACGGAATCAACCCCCACTGGAAAAATTCAACTTGATGACGCTCATTATTGGCGATGACGGCAATCGGCTGCGAGGGCGCGATGTTGTAGCGAGGCGGCATATCTACCGGAACGTCGGCGTAATCGACGAATGTCTCGGCCAACTTTTTGGCAGTTGCCGTTAAACTGTACCTTCCGCACATAAATCTTCCCCTGTTTTTTCAAACGCTTGTTCCCAGCGATTCAATATGTTACTATCTTTTATACTATCTAAGGCAAAGACGCAAATTTGAGTTGAGTATAGCTTAGGATGGGTATTTAATCTCAGATTGGCTTAATTATTGGTTTGTACAATATCATGTTAGGATACATCAGTAAAAATTCGACAAGATATCGAAATTATAGGAGCATCAAATTATGACAACGCACCCCAAAATCGGCTTGGTTTTAGGCGGCGGTGGCAGCCGGGGGTTGGCTCACATCGGCGTTTTAAAAGTTTTAGTGCGTGAGCAGATTCCCATCGACTTTATTGTGGGTACCAGCATGGGCGGGATTGTGGGCGTTTTGTTCGGACTGGGCTACCATCCCGCCGAAATTGGGCAGGGCATCAGCCGGTTGCAACAGAATTCGCTCTTCAACTTGTCGAGTTTGACCGCTCGCTCTCGCCAGCAGCGGGTGCGTGATAATCTGTCTGAGATTTTAGAGGGCAAAACCTTTG
>ERZ795053.5954-NODE-5954-length-12359-cov-5.723748_pt1 | contig 12359 bp, 14 predicted proteins | sample MGYA00375137_ERZ795053 | MGnify/ENA primary metagenome ERZ795053 (study PRJEB30182, sample SAMN05720284) | activated sludge metagenome | isolation source: Anaerobic digester | place: Hong Kong | collected 2014-12-17 ... | reverse complement strand
CTACACAACCGAACACACTCTTTCCCTACACGACGCTCTTCCGATCTGCCCACATTGTCCGCGGGCAGCCCGCGGTCTGTCTCCGTGGTATCTTCGCCATTGCCGAAGTCGCCATAATTGCGGATCCGCGGACAGTTATCGAGCGCATCCGCCTGGCCATCGTTGTCATCGTCGTCGTCACAGAGATCGCCCATGTGATCGCCATCGGTATCGCGCCAATCAGTTGCTGTCACCTGGCGAATCGAGGGGCAGTTGTCATCGGCATCTACCCGGCCATCGCCGTCGCTATCATCACAGCGGTCGCCAATGCCATTATTGTTGAAATCGGCCTGATCGGCGTTGGGGACACTCAAGCAGTTGTCCGCCGGCAATTGATTTTTGGTGCCCTGGCCAGGCACACAGTTACTCCCAGGTGGTCGATTCACATTGGAAAAGGGACCACCTTCGTCGCAGATCGTATCGCCATCCCGATCCTGATCGCATGCATCACCAATCTTATCATTGTCCTGATCCGTCCACGGCTGATAGGATTGACCGGGATTCCAGACCGCCGGGCAGTTGTCAAATTGGTTAAAGATGCCATCGTGGTCATCGTCGGCGCCATTGACAACCTCATCCTCAATGCCATCGCAATTGGCGTCACCCTGCCCGATCTCCACCGCAGCGTAGGCGTTGCGTACTTGGCAGAGATCGTTGTCCTTGCCCTTGTCGGTAAAGATCCCTTGCTGGGCCAACGACAGTGCCTCGGCGACCGCGGCATTGCGCATGGCGAGAAAGCCCGAATTAGCATTCAGCCGGTTGTTGCGCAGGATGCCATAGAAGAGCCGCCATGATTTCTCTAGCCCCAGGGCACGGATCTGGCGCTCGTTGTAGAGGCCGCCGTGAATGAGGAGAAAGGCGACTTTGTTATGAATGCTGCTGTTTTCATGGACGGCCCCGGAATCCCAAGAGGGGATGGTCGGATGGGTATAATACTCACTCATCAAATCGGGATAGGCAACGGGGGGGAGCGGCGCACCACCCGGAACGGTCGGTGGTGTAAAGGTTCGTGAACCGGGATTGCTCATGTCGCGTAGAACACCTAAGGCGGAGCCTTCGCCGATAGTCCAGTCGTTATTATCGACAAAGTAGCCAAAGATATCGGCAATGCTTTCATTCAGCGCCCCAGATTGATTTTGATAGCGCAGACCCGCCGTACGCTGCACAACGCCGTGCGTAAATTCATGACCAACGATGTCCTGAGTTGTCATATTTGTGCCAAACTGAAACACGTCACAGGTCGAGCTAAAGTTGGCGTTGCGCCAATTATTGCCAACGTTCACAAAGAGTGAGATCAGATTCCCATTGCCCCCATACGAATCGCGCTGGATGCCGGACGAATTGCGCCAGAAGTTGTAGACAGCTTGGATGGCCGCAAACGCGGCCTGCCCATCGGCATTGGGCGTGACCCCACCGAGCACGCCACCCTCTGTATACCACAGTATTTCACCCGCAATCGCGTCCCAACAAGTGGCGCCGCCGGCTGGTCCCATCCCATTACCATTCCACAGATTGAGATCAAAGAGATCGCGCTCGCGCGTTTCCGTCAGGATCAATGCACCGCTCTGTGCATCGACAAAGAGATCGCTGCTGCCGGCGCTGTTGAGCACGCCAATCTGCCAGGCCAAATGGGGGTGGTCATTGGCAACGCCAACCGCGTCCGGCATAACAATACGTAACTGTGGAGTGCCGATTTCCTGACTCCCTGCCCCGCTTTGCACAAGCGCAAGCCTGGACGCCTGCGCCGCGGAGACAAGCGGTGAGGACATGGGGCCTACCGTCGGCCAGTAGCTGGCAGTGATGCCGATCACGTCAGCGTCATCGAGATGGATCACAATGTCGGCGGGATAGACCGGCACACCATCTTGGACCTGACGAAAGCGTGGATTTTGCCCACTGTCGTCATACTGGACAAATTGGAGTTGTGTCATCGGATCTTCAAGGCGGAAGAGCGCCTTGTAGTGATTGATGAACCACAGTGCGCGCGTCGGCGCATCAGTGCCCGCCTCTGGGGGTAACGGCACGCGCAATAGGGCAAAGGCAACCGTGCCCTGTTCGCTGTAGCGAATGGTCACCGGCGCCAGCGACGCCTGTTGCAGCTGTTGATCGTCGGCCAATTGCGCAGCCGCGATAGCCTTCATATCACGATTTTGCACAGCGAGGGGCGGTATACAGCGGATGATCAACTTTGGGGCCAGCGCGCCCGCTTCACGGCTGGCAAAGGCCACAGAAAAATCATTGGCGCCTGCCGGTGATACGAGAATCCCATTCAGACCTTCGCCTTGGGTAACCCGTCGTATGACCCACGGCGTGACATCAATACGCACTGTGCCATCAAAGGCCGAATAGGTTTGTTGGCCATAATCGCTGGCCGGCACAGGCTGATTGCTCCAATTGACGGTTCCTTCTTCCCACGTTGCAACATCCTCCACCTGCAACGCATAGAGCGCGTCGGCGGCCAGATTGGGCACGGAGAGTTCCAACGTTGCTTCGTAGATAATCGCTTGCGTGGGCAACATGTCGTCAAATGCAAATTGCAACAAGGCGCGGCTTTCCTGGCCATTCTGCCGACCGACCACCAGATCCGGTTGCAGACCAAAGTTAAGCGTTGCGGCGTCCTGGCGCAGCGTTGCATCGGCCTGGCTAACAAAGGAACCACCACAGGTCAGAGGATCTGTCGGTGGGGAGCTTGGGTCTGGCACGCAACTGACAATGGCAAAGACACCGCTCGCAGAATCATCCATATCAACACCAAACTTGCCAAAGCGCAGATCTGCTGGCGCAATCGTTGTATAGTTCATTCCACGGCTGCTGATCGCGCCGCTGCCACCGGCGGAGATGGCCCACTGCCACGCTCCATCGTCGCGCGGGGCAATGACAAAGACATCGGTTGTGCCGTCGCCGTCAAAGTCACCCAACTGGATGCGCGCGATGCTAGGCACTACGGCTGCGTCAACTGTCTGGAGCGCGACAAAATTGCCCGCGCCCCCAGGCGAGTAAACCCAGTGCTGACTGCCATCGCTCTGGGGCAATGGGGCGAAGATGTCGGTAATGCCGTCAACATTAAAATCACCCAACTGTAGCGTGGCAGGATCGGCAAAGGCATAGGTAAGCGCGACAAAAGGCTTGTAGCCATTCGGCGCGTACTTCCATTGCCAGGCGCCATCTTCGCGCGGCTCGGCGACAAAGATGTCGGCCACACCGTCGCCGTTGAAATCGCCCACGCGCGGCATGCTGTAGCGACTTGCTTCGCCCGCGCTAATCTCTTTGAGTGTCTGGAAATTGGCCGTGCCACTTGCCGAGTAGCGCCACTGCTGGCCACCGTCGGCAGTGGGATAGATGGCTAACACGTCACTCTTTTCGTCGCCGTTGAAATCACCAAAATAAAACGCAAGCGGTGCGGCCGCAAAGGCCAGATCGACCTACGTGTCGCGTGCATCGGGCACAAATTGCCATTGCAAGAGACCATCATCACGGGGAACGGTGCGAAAAACATCCTGCGTGCCGTCGCCGTCAAAGTCGATGTAGCCAATGCGTGCCATGCCACTGCCCGCGCCAAAGGCTTCGCCAAAGTAGAGGTCGCTGAGTAGTGTGCTGCGGTTGTCGTAGCGGAGATTGGCAAAGGCTGCGCGCCCGCCTGCCGAGTAGGCCCATTGGCAACCCGGCGTGGGCAGATCACCAGTTTGGGCTTGTGGCATGGCCAAGGCCGCAGGGGCAAGGGCTAGCCAGAGGATGAGCGTGTAGATGAGATGCCGAATGTGGCGGCGTGATGGTAAGGATTGCATAGACTTGTCTCCTGTGGATGTCAAAACCCATCCGTGTCAAGTTGATTGAGACAAGTGTACTAAGCGGGATGTCCCGCGGTCATGGGGCGCAGTCCCGTGTGCGGCGGGAAGAATGACCTATTGCGGGGGATGAAAATTACCGCTACCGTGTGCTTGAGTCGATTCGGGGTTCTACACAATCTCCCGCGGCCGGTATTGCAGCGCCTCACCCAAATGGGGCGGCAGAATATTCTTCTCCCCCGCCAAATTCGCGATGGTGCGCGCCAGCTTCAACACCCGATGATAGGCTCGGGCACTCAGATTCATCTGCTGTACTGCGGCACGCATGAGGTTTTTTCCCGTTTCATTCAGTTCACAAAAGCGCTGTACCTCCGCCGCGCCCAAAGGGCCCCCGATGTCGCTGTTGACGAGGGCGTCGGGCGCCCACTGGGCGCGGTTGAGCGGGGCGAAGCGTTCGGCTTGCAGTTGGCGAGCCGCCGCGATGCGCTCACGGATCACCTTGGATGTTTCCCCGATCCCCGCCGTATCTAACTTCTGATAGGGCACCCGCTGCACTTCCAAATGAATATCGATCCGATCCATCAACGGCCCGCTGATCCGCTTCTGGTAGCGCTGGACCATCGCCATGGAACAGGTACACTCGTTGCGGTCATCGCCACAATAGCCACAGGGACAATGATTCTCCAAATCTGATGGTTAATTTGTTCTGGTCGCTGATGGAGAACCGGCTAGTATCGGCGTCGATATTGACACCGTGACTGCTGACCGCTGGCATTACTCAACCGAATGTTGCCGGTAGTGTAGTGCTTCGGCTAGCTGGGGCGGTAATATCGCGGCCTCCCCAGCCAAATCCGCAATGGTACGGGCGAGTTTCAGAATACGGTGGTAGACACGCACACTCAGATTCATTTGCTGGACGGCAGCACGGATGAGTTTTCTGCCGGTTTCGTCATAATCACAACTGCCAGTCTATCCACTTACTTCATCCGTCCAAACCTTGAAGAGTTTCAAGGTGTTGGGGCCAAAGGTGTTGCTGATGGCGACATCGGTGGCATCGCGCCCCTGTGCAATCAATATGCGGCCAATGCGAGGCGTATTATTGCGTGGATCAAATGTGTACCATTGTCCTTCTAAGTAGGCTTCAAACCAGCCGGCAAAATCCATTGGAGCAGAGGATGGCGGCACACCGATATCACCCAAATAACCGGTGCAGTAGCGCGCAGGAATATTCATGCAGCGACAAAACGTAATGGCAAGGTGGGCAAAATCGCGGCAGACGCCGTTGCCATCGCGAAAGGTGTCCCAGGCCGTCTTCGTGGGACGGCCATACTCATAACCAAAGGTGATGTAGTTGTGGACAAAATCGCAGATGGCCTGGACGCGTCCCCAACCGGCAGGTGCATTGCCAAAGCGGTCCCAAGCAACCTGTGATAGTTGATCGGTTTCACAATAGCGGCTGCCTAAGAGATAGACCAACGTTTCCTGCGGCAGTTCTTGCACTGGGTGTTGCTGAGCCGCGGGCGCAACCACATCCGGCCGCCCGGAATCGTTGATGATAGCATCAGTGAAAATTCGGATTTCTCCTTGGGGCGCGACAATACGGCTGCACCAATTGCCAAACCCATCTCGGTAGGCAGTGATGGGAAGCGACGGGTCTGTCTGCAGATGATCAGGCCTCATCATGTCGGAGACGCGAGTGTAGTGGACATTCAACATTAGGATCATGGGGATTGGCTGTGGACATTCGTAACGCAATTCGTAGCCTATGCGAATTTGCATAAGGGCGCTCCATTCAGTGACCACATATTATACCCGTTGATCTCGAACCAGCTTTTTGTATAACGAATTCTTATTCGCATAGATATACAGCATATAGTTTTCGCTGTTCAGTTGTGGATCGAGTTCGGCAACGCGTAGCCGCCACAATCTTTGAAAATGGACAAAGAGGTTACATTGACGAGCTAGGATCACCGCGATTGTGGTAATGTCCTGATCTTGACCACCGATCAAGTACTGAGCAATCTTTTGTTTGTCAGCGACAGCCAACATCTGCTCATGCTGTTCCTTTGGCTTTAACACTTTCATGTGCAGCTGCGTCCTTATCTAAATCGAGTCATTTTCTGCAAGAGGCTCACCAACGAGATGCTCAACCTCTTTCCGTGTGAGCCGCCGCCATTGTGGTTGTTTAGTTACCAGCAAAAGCTGGTCGAAGGTATCACCGCGCTCACTAGCGAGCGCATAATTGCCCTGCGGGTAATGTTCAAGCCATACCGTAGAGGTTAGGTTTAAATCATATTGGTCGACGATTTCGTAAGCAAGCTCCGGCCAATAGTTGGTAATTGCGATCTCTTTGTTATCGGCCAGTTCGGTCACAATAACGATTGTCTGTTCGTTGTGCTGATAAATGCGCAACCGACAATGGGCATGCAGTTGTTCAAATGGTTTGTAGTAATAGATTGTATCAGTGAGTAACATCACGACCTCATAAGAGAGCAGGGTATCTATCCTTAGCTGCTCAGTTTGCATTCGATTGCAACTGATTGGGCGCTTGGCTCTAAACGGCAACCGATTTTTTTATTGCTGCTGCCTCGCGGAAGGATACCAACCGGTGTTGTTCTTCATCCCAAAGTGTTAACCATATCGTTTGTAAACTGCTTTTCAACGTGAGCTGGGCAACTTGTTGCAGTGCAGGATTCTCATCATGGCACTTTTGTAAATGGTAATTGGGGATTCGTGGGCTGAGGTGATGAATATGGTGAAAGCCAATATTGCCCGTAAACCATTGTATAAGGCGCGGCAACTTATAGTAGGAGCTACCGTGTAAGGCCGCCAAGGTGTAATCCCACTGTGGCGTGTGCTCCCAATAGGTGCGTTCAAATTGATGTTGGACGTAAAAGAGCCAGGTGCCTACGCTGCCGGCAAGTACAATTACCGGCAGTATGATCAGAACCAGTGCACCAAACCCGATCAGTGCACCGACGGTTGCCGTCCAACCGGCAATCGCCAGGTTCGTCCACCAGACCGACGCACGCTCCCCATTGTGCCAGTTTGCTTCTCCGCCATAGGGAAAGCGTGTGAGCAGTAAAAAGCTAATCGTTGGAGCAAGACCAAAGAGAAAGAGAGGATGGCGAAAAATTCGATATATCGCACGTTTCCACCAGTGCACCTCTCTGTATTCGGCAACCGTCATCGTCCATACATCGCCAATGCCCCGTTCTTCTAACTCGGCATGGTGCGCATGATGGACAGCGTGGCTTCTCCGCCAGAATTTGTAGGGGACGAAGGTAAACATGCCACAGATGATTCCAACGATATCGTTGCTTCTACGCTTCTTAAAAAATGCACCGTGACCACAGTCATGTTGGATAATAAAGATTCGTACTAAAAAGCCGGCTGCGGGGACAGCCAGCAGCAATGTTATCCAATAGCCGCTACGTAAACTCAAATACATTAAGGTCCAGCAGACCAGCAGCCCGCCAAATGAGTTGGCAAGTTGCCAGATGCCAATCTGTGCATTTGGTTGCTGATATGGTGCAACCAATGTTTGCCACTTCACTTCTGTTGCTGGTCGAATGTTCAGATTTGTCGCCACGTCTTGTATTATACCTTACTCTACATTGAGTTGCGCCAACACTTTGGCACACTCAGAAGCTACTTGGTTGTTCGCTTGGTCATCACCGGGCATGGTCGCCCACCCTTGATCGCGCACGAAATTTCGCTGCTGATAACTTGTTGCGGTATTAAATTCTGCAAGCTTTTGCTCTTTCGTCGGATCCTGCTGGAATTGGGCAACACAGATCGTAGAGAGTCGCTGTATCACAGCGTCATTTGTGACTGCAGTTGCGGTTCTCTCCGCCGTTCCCGCTGTTACCCATCCTCCCCATGTAAAGCCAACGATCATGGTGCCGACAATCATAGCCAAACAAAGCCAGGCAATGGTTGCTTTGGAAAGTTGGACGGCGTTCCAGCGTTTTCGCCATGATGCGCGCTTTGGTTTAGGGGGGATGGAACTGGCAATGGGTGGGCCTGATCTTGATTTACGGTTGTCGTTGTCGGCCCGCTGTTCGGCTGAAAAGCCTGGTTGAATCTCTGCCATAGTGCTCCTCCTTAGGAGTTACGAAACGTATTTTGTTTACATGACTTACACATAGCGAACGGATGACTGGTACGTGTTGCTTTACCAACCAGGCGCTCGTTTTCCAGTGGCTGCGTAAGCCCTATTTGAACTTGATAATAGTTACGGGCGATATGCCGAAAGTTGTGTCAATTGCCAACCCGCTCTCTGAGCCAATCGCGATTGACACAATTCGTGCGATACCGCCTCACTACGATGGCCCAAAGTGACAGTTCAAGCAGATCAGACGCGAGGTTGGTTGAACGTTATATCAATTTGCTCTGCAAGAACCACGAATGAGTAGCCGATTGTCAGTGGCAGATCGCGACACATTCATAGTCTTCGCAACCGCAAATGGTACTACTTGTTGATGAGCGCAATAAGGGTCAAATTGAGATCACGGATCTTAATCAGCAGACCGTGTAGCTCAGCCTGATCGCGTACCGGTACGGTGAGTGTAGTGCCATTGGATCCATGAACAACCGTCAGTGGACCAAACCAGGTGACTAAGTCATCGTCCAAATCTTCGCGGACGCGAATTTCATAGATACAGGAGGAAGGTGGTAGGTTGGATAATTGCATCTTGAAAAGGTTCATTCATTATCAAAGTTTAAGCCCCAAGTCATTCCCATCCTCCTCTTGCATGTTTTCCCAAATGCGCGCCTGTAGTGCAATGGGTGATTCAATAGTGCTCCCGTTGGGATAGCGAATGACCATATCTGGTTCATTGATACTGACCACGCAATATTCACCACGCCGATTATGGTAGTGCTTACCGACCTTGAAGGGATGACTCTGATGCTTCTTTTTCTTTTCGTGCGTAAACTTTCTAGTCATCTGTTTCTCCATTTCTGTTCCGGGTGCGCATCGATTAATGGGGGTTGGTACACTTCAGGTTGGTTCGTTATGCTTCGTTCTGATTGAGAACCGGAAGTAGAGCACTCATCTTTTGTTAGAGTCTGCATAGTAGGACATCGCTCAGCACATAGGGAAATGGTGGCCGCCAGTCCGCAGGCGGGGCAATGTAAGGAGCCTTGTTAAACGCCACAAAAGCGCCACCCCGATCACTACGTGTGGTGAGAAAGAGTGCACCGCTTGGCATACGATGAAGTTCTTCAATGGAAATGACGATGCGGCGCTCTAACGGCATATCTTTGCCGGCGGACGGTAGCGCGTTTAACATGGCTGGGGTAACACTACACATATCAACGACCACAGCGACCACTCGACGATTGTGTGGATTGATAATTACCTGCCGCACATTCCCGAACTCGTCATTGGCGGTATAGATTCCCTGGCCAATGACTGGTTGCAAGAGCGCTTCGTATGCACCATCTAGCACGACATCAGGCGCTTGAATTTGGTTAATAATCCCGCGGACTTGTGACACACTGGCCGCAATTCTAGAGGCAATGCAATAAATAGCAGCACTGCTAACGCTGCCCATCAGATAAATAAAGCCACGCTGCGCCTTGACAATGATTTTTTCGCCATGCGTTCGCTCATGAGTTCCCAATGCGAAAGCCACGGTTACAGCCAAGCCATCATCAGCGACAAGCCGATTCTCAAGCTGAGTCATACCATCCATTTGATAAATGGCACGACTGACTTGCGTTATGTGTGTAGTCAGTTGTACATGTCCCGTTAAGATGACTACGTCATCTTGGACTGTAATTGCGACGCCGTCAGAACCTGTTCTACGCAAGAGTCTATCAGCTTGGAGTGCATCATTTACATGACCCGCCAATATCATATCGTTGATAGAAAGCGCCTTCATCTTGGTCACCAACTGTGATTCGGTCATTGCAGCTTACTCCCTTCATAGATCGCACTGAGCATCGTTTAGTGTTGGACCTGTGTCGGTTCACGTAAGTAATCCCAAAGATCGGGGTCATGCTTCGGTATAACATTCGGCGGCGATTGTATATCGCCTGCGGCGCGCTCTACCTTGCTGGAAAGAATTTCGTGTGGCTGTAAATCCTGCAGGATTAAGAGTGGCGTCGTACCATATGTAAGAAAACTGGAGGCTATACTCCCATAGGACCATTCGTGCCGACCCGAATGGCCGTGGGCGCTGAGGATCACCAAATCTGCTTTTTCTTTTTCGACAATGTTGTGCAACGTAGCCGCGACATTGGCCCGCGCGTCAATACGGAGCTGCCACACCACAGGGAGTCGTGACTGTAAGGAGGTGAAGTGTTGAATTGCCTGGGCTCGCTTCCGTTCGATCATCTGATCAAGCAAGCGAGTATCGCCGGCCCCCACTGGAACCCGTCCAATTGACTCAGGCTTGGCGATGATATGCACTAGTAACAATTCGGCCTCGTGGGCATGAGCCAAAGCTGTAGCCATCGGAAGGACTTGCTCTGCACGTTGGGATCCATCCAATGGAACCAGAATTCGCCGATAGCGGAATGCTCTCCAATGGCCCGCAGTATAATCTTCCGACACAGGTTCGTAGGCACGTATTAATAAGATAGACTTACGCACGCGGTCGATTACTTTCTGTGCGACACTGCTTGTATTCCATCCGCTTAAACCACCCTGACCATGACTACTCAGTGCGACCAAGTCAACGTCCTGATGTTGCGCATACTCGATAATCCCTCGTTCAGCGGGACCCTCTATCAGTTTGAGGCTGGGTGCTTTCCCCAATTTTGTAGCGCCATCCGTACTGAGCCGATTCAAGTAGCTTTGTATCTCCGCTTTTTTGCATGGCCAATCGACAGGATCATCGATACGACCAGGCGTGTCATAGTCATCTAGTACATGCATCAGCATCAAGTTCGAGCCAAGAGCTTGCGTTAGTGATACAACGTGCGGTAAGACACACGTGGCCAACGCCGAGCCGTCCAACGGGACTAATATGTTGTTAAACACGACAAACATCGCCTTTCTGTACGAACAAAACAGACATGGCTCTACCGGAGCAGAATGTACCGATCATCAAGAAGTTGAGGTCAGCTCATATCGGATAGACTTCAACGAAGCGCCTGCTTACGCGCAAGCGCCACTTCTGCTTCTTTCTCATCTTGTATCCAGCGGGTGTAGTAGTCAGGGGATTCATGTAGATGTGTGCGGACAAGCTTGCCGATCAGGATGGGATCATCAGTGGCGAACTCTGTAATCGGATTATACGCGCCGACAGCAGCTTCCGTGTTCATGCCCAAGCGAAATTGTTTGATGTCGACGATTGCCCAATCAATGCCCAATTTGTCCCCGATACGTTTCGCTTCTGCAAGCGTAAATTGTTTCTGTTTCGATTTTGGATCCATGCGTCTAATCTTTCATAACAACTGCACTACACCACTGGTGTAATACAGTGCTGCATTCATGCAGTCGGAATACCAGGATTATCCTTTTTGGCTTTCTTTTCACGTTTCGCCTGTTTTTTTTCCTTCATTGTTTTTGCCGGCTTCTTCTTATCGTCATTCTTCTTACCGCGTTGACCTTTACTCATTTGCTGTCTCCCTTTGAAGTAAGCAGCCGCGAATCCCATCACGAACCGGTGATGTTTCTCCTCCGGCTTTAGGCCATCGCAAAGAAATACTTATCCCAGGATCGTCTTGCGGATAGCCGTAAATATCACGGGGCAGCGCTTGTTGCTGGATAGTTATTTCTTTGGATAAACCTTATCTGTACGGTGGTTAGGATGAAACCCGATACTTTGTAGCAGATTTACACAAGTACCAAACACCGGTTTTCATACAGAACAAGTATAAAGACAAGAATACATGGGAAACAACAGTGTGTCGTCTCCCCAAAGAGGTATTTTTGCAGTTGGTGAGGTGAGTGTGGATAGTGATATCTCTCTCAAAAGAGGTATGAGGGGAACTGTTCAGGAGAGAGTCTAGCAGAGGCTAGTAAACACCTGGACAGGTATCAGTCAGCAGTAATCAGTTTATGTGCCCACTGATTACTGCTGACTGATACCTGTCTACTCAATGTCATTAAGTTACCAGTCATCAGTCCCCAGTTTTCAGTGGGCAGTCTCGAATCACACACTGGAAACTGTTAACTGAACACTGATTCCTTTGACACGACAATATCTTAACTTAACGACATTGACTGTCTACTGACTTCTGTCCACTGGTACTAGAATAAATCTAAATCACGCGCTTGCGCAACGGCTTGCGTTCGGCTCTTCACGGCAAGCTTACCATAGATCCGCTTGAGATGTGTTTTGACTGTGCCAACGGCGATAACTAACTGTGCAGCGATAGTGGCATTGGACAACCCCGCCGCAACCAGGCGCAAAATCTCAAGTTCACGCTCCGTGAGTGGCTCAACAAGGGGGGGTGATATCAGAGCTAGTGCTTCACGCGATATGGGCTGCAAGGTGCTGTCGCCCACGGAGGATTGTACTTCAGCTGAGTTACTGACCGCTGCAAATGCCGTTAATAACTGCGACACGTAGCGGC
>ERZ795053.5952-NODE-5952-length-12362-cov-5.223125_pt1 | contig 12362 bp, 8 predicted proteins | sample MGYA00375137_ERZ795053 | MGnify/ENA primary metagenome ERZ795053 (study PRJEB30182, sample SAMN05720284) | activated sludge metagenome | isolation source: Anaerobic digester | place: Hong Kong | collected 2014-12-17 ... | reverse complement strand
TTCGCTTAACTGTTGCATTCCCAGTCCACCAGAATCAAAATCTACAGCACTACTTTTGATTAATATTTTTATATTATGCGTTCTGGCAAACCAGTGGTCATATTCACCAATACGATAAGTTTTAGATAAATTACTGGTTTTTATTATAATAACTGTTCCACTACGATAATCTGATATATTCCGCTCAAAACTATCTCCACTGTTTAAGTAAAAATCAGCTTGTTTCTCACCGTCCTCAATTTTCACATAAGCATTATCTGTTTCAGAATGCACCGCTATAATCCATTTGCATGGAGTATTAACACATGAAAGCAACGATAAAAGACTTAAAGAAATTATAACTATTATTCTCATTTTACCCTGCCATTAGCAATTAAATTTTACAAACCACACCGCAACATACGCATATTATCTAATATAATAAATCCACTTTTTTTGTAAAATTCTACTGTATAAAACTCATTCGAAGTAAACAGTATTATCGATTCAATTCTATTTTTAGCCAATTTCCTCTTTACATGTTTTAATAACTTCTTTCCCACCCCAGCGCGTTGGTATTCTGGCGAAACAAACATTTCTTTAAGATTATAGTAATCACCACTATAATACCTCTCTAAATTTCCGATTATTGCAGCTATGGGTTTCCCATTATCCCACACAGCCACACCAAAAAAACGAGGTGTGTCAAAAAAATCTGTTAATCGCTCAAATGCCGCTTCTGCATTCCATCTGTCATTCCACGGCTCACTATTAAATACACGCACATAAAGATCAGCGCATTCTTTTATAACCACTTTCGAAACAATATCAACTATTTCCAAAATGTTTCACCCTTTATATTTCTTTGCAATGTAGACTTATCTATAGTTATAGATATAAACTCAACGGTTTTTTAAAAAAATTATGGACAACACACGGCTCAGAACAACCCTTTCTGCAAAGATAATTTTTACCAAAACATGCTACTAAAATTTATTCTGACAGGCTTCAGAAATTAGTATTATCATGCCTTTTCGGATACAAGGAGAACATATGAGCAACAAAATTAGAATAGGGATTATGGGCTATGGCAACATAGGAAAAGGCGTGGAATCCGCTATAAAACAGAATAGCGATATGACACTTTCTGCTGTATTTAGCCGCCGAGACCCCTCCTCTGTACAAACAGAAGCCCCAGTTTATCCCGTAGACGATATTGCGTCTTTTACAGAAAAAATTGATGTTATGATTCTATGTGGTGGTTCTGCTACCGACTTGCCAGACCAAGGCCCCATGACAGCATCCCTTTTTAATACCGTAGACAGCTTTGACACACATGCTCGTGTACCTGAATACTTTGAAAAGATGAACGCTGCAGCAAAAAAAGGTGACACACTATGTCTATATTCTTGCGGATGGGATCCGGGATTATTTAGCATGATGCGAGTTCTCTTCGAATCAATGCTTCCGCAAGGTTCAGAAACTACCTTCTGGGGACCAGGTGTTAGCCAAGGGCACAGCGATGCAATCCGTAGAATCGAAGGAGTAGCAGATGCACGTCAATACACCCTACCGATTGACAGCGCCATTCAGGCTGCCAGAGACGGCAATGCAGACGATTTGACTACACGTCAGAAACACAAACGTCACTGTTATGTAACAGTAAAAGAGGGTGCGGACAAAGAAGCTATAACAAAAACTATTGTAAATATGCCCAACTATTTTTCTGACTACGATACAAGTGTTGAATTTATGGATCATGAAACTTTACTAAAAGAACACGGAGCTATACCTCACGGCGGCTTTGTTATCCGTAACGGGAAAACTGGCGATAACAACAGCGAGACTATGGAATTTTCTCTAAAGCTGGATAGCAATCCAGAATTTACGGCGTCTGTTCTGGTCGCCTGCGCAAGAGCCGTTCACCGTATGCGATCAAACGGAACACGAGGCGCGCTATCCATGCTCGAAGTACCATTGGCACACTTTTCATCTACAGATATTGCGGATCTTAGAGCAGGAAAAATATAATACGATTTAAAATGCCATTAATCTTGCTTAACCGCTATTACCTTTTGCAATGCAATAGAATGTTTAAAACATTCTATTGCATTGACTAGGATAATCAGCCAATGCAATAGGAAACTTCGAACACTTATATGAATTAAACCTTAAAAAATTCCACTGATCTCTTAAGATTTTCTGACATTTGTGAAAAGCTTTCAAGTGTTGCGGCCATCTGCTGCGCTCCGGAAGCATTAGCCTGAGTATACTCATTTATTTCGGAAACCGATTTAACGATTTCTTCAATTGCGCTTTTTTGTTCTTCTGTAGCCGTCTTCATCTCCTCCGAACGACCACGCATCATCTTAGCAGAACTGTTAACAGAAGCATTCTCCTTTTGCTGATTTTTCATAAATTCAGATAACTCTTTCATCATTTCACCGACTTGAGAAACTCCCTCGGTAATGCCATAAATAGTATTGTTTACCGAGCGAACACTGCCCATTCCACGATTAATTTCTTCGTTGTTATCAATAATAAAGCGGTCAATCTCTTTAATGCTTGTAGCGGTTTGTTCGGCCAGTTTTGATATCTCATCAGCAACAACAGCAAATCCACGCCCGGAATCTCCTGCTCTCGCTGCCTCAATCGCCGCATTTAAGGAGAGGAGATTAATCTGTTCCGATATATCATTAATAATATCCACAATTGAGGTCATCTCCGCTGAACTTTCAGTAATTCGCGACATCGATATAGTCATGTCTTTTAACGATTTGTTGCCATCTTTCGCAGTAGTTGCAATTTTTGTTGTTATCGATGCAGTCTGATCTAGTTTTTCACTCATTTCGTTTATACTCTCAGATAAAGAGCCCATTTGATTAATAAAATCAGAAAGATGATCGAATTGGATTTTAGAACTTCTGGCAACACTTTCTACTCCAGCAGAAACCTCTTCTACTGTAGCGGTAACCTCTTCGGTTGACGCAGCCTGACTTTGAGCATTATCAGAAAATGAAGAAGATGTCGCAGACATTTGATTAGACCCCGAAGCAAGTTCGCTAACATTTTGACTAATTGTCAAGATCACCGATCTAAGTTTTTCTACAAAATCATTAAATATTCCGGACATATTACCTATCTCATCATTACTCTCGACTACAAGCTTTTGTGTCAAATCACCAGATGAAAGATGCTTTATTGCCTCAACCATTCGGCCTACCGGACGAGAAATTGATTGTGACAAAATGAAAGCGAATCCTATACCCAGCATAATAAACAATAGAGTAGCTGTAATCATATAGAATCTTACGGATGAAATTTCAGAAAAAACATGTTTCTTCTCGGCACCAACGGCAATAGACCATTTTGTATCTTTTATTGGAGCATATCCAAAGAAACGATCGGTTCCCAAAAACGGATATTCACTATATCCACTTTTACCACTTATCATTATTTTAAACATTTCAGCTAACTTATTGTACGCCGGGTCAATTTGCGCCTCGTTTATAAAATTTTTGCGACCAAGCACATACTCTCGATTACTATGTGCTAAAAGTGTACCTGTATCATCAATCACATAAGAATATCCCTCATCGCCAAATCCAATATCATCAGTAACCGCCGAAAGCCAGGCACCGTCAAGCCGTGCAAGTAAAACTGCAGCAGGTTTTTCATCTTCATAGTTATAAATCGGTGTTGCTATCATCATAACCGGTGAATTTGTCACACGGGAAATAATTATATTTGAAAAAGATGTGCGCCCGGAGATTGCCTCTTTAAAATAGTCACGGTCACCAAGCTTAGCCCTGGTTCCATCAGGATACCAAGCCTCACCATCAGGCATGATTATCCCCATTCCCATAAACTGCATCCGAGCAGTCTCTTCTTCAAGAGCCTTTTTTTGAATGTTCCAATCCATTCCACGAAAAACATTTCGCCCGGCTATTCCTTCCATCGCCACTATGTAATAATCAAGTTGTTTGCGAATTATTTCTGCTCCGTATACGGCCATCTGTGGGGCAGTTTGATCAAGTTGTTTTTGGAGAGCGCCTGTTCCATTAATAAAACCTACAAGACCTATTCCCAAACTAATAAAAAAGGTCATTAATATTACTGCAATAGTCATTTTCTTACGTATTGTCATATTAGTGACTCTGTCTTTAACTCTATTCTTCATGGCATGCACCCGATATATTAAATTATTTGAAAAATCTTAACTTTTGTTTGTTCTACGCATAACGGCTTAAAAACCCAGTATTGAATCATCAGATTCCAAAATTCACTTAAATCATTATGGATAAATTTTATTATATATCAAAATTTGTAAATATTTCAAAGCTTAACTACTCTTCACAGCTTTTTATACCCTGTTTACAGGCCTTTTTATAAAAAATATTATAAATTACAGGAGTAGCAAAAAGAGTAATGGTCGTTCCAAACATCAAGCCATAAGCCATAGCAACAGCCATCGGCACAAGAAATGGATCACTGCCCCCAATTCCATAAGCAGTAGGTATAAGTCCAGCAATAGTAGTTATGGTTGTCAGCAATATTGGGCGAAGCCTTTTGTATCCCGCTTCCAACGAAGCGGTATATGTATCTTCTCCCCGCTCACGTGCCTTATTAATAAAATCCACATACACAATGGAGTCGTTAACGACAACACCTCCAAGACCAACTACTCCCATCAGTGCCATAAACGATAGTGGAAGTCCATGAAAGAAGAACGACCAGATTACCCCAGTAAGTGTAAACGGTATGATGGACATAACAATAAGAGGCTGGCGCAAATTATGGAAAAGAGCGACCAGTATAACATAAATGGCAAGCAGAGCAATTATGTAAGAGTTTCGAAGCCTTATTATAGAATCCTCGGTATCTTCGTACTCTCCCTCATAGCTAACAGAATAACCGGGATAACGGTTGTCAATATCCTTGAATTTTTCCATCATCATAAGGTTAACATCAACAGAACCCAGCGGTTTTTCAGTAAACGACTTTTTAATTCTTTGCCAGAACGATAACGACTCATCCGGCTTTGGCGGAACAATATCCGCAGAAATATCTACAGACCGACGCCACCCTTTACGCGTAATCGATGAGATACCGACACCCTCAACAAATTTTGCCACCTCCTTGAGCGGAATCAATCCACCTGTTTTGTTGGCAACCTTAATATCTTTTAGCTTCTCAAGTGTCTGTCTTGATTCTTTAGGAAGTATCACACGTACATCGATCTCCTCTTCTGAACGTTTGATTGATGTTGAAATCGAGCCTTCATAACATATTCTGACAGTTGAGGCAACATCAAAAACACTAATGCCCGTCCTCATAGCCATGCCCTGGTCTACAAAAATACGCATCTCGCGTTTTTCCGCTTCATAGTTATCCCTTATGTTCTCAACTCCGGGTATTCCTTTTAGGTATTCCTGATACTGAGTTGATATCTCATCAAGTATTTTATAATCCTCCCCTCTAACACTTACACTTATGTCGGCACTTGTTGGAGGGCCTCCTCCTTGGGCAGTTTTAAACTCAATCTTGGTAAATTCTCCTATAACCGGTTCACTTGCCTTACGAAGTTCTTCAAGAATCTCCTCCGCTTCGATATCCCGATTTTGAAACGGAGTAAGATTTATAAGTATTGAACCGTATTTACTACCCAGTTTGCTTTCAGGATCCCCCTCGTCCTGTCCGTAATATCCAGTACGCGAAACGAAACTCTCGACCCACGTTTCAGGTAAAGCTGCTATGTTTTTTTCAATTTTTTATACCTTCGCATCCATAGCCTCAAGCGAGGTGCCGGGAGCCGCTTCCATTAAAACAACACAGGCCTCTATACCACCACCCGGAAAAAGTTTAAACTCGATCTGTTTGATTGCAAAACCTACAGAACCGACAAAAAAGGCTATCAAAAGAACCATAAATATCAGTTTGTTTTTCAAAAATAGAGCTAAAAGCGAAGTATATCGTTTACGAAGACGGAAGGGGCTGGATTTTGCCTCTTTCTTTTTTTGCTTGGTTTTCTTTTTCTCGAAATACTCTTCCCGTTTTTTATAATATTTTTCGATATCATATATGTGTGAAGGCAGTATCAGCATGGATTCAATCCAAGACATCGTTAAAGCTATTGTTACACAAGCGGGTAGAGCCCACATAAACTTACCCATAATCCCGCCCATAAAAAGAAGAGGCGCAAACGCGGCTACCGTAGTCATGATTGTACCGGCAACAGGTATCATTACCTCGTGAGTTCCACCGACAACAGCCTCCAGTAAAGGTTCACCCTCCTCAAGATGCCGATATATATTTTCGGCAACTATAATGGCATCATCCACAAGCATGCCCAGAACCATAATCAGAGCGAACATGGACATCAAATTTATACTTATATCCTGTACACCCATAAACCAGAAGGTTCCAGCAAACGCGATAGGGAGTCCAGCGGCAGTTACCAAAGAGATACGCCACCCCAAAGCGATAAAAAGAGAAAGCACGACAAGAATAATACCCACAAGCCCGTTTCCTTTAAGAACATCAAGGCGACGCTGCACATATTTTGAAAGGTCGTCAGTTATTGTAATCTCGTATTTATCAGGCAACCCCTCTTCAAAACTGGAAACCATCTCACGTGCTTTTTGAACCAGAGTAATGATATCGTAGTTCTCACGGCTAATTAAAGTCATTGTTATACTTCTGGCACCGTTAACCTTGTTAATAATATCCTCTTTTTTAAGGGTATCACGAACAGAGGCTACATCGCCGATCTTAACAACCCCACCAACATCGTTAGCTCTTATGGCCACGTCGCTTATCTCTTCAGCTGTATTAAACTCTCCTATAGTACGGATAATAACATCTTCATTATTCTCCTGGGCTATACCTCCCGGAAAGTTCAGGTTTTTCGCGCCAAGTGCACCTGTAATGGTATTAAGAGCTACATAGTATTCATCAAGCTTATCCAGAGAAACTTCAACATGCATTTCGCGGTCACGATATCCATTCTTCTTTATCTCCGCAGCGCCCTCAAGCATCATAAGCTGATCCTCAAGGCGTTTAGCGTAATGTCTTAATTCAAACTCCTCATTATCACTTTTTATTCCGTTTTTATTTGCGATTGATACCCTTAATACGGGTATCTCTGCCATGGAAAGCTCGGTTACTTCGGGATCTTCCGCCTCTTCAGGAAGATCATTAACCTTCGCAACCGCGTCTTTTATAAGCTGGACAGTCTTATCCTTGTTTTTTATATCTGGGTCAAGTTCACAGGCAATAAAAGAGATACTCTCCAAAGAGTAGGAGGATATCTGTTTTATATTGTTTACCTCACGTAATTGATCTTCAATCGGTTTTGATACCAGTTTTTCGACATCCACCGGAGTCGCCCCCGGATAGACTGTCTGTATCATAACCCAGCCGAAATCGACTTGAGGAAACGCTTCTCGGTTTGCGTTAAACATAAACAGAAGTCCCGCGATAATAACCGATACGGACACAAGATTAACAATAAGCGCGTTTTTTATAAGATATTCAATAAGTTTTCTCACGGTAACCCCCGTTGGCTTTAGAAGACAAAATAGATAATGACGTATGGAAAATATTTTTGTTTAAATCACATTTGTTTCATCAATCGGCATTTTTTCAATTATTTAATGCACCAATACATAATGTATACCACTTCATTTGACACAAAGTTCAACGCGTCAACAAAAATTACAACCTCAAATGCAAATGCTGTTTTTAAAAAATTTTATTCAACGGCATGGTTGTTATTTTAAACTCCTTATTAATAGCAAACTTCAAATCTATAATTGACAGCCAAATGTCTTTTTGATTGATTGATCTTTCGGAGAGCATCATTGCTCCGGTTACATTAATCAGATTACAGGTAACTTCTTATTTTCAGATAAACCCGATCAGCCTGTAAAACGGGTAAAAATCTTGATACAGGACAATATAAAAATCATTATAAAAGATCAAAACAGAAGCCGGGCGCTACTTGCAATTGCCGGAATCATTCTATCACTGCTTTTTGCTCCCCTGTACGAAACGTACACTACTTTTTTGTATAAACTAATGTATACAGCTAGTCTTCCCATGTCTGTTTCTGAAGAGACAGCTTACAGTATGCACAGTGGACATCCGGCCCCACCTGCGCTTCTATTAAAAGCTGCCGCATCTGCCAGGGTTGCCGGTGCGCGTAATGTTGTTATCTGTGCCTCTATACATAACGACTCTCCAGCTTATATTTCGGAAAATCTTTTAAACCAGCTCTCTTCGGGTAAACCTTTCGCACTTGACTTGCTAACACAATCGTCAATACAAAATACCGTTATAAATAATTTTAATAAATACGGTCAAACAACAATTTTTGCTCCATCGCTTGTAGCAGAAAACCGATATATCGGCAATAATGAACCCTATTGCGGCAATAGCTTTTTACCACTGTTTAGCAAAAGTAATATCTACATCAAAACAAAAATAGAAAACAAAACCTTGTTACATATATCTGCGGCACTCTATTCACTTCAAAATAAGGATGAATTTGACTATAAAACAGCCGAACCTTTCTATTATGATACTTTTTTCCAAAAAAGCCCCTTAATACGTATTGATTTTAATTCACTGGCTAACTATCCCAGTTTAATAGAAGAAAAAAACATCCATCTTGCTCTTTTAGCTGACTATACAGACCACAAGGAGTTTTCAGATATTTCTGACGGGCTTTTACAACTTCTTAATCGAGCTCTATCACACCCCGAAGACAAAACATTGCGTGACATGTTTTTACTTGCGCATAATGATACTGCCGTTTTAAGCAAACAGATTTGCGATAAAGCCGATTCAATAAACATGAACGATTTGGACCCTAAAGAAAAAGAGGGTATAACTGAGGCAATTAATGAGCTTAATAGAATCGATAATCTGCTTAAACCGATAGAAGAAATAAATGGGAAAACCATTTTTATTGAAGATTTTGCACAAACCGGTTACTCGCACAACAAATCGCCCCGATTCTTTGGTAAAAGCTATACTCCTGGAGAACAGAGCGCGTTTTTGTACACTTCAATGATAAACCACACGACAAGGCAGAGGTGTGGTTTTTTTGCTCAATTCGTTATTCTTATTGTTATATCTTCACTAATCTGGTTTATATTTTATGAATATCCTTACCGTCTGGCTTTCAAGTATACATTATATGCTTTTATTTTCTTCAATATTGTCTATTACATCATTCTCAATTTAACTGGCTTCAGATTTGACTTATCATATATGCATGTCTTGTTTGGACTCACAGCAGCAGGACTATTAGCAGAACAAAACATAAGAATTACCTGGTTTAACCGTTTGCGTAAAGAAACAGGGTTAAACATTTCTCCAATAACCATTGAAAAAATTGCATCCAGCATTAAACCTGTCAAGATACCAGAGAGCACAAACGGAGCTCTGCTCTACATACAGATACTTAATCTTCCCGAAGTAGCGGCAATACTTTCTTCAAAAGATTTTACCGCTATTATTAATGAGCTTAACGATGTTTTCCGAACAGATTGTGAAAAAAATGAGGGAGTCCTTGTCTCTCTTGAAAGAGGCGTTTTTTGTTGTGCCTACGGTTTTGGATTTTCAGGTTTAGATCCGGTAAATGAGGCACTTGAAACTGCTCTAACCTTTGATAAGTGTGTAAAAAGTGCAAACAGATACAAAATAATGCTAAAAAAAGATATCCAGTTTCAATGTTCAACAGCCATAGACTATGCACCAATATCCTCGCGAATTTCATCAAGAGGGGATTATAATATTCTCACTCTTTATGGTAGTATACTGAGCGTAGTGCGTTCAATGATCCGCATCAGCACCGAATATGGAGCCCCCATTGTTATTACAGAAGATGCTTTAGGACATATTGATACACTTTGCACTTGGCGTGCCCTAGACAAGGTCAAATTCCCATTTTGCAATATCACAACAACTCTTTATCAGATTCTTGGAGGCCAAGAGCTTCACTCCCCTTTATCAGATTTTTTAAATATCTTCGAAGAAGGTCAAAAACTTTTTTATCAAAAACAGTTCAAAGAGGCTCGTAGTTATTTTAGAAAAGCATCCCGGCTTTACAGTGGTGATGGCCCATCCCTCTATTTTATCAAAAAATGCGCTTACTACCTTAAAACTGATTCCAATTTAAAAAGAACAGTAGATATTGCGGATTTATAGTAAAATCCATATTATTGCTTGAAACACCATTATTAAATCTGTAATTTGGTATAATGAAACCGGTTAATACTTATTTAAAAAGTACTAAATCATCAGTGTTGCACATACTGATTGTCGAGGATGACAAATCCGTAGGCAGTATGCTACTGGAGATGCTCAGCAATCAATATATTTGTGAGCATGTAACGGATATTGCCTCCTTTAGAAATCGTTTCAATTCATTTAGACCAGATATCGTTTTGCTAGATTTAAATCTTCCCGACGGAAGCGGTCTTGATCTTTGCCGTGAGATAAGAAAAGGAGCTATTCACAATGACGCGGTAATAATTGTAATGACCGGAGATTCCGGCGAAAAGACAGTAAACAGCGCGTATAAAGCCGGAGCAACCGATTATATTCGCAAGCCTTTTTTCCCAACAGAGCTTCTGGCAAAAATTAAAATACTCTCCGAAAATGTATTATCCAAACAGAACCTTAAACAGCTCTATGACGAATTAAAACTATTTAATAAAAAACTGTATAAACTTACTTCTATTATTAACAGTAACATCAATGAGTTGACCAAAACAGATATTATAACATCCATTGAAGATGTTATCAATATTCTTGACTGTCCCTATTGCGAAATAGTTCTTTTTTCTCAACAAGCCAACAATCCTTTTCAGATAAACCGTTCTCCCAGAATAAACTTTTTAAGCTTTAAGAAGCTCGTTAAGTTAAAACCGCTCATCAAGGATTCACAGGAAAATTTGATAACTTTTAAAGTTAAAGAACCTAATTACACAGTATATGTATATATCTATAAGATTCTGTTTAACAGCCGTAAAAGCGGTGTTGTAAGCCTGCAGTCAACACACCCGTTACCACAGCAAACTGTTGACATGATGGCTCTCTATCTTGATTTCATAAACCTTAAAGGTGCAGATATTGACATCAAAAATCGCCTTCAAAACGAAATAGACAAAGAACGTAAAGAGATACATAAAGTGCGATCTATTCAGGTATCACTTCTACCCGACTTCAAGGAAATTCCAGGCTACAGTATTGCTTCCACCTTTATACCCATGGACGAAATTTCGGGAGATTTTTTTGATGCCTTTTATATAAGCAAAGGTGTTTACCAAATTGTTGTATGTGACGTTTGCGGTCATGGCATGGCCTCTTCTTATATAGGATCCGCAATTCGCTCGATTATCCGATCGATCTCGTCACAACTTGCCGAACCCGCGCGTATTACAGACACCCTTAACCGGGTTTTAATTCAGACTTCACGCGATATCTACTATTTCGCCACAATGTTTTTATGGCAGATAGATTTCACCAGTAACAGTATTACCTATGTTTCAACCGGTCACCCGACTGCTTTTTTTTACAAATCAAAATCAAAAAAAATTATCGAGCTTGGCCAAACCGGTCCCTTAATTGGACTTTTTGATGACGCTATCTTTGAACAGAAAACCATTGCTTTTGATACAGATGACACTCTGATAGTTTACACTGACGGACTTATTGAAGCCCCAAGTCCCATTAAAAAAGAGCTGTATGGCACAGACCGATTAAAAAAACAGTTCGAACATGCCATTAAACACACAAAACCAATAGATATACTTCATTCCGTTCTTGGCTCGGTCTATTCGTTTATGGACTACTCCGCAGTTGATGACGACGTGACCGTAATCTGCATGAAGAAATCGGATGCCGATACAAATGGCGATGACGATTCTGAAAAATTGTAGACACTAAAGCTTTAATTTTTATTTCTGATTAAACTAAGAAAGGATCTTTTACAAAACAACATCTTCTCTGCAAAAACGAAGTCGTTTCGGGTTTGCAGAGAAAGATTATTAACCGTGACAGATTTTATCACGGCTAATAATCAATGAAGTTGCCATTCGCCCAGTGGAATAAGCTTCTGTTCGAAATTTTCTTCATTCATCCGTACCACATTAATATTTCCTTTAGAATCTTCATGCAGCCACCAGTAAGCATTATTCATATAGGCCATTACACCCAAACCACTCATAACCGAGGGGTTTAAATGAGTCTGATTACCCGAGGGATAGATATCGATCTTATTAGTAATGACATTAGATGCCTTATCATAAACCATAAACTGCTGTTTGCTTTTATCATTTTTTTTCATTGACCTGAATAATATGGTATCATCC
>ERZ795053.5950-NODE-5950-length-12363-cov-5.325154_pt1 | contig 12363 bp, 10 predicted proteins | sample MGYA00375137_ERZ795053 | MGnify/ENA primary metagenome ERZ795053 (study PRJEB30182, sample SAMN05720284) | activated sludge metagenome | isolation source: Anaerobic digester | place: Hong Kong | collected 2014-12-17 ... | reverse complement strand
GTCAAACTGCTACTGCCTCCCCGGCAGAACCGGGGGGTCTCCCGCTGACGCTAGAAAGATAGAACGGCGACTCTCAATAACTCCGCCCGACCGGTACCAGTTGCTACGCTGATCGTGAGGGCCAGTTATCCCTGATCCAACGGGTCAATCCCTCCTCCTCGATCTCACCTGAGGCAAGGCCGAGGATCATCACAACAGCCTCAGCCTCCGAGGCAACAAAATCGATGTCATTAAGACCGAGAAACGTAACCAGTGACAGGAGAGCTGCGCGCTTGTTGCCATCGACAAGTGGAGGATTCTTCGCAACCCCGTGAGCATAGGCCGCCGCCAGTGCCGCTATGTCGCGCTCACCATAGGCCCAATTGTTCGGCGCACGCGCCAAGGCGCTTTCCAACATGCCTTGGTCTCGAATCCCTGCGGGCCCGCCGTATTCTCTTAGTTGCTCTTCGTGAAGAGCTTTGACGAGTTCAACGGAGAGCCAGACAGGCTCGCTCACTTCGACAGTTCCTTGAGCGCATTGTGGTAGGTTTTCATCGCCTTGCGCGCCACCTCCAGCCCCCTTTGGAAGGTTTCATCGCCTTTGGTGATATTGAGGCCGCCTGGGGCCTCACTCACCACCAGTTCATCGCCCTCCCGCAGCCCAAGCCGCGCCAACAGCTCCTTGGGCAGGATCAGCCCGGTCGAGTTGCCGATTTTTTTGAGTTGCAGCTTCATTTCAGAGTCTCCGCCCCCGCGTTATACAGATTGTATAACGCGGGGGATGCCGCACGGTCGAGGATGTAAAACGTCAGGGCCCCGATCCCAGCCCAAGGACGCAAACATGGCCGGGGTTGTGGTGCGCGTCAGCGCCAGCCTCGCCAAACGCCAATTGTCACCTCAAACTTAATCCGCACCCTCATCACGGCCCAGCACACGCCGGCGCGCTTCCATGCGGGCGCGATCCTCCACATAGATCAGTCCGGCAACCTGCCGGATGAGGCGATCCTCAAAAGGATCGAGCCGCCCGTCGGCATAGGCGACCTGCCATAGCATTTCGATCACGCCGATCTTTTCATCGCCGCTCATCATCGTATTGATGTGGTGCGTGAACGGGAAGTACTGGACGTTGTCTCGCATCTCCTCACTCGCCCGCGCGATGAGATCCTCAACCTCACCGGCCGACAAGTCGAACCGCTCGGCCAGAACGCGCGCGATTACCGCACGTTCATCGGCGCCGAAGTTGTCATCCATCCGCGCTGCCTCGACCAGCAATGCGGCAACCGCCAGATGCAGATCGCTCGGCGCCAATGCATAGGTCGGCTCATTGGCGTTGGCAAAGAGGTTCATCAGTCGGTCGAACATGGCTGCCTCTTATCGATTGCGCCGGGGCTTGGCAGTCGCCTTCACGTCTGGCCCGATCTCAAGTCGCGCAAAGCACGACGCAGCACACCTTCACGCACCGCGCATCACCGTGCGCACCAGATCAGGAGGCCGCCTCCATGCGCTCCAATTCGTCGATCATGCCTTCCAGAACCTTGAGGCCCTTGTTCCAGAACTCAGGGTCACGCGCATCAAGACCGAACGGCGCAAGCAGCTCCGCGTGGTGCTTCGACCCACCCGCCTTCAGCATCTCGAAATACTTCTCGACAAAGCCAGGGTGCGCTTCCCGATAAAGCCCATAAAGCGAGTTCACGAGACAATCGCCGAACGCATAAGCGTAGACGTAGAACGGCGAATGGATGAAGTGCGGAATATAGGTCCAGAACACCTCATAGCCCGGCTTGAAGTCGATTGCAGGACCGAGACTCTCGCGTTGCACGTCGAGCCAGATTTCATTGAGCCGCTCGCTCGTCAGCTCACCGTTGCGGCGCTCCTCATGAACCTGACGCTCGAAGGTGTAGAACGCGATCTGGCGCACGACCGTATTGATCATGTCCTCGACCTTGCCGGCAATCATGGCCTTTTTCTCGCGCCGGTCCTTGGTCTCCTTCAACAGCGCCTGGAAGGTCAGCATCTCGCCGAACACAGATGCCGTTTCGGCAAGCGTCAACGGCGTTGGCGCCAGCAAGGGCCCTTGCTTGGCCGCCAGCACCTGATGCACACCATGCCCCAGTTCGTGCGCCAAGGTCATCACGTCACGCGGCTTGCCCAGGTAGTTCATCATCACATAAGGGTGCACCGAGGGAACCGTCGAAGCCGAGAAGGCACCGGGCGCCTTGCCGGGACGCACGGGCGCATCAATCCAGTTCTTGTCGAAGAACGGTTTTGCAATCGAAGCCATCTGCGGCGCAAAGCCCGCGTAGGCATTGAGCACCATCTCCTGGGCTTCGGCCCATGAGATCGTCCGGTCAGGCTTTTCAGGCAGCGGCGCATTGCGATCCCAGTGCGCAAGCTTGTCCACGCCAAGCCACTTTGCCTTCATCGCATAGTAGCGATGTGACAGGCGCGGATAGGCCGCGCGCACCGAGGCCACCAGGGCATCGACCACCGGCGCCTCGACACGGTTGGCCAGATGCCGGCTGTCGGCCACGTCCTTGAAGCCGCGCCAGCGGTCGGAAATCTCCTTGTCCTTGGCCAGCGTGTTGGTGATCAGCGTGAACAGGCGCACGTTGTCGCCAAACACCTTGGCCAACGCTTCCGCGCCGGCCTGCCGCTTGTCCGGCTTGGGATCCGACATCAAGTTGAGCGTCGGCTCCAGCGTCAACGGCTCGTCATAGCCCGCGACCTTGAAGCGAAGTCCACTCATCGTCTCGTTGAACAGCCGGTTCCAGGACCCGCGCCCTGTCTGGCCCTTTTCGTGAAAAAGTTGCTCGATCTTCTCTTCGAGCTGATAGGGCTTTTCCTTCCTCAGATCATCAAACCACGGCTTGTAGCGGGCAAGATCTGGATGGCTGAGCGATGCGACCAGCACATCGTCCTCGATCTGGTTGAGTTCCAGCTCGAAGAACAACAGATCCGAAGAGATCGCCGTGAGCTTCTCTGAGACATCACCGTAGAATTTGGCACGCGTCGGGTCGCTCTGGTTGGCAGCATAAAGAAGCCCCGCGTACGAACCCAGCTTGCCGAGCAGATCCGACAGGGCCTCGTAGGATTTGACCGCTTGCGCGAGCTTTGCACCATCACCACCGATCTCAACCAGCCGTCCCTGATATGTCTCCTTGAGCGCCTTGGCATCGGCCGCGGCCGTGTCCAGATCGCGTTTGACCTCCGGCGCATCGGGTGAACCATAAAGATCGGACAAATCCCACTCGGGCATGATCCCCAGATCGACGGATGCGGCAGATGTCATTTCATTGTCCTTACAATTGATCATATGCGCGGATAGTGCGCCCCACAGGGCAAGTCGCGCGGCAGGTAGGAATATAAGAGACTTGCTCGGGCGCAATGTGACGGCGCGCCCGCGAATTTTCAAGGTAAAGCCTGCCCTGCGACTGGACCCCGCCACCGCCCGAAAGCACGTAATTTCGGCGTTATCATCCCAAAAATGCACACGTTGCGCAAAATCGCGCCGACTTGGTCTGCCTGGAAACCAGTTGTTTACCGAACTCGTTCAGTCTGGACCCAGTTGAGTTTTCCACCGCTGAGCGGGTGTCCGATTTGGGAACACCCGTATCTACCGGCCAGGGGAATGTTGTTCTGTAGCGTCGAAGAGTTGAGTGCCACATGGCCAAGCGTGTTCTTGTCGTCGATGACGATCCGGCCCAGCGCCGTATTCTCGAAGAAACCATCAAGCGGATGGGCTTCGAGACGAAAACCCTGATTTCCGGCGAGAGTGCCATCGAGATGCTCGAAGGCCCCGACCGCTCCACCATTTCCCTCGTGCTGCTCGATCTCGTCATGCCCGGCATTGACGGCATGGGCGTGCTCGACCGGCTGATTGGTAAGGCTGGACTGCCGCCAATCATCGTGCAGACCGCACACGGCTCGATCGATACCGCCATCAATGCAATGCGCGCCGGCGCTGTCGACTTCGTCGTCAAGCCGGCAAGCCCAGAGCGTCTCGAAGTATCGATCCGCTCCGCCTTGAAGATCGAGGCACTGGCCGGAGAGATCACGCGCATCAAGAAGCGCCAGGAAGGTACGCTCACCTTCTCCGATCTGATCATCCGCGAAGAAACAATGGAGCGTGTCATTGCGCTCGGCCGGCGCGCGGCCTCGTCCAACATTCCGGTGCTGATCGAAGGCGAGTCGGGTGTTGGCAAGGAACTGATCGCACGCGCCATCCAGGGCGAATCTGAACGCGCCGGCTGCCCGTTCATTACGGTCAACTGCGGCGCCATTCCTGAAAACCTCGTTGAATCGATCCTGTTCGGCCACGAGAAGGGTTCGTTCACCGGCGCCACCGACAAGCGTATCGGCAAGTTCCAGGAAGCCGATGGTGGTACCCTATTCCTTGACGAGGTCGGCGAACTGCCACTCGATGCCCAGGTCAAGCTGCTACGTGCCTTGCAGGAAGGCGAGATTGATCCGGTCGGCTCCAAGAAGCCGGTCAAGGTCAATTTCCGTCTCATCTCCGCGACCAACCGCGACATGATCCAGCTGGTCAAGGATGGCAAGTTCCGCGAGGATCTCTATTACCGCCTCAACGTCTTCCCCATCTGGGTGCCGCCGTTGAAGGAGCGCCTTGGCGATGTCGCCGATCTGGCCGCTCATTTCCTGGCGCGCTTTGCCGCCGAAGAAGGCAAGCGCATCACCGGCATCACCCCCCAGGCGCGCCAACTCCTTGAAGCCTACGCCTGGCCAGGCAATGTCCGCCAGCTTGAAAACGCCGTGTTCCGCGCCGTGGTTCTGGCCGATGGCTCCGAACTCACCGTCAACGAGTTCCCGCAGATCGCCGCCCACGTCGAAGGCTTCGAGACGACAATTCCCGCCGCTCCCGCCGCCGCACTGCGGATGGCGAGCTTTACCGGGCCTGCCCTGCTTGGCGCGGAAGATCGCATCCCGACCACAATCGAGGTGCGGCCCACCGATGGACCAGCAGCCCTTGGCATTCCCGCAGTCACATCTGACGGCGACATCCGCCCGCTCGACGAGATCGAAGCCGACATGATCCGCCTGGCGCTCGGACGCTATCGCGGCCACATGACCGAGGTAGCCAAACGCCTCAAGATCGGCCGCTCGACGCTGTATCGCAAGATGCAGGAGTATGGCCTTGAACAGCGTGCCGGATAGAGCATGTTCAGCTGAAGTGCGCAGCGGTTCAGCGCCCGGTTCAGGGCGAAACACGAATCATAAACGCGCCTGCCGGCCTGACGCCGCGGGCGCGTTTGCTGTCTCATCTGCACAACAAGGCACGCTGCCATGACCGCCAGCACATGTGCGCGCAGGTTCGTTCAAACGCCCCATGCCGGGCCAACCGACGTTGAGGCCCATTACGCAAAGCCCGCGCTCACAACTCCCATTGCGATCAGAACGGCTCCGGTCAGGCGAGGAAACCATAACCCCCGCGATAAGAGCTTTTCTGCAAGGACCAGGATCGCCAGGCCCGCAATCCACACAACATTCATGACACCGCCGGCGAACAACAGCAGCATCAACGCCCAGCAGCATCCCAGGCAATAGCTGCCATGCCGCACCCCCATCACAAACGCACCGCGGGCGCCCGGCTTCCAGATCTGTGAAAGCACGGTCACCGGTGAGCGGCATTGCGTGAGACAGACCGTCTTGAGCGGCGTGAATTGATAAAGTCCCGTCATGACCAGCAGTGCACCAGTCAGCACCGGCTCGGTTGACCACATCAACATACCATCGACGAGCCCGGCCCGCTCCAGTCCCCATTGCAGCGTCGTCGCGGTGAGGCTGAACAAGAGCCACGCCGCCAAATATCCCACGGTGAACGCTGCCGTCGGCACAGGCGCAGCCAAGCCGTCTGAGCTTTGCGCACCATGGCGCGTCACGCGCGCATGCAGCAGGATCATCGGCGCGGCCGAAGGGATCATCATCGCCACCATCATGACAAACCACATCACCCCCATCACAAGCCAATAGCCCGCATGCCACGGCCCGCTCATTGCCATATTCGGTCGCGGTGGCGGGAAGTGCCAGGTCGACATGGCCGACACGCTCATCCCCGTGCCCGCACCAATCAGCAGATAGGCCCACGCCAGCACCGTGATCACGATAAGCGCGCTCGCCACGATCGCACGGTCGCGCCGTAGCGCCCTTTCGATGAGAGGTAGATTTTGGCTGGAGGACGTCATGGGCATATCCGCAGTCTCAGCGCACGATTCCGCTCTGGCTGAGATGGATGTGAGCAAACTGGCCGTAGGAATCATTAAGATCCAACGGTATCAGCCCGCCTACACGTGACGAACCGCTGCCCATTTCGGCAAGTGTGTATTCGAACCCATCGGGTAGATCGATACGCACCCGATGCTCCTCGCCCGTGATGGGATTAAGGATCGGCCGCCCGACACTCTCGATGAGGTCGTCGACATGAATACGCGCGATACGCGCTTCGACGTCGATCTCAATCTCGATGGATCGAAATTCGGGTTCGAACATCTCCTCAATGGTCGCCGCAAACACGTTCCAGACAGTTTTACCCGGCTCAGTCTCCTGCCCCGAAAGAATTGTCAACAATGCCTGGCGTTGCGCGTCCGTCGCCCTCTCGTCGACGATGACATACGCCTTACCCCCACCTTCGTGGATCGCGCCTGGCCACGACAACACGCCGATGAAGTTCAGACCATCAAGACGGACATCGCCGAAATAGCCCTTCTTGATCACTACGCCAGTTATCACATGGCAATCCCCATGCGTGGGCGGCGCATTGAACTGGCACGGGCACCCATAGGCGCAGTTGCAGTTGACGAACTCGCTCGCTTCGATTTCCCAGGGCGTCATGCATCACCAAGAATGAAGAACAGAACAATGGTCGGCCGCTGTATCAGTTGGCCATCGTGTCAGTTAGTCGTCGTATCAGTTAGTCGCCATGTCAGCGCGTCAGTATCGCCAGGCGCCATCACTCCCATCAACCCTGAACTGGTCATGCATGGACCCCACTCTGACGACCATGCTTCCAGCTGCAACTTTCAATCTTCAGACCCATTTTTTAAGCCAATCGAGATGTGCAACTGCGACCTCCTTGATGAAACACAAACAGTTTCTCACAATAATTCATGGTCGCATCAGCAACACTTGCGCGTCTGCAAAATACCGAAAAATGGGTGGGAAGCGCGGCCTGACCGGTCAGACTCTTTGCAAACCAGCAACACTTTTTGCCCACGCTTGGAGTTCACAATAAATCGTGCCACATGTCAGCTGGAAATTAAGGCGAACACCGACTAGCGTTGCGCAAAATCTATGGAGCCCCGAATGCGTCGAACCCGGAATGTAGCGATTGCGCTCTTCGTCGCCCTGAGCTCGGTCTCGCCGGCCGCAGCCTTGGAGCCTGATCCACCACAAAAATTGCTGTCCATGAGTGAGGGGGTGGCAATTGGCGTCCGCGAGCGGCTTACAGCTCCTCAAAAGGACCTGAGCGAAGGCGACAAAAGCGACCGCGATGCCCTGGCACAATTCTACATCGCCCGCGCCAACCAGCCTTTGTGGGTTACTGAAGCCGGATTGAACGACAAGGCCAAGGCCATTATCGACGAGGTTCGCCGCGCTGACGACTGGGGGCTGGAAGCGTCTGATTTCGACCTGCCGCAGCCTGACCTTGGCAGTGAGCCAACCCGTGATGCGCTTGTCGAGGCGGAGACCAAGGTTTCGCTCGCGGCGTTGAAATATGCGCGTTTTGCGCGCGGCGGACGCATCCCCGATCCACGCCAGATGAGTTCCTGTCTGGACCGCGACCCTCCCATCCTTTCGCCCGTCAAGGTGCTGGACGGCCTTGTCGCCACCAACGATCCGGGCGGCTACCTCGCTGGCCTCAATCCGCACCATGAGGGCTTCCAGCGTCTGCGCAAGAAACTACTCGAGATGCGCACCCAGAAAACAGCTGAACAGCCTGTCATCATGCCGGCACGCGGCCCGCTTCTGGCACCTGGCAAGCGCCATCCCGACGTCGCCATCCTGCGCCAGCGCCTGAAGGTCGATCTTCCCGCGATCGCCAGTAATGACACCGCACCCGATCCTGAATTCTACGACGCCACGCTCGAAGATGCGGTGAGAGCCTATCAGCGCGACAATGGCATGACCCAGGACGGCCTCGTCGGTCGCAACACGCGCGCTGCCCTCAACGGTGGCAAGCGCAACGTCGATGAGGGCCTGCTGATCGCCAATATGGAAGCCTGGCGCTGGATGCCCGAGGACCTCGGCAACACCTACGTCTGGGTCAACCTGCCAGAGTTTCTTTTGCGCGTGGTCAAAGATGGAAAAGTCATTCACGAGGAGCGCATCATCGCCGGCCAGCCCGATAAGCAGACCCCCGTCTTCTCGCATGAGATGGAGACCGTGGTGATGCACCCGTTCTGGGGTGTTCCCGATTCCATCAAGGTCAAGGAGTTGCTTCCAACGCTTGCCCGTGGCGGCTCGCTTGAGCGGCGCGGCTTGCGCCTGCAGTACAATGGTCGCGACGTCAACCCCATGAGTGTCGATTGGAGCCGTGCAGACATCCGCAACTACCACGTCTACCAGCCACCAGGCGGCAGCAACGTGTTGGGGGTTGTCAAGTTCATGTTCCCCAACAAGCATCAAGTGTACATGCACGACACGCCAACCAAGAACCTGTTCAACGAGACGACGCGCACCTACAGTCACGGCTGCATGCGCGTGCGCAATCCAATGCGACTGGCGGAGATCATTCTCAAAGAAGACATGGGCTGGAGCGCCGATCAGGTTGAATCAACACTGCGCAACGGACCTGAGAACAACAACATTGCGCTACACAGCAAGATCCCCGTCCACGTCACCTACTTCACCGCATGGGTCGACGATGCTGGCGAGCTGCACTCGCGCCCGGATGTCTACTTGCACGAAAAGCGCATCCGCCTGGCACTTGCCGGCCAATGGGACCGCATCCCTCGACACCGCGATCATCTGTTGCCTGTCGAATACGTTCGCCCCCAGGTCGTCCAGCAGTACTCGGGCTCCAACCCGGTGGGCGACTTCTTCCAGAACCTGTTTGGCGGCTTTTGAGCCTCCGAGCGTCAAATCGGCACTGGCAGGTTAAAGCGTCGTGACAAGACAAAGGGCTGCCCCGTTGATGGGTAGCCCTTTGTCCGTCTCAGAGCCCATCGCCTGGACAGCGCAAATGGGTCCGCGACACCCGGTTTTGCTCGAAAAAACAACACGAAGAACCGCAATTTGGCCCCTATTTCGGGGCTTACTGCTTTTTTAAGGGACTAGGGGTTAACCCTAAGCAAGTCTTGCGCTGCACGCCTACATGGGAGGTTCGCCTCCCCAGCCGGGAGAACAGGCCCTGGCTGGGCGTTCGCCTGCAGCGTATCGGGACGGGGAAAAGTCGTGCTTTTGAGCGCTCGAGTATTGCTCGCGGGCCTTGCCGCGACCGTTGCCATTGCTGGCTTCGGTGCGAGCCAGCTTGCCGCTCGCAATGACGGTGATCGCACGCTTTCCTTCTACAACATCCACACCAAGGAACGCCTGACCGTCACCTACATGCACAACGGCAAGCGTGATCCCGCGGCCTTGAAGAAAATCAACTGGATGATGCGCGATTGGCGTCGCGATGAGTCCACCACCATGGACCCCGAACTCGTCGACCTCATCTGGGAGGTCTACACCGAACTAGGATCGAAAGAGCCGATCAACGTCATTTCCGGCTATCGCTCACCCAACACCAACGAGAAGCTACGCTCACGCGGTGGTGGCCAGGCCAAGAACAGCCGTCACATCCTCGGCAAGGCGGCCGACATCCAATTCCCCGACATTCCACTCAAGCAGCTTCGCTATTCCGGCCTCGTTCATGAGCGCGGCGGCGTCGGCTACTACCCGACATCCGGTATACCCTTCGTCCATCTGGATACCGGCCGGGTACGCCATTGGCCGCGCATGCCTCGTTACGAACTGGCATTGCTGTTCCCCAACGGCCGTTCCAAGCATGTTCCCTCAGACGGGCGACCGTTGACCAGGACGGATTACACAATCGCGCGCAGTCGTTTTGGTAAGTTGGCCCAACAGGTCGCCGCCTTCTTCAATCTGCGCAATTCGCCCAAGCAGCCCACAGCGGTCGCCGACGCTGGTCGTGCAGCTGCGCTGCCAGCGACACAAACTGCCGCCTGGAAACCGCGCGTCGAAGCGCCACCCCCGATCGCCAAACCAGAAATGCAACAGCTCGCAGCCCTGGCCCCTCCGCCCCGTCCCCAGCTCGTCTCCGAACCACGCCCGGTGGCACGTCGGGCACAACCCGAACGGGCCGTCTCGGGCGCCGACCGCAAGCGACTGGCCTCACTGTTCTCGCTGGCCGCATGGTCGCCCACCCCCTCCCTCATCAAGCCACCAGCTCCCGCCAGCAGAGAAAATGCAGTTCAAGCCAGCCTGACCGGTGGCTCTGCTCCAGCGCCCGAATTGCCCAATACCGCTGAGCGCAAAACCACCGAAGGCCCCCGCGTAGCCGCCATTGATCCGAACGCTACAGGCACCAGCACACCGCGCGCACCCGGCTTACGCAGCATGAGCGACATCGAGCGTTCGGGCTGGTCGACCGGCTGGGCGAGCGCGCCCGAGTTCGACGAAGAGCATCCTGACGAGATGTCCTACCGGCCCTTCCCAGTTGCGCCGCTACTAACCGAGACCGCCTCGGCCGATGACCCTGTGCTAACCAGAATGGAGCACCCGGACGTCGCACAGACATTGGAAATGCTGGGTCAGGACAAGGATCAGCTGCCGCTCAAACTGCGGCCCGGCCAGCAGGTCGTCGCAACGCTGTGGGCCCAGCAGTTCCAGGGCAGCGCTGTCGATCTTTCAGGTCTTTATGCACATAACGAAGAAGCCAGCGCCGTTGCATCGCGTCGCGTTCGCACCAGCGCCCGTTGAACGCTACGACCGCCTCCGTGCTCAGGATTTGAGCTGGTGTTGTTGTCGTACCTTGCGTGATGGGGGTGTTCGTTGGTGCACAGGCTTGCTCAAAGACACGGTATCGAGCTTGGGCCGCGCCTTGATCAGCAACCGCCCCAATTGAAGGAAATCCTCTCGCCGCGGACTGGTATTTCGCCAGGCAAGCCCGATGGTTCGGAAAGGTTCAGGCTCGACGAACGGGACCAAATCAAGCGAGCGTCCACGCGTCTCAATCGGCAGACAGATCTCGGGCAGCAACGTGATGCCATATCCGGCTGCCACCATCTCAATGATCGTCGACAGGCTCGAGGCACCAAACGTGTTGACGGTGTCGAACTTCGTCAAGCTGCAGTAGCTCAACGCCTGATCGCGCAGGCAATGGCCTTCCTCAAGCAGCAACAACCGCTCACCGGTGATCATATCTCTATTCGCGCGCACCCCACCCGACAGCTTGCGCAACTTGGGAAGCGCCAGGATGAAACGATCCTGAAACAGTTCGAGAGTTTCGACATCGGGATGCTCGACAGGCAAAGCCAACAGCATCACATCAATCTTTCCCGCGACCAGTTCTGCAATCAAATTGGCGGTCTGCGTCTCGCGCACGTGCAGTTCCAGATCCTGATATGACTGCTTGATCAGCGGCAACAGCGGCGGCAGCAGGTATGGCGCGATCGAGGGGATGACGCCAAGCCTCAGCGAGCCGGTCAGCACCTGGTCGCTGTGTTGGGCAAATTCGATGAGCGAACGCACGTCGCCTAGAATGCGCGCTGCGCGCTGCGCGATGTCGCGTCCCTTTTCGGTGAGCTGTACACCCGAGCGCGTCCGCTCCACCAGATCAAGCCCGAGATTTTGCTCCAACTCGCGGATCTGCATCGAAAGCGCCGGCTGGGTCACCGCACACAGCTCGGCGGCCCGGCCAAAGTGCTGGGCCCGTGCCAAGGCATCGAAATATCGAAGTTGCTTCAACGTAATGTGCGTCACGGTTCGCCCCCGAGACGTTGAACAGTACTGCCCACCAGGACTGCGTCAGCCTCTCAAGCCTCAATCATTTTGCGCCAGCAAACGATACGCGATTGCTGCAAGCAGTAGGCAATCGCCAACGTGTTGCCATCAGTTTTCTAGATCGCCAAGCACAACAAAAACAATTGGAACTTATCAGGTGATCAGTGAAGACCCTTTTTGCAAAATGGTAGCGCGCTCGACAACACACCATGAAGTCCCTGATACCACGCCCTGCCGGGGCAATCCCAACCAGACGGCACCTTGGCAACTATCGGGCCGCGGGGAAGGCGTGCCAATGATCGTATCACCTCTTGTTTGCCAGAAATTACGGCACCGGCGCATGCCGCACACACTCCTCCAACGCCAACGGTACAGCACATCAAAGCGGGGGAGCACGGTTAGGGTCCGGCCTCAATAGCAATG
>ERZ795053.5949-NODE-5949-length-12363-cov-18.785018_pt1 | contig 12363 bp, 14 predicted proteins | sample MGYA00375137_ERZ795053 | MGnify/ENA primary metagenome ERZ795053 (study PRJEB30182, sample SAMN05720284) | activated sludge metagenome | isolation source: Anaerobic digester | place: Hong Kong | collected 2014-12-17 ... | reverse complement strand
AAAAAGCCTTCCGCAGGAAGGATCATTTGGAAGTTTGCGCCCCCACTTACCGGATCCACTTGCAACAGAGAAATAATACGTTACCTACGAGCAGAGCGCACTCAGAACTGAATGGAATCTGAGAAAAAAGAAGGCATTATTTAAAAAAACTCACTGCTCACATTTCACTTCTCACACCTGCCTCTCTCCGCTTATGACTGTAAAGTTCAGAACAAGATCTATCCTCCAATTTCACTGTCATCCTTCACACAGCGGCAACTCATATTATAGTTCTTGGAAAAATAGCTGCTGAACACCAATGGCAGTTTGATCTTGATCATATAGTAAGACCAGGCTGTATCCTTATTGTTTTCAGAAGAGGTCCAGAAATTGGTCTGCGAATCTTCTGCGTTGAAGCGCCCGTTCACATTGGGCGGGTAGCCGAATTTCATCTGCATCCCCACACCACTGTCATAGGCAAGAGCGTATCCGGCTTTTTTATCGCCACCCAGACGGGCAACCAGGCTGTCAAACTCAGCCATAGACGGCAGGTGCCATCCCGGTGGACAAGCGGTCTGCGCTTCTTCCCATTCATAGAGTCTGCCAAACTTCTCACAGTTCAACTCTTTGTCTTTATAACACCAACTGTCTTTGGTCTTATACCGAAGGTTCTCACCCATCCAGATCATATCTCCGATCTTGACTGCAGTATATTTGTTGTTGTCTCTTTTATCTTTAAATGTAAAGATGGTATCTGCCACAACATCAGAATAAAACTGAGCCCGGGCCGAACATACCATCAGCAGGAAAGTGAACAATAATGTGAGTCTCATGCCTGGAGTTTGATTGGAGGTAAGTGCAAATTTCGTGCTATTTTTCCGCAACATAAAGCTACAGGAGTTTCATCCAACCTGCTTATCATGAATGTACTACTTGTAAGCGCTACTCACCTGGAGATCATGCCGTTGCTGCAGCGGTGTGATTGGCCATCAGGCTGGGGGCCTGTGTATTCCACCATGATTGGTAAGCATACAGTGGATGTGCTGTTGAGCGGCCCGGGTGTGGTGGCTGCATCCTATCAGCTTGGAACCCTGCTGGGCATGCGAAGGTATGATCTGGCTGTGCAGGCCGGAATAGCCGGAAGTTTCAGGCAAGAAATTGCACCCGGAAAGGTGGTACATATTAAGCAGGATATACTTGCAGACTTTGGCAGTTCATCTCCTGATGGGTTTTTACCTGCAGCATCTATAGGCTTGCTGGAATCATCTGCATACGATACCAGCGAAGGACATCTGCTGGAAACAGCCGGTATAAGCTGGCCGGAATCTGTCACTGCCGCCAATGGTATTACAGTGCAACAGGTCAGTGGAACTGAAGCAGATATAGCCAGCATGCGGCAACACTTTGATCCTGACACGGAAAGCATGGAAGGCGCTGCATTTTATTTTGCGTGCCGCATGCACAGGTTGCCTGCTGCGCAGTTGCGTTCGATCTCCAATTTGGTAGAACCTCGCAATAAAGAGAATTGGAATATACCGCTGGCTGTTGCGCAACTGGATGTAGCTTTGCAGCTGCTATTTGAAGAACTGTTATGAAACTGACACTGGGTTTTTCTCCCTGCCCGAATGATACATTCATTTTTGATGCGCTGGTGAACGGACATCTGAATACCGGCGATCTCGAATTTGAGGTTGTACTGGAAGATGTGGAAACTCTGAATAAAATGGCCAAAGAAGGCAAGCTGGACATCACCAAGCTTTCCTTTCATGCCTATGCTTATGTGAGTGATCAGTACCAGATCCTGCAGGCCGGAGCTGCTTTGGGAAAAGGTTGCGGCCCGCTTCTTATCAGTGCAGATCCGATACCACTTTCCAAAGTGGACTATTGTGTAGTGGGCATTCCCGGCAGACTTACCACTGCCAACCTGTTGTTCAGCCTGGCTTTTCCGGATGCCATTACCAAAAAGGAACTGGTCTTTTCTGCCATTGAACAGGAGTTGCTGGACGACAGGATCGACGTGGGAGTCATCATTCATGAAAACCGGTTCACCTATGAATCAAAGGGATTGCATAAACTCTTGGACCTGGGAACATTCTGGGAAGAAAAATACGGTGTGGCAGTTCCGCTTGGCGGAATCATGATACGCCGGTCACTGGGAGATGCAGTTCAACACCGGGTCAATGATCTGATCAGGCAGAGTGTTTCCTATGCTTTCAGTCACCCTGAAGTATCAGCACCCTATGTAGCACAGCATGCTCAGGAAATGGATCCTGCGGTGATGCAGCAGCACATCAGCCTGTATGTAAATGAGCACAGTCTGGATCTGGGCGAAGACGGAAGAAATGCTATAGAACACATGTACCGTGAAACACATGCCATCGGGTTGACCCCGGCTGTCTTACAACCGATCTTTGCCGGCCGCTGACCAGTTCTGCAGGGTCTGCCATGCATCATCGGTGTTGCTGCCGGCACTAATGATTCCATCAGGATGACCGCCCATGACGATCAATTCGTTGTCTTCCATATCCAGGATCAATTCTTGTAAGGCATAAGCCATATCGGGTGTGCCATAAGGAATACCGGCATCGGTTGTAGGAGCCACATGTATCAAACTGTTCCAGAGTTCTGCATCATGCACATGGATCACACAATGCACATCCGGCTTTACAGCATAAATGGCAGCATGGCTCATGGCCTCTGAAGAAGCCGGCATCAGTCCGGTGCACCACAATGTATTCTCATTGATATCTACCGCAGTGACCATAGACAGTTGTACCGTGCTGAGGTGTGGTATATGACCGGTCTGGCTGGCAGTGATCAGAAAAGCATTGTCAGGCAGGCGAACAGACACATTTCCAAATCCCACACCATCGGCATCTGTACCGATCCAGTGCCTGCGAAAAAGCGCATCGCGAATGGCCAGCAATGCATCCGCTTCTTTCAGGGATGGAAGCACATTTCGTTTCCACACCTGACTGTATTTAATGACACCTTCGTCTTTCATGTCATGCAGAAAAAAGTGCTGTTATACCCTTCCACCCGATATCAGATCTTCCCCTTTCGGTAATATATCCGGTGATCAGGCGGGGCGGGGTAATATCAAACGACGGATTAGCTGCAATGGTGTGTTCCGGTGCCAGGTTTACAGATACGATCTTGTTTCCCAGTTTTCCCTGAATGTTCAGCACTTCATCCTGGCTTCGTTCTTCCACCGGTATTTGTCCGCCCCGGGTTTCCCAGTCTATGGTAGAAGATGGCATGGCAATATAAAATGGTATCTCATTATCTGCTGCAGCCAGGGCTTTCAGGTAGGTTCCTATTTTATTGGCAGCATATCCTTCAGCATCCACCCGGTCTGCACCTGTGATCACTATGTCCACCTTCCCCTGTTGCATCAGATGTCCGCCGGCATTATCCACGATCAGCGTATGAGGCACACCCATCTGTTGCAGTTCCCATGCGGTCAATGATGCACCCTGATTTCTTGGCCTGGTTTCATCCACCCAAACATGAACCGGAATACCTTGCAGATGCGCTTTATATAAAGGAGCGGTGGCAGTGCCCCAGTCAACCGTAGCCAGCCATCCCGCGTTACAATGGGTAAGGATATTGACAGGCCGCTGTTTGTTATGATAGATCTCTCTGATCAGTTCCACACCGTGATCTCCAATGCGTTCGTTCGCCCACACGTCCTCTTCAGCGATCTGTCTGGCCATGCGTGAAGCAAGCAGTCTGGCTTCATCCATATCGCCCGCATCACGCAAGACTGTCAGCATTCTGTCCAGGGCCCACTTCAGGTTCACTGCGGTAGGCCGGGTTGACAGCAGCAGATGATATACTTCTTCAAAATAGAACTGCATATTACATCTGGCAGGAATATCGGCAGCAGCCAGATACATGCCCCATGCGGCTGTAGCTCCAATGAGAGGTGCTCCTCTCACCCACATATCGCGAATGGCGAGGGCCGCATCTTCCACTTTTTTGAGGGAAACGATCTCCAGTTTGTGAGGCAATTGCCGCTGATCAATGATATGGATCCGGTGTGGATCAGACAGATCAGGCCAGATGGTACGATATGGTGTGCCCTGAACGTTCATGTTATACCGGCAAAGATGGCAAACGCCAGCCAGATTCAACCCTTACCTTTATTTCATGAAGAATGTGCTGTTGGTTTCTTTCCTGTTTCTATGGCTACCAATCTTTGGCCAGTCTGTTTTTGTGCTTGATCAGGAGGAGAAACTGCTGGGAAGAATTTCAGGTGACAGTGTGTACACCGGGCCTGAGGAAGTGACTTTTGTGCTGAGAGGGCAGTTGATCAGGTCTTTGCGGGATAACAGGTCATGGTTGGTGGACTGCGATGATTTTTTTGGCAGGAAGGCCGGACTGGTAAAGACCAACGGAGGAAAGACCATATCCTGTATCATACGGAAGGGAAGCGTTTTTCTGGGAGATCATCCGGTAGATGAAAACCATGAAAAGCTGCTGCAGCTGGTCAGGCAGGATTCGGTTCATTACCTGGTGTTACACGGCCTTTCCGGAGACACGCTGGGGCATGTTACAGGAGCGCCTGATGATGCTGGTATGCTTTTTGCCATTTCTCTGCTGTATATGGAAACCTTTCAACTGGAACAGGATATTGCCGAACACCTGCGGTGGATGGAAGAACAGCGCAATGTGCCGGCAGAAGCACGTATCTATCCGCTGATGGACAGCAGTCCGACCCGCGAATGGACATGGGACGGAGCGCAATTCCGGTTTTATCTGGGGGGTCGTTTGCAATCTGTGTGGGTATATGACGGACGAAGGCTCAGGTGCACGGAAGGACTTGCTGCCGGTATGGAGTGGACATGGGAGTCGGGCGTACTAAGGCCGTCTTTCGATCCAGATCCGAATAAACAATGGACCTGGACAGGCGAACAGTTGCAGCCTTACTGGGGCAGCAATCCGGATCAGATGTGGACGCTGAATGGAAATATTCTGCGGCCCACGTGGAATGCTGACACAAGATTACAATGGGTCGTGGAGGGTGAATTCCCTTTACCCGCACTGGCTCTTATAGTTTTAGGCTACGCACGATAAGTGAAAACGGTATTATTATATTTGCACCTCAATTTGAAGCGATCAACATGAAAAAAATCCTCTTTGCTGCCCTTTTGGGCGTAGTTACCCTTGGCGCTGTGCAGGCACAGACCGTTAAGATCGGCTACATTAATTCAATGGAGCTGCTCAGCATGATGCCGGAAGCCAAGGAAGCAGATGCCAAACTGCAAAAAATGGCCAAAGACCTGGAAGCTCAATATCGTGAGTATGTACTGGAATACCAGCGTCAGCTTAGTATTCTGCAGTCAGACAGCACCCTGAGTGAAGTAGCCCGGGAAGCCAAGATCCAGGACCTTACAAACCTCGAGCAGCGCATCACTGATTTTGAGTCGAGCTCTCAGGAGAAACTCAATACCAAGCGTTCAGAGCTGTATGAACCGATATTGGACGGTGCCAACAAGATCGTTCAGGAGGTTGCCAAAGACAATGGTTACACCCATGTTTTTGACAGCAGTACAGGAGCCATCATATATGCCCCGGAAGGAGATGATATCATAGAGTTGGTGAAGACCCGGATGGGTATTCAGTGATCCTTATCTGATAAGACTGCAAAGCCGTTCCAACAGGAGCGGCTTTTTTTTGTGCAACAAAAAAGGCCCTGACGGGCCTTTCTTGTTCGTGAACCTAATTTATGAAACAAACCAACTGTACTTTACAGTTCATCCGGGTCAATGATCACTATCATCGGGATGATCTCTGGAGTATTATTTCTTTTCATAGCGCAATGGATTTATCGGGTTAGCAATCTAAGAACAATGCTAAGGTATAAGCAGAATCGGATAGTTGGCATACAGTAGAGACCAATTTGTAACATTTTTAATTGTAAGATTATTGTTCCTATTGCTCAATAGTAAGGCTTTTATCTAAATATTTAAAGATTTTTTGTGACTTTTTTACTGCTTTTTATGCATTTTTCGGGAATAACCGCCAGAACCCTAGTCTTACAATAAGTCTGCAAGATATACCGCTGATTTATTATTTGCAAAATTGATTTGTAGGATTATATTTGTGACAAGTAATGATGCTGATATCTATCAAAATGCAGTGTCCAATTCATATAATAAACTGTCAATCAATTACTTAACCTGATCACACATGAAGAACTTAATAGAGATCAGCAAGATTGTGACCAAAAAGAGGATCTCCAAGATCGAGATCTTTGACAAGAGCCTGCTGAACAAGAAAGACAGTAAGTTCAATGAATTCTATGAAGGTCTGGTCAACAACCAGTTCAGGAATGATGATGAAGCCGCTCAGTTCCTGTATGACACCACCCCGCTGGATGACAAGTACCGCCAGCTGAAATCCAGGTTCACCAAGCGTCTGATGAACACCCTGTTCTTTCTGGATGCCAATGACCCTTCCTTTTCCAACTACCACAGTGCCTATTACACCTGCAATAAGAACTGGGCTCTTATCCGTATTCTTCTGAGTTCCGGAGCCAGAAATGCTGCCACCAAGCTGGCCAACAAGACCCTTCATGTGGCACAGGGATTCCGGTTCTCAGATATCATCCTGAATTGTTCCCGCATCCTGATGAGCAACAGCAGCCTGACAGGCAGGTTGCGGGAATATGATGAGTTCAGCCTGATCGCCAACAAGGCCATGAAAGATCTTCAGGCCGAAATGGAGTCTGAAGAGTATTACCAGCGCCTCACCATAGGGCTGGCCACAAGCGCCTCCATTGATGAGGAAAGGGCACAACTGGCCGAAGACTATCTGGTTAAAGTGAGCCGGCTCTGTGATGAAAGTGACTCCTATATCCTCCATTTCAACATGCACCAGATCAGGATCCTGGCGCTGCAATTCAGGGGTAACTATACCGGCACCATCAAGGCATGTGAGGAAGCTGAACAGTTTCTGGAAGAAAATCTGCCTTTCCGCCAGGAAGTGAAGCTTGCCGCACTGGCACTGATACGCATCAATTGTTACCTGCAGTTGCGTGACTATGAAAATGGCAGGAAGAACGCAGAAAAATGTCTGGAACTGTTCAGCGAAGGCACCAATAACTGGTTTGTTTTTCTGGAGCAGTATTTTCTGCTGGCCATGCATACAGAGAACTACATCAACGCTGCAGGTATCTATCTGAAAGTGATCAATCATCCCCGCTTTCCGTTCACAGCATCAGAAAGGCAGGAAAAGTGGAAGATATTTGAAGCTTATATCAACTACATTTTTGAGACCGAAAACCTCGACCTGGATCTTCTGACCGATGAAGGCAAGCGCAAATTCCGCATCCTGAAATTCCTCAATGAAGTGCCCCACTTCTCCAAAGACAAGAAAGGATTCAATGTGGCCATTCTGGTCATTCAGATCCTGTATATGCTGGAAAAAGGCGACTATACCGGCATCATTAACCGGTCAGAAGCACTGAATGTCTATTGCAGCCGCTATCTTCGTAAAGATGACAGTTACCGAAGTTCCTGCTTTTTAAAGATGTTGCTCACTATGGAAAAGGAAGACTTCAAGTATGACCGGACCAAACAAATGGCCATGAAATACCTGAAGAAGATGACGGAGGATGAAACAGGCGATAATACTGTGAATGAGTGGGAGATCATTCCATACGAAACACTGTGGGAAAAGGTACTGAATCGCCTGCAAAACAAAGTAGCAGCTGCATGAAACACCTCATTCTGATTCCCTGTATCCTGTTCAGTATGCTGGCAAATGCACAATTGCGCCAGCCCATGGAAGAGATCACTGAACCCGCAGATCTTGAGACCATCAAGGTACAGAAACTCTATGAGGACAGCCTGAACACCACATATGTCATTTGGGTGCGCACGGAAGTGCCGAAGCACTATCATGCTGAGCATACAGAAACCATCTATGTACTGGAAGGCATCGGTTTGATGACCCTTGGCGACCAGGTGTTCAACATTGTTTCCGGCGATCTGCTGGTCGTGCCATTCGGCACACCGCACAGCGTAAAGACCATGAGCAAAGACCCGCTTAAGGTCATAAGTGTGCAGTCGCCATTTTTTGACGGATCAGACCGCATTCCTGTCAAGTAAAAAGATCACAATTTCTCCATCAGGGTTCTGATAGTAGTCCGGGCATCTGCATCTGCGCCGTCTTCCAGCATTTTTAAGGCGTTTTTCAGTGTCTCTTTCATTTGAGCGCCATCCGTTCCATTATTGTTGCTGCGAAAAGCCGAAATATCCTGTATGGTTCCTGACAAAGACAATCCACCTGATTTCCTGTTCACCTGGATCTGGCCTGCATTGGCAATGTGCTTGATCGTGCCATTGGGAAGTTTCATCATGTATTCCACCTGGTAGGGCTGTCCTTTTTCCATGGTGCGGTTAATGGCCGACTTCACCGATGCTGCATCTTCGGGCAGTACATACTTCAGATAGTCCTGCAGGGTTGGTTCAATACTTCCTTCTTTGATTCCCATGATCCTGTACACCTCATCACTCCACTGCATCTGGTTGGTAACGATGTCCAGCTCCCAGTTTCCTATCCGGGCCATTCTTTGTGCCTGCAGCAGTCTTTCTTCATTCCGTTTAATAGCCCGGGCATAGTTCTCGAGCTTCATCTGCAACTGGTGACGTTCAATGGCGTAGGTGATGGTGCGGCTTAACAAATTGGAGTCGAACTGTCCTTTGACGATGAAATCCTGGGCACCTGCCTTCACTGAGTTCAGGGCAACTACCTCATCTTCCAGTCCGGTCATGACTATGACAGTCTGCTCCGGGAACTCTTCCAGCATGGTCTGAATGGTAGTGAAACCTGAACTGTCAGGCAGGGTAAGATCCAACAGCACCACATCAAAATCTCCTTCTTCCAGTTTCAGCAGACCTTTCCGGAGCTCACCCACCTTCGTGACCGCAGAATCCAGCATGGTGGACTCCTGCAGATAGATCTCTACCAAACGCTGGTCTGCAGGATTATCTTCCACCAGCAGTATGCGCACTTGCTTCTTCTCCTCCATGGGTCAGTTTTGGTATTTATGCCTGGTAGGCAATTTGGTTACCTGGAACCAAAATATCTCAATTTGCCGAATGATAAAAATAAACTGCTCCAGATCTACCGGTTTGGTCACGAAGCAGTTAGCATACAGGCTGTAGGCTCTGGAGATATCCTGTTCACTATCGGAGGTTGTCAGGATAATGACCGGAATGAAGCGCAGGTGTTCATCGGCCTTGATATCGGCCAGTACTTCCCTGCCGTCTTTTCGTGGCAGGTTAAGATCAAGCAGGATGATGTCGGGCATGGGAGCCTCAGCGTACTTTCCCCGCTGCCTTAGAAATTCCATGGCCTCCACTCCATCTTTTACGACATGCAGTGTCTTTGGTATCGTTCCTTCCTTGAACGCCTCCTGGGTTAGCCGGATATCGCCGGGATTATCCTCTACCAGGAGAATGTTCATCACTTCGGGTTGTTGTGCCATCACGGATTTTGGACAAAATATAAAATAATTGTTACACCCGGGTAACTGACCGGGCTACAGGAGGAGAGATGTCAAAGTTAAGCGATAGCCTTCAGATGGCCGTGAACACGAATTGCAAAATGTTGACACCCATTTGCAGTGCCTTTTGCCTGACTGGTTCAGGGTCATTATGCACATCCGGGTCTTCCCAGCCATCACCCAGGTCACATTCAAAGGTGTACAGGCAGACCAGACGACCTTCATAAAAGAGTCCAAAGGCCTGCGGTGGTTTACCATCATGCTCATGGATCTTGGGCAGACCACCGTTGAAATTGTACAGTTGGTGGAATATGGGATGGCTGAAAGGCAGTTCGGTCAGTTCCTGATCGGGGAAGACCTTTTTCAGTGCCGGACGGATATAAGGATCCATCCCGTAGTTATCGTCGATGTGCAGGAAGCCTCCGGCCATCAGCCACTTGCGCAAATTCTCTGCTTCGGCATCACTAAAAACCACGTTTCCGTGACCGGTCATGTGTGCAAAGGGATAGTTAAAAAGATCGCGACTGCCCACTTCTACCGTAGCGGGTTCAGGGTCGATGTCCATGCCTGCATATTTGTCTGCATATGCTACCAGATTACCCAGAGAGGTCGGGTTGGCATACCAGTCGCCGCCACCGTTGTATTTCAACAGGGCAATGCTGTATGACTGTGCCGAAGCAGCCACAGAGATACACAACAAACCGGCGATAAAAAGTCCTCTCATAATTTCCCGTTCAGCAAATGTACGGTAATGACCGCTTGCAGCGCCGCGGTTTCAGTGCGCAAGCGCTGTTCTCCTAACGAGACGGGGATGGCCTTATTTTCCAGAGCGAGTTGCAGTTCTTCCGGTGTGAAATCTCCCTCGGGGCCGATGAGGATGGTACATGGCTGACCAGGCGGTACACACCTGCTGAGCAGCTGCTTCTCTCCTGCCATGCAATGGGCGAAGAATACGTTTTCGCTCTGTTGTTTCCAGAAGTCGGCGAAGGACACCGGCTCCTGCCATTCAGGCAGCCAGCATCTTCTGCTTTGCTTCAGTGCCGACTGCATCGTGGCGATGGCCTTGTCGCTGCGAATGCTTCTTCTTTCAGAACGATCGGTGATGACCGGGATGATACGGGAGATGCCTACTTCGGTCAGTTTTTCCAGCAGCCATCCCATTCTGTCCATGGATTTGACCGGTGCAATGGCCAGTGTGACAGCCGGTTCTATGGGCTGTTCGGACAACCGTTCATGAACCGCAACACTACAATGTTTTTTACCTGCATGAGTGATGGTAGCGATGGCGAGGTTTCCTTTTCCATCTGTCAATTCGACTGTATCACCGAATTGCATGCGCAACACCTGCATGGCATGCCGGCCTTCCTGATCGGGCAGGTCAAGCACATCAGATTCCAATAGATCGTCCAGTATGAAACGGGGCGCTTTGCTGTCCATAGGACGAAGGTAATGGCTTTAAGGCAGGATGACCACAGGCCGGAAACCGATGAAAGGAGACGCATCATCGAAACCGGCATATTCATCCGGAGCAGTGATGCGCATCTGGATGGCAGTACTTCCCCAGGAGCCGCCTTTGGTGCGACCTTTTGTTTCGAGCATCTCGGCTACATTGCCACTCATGTTATAGAGGCCGTATGCATTCGGGTAGTAGGAACGACTCAGGTTGGTGGCCAGGCAGGTACCGTCGTCAGGTGAATTATAGTTACAGAATTCCACTTCTTTCTTTCCGTTCACACCCAGATTCTCCCAGGGGTATTCTGCATCGTTCTTTCCGCCTTTGGCCGCATGGATCCATTCGATCTCATCGGGCAGGCGTACGTAGGCATCCGGCACTTTCTCTCTGATCATTTCCTGGAGATAGTCGCAGAATAGCTGTGCAGCTTCATACGTGATGTTCACTACGGGATAATCCACAAAAGCCGGATCGGTATGGTAATCTGCAGCATACGTATTTTCAAATGACAGGGCAGTTTCCCAGTTCCCGTTGTGGATGCCGGCCATCTGCAGATCAGCCTGCCTGTCGTGTTTCTTCAGGTATTGCAGGAACTCGGCATATTGTCCGTTGGTGATCTCTGCTTCGTACATATAAAAACCTCTGACAGATACTTCGCCTGAATCGCTGTACACGACACCGGCAGGGATGTAATGAAAGCCAAGACCTTCCAGATACTTGCGTCCTTTATTGTTGCCGAAAGACAGGATGACGGCAGAGAACAGGATGGTGAACAGGGCTGCGCTGAATTTCACTCGCAGGATTTTCAACAATATTATTTTTCTTACAGGATGCACTCAAGCACTTCTTTACACATTATTCAATGGAAAATCGTGCCAGTGTACAGAATACAAGAATAAGGCCGGCGCAAGCGCTGGAAAACGACCGTTCCCGGTAAATGCGTAGATATAGCTTTAGTTCCTTACGATCAGGAACATCCTGAAAAAATCCGACCCTTCTAATTTCATCATATACATACCTGCGGGCCATAATGCGGTGGATAATGTGATATTCTCACTGAATTGCGTTTTGCTCAATACAGCACTACCATTCATATCATATACAGACAAATGTCCCTCCCGGATGTCTGTGTAGATGGACAACATGTCATTAAAAGGATTAGGGTACACCAAAATGCTCTGAGCTTCATTACTGAGATAAGTACCTATTGGCACCATCACCGTATCCACCACACTGCACCCGTTGGCATCTGTTACGGTCAGGATGTAGGTGCCCGGCCAGGTGCCAATGATGGTATCTCCACTCAGGAAGGCATCATTCCACACGATAGTGTAAGGCGGTGTGCCGTTGGAGGGCAACACAATGATGTTGCCACCTGGCCCGCTGTCAGGAGAAGGGGTGACCTCAAAAGTCA
>ERZ795053.5946-NODE-5946-length-12365-cov-7.552071_pt1 | contig 12365 bp, 10 predicted proteins | sample MGYA00375137_ERZ795053 | MGnify/ENA primary metagenome ERZ795053 (study PRJEB30182, sample SAMN05720284) | activated sludge metagenome | isolation source: Anaerobic digester | place: Hong Kong | collected 2014-12-17 ... | reverse complement strand
GTCAAGGGCTCGACGCCGGTCACCATGGCTTCCAGGCATTCGGTGTCGAAAGCCTTGTTGATGAAGCCCGCTCGCTCGCCGTCGAGCTGGTGCGACAGGCCGCCGGAGCCGATCAGCAGCACCTTCTTATCTTCGGGCCAGGCCTCGATCGCCTTGCCGACCGCGCGTCCCAGATCGAAGCAGCGTTTCGGGCCGGGCAGCGGGTGCTGGATCGAATTGATCGCGATCGGCACGATGGTGACCGGCCATTTGGCGTCGGGGAACATCAGCAGCAGCGGATTTGTGATCGCATGATCGACCGCCATCTCCTGGCACATGACGGGATCGAACCCGTCCTCGACGATGCCGTTGATGATCTGCCACGACAGTTTCGGCTCGCCGCGCACGGAAGGAATGGTGGGAATGCCCCAGCCTTCGTCCTCGCTGACATATTCGGCGCAGGCGCCGACAGCGAAGGTCGGCATCTTGTCGAGGAAGAAATTGAGCCCGTGGTCGTTGTAGAAGAACACGACTACGTCGGGCTTTTCGCGCGCGAGCCATTCGCGCACCGGCGGCCAGGAATCGAAGAAGGGCTTCCAGTAGGGCTCGTTCTGCAGGCCCTTCGCGATGGCGTTGCCGATCGCGGGAATGTGCGATGTGGAAAGTGTTCCGATGATCCGGGCCATCACTGCCTCGCCTGATCGAGAAGTTTCTGCTTGAAGGCTTCGACGGTCATGCCCGTCTGCTGTGCGCCGATGTCCTGCACGCCCAGACCGAGAATGCCCGCGAGCTTGGCGAGGTAATAGGCGTTGCCGCCGGCCTCGATCATCTTCAGCACGCTGCCCGAGGCCAGCGCCTCGCGCTGCTCCTTCGTCAGCTTGTACTTGTCCATGTAGGCGGCCTGATCGGCAAGAAACGCCTTGCGGTTTTCCGGATCGTTGAAAGAGAAGCACATCTTGTTCAGCTGGTAGCCCTTCATGGCCTGCCCGCCTTCGAAGATCGTCGTGCCTTCGATTTCTCGCGCCATTGCGCCCTCCTTGCTCCCTGCGCCCGATCGGACCGCCAAACGCCCGCGCCCGCTTTGACGCAGCGCAAGCCTCGGCCCGAGGGGGCGACGCGTGGGACCATGCGGCAATCATTTAACAAGATAAATGCATGTGTTATCATTATACTCATGAGAAAATTCGATCATTACGATCTCGATGGCCATGCGCTGCGGCTTTTCCTCGCGGTGCTCGACACCGGTTCGGTGACGGCCGCGGCGGACGAACTCGGCGTTACGCAATCGGCCGTCTCGCATGCGTTGCAGAAGTTGCGCGCCATCGTGCGCGATCCGCTGTTCGTCAAATCCGGGCGCGGCGTCGTCGCCACCGCGCATGCTGAATCCCTTGCGTCTCGCGCGCGAGATCTGCTGGCGACCATGCAGGATTTTTCGCGCGGCGCCCGGTTCGAACCGGCGACCGCCGAAATTTCGCTCGTGATCGCCGCCAACGATTTGCAGCGCGACCTTCTGCTGCCCGGCTTCTCGCTGGCGCTGGAAAAGGAAGTGAAGAGACTGGAGTTGCGCGTGATCCCCTCGGATGCGCCAAGCGCCGACATTCTGCGCGACGGCGTGTGCGACCTCCTGATCACGCCCAACCCGCCGGAGGGCGCCGACATTCTCCAGCGCAACCTGTTTCGCGACGAATACGTCTGCTTCTACGACCCCGCCTGCCGGACGGCGCCACGATCCCGCGAGGATTACCTCGCCGCCCGACACGTCACCGTCGTCTATCCCGACCGCACGCGCCTCGCCTTCGATTCCGCGCTCGAAAAGGCTGGTTTCGCACGCGATTTCGCCGTTTCCGTCGCAAGCTTCTCGGGCGTGGCGGCGTTCTTGCGCGGGACGGACCGGCTCGCCACCCTGCCCCGCCTGCTGGGGCCGGGACTGATGCGCGATTTCGCCGCCGTCCCCGTCCCCGGCCGGGCGCGGGGGGCGGACATTTCCATGTCGCTGGTCTGGCGACGGCGCGACGCGCTCGACCCGGCCATGACTTTCGTGCGCAATCTCATGGTCCGTCGGGCCGCCGCCGCCGTACGCGCGGCGCGCGCTGGCGCGTGACATTTTCACGCGGGCGGCCTGGATGACATGCAGCGGCCACATTGCTATCGGACCAAGCGCCGCCGGCCGAGGAAAGCTCAATGACGACCCAGGACCAGAACGAAACGCAGAACGCGCGCCCGCGCATGTGGGTCGCCCTCGTCCCGCTCGCGGCTTTCGCAGCCATCGCGGCGCTTTTCTTCTTCCGCCTGGGCGCGGGCGACCCCTCGAAACTGCCCTCCGCGCTGATCGGCAAGCCCGCGCCGGACATCGCCCTGCCCGCGCTCGAAACCCTCGCCGGCCCCAATGGCCCCGTCCCCGGGCTCGACCCGGCGGCCTTCAAGGGCGCGGTCACGGTCGTGAACGTCTGGGCCTCTTGGTGCATCCCCTGCCATGAGGAAGCGCCCCTGTTCATGAAGGTCGCGCAGGACAAGCGCATCCGCGTCGTCGGCGTGAACTACAAGGATCAGCCCGAAAAGGCGCTGAACTTCCTCAAGCGCTACGGCAATCCCTTCGCCGCGGTCGGCGTCGACGGCAACGGCCGCGCCGGCATCGAATGGGGCGTCTACGGCGTGCCCGAAACCTTCATCGTTGGCCGCGACGGCGTGATCGCCTACAAGCTGGTGGGGCCGCTGACGCCGAACAATATCGACACGGTCCTGCGCAAGGAGATCGACAAGGCGCTGGCGAAGGGCTGATGCGGCCTTGACCGACCTCAAGGCCGCCGCGCCATAGCCCGCTATCACCATCCCGCAGGCGCGACCGCGCCGCCGACCCATTTGCCGGCCGACCCCGCGACTGGCTAAGAGACGCAATGACCTTCTGGCTGATCCTCTCGGGCATGACGCTGGCGACGCTCGCTTTCGTCGCCCTGCCCTTTCTGACCCGCGCGCGGGGCGAGCGGCGAGGCGATGATGTCGCCGTCTACAAGGACCAGCTCGCCGAGATCGAGCGCGACCTTGCCGCTGGCCGCATCGCGCCCGAGGAGGCCGAGGCCTCGCGCATCGAGGTTTCGCGCCGCCTCCTGAAGGCCGCCGATCGCGAGAAGTCGGGCGAGACCGGACAGCCCGCCCTCGCGCGCGGACGGCGAACCGCGGCGATCGCCTTCCTCATTCTCGCCCTGCCGGCCGTCGCGGCGGCCTTCTACTACCGGTTGGGCGCGCCCTGGGAGGCGCTGCCGCGGACTGCGACCGAAGCAAAAGGGCCGGGCGGCCTGACGCTGGCGGAGATGATCGCCAAGGTCGAGGCGCATGTCCGCGACAATCCGAACGACGGCCGCAGCTACGAGGTGCTCGCCCCCGTCTATATGCGGCTCGGCCGCTTCGACGACGCCATCGCCGCCTGGCGCAAGACGATCGAGATTCTGGGCGACGCCTCGATCCGCGAGTCCGGTCTGGGCGAGGCCTTGGTGGGCAAGGCGCAGGGCGACGTGACGCCTGAGGCGCGCAAGGTGTTCGAGAAGGCGCTTGCGCTCGACAAGGGCTCCGTGCCGGCCCGCTACTATCTCGCCCTCGCGGCCTTTCAGGACGGCAAGCGCGACGACGCCCGGAAAATGTGGAGCGACATGCTCGCCGGCGCGCCGCAGGATGCGGCCTGGACGACGCCGGTGCGCCGCGCGCTCGCCGAACTCGACACGCAGGATACGGCCGGGGACGGCGCCAAGGATGGCGCGAAACCGCCGGCGACGCCGGGCCCCACCGCGAGCGACGTCGAGGCCGCTTCGAAAATGGATGCGGGCGACCGCAACGCCTTTATCCGCTCGATGGTCGCCCGGCTTGCCGACAAGCTGAAGCAGAACGGCGACGATCCGGAAGGTTGGGCGCGGCTCGTTCGCGCCTATGGCGTGCTGGGCGCAGCGGACAAGGCGCAGGCGGCGACGGAGGACGCGCGAAAAGCGCTCGGCGGGGACGTCGCGAAACTCGTCCGCTTCGAAGACGCCTTGAAGGCGCCCGCCGGCGCGCCACGTTGAGCGCATGACAGGATACACGACAAGAGGACGACAATCGGCATGATCCCGGAAATCGGCCATTACGCGCTCATCCTGGCGCTGGCGGTGTCGCTGGCGCAGTCGATCGTGCCGCTCGTCGGCGCACGTACGCACGATCCCGTGCTGATGGAGGTCGGGACCAAGGGCGCTTACGCGCAATTCATCCTTATGTGCGTGTCTTTCGGCGCTCTGGCCTTCGCCTATGGGCGGTCCGACTTCTCGGTCGCGAGCGTCTTCGAGAATTCCCACTCGATGATGCCGGAGATCTACAAGTTCACGAGCCTGTGGGGCAACCACGAGGGCTCGATGCTGCTGTGGGTGATGATCCTCGCGCTGTTCGGCGCGCTGGTCGCCGCCTTCGGCGCCAATATTCCGACGAGCCTCAAGGCGACCGTGCTCGCGGTGCAGTCCTGGATCGCGGCGCTTTTCTATCTCTTCATCCTGATCACCTCGAACCCGTTCACGCGGCTCGCTCCGGCGCCGGCGCAGGGCCGCGACCTCAACCCGATCCTGCAGGACCCCGGCCTCGCCATTCATCCGCCGCTGCTCTACGTCGGCTATGTCGGTTTCTCGATCTCGTTTTCCTTCGCCGTCGCCGCGCTGATCGAAGGCCGCATCGACGCCGCCTGGGCGCGCTGGGTGCGCCCCTGGGTGCTGCTCGCCTGGATCTTCCTCACGCTCGGCATCGCCATGGGCTCCTACTGGGCCTACTACACGCTCGGCTGGGGCGGCTGGTGGTTCTGGGACCCCGTCGAGAACGCCTCCTTCATGCCCTGGCTCGCGGGTACAGCGCTGCTGCATTCGGCGCTGGTGATGGAGAAGCGCGAAGCGCTGAAGGTCTGGACGATCCTGCTCGCGATTCTCACCTTCTCGTTGTCGCTGATCGGCACCTTCATCGTGCGTTCGGGCGTGCTCACCTCCGTGCACGCCTTCGCCAGCGATCCCTCGCGCGGCGTGTTCATTCTCGTCATCCTACTGCTTTTGATCGGCGGCGCGCTCGCGCTCTACGCCTGGCGCGCGCCGAGCCTGCGGCAGGGCGGCCTGTTCGCGCCCATCTCGCGCGAAGGTTCGCTCGTGCTCAACAATCTGCTGCTGTCGACCGCCACCGCGACGGTTTTCGTCGGCACGCTCTATCCGCTGGCGCTCGAGGCATTGACCGGCGCGAAGATTTCCGTCGGCGCGCCCTTCTTCAATCTCACTTTCGCGCCGCTGTTCGTGCCGATCCTGATCGCTGTGCCCTTCGGCCCGCTGCTCGCCTGGAAGCGCGGCGACATCCGGGCCGCGACCCAACGTCTGACCTTCGCCTTCGTCGCGGCGATCGTCGGCGCGCTGATCGCTTTTGCGTTGCAGGGCAAGCCGGTCGTCGCGCTGGCCGCCATCGGCCTCGGCTTCTACGTGATCGCCGGTTCGCTCGCCGAGCTGGTCGAACGCTCCGGCTTGTTCCGCGTGCCCGTCTCGACCGCCTTCCATCGCGCGCGAGGCCTGCCGCGCTCGACCTGGGGCACGATGTTCGCGCATGCGGGCCTCGGCCTCACGCTCATCGGCATCGTCTGCGAGACGGCCTGGGGCCTCGAAACCATCGGCGCCTACAAGCCCGGCGCGACCATTCCGATCGGCGGCTACGAGCTGAAATACGAGGGCGTCTCGCCGCGCAAGGGGCCGAACTACACGGCCGACGTCGCGCGCATAACAGTGAAGCGCGACGGCCGCGAGATCGGCGTGATGGAGCCCTCCAAGCGCGCCTTCTCGACCCGCAGCATGAATACGTCCGAGGCCGCCCTGATGACGCGCGGCCTTGGTCAGCTCTACGTGGCGCTCGGCGACATCAACGCCGACAAGACGGCCACCGTGCGCGTCTACTGGAAACCCTACGTCCTGCTGATCTGGATCGGCGGGCTCGTGATGGCGCTCGGCGGCGCCCTGTCGCTGTCCGACCGGCGCCTGCGCGTCGGCGCGCCGAAAATGGCGCGCAACCGCGCCCAGGCGGAAAGGACGGCCTAGCTAGACGGGCGAAGCCGACGCCAGCTGCAGCGCGCGCTTCTCGTCGGCGATGCGAACGCCGCCGGCGACGATCTCGATGACTTCGGCGCGCTCGAGCCGGGTGAAGGTTCTGCTGACGGTTTCGATCGTCAGCCCCAGATAGTCCGCGATGTCGCGACGGCTCATCGGCAGCGCGACCATCTTCCCGCCGCTGTCGCGTCCGCGCCGCCGCGCGCGCCAGGATAGCAGGAAGGCCGCCATCTTCTCCTCCGCCGAATAGCGGCCGAGCATCATCATGCGATCATGCGCCGTCGCCAGATCCTGGCTGACCAGCTGGTTCATGCGGCGCAAGGCTGCGAGATTGCCGTCGACGAGCCGCCGGAAGGCCGCACGCGGAAATGAGCAGGCGACTGTCGGCTCGATTGCTTCCGACGTCAGCGCATGTGTTTCGCTCAGGGTCAGGCCCAGCATGTCGCCCGCCAGCGCGAACCCCACCACCTGGCGCCGCCCGTCCGGCAGGAGCTTGTATATGCGCACGACGCCCTTCGACAGGCTGAAAACGCGCGTCGCGGCATCGCCTTGAGCGAAAACGAGCTCCTTCGGCGCAAAGGACGATTGCCGACGCATGCGGTCGAGCTCGCCGCGTTCCCCCACGCTCAGCGAGCCGAACAGGTCCGTGCAGACGCCGCAGCGCGCCGCCTGGCGCTCGGCGCAGCCCCGCATCTCCACGGTTTCGACCAATGCCATTCCATGATCCCGAACCGCGGCGCCCGGCCACGTCAGAAACAACCGCGCGTTCATAGAGTGGGGGACCGCGCGAAAGTCTTGCGTCAGGTCAAGTTTGGGCTCGCGACGACGCCCAACCGCAGCGACACGGAGACGCACCTGCGGCTTGCGGGCGCGCCGTGATCCTCGCATGCCGACACGGCCGCGCCGCTGACTGCACATCCAGGCCCGCGGTGCTAGTGTACGAGGACGGAACGAACGGAAACGCCCCATGCTGCTCGCCAATGACCCGCCGCACGCCTTCATGCCCTATCCTGCGGTCGCCGTGCCGGGCGCTGCGCATGGCCCGCTCCAGAGCCTGACGTTCGGCGTGAAGGACATATTCGACGTGGCGGGCTACCGCACCGCCTGCGGCAATCCCGTGAAACTCGCCGAAAGCCCTGTCGCGACGGAGCATACGCCCGCCGCCGCCGCGCTGCTCGCCGCCGGCGCGCAATTCGTCGGCAAGACGCATACCGAAGAACTTGCCTGGTCGCTCTACGGCACGAATGCGCATTTCGGCACGCCGCTCAATCCCGCCGCGCCCGATCGTGTGCCGGGCGGCTCGTCCTCGGGTTCCGCGAGCGCGGTCGCGTCCAGGCTCTGCGACATCGCCCTGGGCTCGGACACTGGCGGCTCGGTGCGGGCGCCGGCGAGCTTCTGCGGTCTCTACGGCCTCCGCCCGACGCATGGCGCCATATCGCTCGCCCGCTGCATGCCGCTCGCGCCTTCCTTCGACACCTGCGGTTTTTTCGCGCGCGATGCGGCGACGCTGGGCGCTGTCAGCGACGTGCTGCTGCCGCCGGCGGCCGCGAAGGCGAGCCGCGTGATGATCGCGCGCGACCTGTTCGCGCGCCTGCCCGCCGCCGCGCTCGACGCCATCATGCCGGCAGTGGAAAAACTGCAGGCCGCTCTCGGCAAGGCGACGCCGGTCGACGTCTACGACCGCCCCGTCGCCGAGCCCTACGACGCCTTCCGCATCCTGCAGCTGCACGAGGCCGGGACGCTGCATGCGCCCTGGGTCGAGAGCCGCAAACCCGTGCTGCACCCCTCGATCGCCCAGCGCTTCGTCGCCGCGAAGAAGGTGACCGACGCCGACGTGGCGAGGGCCCGCGCCGCTCGATCGAGCTTCAGCGAACATCTGCTGAGTCTGTATGGCGATGACGGCCTCATGATCGCGCCCGTGCTGCACGGCCCCGCGCCGCGCCTCGATTCGTCGGCCGCCGAGTTCGAGGCCTATCGCGACGCCGCCATGGCCTTCCTCTGTCCGGCCGGCCTCGCCGGCCTGCCGCAGCTCGTCCTGCCCGCCGGCAAGGTCGACGGCGCGCCGCTCGGCGTTTCCATTCTGGGCCCGCGCGGATCGGATCGATCTCTGCTGGAAGCGGCGCTGCGCGCCACAGCGTAAGATGGACCGCGCGCCTTCAGACGCGCGATCCAGCATCTCGAGAGAACTTCGTTGCCCCGGCCATCGACCGAACGCCGCGCCTTCGCGCTCTATCTCGTCGCGCGCGTCTTCACCGCGCTGTCCTTCCAGATGGCGGGCGTGGCGATCGGCTGGCTGGTCTATGCGCGCACGGGGTCCGCCTACAATCTCGGGCTCGTCGGCCTCGCGCAATTCCTGCCGATGGTGGCGCTCACCTTCGTCGTCGGCCCGCTCGCCGATCGCATCGATCGCCGCCGCATCGTGGCGGCCTGCGAGATCGTCAATCTCGTCACCCTCGTCCTGCTAGCGATCGGCGCGGCGCGCGACTGGCTTGGGGCGCCCGCGATCTTCGCGGCCGTCGCCGTGCTCGGCGCAGCGCGCGCCTTCGAGCATCCGAGCATGTCCGCGCTTCTGCCGGGCGTCGTCGGTGAAAGCGAATTGCCGAAGGCCGTCGCCTATGCCTCCTCGGCCATGCAGACCGCGACCATCATCGGCCCTGCCCTCGGCGGCCTGCTCTACGCATTCGGCGCGTCGACGCCGCTCGGCCTCGCCGCGCTCATGTCGGCTGCGACCTGCATCGCCATTCTCGCCATCCCGCTCGACCGCAAGCCGCCATCGAAGGAGCCGGTGACGCTCGCTTCCGTATTCTCGGGCCTGTCCTTCATCTGGCGACGCCCGGTCATTCTCGGCGCGATTTCGCTCGATCTCTTCGCCGTACTGCTCGGCGGCGTCACGGCCCTGCTGCCGATCTACGCGCACGATATTCTCGAAACCGGCTCGCTCGGCCTCGGCCTGCTGCGCTCGGCGCCCGCGGTCGGCGCGGTCGCCATGTCGTTCTTCATCGGTCGTATCGTCGGCGCCAATGTCGGACGGACGATGTTCGTATCCGTCTGCGTCTTCGGCCTCGCCATCCTCGTCTTCGCCCTGTCGCGCAGCATGATCCTGTCGCTGGCCGCGCTGGCGATCACGGGCGCGGCCGACAATGTCAGCGTCGTCATCCGCCAGTCGCTGGTGCAGCTCGGCACGCCCGACGAGATGCGCGGGCGCGTCAGCGCGGTCAATTCGCTGTTCATCGGCACGTCGAACCAGCTCGGCGAATTCGAATCGGGCATGGTCGCCGGCCTTTTCGGCGCGGTCGCCGCGGGCGTGATCGGCGGCGTGGGCACGATTTTGGTGGCTCTCCTGTGGATGCGGCTGTTTCCGGAGCTGCGAAAGCAGGACCGGCTGGCGGCGTCCGGATGATATGAGGCGCGCATGACCCGCATGGAAAAAATCGCCGCGCTCGCCGCCGATCCGGCCTTCGCGACTCTCGACCGCTCGCTGTCGGTCTATTACGGCGATCCGGCGCATGAAGACCGCATGGCCGCGCTCTACGCGCGTTTCGTGAAGCCGGGCGATCTCGCCTTCGACATCGGCGCGCATGTCGGCGACCGCATCGGCGCCTTCCGCCGCCTCGGCGCGCGCGTCGTCGCGCTCGAGCCGCAACCGCTCTGTTTCCGCGCGCTGCAAGCGCTCTACGGCGACGACGCGAGCGTCACGCTGGTCGACGCCGCCTGCGGCGCGCGCGAAGGCGCGATTTCCCTGCGTGTGAACTCGGCCAATCCGACGGTCACGACGGCTTCGCAGGACTTCGTCGCCGCCGCCGACGGCGCGCAGGGCTGGGAAGGCCAGACATGGGATGCGACGCTCGATGTGCGCATGACCAAGCTCGATGCGCTGATCGCGGCGCACGGGGCGCCTGCTTTCGCCAAGATCGACGTCGAGGGTTTCGAGGCCGATGTGCTCGCGGGCCTGTCGCGCCGGCTGCCGGCGCTCTCCTTCGAATTCACCACCATCCAGCGCGACGTGGCGCATCGCTGTCTCGACCGCCTCGCCGCGCTCGGAAATTATCGTTTCGATGTCTCGCTCGGCGAGAGCCACGAGCTGGCTGGCGCGTGGGTTTCGCGAGATGAGATCGCCGCGCGGATTGCAGCCCTCCCGCATGAGGCCAATTCCGGCGATGTGTATTGTGTGTTGTTGGCCTAGCCGTCATCGCGAGCGCAGCGAAGCGATCCAGAGCCGGATCGTCGCTCTGGATTGCTTCGTCGCTTCGTTCCTTGCGATGACGGCGCGGAAAATTGCTACTTCTTCCCCCGCCATTTTCGGCGACGGTCTCCGCCGGCCTTCGGCGCCTGCGGCGTGATCGCGCCAGTTTCCACGGCTTCGCGATATTTCGCGAGCATGGTCGCGAACCCCTCGCGCAACCCTGCGTCGATCTCGGGCTTTCCCTCGATCGCGCCTAACGCGAGCCCTATCGCCTCGATGGTCGAAAGACTCTCGCGGCGCGGCTCGCGGCGGAGCTCGCCATAGAGCGAACGTCGCTTCGGCGCGAGCGCGAGGCGCTTCGCCTTCAAGACCCAGGCGTTGCGCCACCACAGCGTCTTGGCCTGCGCCCATGTGCCGTCGAAAACCACAATTCCGCGAATGCCCTTCAGCGCGGCATCCTGATCCGGCAATACGGCGCCCTTCCTGTCGAGCACGGCGACCTCGCGCCCCGGCGGCAGGTCCGACGGTTTCGTCGAACCCAGATGCAGTACGGCCCATTGGCTCGCGTCGGCCTCGCGGCCGAGCGCCTTGGCGAGGCTCGACCAGGACAGGCCGATCCTGAACGTGGCGTTGGAGAGCTGTTGCGCAGCCAGCCGCGCTGTACCGAGGAGGCGATCCTGCTCCTGCGGGTGTTGCAGGATTAGAACCGCCACGCGGTTCTCAACGGGGCCGACCGCCTCGCAGACGCAGAGCGTCAGGGGCTTGGCGCAATGCGGGCAAACAGGAGTTTCAGCCGGGGCGTCGATGTCGCTCATGCGCCTGCATACACCGCACGAAGCTGGACCGCGAGGCTTTTGGACCGCGAGCCTCCAGGCTCGCCTTGGCAGCAAATGCGAGCCTGAAGGCTCGCGGTCCATTTGCGCTGCCGCATGACGGCGGGCGCCCGCCCGCGCTATTCTCTCGCCAGCAACAGGAGCCACGAATGGAAACCGCCGCGCATCAGGTCGCGAGCCACATGGATCACTACGGCGCCGTCACGCACGAGGTGATCAATCAGCCGCACGAACTCGTCGACACCAATCTCTATTCCTCGGATCGCCCACTCGCCGAAGCGGTCGTGCGCGAAAATGCGCAATGGGCGGAAAACGACCTCGCAGATTTCGGCGCGCGCATCGGCACGGCCGATTATCTCGACCTCGGCGCGCAGGCAAACAGGCATCTGCCTGAATATGACACGCATGATCGCTATGGCCGCCGCGTCGATCTCGTGCGCTTCCATCCGTCCTATCACCAGCTGATGAAGACCTCGATCGAAGAGGGTCTGCATTCCTCGCCCTGGACCGATCCGCGCCCCGGCGCGCATGTCGCACGCGCCGCGCGTTTCTACATGCATAGCCAGGTCGAGGCCGGCCATGGCTGCCCGATCACCATGACTTTCGCCGCCGTGCCCGCGCTCAAACTGCAACCCGAGATCGCGAAGGAATGGCTGCCGAAAATTCTCGCGCGCAGCTACGACCCGCGCAACGCGCCCGCCGACGAGAAGGACGGGATCACCATCGGCATGGCGATGACCGAAAAGCAGGGCGGCTCCGACGTGCGCGCCAATACGACGCGCGCCCTGCCGATCCGCTCCGAGGGCCCCGGCCAGCCCTATGAACTCGTCGGCCACAAGTTCTTTGTCTCCGCGCCGATGTGCGACGCCTTCCTGGTGCTGGCGCAGGCGCCTGGCGGCCTGTCCTGCTTCCTCGTGCCACGCTGGAAGCCGGATGGAACCAAGAACCCGCTGCAGGTGCTGCGTCTCAAGAAGAAGATGGGCAATGCCTCTAACGCTTCGAGCGAGACGGAGCTGCGCGGCGCGCTCGGCTGGATGATCGGCGAGGAAGGGCGCGGCGTGCCCACCATCATCGAAATGGTGGCGATGACGCGCTTCGATTGCATGATCGGCTCCTCCGCCGGCATGCGGATGGCAGTGAGCCAGGCGATCGATCATTGCGCGCAGCGCGCGGCCTTCGGGCGCCTGCTGATCGACCAGCCGATCATGACCAACGTGCTCGCCGATCTCGCGCTGGAAAGCGAGGCGGCGCTGACGCTCACCATGCGCATCGCCCGCGCGCTCGACGATCGCG
>ERZ795053.5944-NODE-5944-length-12374-cov-5.238899_pt1 | contig 12374 bp, 6 predicted proteins | sample MGYA00375137_ERZ795053 | MGnify/ENA primary metagenome ERZ795053 (study PRJEB30182, sample SAMN05720284) | activated sludge metagenome | isolation source: Anaerobic digester | place: Hong Kong | collected 2014-12-17 ... | reverse complement strand
TCGGCGTGATCGTGCTGCTCCATGCCTTGCGCCGCATGTTTCCGCCCTACGCAACGTGAACTCGAAATCACATGCACCACTATTGCAGTGTGCGCGGCGCAAGCTACGCTGAGCTGCCACGCGGTTGGGCCGATACGGGCGCTCGCGCGGCAGGTATGCCCGCGAGCTTTTATTACAGGAGCAGGCCATGTTGCGAAAACTCGTTTGCGCGTTGATTCTTACGGCGGCGCTGGCTTCGGCGGGTTGCGATGTGTTCGGCGACGGCAAGACGGCGCTGAATGACGCGGCGGCGACGCCTGCGGCAACCGAAGCGCTCGGTTGAGCGCGGCGTTCCGTTTGAACGCTCGACGCAGCCACGCTCGTACAGCAAGAGACGAAGTTCACCATCCTCCCGGCAGCGGTGCTGATGAACCGCTTCGCCGGGGTACTCTGCTGCGCCTCGACCGCGACGGTCCGCGTCCGCGGGGTCGGCGTCAGCGTCGGCGCTTTCAGCATGGCTGACTACGTTTCCGGTCCCCCACCGGCGGCAGGCTGATCGCCGCGCGCATCTGATGACCCCGATACCAGCCCATCCTCCTGCCGATGAGTCCCTGTCGTGTGAAACTGACCAAAGCCCGCGGAGGGGGGCGCCGATAGCAACGCTGGGCGCAACTCCAGCCGGTGGCTGAACGGGCATAGCCGGCGGAAACCTATCCACTCGGGAGACACGACGCATGAAAGACAGAGATGCTGTCGGCACAGCTCATTTCGGGATCATGGCGGGCGCACTGCTTGCGGCTGCGCTGCTCGTCGGCGGTGGGTGCAATTCAGCGCCGCCATCATCCACCGGCGACAACACATTGCTGAACGAGGCCTTGGGCTACGATGGCAAGGTCACGGGCCAGGTGTCGACGGTGCAGAGCACGCGTGCATCGATCGACGGCGCGGCTGCGACGCAGCAGGCGCCGCTCGACGACGCGCTCGCAGGTGCGCGGGTTCGCTTCCAGGACATCGCCGGTAATCCGCTCATGGATGAAAACGGCAATCCGCTGCCACCCGTGCCGCTCAAACCCGACGGCTCGTTCACGGGCGAGAATCTTCCGGTCGGAACGGACTTCACGGTTTGCGTGGACGTCGCGGGCGACGGGAGCTGCAAGGAGGCGAGTTGTGTGAACATCCCGCTCGACCCGAATGGCAACGGCGGTGAACTCGCCAACGTCCAGGTCGATCCGCTGACGACGCTCGTGCTCGGCAAGCTGCGCACGCTGCTCACGGAGCGCGGCATCGACGCGCGGAAGCTGCCCATCAGCCCGGCGACCGTCGTCGCGCGCATCGTCGAGGCGTACACGCACCTCTTCGAGGAGAGCGGCATCGCGCACGAGGTCACCGTCGACGACCTCGCCAGCCTGAGCCCCGAGGAGTTCGGGCAGCTCTTCGACGAGATCATCCCGGACCTGGTGCAGACGGGCATGCGCATCGTCGAGGGCAACCTCGACCTGATCAGCGCCACGGACGCCCAGCAGCGCGCCGTCGCGGCCGCCGAGGTGTTCCTGCGTGCGGGATTCCCAATTGCCGACGAGCCGGGCGGACTCGATCTCGCCCGCTTCGCCACGCTCGACGGCGTGGAGTCGGCGCGCCGCGACGAACTCTTCGGCGACAAGCCGCAGCTCGGCGATTTCGCGGACAACGTGGACGACGGCTTCGCTGACACGCTGGGCACGCCGCAGCCGGCGGAGGATGACCCGACGATTATCTACTTCGACACGACGACCGAACCGGATCGCAATTTCTCCAACACGGACGAAGGGGCCGACGACGCATCGGGCATGCCGCATCTGCCGGTGATCGCGGACCGCGTGCTGCTGAAGATGGCCGAGCAGGAACTCGCCGGCAAGAAGATCACGATCCGCGCGTTGTATGCGGCGCTGACCGACATCGGCGACGGGCTGGGGGCGCGGCTCACCTACGAGATTCACGATCCCAACTTCGGCGGCCCGCCGCTCACCGTCTTCCAGACCGCCGACGGGAAGGGCAAAGCGCTCAACCTCGAGCAGCTCTACCGGCGTTTCTTCGAGCAGGGCCTCAACCTGGTGACCGAGGAGGATCTCAACCAAGCCAACGCCCGGCTCGCGCAGACGCTGAACGAACTGCTGGGTGACACGCTGGCGCCCGATTTCGAAGTGCTCTTCGGCGAGATCGTCGCCGGGCGGATCGGCAGCGCCGACGAGCTGGCGAAGCGCATCCGCGACGCCCGCGCGCACCTGCCCTTCAACCGTTCCGGACCGGAGTCGTTCTTCGTGGTCGCCGACGGCGATACGTTTCGCGGGGACGCCGACGTGAACCCGGTCACGGTTGACGCCGACGTGGATCAGAACGGGCGCATCACAGCCGTCACTTACAACGCCGACGGCGAGGGCGACTTCTATCTGGGCTTCACGCCGGGCACGGATCAGGGCGGCGACGTGCAGTTGATCACGCGTGAGACCGGCCGGATCGTGCAGGGACCGCGCGGGCCGGTGCGGCTGAACCTGCGCAGCGAGGACGTGTTCGCCCCGGTGAACGGCGCTCCGTTCTTTGCATTCGTCTCGGAGAGCGGGACGTTCTACCCGGGCGTGGACATTCCGGCGCCGCGTACGCAGTTCATGCCGGCGCCGATGCCGAACGACGGCGGCGGCAATATGCCCCCGCCGAACGACGATCCGAACGGTATGCCGCCGAACGGCGATCCCACCGGCATGCCGCCCAGTGGCACGAACGGCTTTCCGCCGGGTGATCCGAACGCGCCTCCGCCCGATCCGAATTTTCCGACGGACGATGCCGGGCAGCCCGGGCCGGGCCCGAACATGCCGCCGGACGGCAGCGTCGATGATCCGAACAATCCGCCGCTGCCCCCGGCGCCGGCTGAGTTCGACGACCAGCCCGAGCAGCGCCGCATGCTCGTGCTGGCTACGGGTTGGGGACCCGACGCCGAACTCGTGCGCGTGGACTTTGACCGCGGGTCGGGCATCGCGACGTACAACCGTGACGGCCGCAACCTGCTGGTCTTTACGCCCGAGTCCGAGGCCACGGGTCAGTTCGTGCTTTTCAACGAGGACACGGGACGCGAGGCACGGGCCGAGGATCCGGAGAACTTCTTCGCACCTCCGCCCCCGCCGCCGGACGATTTCGAGGACCAGTTCAACAACGGTGACGATTCCCGCGGCCCCGACGGCAGCCCGGACGGCGGCCCCGGCGACTTCGATCCGGACAATATTGATACGAACGCGCCGCTGCCGCCTCCCCCGCCGCCCGTGGACGAGCCGACGCCCGATGACGTCGACACCAGCGGCATCGGTCCCGCCGAGTACGTCGACGATGGCGGCCGCATCCTGATCGCGGTCGATGAGATCGAGGGCCTGCGGCTGGAGATCGGCGAGTTTACGCACGTGTTCGGGTCCGAAGCGCCGAACGCCCGTTACTCCGCGGACGCCGACCCGTACTTCGACGACATCAACAGCGACGGCGTGCAGAGCGCCGACGAGCCGAGCGTGGCGTTCCGCCCGACGCTGTTCGATCCGCACGACTGGCGTTCGACGGACATTCCGGCGTACTACCGCCGGGCGGACGATGGCGGAGCGGTCACGTTTGACGACGTGGACATCGACGCGTCTTCGCCGCGTGCACTCGACGGCACGGCGCTGGTGCCGCGCAACTACGTGCCGCGGCTGAACGCGTATCGGTTCGGGCGGCCGAACACAGCCGTGAACCTGCTGACGGCGTTCAGTCCGCCGAGCTTCTTCGACGGCACGCAGCAGTTCACCGAGGACACGGAGGTGGATATTTTTACGGCTGTCGCGCTGGTGAACCTCGTCATGGACCAGGTCTTCAACGTCGAGGCGACTGTTGATATTGACGGCATGGGTCCGCTGCCCAATCGCCAGGCGCTGCTCGACGCGCACCTGTTCATCGTGCCGCTCGATGACCCCTTCGTGACGCTGGTGCGGACGATCGCCGATCGCGCTCAGGCGGACGTTCCGTAGCGCGGGCTCGGACCGTTCGTCGCGTGCAGAGCGCGGTTTCCGGACGTCAGCGGGGCCGCAGGTGGCGAGACCAGCGTCACCTGCGGCTGCGCTTTGCGCGGCCCGATCGTGGCGCGGTTGGCGCGGGTGGTAATATGGGGCACATTCCCCACGCCGCGCACACCGGGGAGCAAATGGCAGTTACTTTCGCGCCAAGTTGGGCACAGAAACATCAGTTGGGGCTTGACCCGGAGCCCGCAGAAATGACACAATCTGTGTAACTCTCAGCGGAGTCGCCCGGTTCGACGAACCCGGGAAGCTGGTCCGAGACTATCATGTCGCAGGAGGTGGAAGGCAACGGCGGCCGGGCGACTATTTTTCTTTTCTGCTGATGCTCGCGACGGGCGGCGGCTTCGCGCGTGAGCAGTCATTTCCTTACGAATTCCAGGTGATCTGCAGGGCGGGTGCGTTCCATGGGCTGTGGATGCGCCGCGTGATCGCTCAGATCCCGCCCGACCACTGCGTGGCCAGCATGGAGAAATCCACCAGGTCGACGTCGGTGTCGCCGTCGAAGTCGAACGCTGCGCAGGGGTTGTAGGTGGGACCGCCTGCGGGTCCGGTCATGCAGTCCGCCCAGTGGGCGAAGTCGGCGTCGTCGAGATCCCCATCGCCGTCGAAGTCGCCGGGCAGGGGCGGTTGCGCACCGCACCAGGTCACGAGCTCATTCATCAGTGCGGCGCGTTCACCGGCGGTGGGAATCGCTTCGAACGGAAACGCCCAGAAGCTGGCATGGTAGGCGCCGCCGTTGTGGCTCAGCCCCATGGTGCCGACGTTGCCCACCATGCTGGCTTCAGCCCCGGGTGCCGGCGTGAGTGAATCGCTGAAGTTGCTGAAGGGGTAGTCGAGCGTGACCGGTCCGAAGCCGGTGAAGAGGCTGCCCGCGCCGGTCGCGGTGGACTGGGAGGTGTCATTGGTGACCGAGGCCACGCCCAGGTAGGCGGTCATGAAATCGGTGAGCCCGCGGTTGGCGTGGTAGTCCTGACTGGAGATGAAGAAGCACCCACCGTTGTCGAGGAAGGTGGCCAGGGCCGCTTCGGCGGTCGGGCTGGGGCCGGCTACCTCGGGATCGAAGAATCCGTACAGGTCGCCGGTGAACCAGATGGCCATGGTGTAGGGCGCCAGGTCCGCGGCGGTGGGCTCATCGGCGCCCACGTTGGTATCCCAGACGTCGTAGGCGATGCCATTGGAGTCCAGGGCGGCGGTGTAGGCGGCGCGCACGTCGGGATCGTTGTCGTCACCATCGATCAGCAGGACGGGGGGCTGAACGCGCGTGGTGAAGTACTGCACGGCGGAATCGGCGCCATTGCTGCACACGTTGGCGGCGCGCACGCGCCAGAAGTAGGTCGTGTGCGAGGCGAGGGCGATCGTGGGTGTGGCTGCGGTATCGGTCGTGGTTGCGGTGAAGACGATGTTGGCGAACGCGGGATCGCCGGCGACCTCGACGGTGTAGGCCTGTGCGGTCGGCGCCGGCGCCCAGGCCAATGTGGGCACGAGGACGACGCCGTTGGAGCCGGCGGCTGGGTGCGCGAGCGTCACGGCGTCGGGCGGGCCGGCGAAGACGTTCAGCATGACGGCCACGGACCGAACGCCGTTCGACGAGACGCCCTGGATATCGATGCTGTAGGACCCCTCGGTGACGCCGGCGGTGTCCGTGATGGTGAGGCCGCTGGTGCCGACGGGCACCACCGGGTTGGGATTGAAGAGCGCGGAGGCGCCGGCGGGGAGATTCAGTACCGACAGCGTCACGGGGTCGGTCGCGCCGCTGATGCTCGCGACGTCGACGGCGAAGCTGGCGTCGTCACCGGCGCAGACGTCCACCTCCGCCGGCGCGGGGCTGAGGGCGAAGCCCGCGACGCGCTTGCAGTTGTAGCAGACCAGCGAGAAGTCCTGGTCGGTGGTGTCGCCGGAGCCGGGAAGCGCGTCGGAGTTGATGCTGGTGGCCAGCACGCGCACGGTGATGTCGCCGGCACCGGGTGATTCGATAAAGACGCCTTCCGTGTTGTTCTTGCTCTCGCGCACGCCGCCGGTCGTGGAGGCACCGTTGGTGCCGAAGACGTTGCCGAGGTAGGTGTTCGCGCCGGACTCGACAACCAGGTCGAGATCGTTGTTCCAGGCGGGCGTCGAACCGCCGAGCCCGTGGCCCGGCGCGTCGGTCCAGACGAGCATCATCCGCACGGGCGTGAGCGGATCATCGGCGTTCACGGTGACGCTCCACTCTTCGCCGGTATTGTCGAAGACGACGGGGTTGTCGAAGTAGCGCACGTCCAGCGCCGGGTCGAGCACCGCCTCGGCGTCCAGGCGTCCCCAGCCCTGCTTGCTGTCGAAGGGGTGGCCGAGGATACCGCCGTCGGCATCGAGGTGACCGGCGAGGTCGTGGGCGACGGCGGTGAAGGCCGCCTTGACGAGCGCCGGGCTGGGATCGCCGCTGGTTTCGGGCAGGCTGCGGTAGTACTCGATGAAGAGCGCGATGGCGCCGGTGACGTGGGGCGACGCCATGCTGGTTCCGCACCAATTGCTGACGCCGTACGAGCCTCCTGGCTGGGTTGAATCGACGTTGCAGCCCGGCGCGACCAGGTGCGGGATCTTGCGGCCGTCGAGGCAGGGGCCGTGGGCCGAGTTGGGAGAAACGTCATTGATGGCCGGGTTGGGCTGGCCGGTGCTGAACTGCGCGCGGGTCGAGCCGATGGTGAGGATGTTCTTGGCCTCGTCGGGGGAGCCCTGCGAGCTGGTGCCGCCGTAGCCGTTCATGATGCTCAGCACATAGATGAACGGTTGATTGCCCGGCGTGTCGGCATCGACATCGCGGACGCCGATGTCCACCTGCATGGTGTTCTGGTCGTAGCCCTGGGGGCTGCCGGCTGGTCCCCAACTGTTGCCGGAGAGGATGGCGCCGTTGTCGTACGACTGGCGCATGAGCGTGCGCATGCCGTTGGCCTGCGTCCACGTGGGATAGTACAACTGTTCCACGAGGTGGGCGCCGGGGGCCATGCCCAGGCCGCGCAGAAAGCCGTTGTCGTCCAGGGTGCCCGACGAGCCGTCGGCGACCATGATGCCCGCGGTATGCGTGCCGTGGTTGCTGTAGGTGGACCCGCCGCAGCTCGAACCGACGCAGGGCAGGATGCGGTTGATAAGATCCGGGTGCGACTGGTCCACGCCGCTGTCGACGTTGGCGATGATGATGCCGGCGCCGCTCAGGCCGACGTCGGCGAGCCACGCGTTGTAGCCGGTGAAGGGGATGTTGCCGGCGTTCACGTTGTTGACGTTGATCTGATCGCTGAGCTCGCCGCGCAGGCCGCCGTCGGTCGCCGTCAGCTTCGCGGTGTAGACGCCGGGAATCGTGGCGACGTCCGCCATTCGGCCGGCATCGATGTTGAACGTGATGTGCGCGAAGCGGTCGTCGACGGTCGCGATCTCACCGATCGTTGCGCCGCGATCAACCAGCGCACGCTGCACGGCGTGCAGATCGGCGCCGCGGTACACGAGGGCGCTGGCCGCGGCGCGGCCGATGCGCCCACGGAAGTGTGGAAGCACGCGGTAGTCCGGCGCGAAGTCGCCGCTCCAGCGTACGTGGGCGCGGGTCCGGGCGGCGTCGCGCTGCGCCGCCGTGCCCCACACGACGTAGGTATAGGGCTCGATGTACTGGACGACTTCGAGACCGTCGGCGCGCAGAGCGTCGAGCCACTCGGCCTTGGCGGGGCCGGTGAACTGCACGAGGCGCAGGTGGGGAGCCGTGTCCGCCGAGCGTGCAGCCACCTTGGGCTGGGGCAGAAAGAGCGGATCGAATGATTGTTCGCCGAGGCGCAGGACGTAGTCCGCGCTGGGTTCATCCGGGGCGAGACCGGCGGCAACGGCGTCGGCGAATTCGGAATCGGTGAGGGGGACCCAGACGTAGCTGCCGTAGTCGATCGCCTGCCCGGAGGGGAGGTGCTGGGCTACGTCCGCGGTCACGCGGATCGCCCGCGTGGCTGGGGCTGCGGACGCCGAGGCGCCGGTTATCACCGCCATGATGACGCCGAAAGCGACCCGGCCCGATCGGGAAAGAGCATCATGCATAAGGGTTGTTCCAGCGCGCAACTGTGACTTCTCACTCTCGCCCTGCCGGCGTCGCGCATCGGTGATCAGCGCACGTAAGGCGAGCTGGATCGACAAGTGGTGACACTCAAACCGTGCAGGCCACGAGCCCGATGAGAGGAGACGCCCCCCGTCCCCTGCCCCGAAGGGGTCACACTGATCGTACGTCCTTGATTTCGCGGGTTCAAGCCGCAAGTGGCTGACAAGAACGCCAGCGACGGCAGGTATGCCCGATCGAAGCCCGGCGTGCATCGGACTTGTGTCCGAGCGGGAGCGGGACCGAGATGGGCAGCGCGTGCCGCTGGCCGGCGGGTGGTCAGGCCGGCGCTGGACGCTGCGTGGACGGCGCGTGCAACTGGTTGCAGATGAGTTCGATCAGGGCCCGGTAACCGATCGGTTTGGCGGCGTAGTCGTTGCAGCCGGCGGCGAGGCACTGGGCGCGATCGCCGGTCATGGCGTGGGCGGTGAGGGCGATGATCGGCAGGCGGCAGCCCATCTGCCGCAACCGCCGCGCGGCGGTGTAGCCGTCGATCTCCGGCATCTGCATGTCCATCAGCACGAGGTCGACCGGGGCGGGGTCGCGCAGCCGGCCGGTGGCGGTGCGATCGATGGTGAGCGTCTCGAGCGCCTCGCGTCCGTTTTCGGTGACGATGACCTCGGCGCCGGCCCGGCGCAGGTGGAAGGTGATGAGCTTGCGATTATCCGTTCCGTCCTCCGCCAGCAGGATGCGTCGTCCGCGCAGGGCGTGTTGGGGGAGGGGCGGCGTCTTGTCCGGCGCCGAGTCGGGCACGAACGATACGTCGCGTGGTTCTGCGGTAGGAGTGCTGGGCGGCTTCGACTCCTCCGCCGCGGTGGCTGCGACGGTCAGCGTGAAGGTGCTGCCGGCGCCGGGCTGCGACTGGACGGTGATGGAGCCGCCCAGCATTTCGGCGAGGCGTTTGGAAAGGTGGAGGCCGAGGCCAGTTCCGCCGAAGCGGCGCGTCATGGAGGCATCGGCCTGGGTGAATGCTTCGAACAGCCGCCCCATCTGCTCCGGGGTCATGCCGATGCCGGTATCGCGAACGTCGAAGGTGAGCAGGGGCACAGCGCCTGAAGCGTCTGCGACGAGGGTTACGGTGACATCCACCGTGCCGTCGCGCGTGAACTTGATGGCGTTGCCGATCAGGTTGACGAGGATCTGGCGCACGCGCACGGGATCGCTGATGATCCGTTCCGGTACGGCAATGTCGTGGTTGACCTTGAGGGTCAGGCCCTTCGCGGCGGCCTGAACGTGGAGCAGGGTAATGACCTCGGCGACGATGCGCCGGGGCGCCATGGCGACGCGTTCGACGGTGAACTTGCCGGCCTCGACTTTGGAAAGGTCGAGGATGTCGTTGATGATGGCGAGCAGATGCTGGCCGTTGTGGTGAATCGCGGCGAGCGCCTCGGTGCGCTGGTCCGCCGACAGGACCTCTTGTTCGGCGTCCCGGAGCAGTTCGGCGTAGCCGATGATTACGGACATCGGCGTACGGATCTCGTGGCTCATGTTGGCGAGAAAGTCGCTCTTGGCACGGTTGGCGGTTTCGGCGGCGGCGAGCGCCTCGCGTAACTGCGCCTCCACGCGTTTGAGCGGCGTGATATCGACGCTGAGTCCGAGCATTCCGATGACGTTGCTGCGCTCATCGCGCAAGGGGACGAGGTTTGCGGAAACCCAGCGATACTCACCCGGTGCGACCTCGTGGCGATGCTCCTTGTTGAGCAGCAACCGGCCGGACTCGATCACTTCCTGGTCGGCATGCTCGCGGATCGCCCGGTCTTCCTGCGCGCGGGGCATGTCCGCATCTGTCCGGCCGACGATCTCCGCGGGCGTGGCGAACCCGTGGTCGCGGGCGAAGCGATCGTTGCAGCCCACGTACTCGTGGTTTCGGTTTTTCCAGAAGACGCTGCAGGGAATATGCTCGAGCACGTTGCGGAGCAGTTCGGTCTGGGCGGCGAGGTCGGCGGTGCGCTGCTGGACGCGCTGCTCGAGGTGGTCGTTGGCGGCGATGAGCGCTTCGCGTGCCCGTTTGCGCTCGGAGATGTCGGTCACGAAGCCTTCCAGCGCGATCAGCGCGCCGGCTTCGTCAAAAACGCCCTGCCCGCGTTCCCAGACCCATTTCTGCGTGCCGTCCGCACAGCAGAGGCGGTATTCGAGTTCAAACCGCGCGCGCTGGGCCAGTGCGGCCTGGACAGCGCGCCAGACTTCGTCGGCATCCTCGGGGTGGACGAGGTCGCCGTAGGCGACCGTGGAATTGCCGATCAAGTCGGAGCAGGCGTATCCGGTCAGCAGCAGGCAGCCCTCGCTGACGTACTCCATCGTCCAGTCGGAATCGTTGTGGCAACGGTAGGCCATGCCCGGCAGGTTGCTCAACAGAGTCGCCACGCGGCGTTCCTGCTCGCGCAGCGCCTCCGTTGCCCGGGTCCGCCGGGCGATCTCCGCCTGCAGCGCCGTGTTCGAGGCGCGCTGCTCAGCCGCCCAGCGTTCCGCGCGGGCCAACTGGGCGCGCTGGCCGCACGCCAGGTTCCACTTTTCCGTCAGGGCGCTGGCCATCTGCCGCACCTCGGCGGCGTCGAACGGTTTTTTCAGCAGCAGCAGGTTGTCGCGGTACCCGAGCCGGTTGACGATGTCGTCCCAGGTGTAGTCGGCGCAGGCGGTGCAGATGACGACCTGCAGGTGAGGGTCCACCGCCCAGAGCCGTTCGATGGTTTGAACACCATCCCAGCCCGGGGTCGTACACAGATCGATGAAAGCCACGGCGTAGGGCACGCCGGCAGTCGCAGCCGCGCGTACGCGGCGATAGGCGTCCGCGCCGCGGCAGACCTCGCCCAGATCGAACCGACGGATCTGGCGGCGCGGGGACGACGGCCCGCCGGACTGCGGCCCCTCGGTCGCGGCGCTTCCGCCCCCGCCGAGGACCTTGCGTAGTTCCCCGGGGAGCGCAGCGCAGTCGTCGACGATGAGTATCTTGCGGTTGGGCTGCTGATCGGTCACGTCGTCATCTGCTCCAGGGCCCGCAGGGGCAGTTCCAGCGTGAAAGTCGCCACTTGACCGATCCCCGGACTGAGCCACCCCAGGTACCGCCGATGTTCGCCGGCAGAAACGGCGCGGGGTTACGGCGTGCAAGCGCGTTGTGCAGCCGGATCATGAAACCGTTGGCAGACAGCGCCCGGAGTCGCCGCGGTTCACGACGTGAGATGGCCGGCGCAGGCCACGCGCGTGCGATACGGGCTGCACGAGTACCTGATACATCGGCTCAGCGATCGACGGCGTTGATGCGTCCGCTGGCGTGGAACGGCGGGGTGAAGGTCCGTGAAACGGCTGCGTAACGCGGGCGGGTGCGCTGCGGCGGCAATTCCGTGCCTTTTTTGACGGGCCCCACTGCAGACCTATAATTCCATGTGCCGACAAGAATGGTGGGATGCGGCTCGCAGCGCGGACGAGGCGTCCTGTGCGCGTCGAGCGGAGAGTGAATCATGTTCGGATTGCCGGGTTGGGCGGAATTGCTGCTGATTGCGTTCGTGGGGCTGCTGCTGTTCGGCAAGCGCCTTCCGGAAGTGGCGCGTTCGCTGGGTCAGTCGGTGGTCGAGTTCAAGCGGGGCATGCAGGGCTTCAAGAACGACATGGATCGGGCGGCGCAGCTTCCGTCGAATTCATCGTCGGCCCCGGCGGGGGCCCTGCCGGACCAGAATGCGCCGCGGCCTGCGGCACCCGCGTCGTCCACGCCGAATCAGCCCAACGCCGAGTAGTGCCGTCGCATTATCCTAATCCCACCTAGGCGTCATCCTAATCCCACCTAGGCGTCGAAGGGTATCTGGTAGCAACCGTCGAACGCCTCCGCGAAGTCGAACACCCCTCCGAAGTCATCGAGCGAGTCGCTGGGCTGCTTCTGCATGAAGTCGTAGTCGATCATCGCGAACACGATGCGCCCGAAATCCAGCGTTTCGGTAATTCCCCAGGCCGCCAGCACCGAGCGAGCGAGCCGGCCCCAGCGCTGCTGGGCATAGTCGCGCAGCCCCCAGCACAGATCCTGCCCGCTGACGTGGCGGTTGAGCCGCTCGAAGCCGCCCGCGTCGTCGATCGCCGCCACGACCGTCTCGCTGAGCGACCCGTTTTCGTACATTTCGCGCAGGTCCGCGAGGTCGAGGCCGTGGCGCAGCAGGTAGCGCATGACCGAGATCTGCGCGGGCGATTCCGGACCGTGCACGCGATGCACGGCGTACCCCAAGCCCTCGCGCACAAAGTGGTAG
>ERZ795053.5940-NODE-5940-length-12378-cov-39.483811_pt1 | contig 12378 bp, 8 predicted proteins | sample MGYA00375137_ERZ795053 | MGnify/ENA primary metagenome ERZ795053 (study PRJEB30182, sample SAMN05720284) | activated sludge metagenome | isolation source: Anaerobic digester | place: Hong Kong | collected 2014-12-17 ... | reverse complement strand
GAACCACTGGTTGACATGCAGATAATCAAATCCAAATCTAACTCAAAGGGAAGCGCTCTTGGTCTCCTTCATCTCGACTTCGAGTAGATTTGTTTCCATGTATCAGCTCCCGCTCGAATAGATTCAATTATGATGCGTTACGTCCTTCTCAAGAACCACTGGTTGACATGCAGATAATCAAATCCAAATCTAACTCAAAGGTAGGTGTTCTCGATCTCCCTCATCTCGACTTCAAGTAGATTTATTTTGATGCATCAACTTGAGTAGATTCAATTATGATGCATTACGTCCTTTAGATAGCATTTTCTTTCGCTTCGAAACTTGAAGAATCCGGAGAATTCTCACCGCAGAATGAAATGATTGTCTTTTCTATACCTTCAGTGAACCCCTGAAGCCTCTGACACTGTAGTATGAATCGGTGCCATTATGATAGACGAAGACGGTGCCATATCTTCGGTCACAGAAAAGAACGCCGCCCAGTTTTCTTATGCTCTCCGGAGTCTTCACCCGGCTGGATGTCTTTGTATCAAAGCTCCCGAAGCTCTGCAGCTCCCTATACTGAGCTTCCGTCAGAATCTCGATGCCCATTTTCTCGGCCATATAGATGGCACTATCGGACGGCTTGTCCCTTTTCATCGACTTCAGGGCCGGTCGATCGTAGCAAAGGCTTCTTCGCCCTGTGGGGCTCTCGGGTGAGCAGTCATAGAAGACGAACTCTCCCGTATCCTTGTCAACCCAACGACGTCGGGTTCTCCTCCGGTAATCTCGATCTCGTTCGACGACCGGAGCTTCTCGGGATTTACCTTCAGTCTTTCCCGGACAAGGACCCAGTCGATTGCCCTGTGACGACTCAAATTACTTTCGAATCGCAATCTGAACGACTCGATCAGCTTTCCTTGTCTTTAGAGAGACAGATCTTTGCGATCTTTCTCTTTCACAGTTTATCTCTCCTCGCTTCCAATGCTTTGTATAGGTTTAGAACAGCTGCCAATGCGGGCAACCGAAGACTGGCATCTACAAACAGTATAGCAGATAGAAGAGATCGGTTTTAAGAAAAAATCAATCCCACATGAGTGTGCAGTCAGAATCGACGTAGAGGGAACGGTTCCCACACTTCGGGCAGGGAAAGGATGCCAGGATCTTGCCGATTCTCTCTTCGATTGAGCCTTCATCGGAGTTATGATCGATTCTCTCGAGCGTTGATCTGCACTTACCGCAACGGTAACTGGGTTCAAAACTTTCATCGTCATAGTCAAGGTGAATGAAGAATCTGTCGAATAGCTCGCTACATCCTGGACATCTGTAGATGTAATGACCGTAGTCATCGGCAAGAACTGCGTTCTTACTTTCTATAAGCATCTTTATCTTCTCGATGGTCTTTTTCGAAGGAATGAGTGATTTCAGGATGGGCGACTTCGATTCAAGATTCAAGATGTTGTGTGGAGCGTACATCATTCCGACACCAATCTGGAGATTCTTCGAATAGTCGCATTCCTTGCATCGAATAATTATACCGATGCCCATAATAATTACCTCCCGGAGTGAAGTGGTTGGCTTAGTATGAGTCTTTCTAAATATGATAATAATACAAGAGTGAGTTCTCTTTTCTTCGAAAGGGATGTTGTGATGCTGCTCTTTTGGTGAATCATTGTAAATCCGCGCTTGAGAAATGAGTCCAGCTCTTGAATTTCATACGACTCGATCTACCCTCGTTCTGAAAAAAGCAGTCTCACTTGCTATATTCATGGAGTTGCAAGCTTCTTTCTCTTTCGCTGAATAAGGTATATAGAAATGAAGATGAGGAGGGCGGCCGCTATCTGAACTCCGATAACTGACATTCCATAAGCAAGGTTTGTTCTGTCACTGACTCCTCCAACAAGAATATTCGTCGTAACAGCCCCGACAGAGCCCGCTGCTGCAAAAATCGCCAAGACCGTTTCGCGGTTCTGCCTGTAGCCGGATACGATTATCGCCTGAAGCGTTGGAAATGTTCCCGAAAACCCCAGACCTGTTATGAAGACTCCAAGTGAAAGAAGAATAGAATTCCCCGCAAAGAAAGCTATAGAAAATCCCGCCAGAGATATCGTTCCGAGAACTACGAGAGTTCTCTGGAGTCCAAATTTGTCGACAACAACTCCAGTCACTATTCTGCCGACGAACAGACCAAGCGCAAGAATAGATGTTGTGAGACTGGCCATTCTTAACGGCAGGAGCTTCTCCTCGTAAGCGAAACTCGAGAGCCATGAGAAGAGACCCACCTCATAACCAACATACAGAAGCCCTCCAGCAGCCACGAGCCAGAACATCGAATCTCTCGGCAAAGTGATCCTTCGCTTCTCGACATCTGAAAGAGACTCTTTCGCAGCTTTCTTCCATACGGTCCATGAAAGAAAAGCCACTACAAGAAACAGCACTGCAGCAATAAGGATGGGAACATTCCACATGTTTGTTTCGGTCAAGACAGCAGAAACTACCAAAGGAGCCACGATGCTCCCCAAAGCAAAGAAAGAGTAGACTGAATTCAGTACACCCCCAGTTCGCTTGAAAGCTAACTGCGAAACGCCGAGCGCAATGGATATCTCCGTTGCACCCAGTCCGAAACCAAACAACAGCCTTCCTATCAGAAAAGTATAGTAGGTCCGTGAAAGCGCCATAAAGATCACTGAGAAAGTTATACAGGAGATGCCGAGCGAAGCGGAAAGAAATGGCCCAGACTTTCTTGAGAGAGCTGCGGCAACAATAACGGCTACCTGATAGAGAAGGGATGGGAGACCAAGAACAAGACCTGTCATGCTGTGGTTCATCTCGAGTTCCACCGCGATTGCGGGTAAGGCACTGTTAATGGATTGGGTAGCAAACCCCATCATAAAGTAGAACAGCGATGCAACCACGATGAAGATCGATGTCAACTTCATAAATGCCTCCGGTAACGGGGAAGTCGTAATCAAACAAAATCAGTCTAAGTTTCCCGACTGCGAAGAGTGTAGCACACTTGCGGCTAGCTATGACGGGAATTCCGGAAAAAACAAGAAGCTACTCTTTGGTCTCTCTGATTAAGTCGTCGGGTGGCTACTGTGGTAATCATTGTAGGAATTTGTGTAAAACGGCGAAGAACTTCTTTGGGAGAACCTGTGCTGTGAAACATACAATGCCGGAAATATTCGATTCAATAACGGTTATCGAATTTTTAGACGGTGTTCACCGTCTTTGGGAGAAATCTTCCTCCCTCTAACTGGAACCTGAAACGATTCAAGTTCTCAATAATATGCAAACGGAAGGTGGGATTCCGAAACGCGGAAGGTCCTTTGAATCAAATGTTTCCAGTGGAATTGAACTTGGGTGGAAAAAGTGGGATCGTCTCCAGACTCATGAGACTTTATCCATAATTAATGCCCATGAAAACCATTTAGAAATAACCTGTACAATCGTGTATCTTAGAGAAGCTGCCGATTATCGCTCCTTCTTTGAACGCCTTCATGATTTGAGAAGATCCCCTCTGCCGAAACTGTTCCCCCACCGGCGTGGCCGACACTTAGATTGGCAAAGCCCGTGGCACTTGCATCTTCTGCGAAAAGATCTGTGACGGGAAAGAAACCTGTCTCTACCGGAGAGAACCTCTTGAATGCCTCATCCTGCCCAGGAAGATTGGGAATTCTATGATCTAAAGTATAATATCTCAATCGATAGCAGGCTCAAGTTAGCATGCAACTCTTGAGAAGGAGGGATAACTTATGGCTGGAAAATATATCAGTTGTTTGTTCGAAGACCTTGGAACCACTGGAGTTGCCGTGGGTGTCTTCAAAGAAAGAGAAGTGGTCCTAAAAGAGACTTTTGGGCTAGCAAATGAAGAACAGGGAATTCCTGTAAAGACTGACAGTGTCTTTCACATCGGTTCGGTGAGCAAGCAGTTCACGGCGATGTGCATTGCTTTGCTCGAAGAAAAGCATCTCGATGTGTCTCGGAGGATAAGCGATTTCTTCCCAGATCTGGGAAGCCATGCAAGTGAGATAAGAGTCTTCGATCTGATACACATGACAAATGGCCTCCCGGATTTATACAAGGTATCGCAATACATAATGGGCTTAAGAGAGAGTGACTATCTGACTTCGACAGAAGCGTACAACCTTCTAAGAAACCTTCGATGGCTCGAGTTCGAGCCTGGCAAAAGGTGGGCATACGGCAATTCGGGTTACTTCCTTCTTGGTAGATTGGTTGAGAAAATCACTGGATCGACATTGAATGAATTCGCAACAAGAGAGATCTTCTCCCCATTAGGAATGACGAACACTTTTTTCAGAGAAGACAATACTAGACTGATAAAGAATGTTGTTGATGGCTACTGCGAATACGACTACCTGCATTCCAAGTCTTTCAGATTACCTTTAGACAAATCGGTAAGGCTATCCAAAGCTCTCGATCTAATGGAGTGTACAGGAGCCGGTCAATTGTGGAGTACGCTTGATGATCTTCTCATTTGGGAAAAGGCTTTCCACAAGAAGATGCTTGGTGAAGATCCGGAGAGGTTGTCGGAGAAGATCATTTCTCCGGTAAAACTGAACAACGGCAACCGGTGCGACTACGGTTACGGCCTATTCTTGACGAAGAGAAAGGGTAAGACGACTGTAATGCACGAGGGAGGAAGCCTAGGATTTAACGCTGCCATTTACAGGATACCTGCCGAATCCCTTTCAGTTGTTGTTCTGGCGAATCGTAACGACTTCCTTCACAGGATGCTGGTGAAACTCGGCATCGAGATCTACGAAGCAATTGCCGACTGGGTTCTTGGAGAAGATTCGACGTGTCTTGACAGCAAAGACGAAGGCACAAAACCTGAAGAACTTTCTGAAGATTGGCTTGAAGAGATGAAGGAAGGCGACAAGTGGTTTGCCGATAGAAAGAGCGCTCAAATCTGCAGGCTTTTCGTTGAGGAGGGCTTCCTCAAGCTAGATATGAACGGTGAAGGGGTACACATACTATCGCCCCTAAGAGGACTCCGATTCGAAGAGATGGATCGTGAGTTTGAAGGGGAAATCTTCCGGGAGAATGGAGAGAAAAGGCTTCTATTAACAAATCACAGCGGTGCAGTTCGGTTCAGACCATTCGAGAAGAGACTTTCACCATGTGATCTCCAAGAGTACTGTGGAAGATACTATTGTCGTGATATTGACACAGGCTACGATCTCTATGCAACCGAAAGGGGTCTGCTCTTTTCCAACACAAATGCGCACCACGATGCTATGAATTTCGAATACCGGCCCGCCGTCAAGGATCTTTTCTTCACCTATGCACCACCTTATCTAAACTGCTATTTCGGTGTTGAATTCCTGAGAGGCAGAGATCAAAACGTTGAGGCCTTCGTGTTCAGGGATTACGATAACGATGGGAGGGAGTTCTTGAAGTTCGCTAGAATTCATTGAAGAAAAAAGATTAGTTACTGTAAATTGAGAATCAGTTGCCGTTTGGCATGTTTCAGAAATCTTTCGCGAAGCTTCTAAGAGGGTAGTTCAGGTTGCAACTATCACGGCTTCTTCAGTCGATGTCTATACTGCATTATTAATGTCTAGTCTTGATTTCTTGGAACACATGTCGGGACCGCAATGAATTTAGTTGGGGGATGAACCCATATAAGCTCTTAAGAAATTTCTACTTATTTACTCCCGTTTTAGTATGTTCTGTTAAATTTGACTCACATGCTGATTTCGAAAGGACTCTGTAAATTCGTTATTGTTCGAAATCACAGCTGATATAATACTTCGTCCGGACTGCATTCAAACTCCTACGACCAAATTCAAAGTCGGTCTCTTTACTTCTTGTTCCTGATCATCAACGCTAGACTGGAGGCGATATTGTGAGAAAAGCGTTGCTTATTTGCTCTTTGTCGCTCTTAATTATTCTTGCCGGTTGCATAAAAGTCCCGAATACTCGTATTATCAAGGGTACTGTTTTTACTGACGAGTATCTATCGGGAGCAGAAGTGCGACTCCTGGATGTCGATGGAAACCAGTTGCTTGAAGAACCACATCACACAGACAATTACGGCAGATTCTCTGTTGAGATTCCTCTTGGTACAGAGTTCCCGTTGGTGATTCTCTGTTCATTCGATTCCTCAAATGATAACGAAGATAAGGATTTGCTCGCGTCAGTCGTAGAAGAATCATTCAGGACTGAGCTGATTCCCGTAAATCCCTTGACTTCTCTTTTCACTGCCTACATGTTCAAAAGAGGTATCAGTTACGCAGAGGCCTTGCAGGAAATTCGGGGAGCATTCAATATTCCCGATGGAGTTAATCTTCTCAGTCAGATCCATCCTTCGTTCGAGACTTCATACTTTTCAATGAAGAGACTTGTTTCATTCGTGGAAGAGCAATTTGGAGGCAACTATAAGGCTTTCGTAATTAGCCTAGTAGAAGCCATTGATGAAGGAACAGCCTTCGATTTTGGTGTGGAACCGACTCTCGGACTGGGAATATCCGATATTCTGAAAGAACTTCTAAAGGAGATCGGAGGTACGATCTATGATAAGGCCAAAGACAAGGCCTTTTCCTGGATTCTGAAAAGCCTTTTCGGTCTTGGAGATGGTAACGAGGAAGAGATAAAGGAGATTCTTGATCAAATCAGAGAAGTGAACGAAAAACTTGACGACGTCTCCAGTAAGTTGGAAGTAATTGACACGGAGATTCAGGAAGTACTCGAAAAGCTCGACGAACAATACTATGACACTTACATAAGGACGATCGATCAGGACTACTTCACACCTGTAGAAGCCTGCCAAAACAAATATCTCTACATAACCACACTTGAAGCAACTCACTCCACAGATATAAGCATTCAAGAACTTATGGAAGAGATAAACGAAAGCAAGCTTGATCAGGTAATGCTTAACATCAAGAAAGTAATTGTTGGTGGAACTGCTGAAACGAGTTACAAATCGATTTTCGAGTTGTATGTGACCAACGCTCTGAATCTTCTAAGAAGCGGAAAGCATATCGACGAGGCTGCGAAAGGAGGCCTCGGATTCTACAAACGTTGTTCGTCCGACTCGGAGATCTTCACTGACTATGTAAATACATACATAAATCTATTCAAGGCAATGACAACTCGCCAGCTGTACGCTCTCAACCTGCTTACAGAGTACGAGCACAACAGGGGCAGTAATCTAGCAGAACTTCACTTCGAGAACTACAATTCCTATTTAGCGGCAGAAGTAGAGGAATTCTGGAAGTGGCTAGAGGTATTTGTTACTTATGCCATCGGTGGGGATAGCCTTTTGATACAACCCGCGTACAATGCTGATGATATATGGTTCTACAATCAGGCAGATGATGCAGCTTTGAAAGCACTCGGGAAAGACAGCGGCATTGTCGTGCGTCTTTTTTGGAATAGTGGGGAGACCATGGACGTCTCTGTGGACGGTGAAATTCCCCAGGGGATGAAGCTCGCATTCGGTTTCTTGGACAAGGTTTATTCTATGTTCAATGATTCTACTGGCGGCGTGAAGTTAACTCTCGATAATCAGCAGATTCAGCACATGGGGGTTGACGAGGCAATAGAAGCCGCTAGTCCGCTGGGAACTCTCCACAAGTTCTCTTTCACCTACCAGGACGCAGAAAAATCAAAGGAACCCGGAGTAATTGTAAGACGCTACGTTTTCGAGAATCTCGAGGATGGAAGGTACTCAATATCGAGGAGCACAAACAGCAATGTTCCGGGAACCTCATATACTCACACGTTGTTTGAGGATGTCCACAAGAACATTGTCAACGATCAGCTAATTGCTCCTGAATATCTTGACGAATCAAACTATTCGCTGAGTATTAATTCTGAAAGTGCTCAAGTCCAATCACTGGCAATATCTGCATATATGCCTTCGATGCGCATAAACGGAGCTGAGCGGCAGATAACCTACGGGAGGAGCCATAACATTGCAGACCACGATTACGTGGGTGTTTTGAGTTTTCCTTTGAACAAGTACATGAAGATAGAAGGGCACAACTACTACGAGAAGACGTGGATACTCTTCATTCCTGAGTGGAGCTATTCCCCATTCGACGCAGTAGTAGTCGACGGAACAAACAGGGAGACCTCCGGAAGATACAGTTGCAGGCTTATACTTACAAACAAGGGCGACAATGCTGAAGGAGACAATTGGGGCTGGCAGACGGGGGAGGTAACACGTACACACCCCGTTTGGTTGAGAGCAACGAACCAGTTAAGTGCAGCCTGCCTGGCTCCATATGATCTTTCAAAGAAATACTCAATTTCTAAGAAGGATGATCAGTACAAACTGCCATCGACCGTTTTCTCTCTATACCTCAATATAAACACTTCCTATTGGGACCTCAATGTGGAACCGTCCGGAGTCAACATTCTTGGAATACTTTTCGGCGGAGATAGCCTTTATTATGGAGAAGTTGTTCTTCTAAAAAATGTTCATTACGAACAGTATGTGTCATATTCGACGGTTATTCGCCAGCCCGATCTAAGCAACTATACGGTAGGTGCTCTTTCTACAGACGGCATCTACGAAATGAAAAACTGGTGGATATTCCTGAGATAACGGCATTTGTCACCTAGAATAATTGCGCAGATTTCTTAATCTGCTGCTGATTCAAAGTCGCCTAGATTCTATAGCCTAATTGCGTGGTTTCTTTCAGGGTCCTTTGAATCACTCGTTGAACTCACTTTTTTTAATCCTGCTTTGCTCACCAGAGTATTTTAATAGCTGGTTCTGGCGGGAATCAGGGATGATATGTTGTTCAATAGAAGTACTCTCTGCTTCCAACTCCGTGATGACTTTAAGAAGCAGATCAAAAGACTTAACAGTTTTGTCAATTGACACTATGACTGAGCTTTTGGCAGTCCATATGCCTATGAAACAAGATAGTTGCTCTTGGTCTTCTACATATATGCTATTCAGCAGGCGTCTTTCTTACAACGGGTGGACAGTAGAGAGGATCCAGTCCTTCCGGTGCCGGTATATAGATTCGCAACGTCATGGTAAATTTCCCGTCGGGTGCTGGAAGCCAGTTAGATTCTTTGTCTGCGCCTGGTGAGTCATGCTGCAGGTAAAGAATCAATGAACCGTCTTCAGCATATTTGAGGTCGGACCTGTCGCCTATAGAGTATCTGTTCAGTGGGTTATCGACCATGAATTGATTTTCGTCGTACATCGTTATTGACCAGAAGCCCTTGGGATCGACTGGAGGCAACTCCTCCTTGCTGAAGGAGATCACGTAATTGTGCTTGGAAGCATCTAGTGGCTCTCCGTCACCGTCAAAGAAACAGCTAGGATAGTAAGCCTCTTCGAGATCGTTTCCATACAATCCCATATGAGCCGCCGAAGCTCTAATCAGATAGAGACCCTGCATCCTCTCTCTGTTCCCGAATATCCTTCCCGGTAAAGACCAACCATTTGTGATACTTCCCATTGTAGTACCTGGATGATAAATCGCCTGCCGTGCTTCGGCTATCGCCGATTCTATTGCCTCTCGAACGGGTTCGGAAAGTTTTGACTCATCGAATGTTTTGCCCGGGCCAACCCCTATCTTTGAGAAACTCTGGATGAGGGCTTCTTCAGAAGGATGAATTTGCAGCTGGCCGAGAAGAAAATTGAAGTAGCCTATGAAACCTGCCGAATCGGCGACGGTCTGGTCAAAAAAAGGAAAACTCTCCATTTGAAGCGCTTCAGGAGAAGGAGCCCCGGAATATTCACTCACAGTCTGCAGTGAACACTGCTGCTGAATCTCAATGACACTCTGCAAATCTCCTGGCTTTTCGCTATTGACAGCAGTCCTTACTACGCAATAAACATAATTTCCCTCGCTGTAGAAGACATCATCTATTCCCGAAGGGATCTCGCCTTCCCAGTAGGGGCCTGCCACCATTACTGTCACAGCGTCCGTCCCCGTGGTCCTGGAGCCCGCATATGCGAAATTGTGAGTGTACATATCTACAAGCTGCAGAGAGAAGTACCTGTCTTTAACTCCTGGAAGATCTACCACAATCGGTTCAGCCCTCAAATCTAGCCAGGCCGTTGAGTAAATAGTATCGTTGTTGGGCCGTACAACTGTCTTGCTATCCGGTCCGAAAAGAGTCTTGATCCTGGTAAATGTGTTGAATTTCCCCGAACTTACGGCTTCTACATACATCGTTCTGTAATTCTCTAGCATAGGGTAAGCGAAAATGTATGCGTCCTTGGCCAACGAGTTTGCTTCGGAAGGATCCGTGGTGAGTTCCTGTTGATTGGAGAAAACAACTGAAAACAACATCAGGAAAGCTAAACAAACAAATAACAGCCTATTCGAAATCATGCAGAAGCCTCCTCTCTGCTTTTAGCAGCGGTGTTTCATACTGAAAAAGAACCTAAGATCTGATTCTTTCCACGCTATAAACCGTACTTGAATAGCATAATGTTTTCAGTGGCAAATTCCTATGCATCTGAAAGAGGGTATTCATAATCATTCAGTAATAGTCAAGAACTTCTTGTACCAAAGAACCTTCTTATTTTCGCAGAACCTATTTCCGTTTTTTAGGAAGAAGTGGAATTCACTCTCCTAACGCTTTGGCCACCTAAAATCTCCTGTTCAGAAAACCCGGAATGTAAAGTTTTTCCACCGCCCGGTCAATCAATAAGCAAAACCCAGTCCCGGACTTTCTTCCCTTGAACTTCACTAAAGAAATGAATGAAAGTTATTAAAAGAAACTAATCCTGCACACACACTTCAAAATGTCTGAATGAATATAGTTGGGTTCCATAATCTTCTGGGTTTGTAAATGCTCTCCAAAGCCAAAGGTGAAAGCGCGGCAGTAGTTGTGATATGCCGTTTCCAGTTCATCGGACTTCCGATGGTTAATATATCGTGGCTGGATATTCAAACTCAACTGATGGGGATGTCTGCGGTAACCTTAAATCTAGCTGCTTCCGGATTGCGAAACTGGATGCAAACGGCAATATCATACTACAGAAGTGCCTTAGAGGAAGCGGATATGAAGAGAACACTTTAGTTTTTCGAACATCCTGCGGGGATTACATCATTGCCGGCCAAACAATGTCGAATGACGGAAATGTCTTGGGTAATCAATCGGTAGGAGCTTGTGTTGCTGGATAGTAGCAGTGGATGTTGCCGTCAATTTCCAGCGGTAGAAATGCCTCGGCGGGAGCTGCTCTGATGACGCCAATAGGGCAAATGCTGTTTTGACGGGGGAGCAGTAATCGTTGGCCAGACAGTATCAAATGATAGAGATGTATCGGGTAACAAAGGACAGATCGATTACTCGATGGTGAAGATTGACTGCCTGGAATGGCAAATCGTTTATAGCAAATCTGAAGCCAGTCATCGGATGAAATCACTGAGTAATATCGGTTCTTATTGTTTTGAAAATAAGAGCTTATTCTGACTATCTCACTAGAGATAACGAGTTTCATACATAGCTATGTCAAAATGGGCGCGGCCTAGAGAGCTCTGCCTATTTCTTACATCGTAGTTCCGCTCCACTTGACCGATCTTCGAATTGGAAACAAGAAGTGGTTGAAACAGATTGGTCTTATCACGGAGAAGAGTTGTTGACAAACTGGGCTCGAAACCATTACCCAGAGCGATGCCCGGAAATGCTTGATAGCCTCAATAAACACTCTTCAAACAAACATCCTCGTCGAGACGGTTTTTGCCCGTGTTTTAAGGATAACAGTCAAATTTGAAATGATTAAGTTAGATTATATTAGAATATAGCGGAAAATAGTGGAAGGAGGGAAATGAAAATGGTTGTTATGGATGGAAGGAAGTATTATGAAACAAAAGAAGTGGCGGAGATCTTTAATTGTACGCCCTGGACTGTAAGAAAATGGATAAGCGAGGGCGCGCTCAAGGCAACTAGAATCGGCAAGAGGTATCTGGTCGACGAATGGACAATCCAGAAGAAACTTGACTGGAATGCAAAGGGTGGCGATGAAGAGAGATTCTTGACCGTAAGAGAAACAAAGAAAAAGTCAGAAAGCCGTGAAGTTGTTGAATCCGGATTGCAGACGGTCAGATTTGAGAAACTTTCCGAGGGAAGGTATGCAGTCTTCAATGAAGAAGGGTTCCTGATCGGAACCCTGATAATAGACAAATAGCGTAAGAATCGGGTAGAGAATGGTTCAGGATCTTTTTTGCTCTCATGCGGAAAACATCAACGGATTTTGACTACCGGTTTGGCACCAAGGGTAATTTTCTTCTTCCGTGAATCGCAAGCAGCGCATTGCTTATAAAAATGAGTAGAAAGCGTTTTGCTTTGCTAAAGCCAACTAAGCTTTTGGGAACGATCACCGTATACGCTGCATTGCCCCAAAGCAATTTCTGATCGAGCAATTGAATGTAATATGCCTACTTAAGTGAGAAA